>Ga0224506_10001219_pt1 | contig 18638 bp, 21 predicted proteins | sample SF_Jan12_sed_USG_2_FD_169108 | JGI IMG/M metagenome (GOLD analysis project Ga0224506, IMG submission 169108) | Sediment microbial communities from San Francisco Bay, California, United States - SF_Jan12_sed_USGS_8_1 | ecosystem: Environmental > Aquatic > Marine > Sediment | place: USA... | reverse complement strand
CTGAGCTCAGATGAGAAGATTTTCGGGTATCTCGCCAGTGCATTCTGGGTTGACATTGGGGTTCCTGAGAACTATATGAAAGCCGTTCGATGGGTCTTAAGCAGGTCAAAGGACAAGAGGCTGGCGGAGAATGCTGAGATCAGGAAAGCTTCTATTAAAGGACCAGTTGAGATCGGAGAAGGAACAAAGATAGAGAGTGGAGCTGAGATAACCGGTCCAGTGGTGATTGGAGATGGCTGTGTCATCAGGCGTAACTCAAAGATCTCTGCAAACTCTGTAATCGGATTAGATGTTATGATTGGGAAGGAGGCACAAGTGACTAGCTCATTGATTTATGAAGAGACTCAGATAGGCGAGAGCTCATATCTGAATCATTGTGTTGTTGCTGAGAAATGCAAGGTGGGTCCACGTGTTGAGATCGACGAGATGTCCATAGTCGGTGCTGGTTGTGAAATTGGTGACTCTGCGAAACTTCGTAAGGGCGCTAGAATCTGGCCCAACATGAGGATAGCCGAAAATTCGGTTGTCGAAGACTTCGTGAAGCACTAGCCATAAGTTTTCGCCACTGAGAAGATGTCTTGGGGAGCCAGAACGGATAATCCAGCGTACTTTCCCACTATCTCGATGTGAAGGATCTTGTCTGGATTTTCTAGGTCGACCTCTTCGTCTATCAGATCGGCCAGTTCCCTTATTATTTCGATCTTGTGGAATCTGGCGTATCGGCGCCTCTCCACGGTCATGCGCCATCTCTCACCGCTGTGGATTTTCTTTTTGAGCGCTACAATTCCCTCTCTCATAGAATCTATCGCGGAGCTTGTCCACAAGTCCACCGGCACCCACTTGATCGTGTGTTGAATTAGAAATGGGTCTTTATGAAAGAGTTCGCGCAGTTGTTGGATGACTTCCCGCGAATTTACTGTGGTTCTCACTCCGATTATCCCCCTAGCGGCTGTGCGCTTTACCAAAGGCTCCTGATCATCTAGCTTCCTCAGAATCTGCAGAATTTCTTTGCTTGCTCTTTCGTAAGCGCCCCATGCACACGAAACTAAGAGGTTGAAGTCGTACATTCTTCTCTGTAATAGGAAGAGCGCATTATTTAATTAGTTTACAGGAAGTCTTGATAAGGACACAACGCATCTTGTGAAAGAAGGGTAAACAGGATGGTGGAAAAAGAAGACGAGGTGACGGTGAGGAGGCTAGCTGAGTTTAAGGCTTTGTTGGAAAAGCGTGTGAAAGAGGCAGAGACCGAACTGAAGGGGCTGCGGGTCTTGCTTGAGTATGTTGATTCATCGTTGCTGGAGAAGGGCTTTAGGAAGGCGAAAGTTCTGAAACCGCCTGAAGCAGTCATGGAGACGCCTCCAAGACGCCCTGAGGATTATGCGAGGGTCGTCCCGTTGAAAACCGTGGGCGGCAATCTCCTTGCCAATCTATACATTGCAGAGGATTCTATGCGGGTTGTGCTGGCTGAGGAGAAGGGCTTCAACGTTAACACCCCGCCTTTCATGTCCTTCCTCGTGGAGAGAGTCTTGGCGAAGATGCAAGAGAAGGATCGAGAGGCTGCAGAGAATGGGGAGATCACTCCGGAGAAGATACTTTCGTACGACATCTCTCGTGACGGAGATGAGATCAGAGAGATAACCATAAGGAACGTTCGAGATGAGAGGTCGAGGGAACTCAAATCAACCATCAGGTGGACGCTGGAGAAAATGTACGAGAAAGCGCAGGCTGGCTAGCTATGCATAAATACAATAAGAATAAAATGTCAGATATTCAGAAGCTTTAGATTGAGGAAACTGCAATGTCTGGAATTCTCCTCGTGAGAGAAGCTATGACTACAAATGTGAAAACGGTTAGGCCTTTCTCCACTGTTAAGGATGTGGTTCAGAAGATGAACAAGTTTGGAATAGGCTCCGTGGTGGTTGTTGAGGAAAATAGACCTGTTGGAATCATAACTGAGAGAGACATCATGCGTAGTATAGCGGGGCGATTCTTTGATCCAAGTGTCGTTAAAGCCAAGGACATAATGTCCACACAGCTGGTTACGATCAGTGGGGATGTTAGTGTTGAGGAAGCCGCAAGGCTCATGGCAAATAGGAAAATTAAGAAGCTACCCGTTGTAGAGGATGAAAAGCTTGTGGGAATAGTCACCTCCATGGATGTTCTAAGGGTAAATCCAAAGATTCTCAGTCTTCTTGAGGAACTTCTCAGAACCAAGCGCGCATAGAGATGATTTTGCCATTCAGTTTGTCGCGCACGCTCAGGATAAGCCTAGACGATCGCAGTCGAGACGTCCGTCTAACTCATTGGATTTTGGGGCGGTCCTGGCTGAAACCAGCATCAACCTTGCAACTTGAAGAATAGCGTCTCTCTCCTTCCCCACTTCTAATCGCAGTCGAATTCTATTCTCCACTACCAGACTAACTCTATCTTCCTTGAGATAGAGAATATAAGAGCATAAGGGTAGAATAATCAGAAGAGTTCGTACAGAGCTCTGGTTCAGGGAACTCCCGCAACAGCCGTCTCAAATATCCTCTTCATGACATCTATTATGTAATCCAACTGACCTGTATATAATCCCACTACGAGAAAGGTTAAGCCTGACAAGAGCAGGAGAGAACCTATGACTCTCTTCTCCGACGGATCCATGAATCCACTTCTCCCTTAAGCAAACTAGTCTTTACATAGCAGATTATTTAAGAATCCCTATGAAGTTGCTTCTTCTATTAGTTTCTCCCCCAATCTATGGATGGCTGCAAGGCTCTTTGAGTCATCAGCGTGCCTGAGAGGGGTCTCTCCGAGCATGTCTGCGTTCAAAAGCATGTCATCAAACGGTATCAACCCAAGTAGGGGAATAGGATTACGGGCTGCAAATTCCTTAATCGTTTGCTCTCCTTTCGCGCTTGTAACCTTGTTTCCAACCAAGAAGATCCTTTTCAAGCCAGCATCATTCGCCAATCGGTAAATCCTTTTAGCCGTCTCTAGTGCCTTCATGCCTGGGTCAGCAACAATCAACATCGTATCGACATGACTAGCTGTTCCCCTGCCCATATGCTCCACTCCCGCCTCCATGTCCATAACAACTGCTTCATCGCGCGCAACTAGCAGATGTCGAAGAAGCGCCCTAATCACGGCGTTTGCAGGACACGTGCATCCTTGGCCCGCCGACCTGACCGTGCCCATAACAAGCAAGTTCACGCCGTATGGAGATTTCACAGCGAATTTTTCGATGATATCATCGACGGTGAAGGAGAGGCGGTAGACCCCTTCAAAATCTGTCTTAGTCTTCGACTCTATTAGCTCTTTATTTTCGGATATTGGAACAATTTCAATCGACTCATCTAGCGGTATGCCTAGTGTCAAGGCTAGGTTTGGGGCGGGATCTGCGTCTATGGCCAGAACCCTAAATCCCCTTCTAACAAGAAATTCGGCAAGGACACCAGCAACTAAGGTTTTGCCGACTCCACCCTTGCCTGAAACCGCTATTTTCACTCGATTTTCACCGTTTTGGTTAAGTCTCTTGGTGTCTATTTACGTTTTCTAAGGCACACGTGTCCATCCTTCTTGCGGACTCGCGTGTTGTTGTTCCTAAAGGGCAAAAAACAACAACAAGCGCTTGTCGTCTTCTCTGTAATCTTTACGACGACAACTGAAGAAGTCCAATTTGGCTTCAGTTTTATCCAGGAAGCTCAGGAAAGGCTCCTTTAGTTGTCACAGACGACGACACAACAAAGGCATGCATACATGGCTTACTCGAATAAATCTTGTTAAATGTTCTCAGTCACTCTCTAACTGAGATTTGATGATATCTCTTCCAATGTTTTGGTCTAGACCTAGTAACCATCGAGGTACTTGCAGAAGTTGCGGAACCGTAGAGTACTTCTCCACATTCGATGCGTCTCTTATATCGCTCACTGATCCTCCTCCACATTCCCCTTCACGTACCTTCGCACTTTCTCTGTGTCGAAGAGACTTGTGTCGGGCATGGAACTAACGTTCCTTGCGGTTTCTTCCATTTTCTCTGGATCTCCATCCGAAAGTTCCTCTTTAATGCTCTCGAAAACACCCATCTTCATCTTCACTTGTATGGCTTGCCGTCTTGAGCGAAATACTGCTGAAATTTTGCCGAGATTTCTCACAGCTATGTTGCCCTTTCCTAGGGTACATCCTGTCGCCACTTGTATTCCATCGACCACACAAGACAAAGGCGGATTGTTACCGGTATTTACAATCGCATTTAGGTCTCTGAACCCATCCGACCTAAGGGTTCTCTTTGCCAATAACCCCATTCGAACCCCAATCGCTAAGAAAGGACCCAGGTGTCCATGGAATTCAGCGGCCTTGTCTAGTACATCCATCAGCTCGGTGTCTAATCTTTGTCCTGTCATGACGGATTGGTCCCTGCAACTTTTTACGAATGGCTTGGAATAGCTATTCTGAGCTTAAGAGCGTTGACTAGGATGAGTCCAAATACGCCACCAATGACACCGCCCACAGCATGTTTTGCAGCGAATACGATGATTCCCCAGATCGGATTAAGGCTCATAAAAACGCTTCCAATAATTAAACCAGCTATGCCTGCGCATGCTGTGGAAAATGAAATCATACTTATCGCGCTAGGCAGAGGCTTTTCGAAGCAGTTACTGTAATCTGCTAATCTTGTTAGAATGTCGAAGAGGATGCTTGCCGCCATAAAACTGAGTATGTGGAAACCTGATCTTAATAGGAGCGTCAATGCTGTGACAATTATTCCAGTCAGCGAGGCTGCGCCAAACTTTCTTGTCCACCAAACAACCAATATTAGTGACGTAAAGGCAAGAAAATCACATAGGAATGGCATATGAGTCAACTGCCAGAAAATCGGAGCGAAAGTATTGTTCAGAACCGCCCATAAGGCACCACCCATGACTATGGCGGTTATGTCCCGCGTGTTGAAGTAGGGCATTAGTAACACCTTTTTAATGAGAAGTGTTACTCATTCATAAAAGCTTTATGATAACACGCCAAAACAGTTTAACCAGGAAAACGTATGAGCAAAATTGTCCGTGCCGGCGTTACTTTTCCTCCCGGCCTGCTTAAGGAACTTGATGAGATGCTTGAGGAAATGGGTTATGAAAGCAGGTCGAAGGCCGTACAGGACTCGGTGAGAGCCCTAGTCAGCGAGCACAAGTGGCTTCGGAAGCAGAAGGGAACGAAAGTCGGCGTATTGGTGATGCTTTACGACCATGAAGTGAAAGGCCTAGATGAGGCTCTTATTGACGCTCAGCACGAGCATGCTGACGTGATCTATTCCTCCATGCACATTCACCTCAGCGAGCGAGAGTGCCTTGAGACCATAGCGGTTAAGGGCGAAGTCGAAGAAATTAGAAGGCTAGTTCAAGAGATAAAGACAAAGAGAGGAGTGAAACAGGTTAAGCTATCTATAGTTCCTTGATAGGTCATTTGCATATTGCTGAAAAAACGATCACATTTTGATCTTAATTTTCATTGTTTGCCCCCCCCTCCTCAGTACCAAGAACCGTGTTCCATCCTTCTCTACGCCACTTAGCATCCAAAAACACCCTTTTCCAATCAAATCTCCATAGAACGCCTCGTTTATGCTTCGAATGATTCTACATGTACAGGCACCATCACTTTTGAGGAAGACTTAGAGAGAAGAAGGTAAATCACATTCTATGCAAAAGGATACCGCAACTTGCGACTTCTGGGACGTTTGAAGGCTATTAAAGACAGAACGTTGAAACCAATGTTTTTTCGACAGATTCCTCATCCAGCATATACGTATTTAGCTGACACAATAAACACTAAAATCTCAAAAAAAGACCCCAAATCCATATTCCAAATTCATAAGACAGTTAAAAGCCAAGCCCTAAAACACCACTCAACACAAGAAACGGAGACCAAGAATTGGAAAATTCCCTATCTCAAAAGAAGAGGAAGAAGCTCCAGAAAAGGCTCATACGAACTCTAGAGGGTCAAATAAGCCACCTTTCCGCAGAATTCCAACAAATCCTAACCGATGACCTCATCACAGCCCTACAGAACCGCCTAACAGCCCTAACAAGAATCCAAGCCACACAAAAATCGGCAAACCTAGAAAACATACTTGGAATCCATAAATCATTTATACAGACCACCACAAAACAAACCTAGAGGACTGGAAGATGCGAAGATCGAAGCTCGAGATGCACATAGACATTCTTAAAGTCCTAGCCCAACGTGGCCCTCTAAAGCTAACCCACATCATGTACAAGGCGAACGTGAACTGTAGTGTTCTAAAGGAATTCCTAGATTTCCTAACCGAAAGCAACCTGGTCGAAGAAAGAACCATAGGCAAGAAAAGAACAGTCTATGCCATTACAGACGGCGGAAGAAGAGTACTAAAATACTTCAGAGAACTGAAAACCGTACTCCCAATCGGCGAGGAAGAGCCCTCAAAGATCCCTGCCCAACTCCTCTAGAACTTTTTCTCCCTCCAAATCGTTTCGTCGCTGCGTAGTTCTGAAACTACCAACCGTCTCTGCGCTTCTAATCCATATAACAATATCGTAAGACTTAATAGATGCTATAGATAGACTTCAGTGTAGATGCGTTAAACACGTCGGGAGGCCATACTATGAGCTACATGAAAGCCGCAAAGAGCCAAACAAGGTTGCTACAGAAGATAAAAGAGAGCCTCGAGCGACTCAACGAAAAGATGGACGTGATGATAGATATAACGCGGCATAATCCAAGCGAGACCGAAACGATACCCGACGCCTTGGACGTTATGACTCTCCTATCTCTGCCAGACCACCTAAGAAAGACGGCGGTCACACTGTGCAAGCTTGGTGAAGCAACAGCCGAAGCGGTGGCTGAACAGACAGCAAGAGCAAGAGCCGTCGAGAGTAGCTACTTGAACCAGCTCGTCTTGATGGGATACCTGAAAAAGGAAAGGCGGGGACGTAAAGCCTACTTCTACGTTGAGAAAGAGAAAACGGGTGAGAAACCATGGGAAAAATAATAGCACTTCACTCCTACAAAGGTGGAACCGGAAAAACGCTGCTTTCGGTTAACTTGGCAGCAACGTACGCCAAACAAGGCAAAAGACTCTGTCTGCTTGATTTGGACTTCCGCGCTCCGAGCCTTCACGCGGTATTCCAGAAGAGTAACCGGGAATACTGGTTGAATGATTATCTTAATGGCGCTTGTGAAATTGATCGAGTTTTGGTGAATCTCTCCAATCCTCATGATGGAAATGGAAGGTTTCTGGTTGGATTAGCCGATCCCGCAACCGAGGCCATCCGGGAGATGTCAGCAAAAGACAGGAAGTGGGAGATGAGAGCCTTGGGGCGCCTTTTGTCGCTTAAGAACTCTCTACTCAACGATATGCATCTTGACTTTCTCATTTTAGACACGAGCCCAGGGCTTCAGTATTCATCGATAAACGCCATAGTCAGCGCAGACGGCGTCTTGGTGGTAACAAGCATAGATAGATCTGATATCAAAGGGACACAACGAATGATTCAAGAACTCTATGAGCTCTTCGACAAGAAGGCTGGAATCGTCTTGAATAAGGTTCCTGTCGAAATACTGTCGTCTGAAACGGAAAAAAGAAATTTCTTCAAGCGCTTCACCGAACTACACAACCTGCCCATCATCGATGCCATTCCCTGCTTCTGCGACGTACTACGAGCAGGTGGAACATACATATTCACGAAAGAGAAGCCAGAACATCCATTCACAAACGCCGTGGAAAAGATAGCCGAAAGAATCGAAAAATTCTAACCCTTCTCATATTTTTTCTCAACCTTCTTCGCCTTCTCAACATACTTTCTAAGACGCTTAAGCTCTATCTTCCTCTCGGGCAAAGTCTCAGGAGCGTATAACAGAGGCAAAACTGCTAGGAAGAGAAAAAAGCTGGCAAACGAAAATGCTGCAGAGATATCGATTTGTGTAACGTAAGGTGTAAATAGTATCTGCAGGTAGCTGGAAATGATAAATGGTAATACGCCCATCAAGTAGTATTTTTCTTTGATTCGATTTCCAGCGAGTTCCGCCCATATCATCAAATAGAACATCAGTAAGAAGATTCCCCATGCAAAGCCATCTAGGATGAGATGGAAATACCAAGAAAGAATGACGTTTGAAAAAAGCCCTAGCACAGCGTACGCAACACCCAGAATTATGAAACCAAAGATGACTACCCGTTTTCGACCAACTGAATCAGCGAACCAACCGCCTATCAATGCCGCAAAACTGCCAATCCCGAATTCTGCGATTAGCATAAATGAGGTGAAGTCTTCACCAAAAAAAATGGTCAGTGCTGGACGTTCGAGGAAATTTACCAGACAGAACATAGTCCACGGAACGAGATACAGGAGAAAAGATCTGTTAAGTAGAACTGACCTGTAGGCGACTTGGATCGTATTTTCTTTGCGATGATCTCCTTTTGGTCTGGCAAGAAGAAACAAGAACAAACCAATTCCTCTCCACGCAGCAAGTATTAATGCGCCAACAACTAGAGTAGAGAAACTGAGGAGCAAACTAACAAAGAAAATGCATAGACAGGATGCAAAAAATGTGATCCCCGCCAACCGTCCCATATTTTCTCCGGCACTATAATCTCCGAAATATGCGAGACAAGAGGGAAAACCCAATCCTAACGAAATCCCCAAAAGAAAAGAAACCAGTAAAATGTATGCCGCATTAAATGCCTCCAACATAACCATTGATGTAGAGCCTATAACTCCAACGAACATCCAAACGGATAGAAATGCATCACGACTTGGAAATCTCTCCACCAAAGCCGTGCCTACTACTGCAGAACTAACAGCTGCCACACATTGAACTCCGAATGCCACTAACAAGAAAGTGGATTCTAGGGCACTCTCGAAAAAAAGATACAACGGAAAATACCATGAAAAGGCATTTACAACGATAATAAAACCAGCAAGGAAATCTCTTCGCAAGAGAACGCTGTTAGTAACAGATTTTCTAGCCATTCCCCTACAACTCAATTTGTTTATAAGGCATTTTAGAGATAAAATGTTTGCCAACGCACGTTCAGTTTTCGCTCAGGCCATGCAAAGGAAACTGTTTTTGTGTTCAACAAAACTTATAAATCACTTGTAGAACAATACTCTATTTGGAGAAGGATTATGGGAAAGAAGAAAGCGAAGAAAGAAAAGAAATTAAAGCCAACGCGATTATACTTCATCTAGATGTCTTGCGCAGCATTCATAAATCTTCAATCGCGCCCCTAATTAGTGTTTCCATCTGATAAACTAGATTTTTATTTGGTACGTGAGAAATATTGGTACAGGCTTCTTCAGCTAGCTGCTTGACTTGATTTCTAAGCACTTCAACATTTTCTTCCTCAAAGAGGATATCAACTATTGTTGCCGCATCCTTTTCAGAGATTTCTTTTTTCGAAAGGTAATTTAGTATTGCTTTCTTAGTCTGTGGGTTCTTGAAAGCATAGAGGATAGGCAGCGGCAGGCATTCATTCTTCATCCGGTTCTGGAGTTCCGTAGGTTCAAATACGTCGATGAAGTCTTCTCTTATGCTGAGCAGAATTCCGAGTGTCCTACCGTAATTAGCCAATAGGTCAACAATTTTTTGCTTTCCACCTCCAATAATGGCACCAATGCGTGCATGAGCTTCGAAAGTTGCGGCTTTCATTGTCAGAATTCGCCAGTATTCTTCCACAGAAAGATCCATGTTGCCTTTCCAAAGAGCTTCGAGGGCCTCAGCGTTTCCCAACTCGAAAAATCGGCTATCTACTGTGGTCCAGATCGCATTCATCTTTGCTGTGGGGAATTGGTTCTCCAATTGGTGAAGAAGGACTAGGGCCTTCATCAAAAAGGCATCACCTACAAGGAGAGCAATGTTCTTACCAAAACTCGCAAGGACGGTGGGCTTTCCATATTTTGTCTTCGACTCATCAATGATGTCGTCGTGTATGTCAGCCCCTGCAGTTAGCAACAGCATCACGACTTGTATCGGGACTGATTTGTCAACGTCCCCTCCTGCAGCCTCACAAGCGATCGAAAGCAGTCCAGGATGAATAACGTCTTTCCAATCTTTTGTATAATATCTGAAAGCATCTTTAATCTCTTCAGATTCCATTTTTCCTTTCAGAATCTTCTTCTTTGCGATCTGCAGAGCTTCTCGGCTTCTCTCTTCCAAAAACCTTTGAACTTGTTCAATCATCTTAGTTTCATTATTCGCTCTAGTTTTCTCACTTTCTTTTGGGGATACGTACCTCATATTTTGGCGCTCCTAGACCTCAATGTCTTGTTCTTGTAGTTGTTCCCTTTGATACTCGTAGTAGGCTTGTATGAGCTGCATTCCTTTTGATGTGATCTTGTAAATCTTTCTCACCCTTCTTCCCTTGATTTCTTTTCTGCTCCTGAGGAAGCCTCCGTCCTCCAGTGAGTTGAGGAGAGGATAAACTGCGCCGTGTCTCAGTTTGACACCGAGGAGTTTCTCTGTTTGTTTTATTATCTTGTAACCCCACATCGGTTCTTTCTGGACGAGTCTCAGAACATGAATATCGAGGAAGTTTTTGGAGAAGCGTTGAACAAGTTGTTTTCTAAAGGTTTCGCTCAACTCTTCAACTTCCAAAACCGGTTGCTTCATGTTAAGGGGGAATCTGGTTTATTTAAATTATGTAGGGTCTTCTGGGCTTTTGTATGCTTGAATATGCCCCGATGTGTTTTGGTTACGTGCAAACGTTTATATATGATTTCGTGTCTATAAAGACTTGATATGTCCGATAAGAGACATATCGTACACACGTGTAACAACAAAACTGTTGGACAAGAGTACAGGAAGGATATAGGAATGAAGCACAAAATGAAGGAGGTCCAGACGAAGCTCATGAGAGGACTCTTAGATCTTGTAGTCCTCCAGTTTCTGAGAGTGCATCCCATGCACGGGTACAAGATCATCACCAGCATCAGGAAAAACTTCGGTGTCTACTTCGGCCCCAGCACGATCTATCCTATGCTCAGCGAGCTCGAGGAGAAAGGCTACGTTGAGAGTCGTTGGGATCTAGAAGCCGAAAGGCCGAGAAAGGTCTACGAGCTTACCGCTGAGGGGCAGAGCCTGCTGGATTGCACCGAGAACTCTCTGAGCCACATTCACAAGAAGATCCTAACCATGGGGATGAACAAGCCCTCGCTTTCCGAAGCTCTTCGGATGAATCCTTTCCTGACCGTTAAGGATTCTGACGACAGCTGAGATCTGGACTTGGCTTTGCTGTGGGTGCGCGGCTAGCCGTGCACTCATCTGATCCATTTCTGATGTATCGATTTCTGATATATTCTTGTTTTTGAGCATTGTGCGTGCGTGTATAATACTTCTAGACTTGGGTCTTCTGTACGAGTCAAAAAAGGCTCCAAATAGAATGGAATTCGGGAGGGGACAAATCTAATCTGTTGATCCGATTTTTTGGCATTTTGTTGTTTGGCTGACGACGATAGACTGAAGTAAAGGGTTTGCACTTGTGAGAAAAAAGTTATTCATTTATATAATTGGCTAAGTGCTAACGTTACTGTAGATTCATAAAAGACGCTGTGGTAGTCGTCCACTGGAATTGTGTGAAGAGACATGTCCGCCACTGAAATCATAGGCTACATCATATCTGCTATTCTATTGTTCTTTGGCGTCATCTTCGCCTGGGCATCATCATACGATCCACTTCGACTAGTCACAAGTGCATTCCTCTTCATAGTAAGCTTCGCATTACTCTATTACATAAGAAAGCAAAAACCAACTCAAATCATTCAGAAACTTGAATTACCTGGACAAATCAAGGTCCAGCCAGTAAGATGCCCAAACTGTGGAGCAAGCCTTGACATCAACCAAACAAAGATCATAGGCGGTGTTCCATCAATAAAATGCTCATACTGCGGACACACCTTCGAGGTAACAGAGGAGCCAAAATGGTGAACAAAAAGTATATAACACACATCACAATCCTCGCAACGACTGCGCTCATAACCCTTCTGCTCCTGATCCCTCACGCCGTCAAAGCCCAAGACATCCAATATCATTTAGACCACGAATATGCCAAAATATGGGTCAACCAAGACGGAACAATCGACCTACTATATGATATAGAGATATCTTGCGACCAAGGGGAAATCTCAAGCGATTTAGGTGTAAGGATCGGCCAACCTACAGACGACTTCACTGTCGAGCAAGCCCAAGACAAGGAGGGTAACCCGTTACCATGGGAAGATGCGAGCAAGTATGAACAGAAATACTACGCAGTCCGTGTCTTTCTGCCCACTATTACCGCTGGGGAGACATTTCGCTTCACCCTTGTGACAAACGTTGGCCATATGATCTGGGAGGATGAAGATAATCCTGGAAACGTCGGGATGCAGTTTATTCCAGTTTGGTGGGACGCAGTAGTAAACGAAATCAGGGTCTCAATTGTCCTGCCGCAAGGTGTCACCACGGAAAACGTTAGAAATGTTCCAGATTGGAACAATACACTCTCCGAAGACAATAGACTCATTTTGTACTGGGAAGGGTACAATCTTCAGCCGAACCAAGAGTTCCCAGTTGGAGAAGAATACATTGGCGTCTCCTTTCCTAAGGAATACGTTGAGCATTACGAAGTGAGAGAGAACGGGATACTTGCTTTCCTCAAGAGCTATGGAGTATGGATCGGGGTCTTCCTGCTCTTTGTAGGCATCATCGGCGGCGTAGTCTATGTCACACGCAAGGGAAACTATGTTAGGCCAGTCTTGAGAATGGAGACGTTGGGAATAAGGCGAGGCCTAACAGCCGTAGAAGCCTCCTATCTCTTGGAAGTCAAGCCTACAAAAATCGTAACCGCAATTCTCTACAGCCTCCTCAAAAAAAGAGCGATCTGGGCAACCTCAACAGAGCCTTCCGTAAATCTCAAAATTGTAAAAGAACACGAGGAGCCTCTAAGATACTACGAAAACACATTCTTAAGAGCAATAAAAAAAGACGGAACTTTAAACGAAGAAAAGCTCGCAAAGGTGGTAATTGAACTCCGCGAGGATGTGGAGGAAAAGCTCCGTGGCTACTGCAGAAAGGATACAATGAAGTACTATGAGAAGATCGTGGCTAAAGCTTGGGACCAAGTGGAGCAAGCAGGCACAGCTCAACTCGCATCAAAAGCATACGATGAACAGCTCTTGTGGCTGTTACTTGACGAGAAATTCGGGTCTCGCACAGAAGATGCTTTTCGAACTAGAGTCTTTGAGCCCGAGCTCCTTTGGTTCTGGTACTGGTATGGTTACCATTATCATCCGAGACCAGAATACCAACCTACAACAGCGCCCCCTTCAGAACAAACAGTTCCCCCAAAGATTCCTGGAGCAGACTTCGCAAATAACATAGCCACGGCAGTAGAAGGTACCGCAAACAACATAGTCGTCAACCTGGAAAAGTTTGCAAACGCAATCATACCTGCTCCACCTCCCTCACAGAAAACATCCAAACAACCGGCACACCACCGCTCCAGCTGTGCGTGTGCTTGCGCAGCTTGCGCCTGCGTGTGTGCCTGTGTGTCCTGTGCGTGTGCCTGTGCCTCAGGAGGAGTAGGATGACTGGGGGTACTAACACATGAGCATCCTTCGCAAAGTGGAGAAAGTCGTGAGTAAGCCGAAAGTTCCTCAAGGACTATACATGTACCGGGGAAGAGGCGAGTATGCGGGTTTGGCTCTTCAGCTAAGAGTGGAGCCTGACGGCAAGGGACTACTAGTCATCAACGCGAACACCGTACTCTATCTAAACGAGACAGCGACGGCGCACGCGTTCTTCTTCATGCAGGGCATGCCAACAGAAGAAGTAGTGAAAAAGATCAAGCGGATGTACCGCGTCAAGGAAGAACTCGCTCGCAATGACCATGAACATATTCTCTACACCGTAAGTACGCTAGCCCAAACCGAAGAGGTCTGCCCAATATCATTCTTGGATGTTGAACAGGTGGAGCCCTTCTCCCAAGAACTCTCGGCCCCAATACGGATGGACCTAGCGTTAACATTTAGATGCCAAAACGATTGCGTTCACTGTTACAGCGGTGGGCCGCATGATACTCCTGAACTAAGCACAGGGGAATGGAAGGAAGTAATCGACCGGGTACACAAGATTGGTGTCTTTTTGCTGACCTTTACTGGAGGCGAGCCGACTCTACGAAAGGACTTGCCAGAACTATTGCGTTACGCCCAGGATAAGGGGATCGTTACGGGACTCATCACAAACGGACGCAGCCTAAAAGACAAAGATTACGTACAGAAACTTGAAGATGCGGGACTGGACTTCGTGCAGATTACGCTTGAGTCACACGATCCTACAATACATGATGCGATAACACGTGTTAAAGGGAGCTGGCAAGAAACCGTTGAAGGAATCAAAAATATCATCCCAACGCAAATCTACATCGCCACAAACACAACGCTCAACAAGCTCAACGCGAAGAGCTTCTTTGAAACCATCGAGTTCCTACATAAGATAGGACTGCGAGTTTTCGCATGTAACAGCCTGATATATTCTGGAAGTGCTCCGTCAATAGCCGATGAGTTTGCTCTGAAGATCGACACATTGAACCAGTTACTTCCTAAAATTATCGAGAATGCCCATAAGCTAGGCATGAAATTCATGTGGTACACGCCGACTCAATACTGCCAACTCAATCCCGTCAATCATGGTTTAGGCGTCAAGTCTTGCACAGCCGCCAGAGTAAACATGTGTATAAGCCCAAAAGGCGAGGTCTATCCCTGCCAAAGCTATTTTGAAGAAGTCGGCAACATTCTTAAAGATCCTTGGGAGAAAATCTGGAATCATCCTCTCTGCATCACCCTAAGAGCCAGAGAATACGCACCGGAAAAATGCGCCGAATGTCCAGAGCTTCCAGTCTGCGGCGCAGGCTGCCCCCTAGAGTTGCAGGCAACTAAGTATCTATGTGCAGAGACGCAGTAAACACTGAAGGTTCTTAGGCGTTGAATGCTTCGACTCTATGGCCATGTGTGCTGATATTTTTCTAGTGTTCTCTCTGTTACAGTTTTCTAATCGCCATCTCTGCAGCCAAGATCATCGGTTCCCATGTCTCATTCACAGGTGGAGCATAAGCCGTGTCTGCCTTCGCCAACTCCCTTACCGTCATGTGCTTCTGTATGGCAAAGGATAAGGCATTCACACGCTGAGTTACTGCCTCGCCACCGATGATCTGCCCACCAATGATCCTCTCACTTTCTTTCTCAACAACAATCTTCACTCTGATTGGTAGGGCTCCTGGATAATAATCGGCCTTGGTCTTCGATGGTATGGTTCCAGCAGCTGTTTGCATGCCAGCTCTTCCAGCAAAGAATTCATTTAAACCCGTCGCACCTACCTCAAAGTCAAATAGTTTTGTTACTGCCGACCCTTGAACTCCAGGAAAAATGGCATATCCCCCAGCAGCGTTGATTCCCGCCACTTTGCCATGCCTAACCGCGACAGTTCCGAGTTGAGTCAACGCTGGCTGCTGAGTAATCGTATTCACGGATTCGGTACAATCTCCGACTGCATATACGCCCTTCACACTAGTTTCCATCCTTGAATTCACTCTTATTCCTCGCCTTTCCCCAATGGTGATACCAGCTTTCTGAGCCAATCCTGTGTCAGCTCTAACACCCGTCGCAACAACAACCAAATCGGCTTGAATCGTTTCTTCAGCAACTGAAACACCTGTAACCTTGTCTGCGCCAAGAATTTCATCAGCACTGTGTGCAACAATGATTCTTAGACCCTTTTCTTCCAGCTTCTCCTGAACCTTGTCAGCCATATCCTCATCCAACATTGCTGGAAGAACATAGGGTAAGAACTCCACTACTGTAGTTCTCACTCCACGCTCAACAAAAGCTGATGCAACCTCTAAACCAATAACCCCCGCCCCAACAACAACCGCCGACTTCGCAGTTTTTAGAGCCTCATCGATTCTATGTCCATCTTCAATCGTTCGAACAACGAAAATTCCTTTTTTCTCTTTTCCCTTTATTGGCGGCACAAAAGGATAAGCCCCTGTGGCAAGAATCAGTCTGTCATAATCAAGAACTTCCTTCTTTCTACTCTTATCTTGTATTTCGATCTTTTTTGCTTCAGTGTTAATCTTAGTCGCCGTTGTTTCCAATCTAAGATCAAATTTCATCATGCGATAATAAGAAGAGGGATGTGTCAGCAAATCATCAAAACTCGGAATTTGCCCCCCAAGCACGTAGGGGATTCCACATCTTGAATACGCTCCCTTATTCTCCTTTGTAATCAAAGTAATCTGCGCGGTTCTGTCGGTCTTCCTTGCGGCGACTGCAGCGTCCACTCCAGCAGCGTTGGCGCCGATGATAATGATCTTCCTCGGCACTTTCAGCCTTCCTCAATGAGCTTCTTGTGCCAATTCAAAGCCTTGTCAAAGTCCATGAGTGCCTTCAGTTCCTCATCGAGATTTGAGGGAGAGATTACCAGAAGCCACCCTTTTTTGTAGGCATCTTCATTGAGTGTCTCGGGCTTGTTCTGCACTTCTTCGTTGACCTCCTCGATCGTGCCACTCAATGGAGCAACCAGGTCTGATACAGCTTTCACCGACTCCACCGTTCCGAAGGGTTCATTCTGTGTCACCGTGTCACCCACACTAGGAAGCTCGACGAACACGATTTCACGTAGCTGCTTCTGGGCGTAGTCTGTTATGCCTATCTTAGCCTTTCCGTCTTCAACATGTGCCCACCCGAATTCCTCGTGGTAATGCAGCCCTTGAGGCACTTCATAGCCGTCTACTTTCACCAAACATTTCACCTCTTGAGAGTAGCATATAGTGTCCCTATCTACTTTAAAAATTAACTATGACGCCTCTCGGCAGTATGAAATTGCTGTATCCTCTAATGTGGCTCTAGGACGGGAAGCTTAAGTCAGTTTTCAATGCGGCAGATATGAAATGGAAGCCTCGAACTGACAAGATGCAAGGATATAGAAGCTCTGTGAAAGTATGCGTTAGGTAGAATCAAGCTAAGATAGGTAAGCCTAACCAGCAGAGATTTGCTACACAACCAGAGGATAACATCTTTCACAAAAAATCGACTCCTTACGATCTGTGTCAAGGAGAGAATTGGAGAAGAACATGACACATTCAGGATTGCGACAGTGATGTAACCCAAAAGTATGTCCGATCTCGTGAACGGCTTCCTTCACAGAACGTTCATGAAAGAGAGCTGTTTTTGGCTGTTGCCCAAAGAACTCGGGTCTCAGTCTGCTTACTGAAATTATTGCGAACCTTCCGGGGCACTCGGCCTCTCCGAAGACAAAATTTAGATTGGGCACATACAAATCCACATCAGTCATCCCAAGAAAACGCTCACCATTATGATCTTCTACAGAATCAGACATCCTGGCCAAGATGCGACTTGAGTTATACTGACGTCTACTTGAGCTATATGCGCCCTTGGGTATTGGCATTACTTCGTCTGAGACCACACAAACAGCTGTGGGAAAGATTTCGCGCAAACCATTCTGTACGCTCCGTGTGACAGCCTTATCCACGGTTCCAATGCGCAGGATCGTAATCCTCAATTCTCTCTCCTCAGAAGGTGTATACGTCTCCTGCCTTGGGTGCTACAGCGTCAAGCCCTGTTTCTTCTTTCACCCACTTCGCAAACCTTTGCGGGTTTCCTTCAGCCCCATGCACCACGTATATTCTGGGGTTTCCGTCGATCTGCTTTACCGTCTCCTTAAGTTGATTGGCTCCGCAGTGGGATGAGAAGTCGAAGTGTTCAACCGTGGCTTCTATTCTTCGCATCTTTCCATCAACTAAGCATCTTCCATTATCAAGGAGTTCTCGACCAGGGGTTCCTGGAATCTGATAGCTTACTAGGAAGACGCCGTTTCGACTTTTCTTTCCTACCTTTTGTATGTAGAAGGCGGATGGTCCGCCCTTGAGCATGCCTGCTGGCGATATGATTGCTCCGGGCTTTTTGGCTGCTCTTCTTCGATCTCTCCATCCTTCGATCCAGGTCGCGTTGTGGACGGCGTTCATGAATAGCTCAGGGTCCCTTAGGTATTGTGTGTGTCTCATCATTATTCTGTTGACTTTACGAGCCATACCATCCATTATGGTGGGGTATTCGAAGTGGTATGTTGCGAGGATGCAGGCGATTTCTTGGGAGCGTCCCACGCTGAAGGCGGGTATCAGAGAGGTTCCTCCATTCTCTACGACTTCAGTAACGTGTGCCACAAACTCCTTCTCCAACTCTGCCCTGTTAGAATGGTCTTCGTCAGCGTATGTGCTTTCGATTATCACGGCATCGACTTTTCCATAGTCCTTGTCTGCGCCATCGAGTAGGCGTGTGTCTTGAGTGTTGTAGTCGCTTGTGTAGAGCAGCCTCTTTCCGTTAGCGTCAATCAGGACTTGGGCGCTGCCTGGTATGTGGCCCGCATCTAGGAGTTGGAAGTGGATATCTCCTACTGCTCGTTCTTCCCGATAGTTGAGATGGATGCAATTTTTCATCATAGAGTTTAGTTCTATGTATTCGAACGGGAGGTAGTAGCCTGAAAGATGTATGAAGTCTGAGATTAGAATGTTTGTTAGGTCGAAGGTCGGGGGTGTTCCGTATACCGGCTTTTTGCTTTTTACGTGGAATATGGGTATT
>Ga0224506_10001218_pt1 | contig 18662 bp, 12 predicted proteins | sample SF_Jan12_sed_USG_2_FD_169108 | JGI IMG/M metagenome (GOLD analysis project Ga0224506, IMG submission 169108) | Sediment microbial communities from San Francisco Bay, California, United States - SF_Jan12_sed_USGS_8_1 | ecosystem: Environmental > Aquatic > Marine > Sediment | place: USA... | reverse complement strand
GGTTAAGGCTTGCTGATAAAACTCATCGGAATATTTGTTAAATAAATCGCCCGATTTGATGAGATCAATCAATACCTGCGGGTAACGGATACACTGCCGCGCGACATAATCACTGCTTGCCCAGACCAGCGGCAGCGTTGAACAGATCTCACTATTAGCAACAATATCACTTGCTTGGCCGGTCTCATCAAACTGAGCCCAGCTACGCTCAACTGACGCACGTAATTCTTCAGGCAATGCAGCAATGGCCTGTTGAAGATCAGATGTCATAGCGGTTTCCTTGCATCAGAACGATTTGCGTATATTCTTTTCTGTTTGGGTAAATAAAGATACACTGACTCACCAGCTAATAAAACAGGTATATAAAAACCGCATGATTACCGGCTCAATCTCCTCGAAAGGCGTAAACGAAATTGTTCTACAGGCTGTTGTTGAACAGGCGAAGAAACTGGAAAAAGACAAGGTCAGCATTCTCGAAATTGGCCCCGGCAAGGGTGCCTTGTCAAAGGCGATACGTGATGCGCTAGAAGAAGCTGGTATTAAATACGAAATTGAATGTGGCGATATCGAGCCCCATCAGATCAATGATCAAAAGCTCGGATTTGAATGCCGTTATGTCGATGCGCAGGATAAGTTTAATCTGAATAAGTCATATGACATCGGCATTATTGTCGAATTGATCGAACATATCGAAAACCCATTTCATCTGATTCGTGAATTTGCCGGCATTCTTAAGCCCGGTGCAATGTTAATCGTGACATCTCCAAACATACTTAGCCTGGGATCACGTCTGCGCTTCTTTTTAACGGGTTGTTATGATTACTTTCGCCGACCTTTTAACGAATACTGGTTGAACATGGGGCATGTTAATCCCATCAACCCATTACAGCTGATGTATATCCTGCGTAAAAACGGTTTTGAAGATATTGAAGTGACTACCAATAAGGCCACAGGTAGCTCAATTCTGATGCTCCCTTTTGCACCACTAATATTTTTTTTCTCACTCGTGCATTATATTTTCAGAGAAAATCGAGAAGGTGGGAAAGAGCAAAAGAAACGGAATCGCCTAACGTTAGGCAAACTGATGTCGCCGGGAATGCTTTTGGGTAAGATTGCCATCTATAAGGCGGTTCGTACTCGTGATCTAAAAACCAATACAACAACCTGGTTCCAAAGCGATCCGTTTTTCAAACCTTAATATTAAATCAGACTATTTTAACGGGCGATATTCTAATCAGTTCTTCATACTGCCTTTTTATTACTGGCCCGGGCTGACTACCATTCGTTCGCTTTAAAATGGACTCGTATCGATTATATGCTGAAGCAGCATCGATCCAGTTTTCAAGATTAATGTAACATTGCATCAGGCCAAGATAGATTTCTTCGGCCAGTTCATCCGCCTCAAGCACCTTTAAATACAACTCAATAGCTTCAATGCTGCGGTCTTCCCGCGATAGAAATCCACATGCCGCACTCAACACCTGATACAATTTTTGTCTTAATTTTTCTCGCCGAGGCATCGCCCAACCATAGCTATCCTCAACCATAAAATGTCCATGATATAAATCCAGCGCATCTTTTAATGCGCCAATGTCAATAGATTTATTGTTATGGATAGTTTTCACCTGATTTAATAATTTTTCAAACTGCCATACATCAACCCAGCAATAATCTCGATTTAATGTCAGGCAGCCACTTTGCAATACTATGCTATCTTTGCCGAGCAACTTTCTTGTGCGATGAAGTGTTGTTGCTAACGCACGACTCGCTCTGTCACCACAGGCATCTGGCCAGAGTAGTTCCGCCACGTGCTCTTTGCTAATCTCCCTACCGCCAAGACTTAATAACAATTTGACTAGCTCAATAGGCTTTTCCTGCGCCCTTCTTTTGAATACAAGTTTTTCGTCATCTTTAATAATTGAAAAACGACCCATGGTATAAATACGTAACTGATAATTTTTTGATAAATTCGAATTTTCCATTCTATTTTCATTATTTTCAGGAAGTATATGTCTGGTTTGCCTGGTGTCTGTCGATGCCATTTCCATAATCAACCTTAATGTTTCTAGACCCGAACTCACATTTCCGGTTGAAATTAGTTCTTCAACTTGTTTAAGTGAATGCAGATTTAAGTCAATTCTTATTTTAGATTCATCAGTCCTTATCATTGATTCAGGCTGATATACTGGTACTGGAATCCTGTCCACACCTGTATTTTGGTTATTCACTCTGTCTCTCCTTACTGGCAATTAGCTAATTCCTAACTATTCACAATGACACCGGTAATCTCATTTCGGTTTAGTCTGCCTGATAAATAATTGAGCATATTTGCCAGCTCAGCCCAATCTGCTTCCGTCAGGTCTTCGGCCAAACTGAAAAATATGCTATAAATCATTGATATATGGCATAATATTTCGATAAAACGATCAATTAAGTCGAAGAGCGATTAAACCTTCCACTCACTACAGGTGTCTCACTGCATGAACACAAATGATGATGACCAGGAGCTGCTGAAGCGCTTTGTCTCTGAGCAGGATGAGATGGCGTTTAAATTACTGGTAGAGCGATATCAACAACCGCTTTATCAGTTTATCTGGCGGCATGTGGGAAATCAGGACGATGCACTGGATTTGAGTCAGAAGGTTTTTCTACAGGTTTTTAGTAAGGCGGAGCAATTTAGAAGTGAGTCAAAATTTAAAACCTGGTTGTACCAGATAGCTATTAATTTATGCAAAAACCATTTTCGAGGCAAAGACAGGCAAAGAATCGCAGACGTAGAGCTGGAAGAGTTAGAGCTGGAATCAGAGCAATCAACAATGAACGAGGTTGAAAAGATTCAGGAGCAAACACATTTGTTCAATGCAGTAAAAAGTCTTCCAGATAAACAAAGAACGACTCTTGAGCTACGACTGTATCAGGAATATACATTTGCTGAAATTGCAGAAATCATGAATTGTCCTGTTGGTACGGCTAAAGCAAATTATCATCATGCGATAAAGTCATTAAAGAACACACTAAGAGATCAGGATTATGAATAGCGACGAATGTAAATCTATACAAGATCAATTAATCGATTACATTGAAGGTGACTTAGATGAGTCAAAATCTCATCTAATTCGCGCCCATCTTAATACCTGTAATGACTGCAAGCGTCATCATAAGGAAACTGAAAATACAATTCATCATTTGTCGAAAAATAAAGCACCAGAAATTCCAGAGGCCTTCTGGAAGGCATTCCCGGAACAGGTATTCGAAGCGTACAAAGCTCAGAAATCGGAAAATGCTCATGCGCCTTCAAACTGGTTTAATGCTGTTAGCTCAAAATTTGTTGAATTCATCTCGCGACCATTAATCCCAGCTGCAATTGCAAGTGGGATAGTTATCCTGGTTGGCATAATGCTTTATCCGAAGCAGGACAGCGCACCATATTCGCCTGTAATTGCATGGGTTGGTGAAATATCAAACCATAATAATCTTCTAAAAGATGTACCGGGTCATAATCCACCTGCCGATTCAACAGCTGGATATGGCTTCGCATCAAATGAACAGGCTAATTTTTTCAGAATAGGTCAGACTTTTTTTAATGCTGTTACATCAACATATAATGGAAACTATAAACTTACTGAAAAACAATTAAATAGCATCTCATCATTGAGTGCCCCATATTCAGATAAAGACACTGTCAATCTAATAATAAAAACAGGTAAACAACTGAGTGCTATAGATGAATCAAATAAACTCATTCTCGGAAAACTATCTAAAATTGAATATAAATTGTCTCAGGCTGCAATATCAAATGGCAAACTCCAACATGATTTATGGGAATCAGCGCTTTTAATAGCAAAACTCGACTTATTAATTAACATGAATAAGGCTGATTATTTAAAAAGGATGCAGCCTCACTTCATCAAGCTTGAAGAAAAACTTAAATCTTCAAATATGCCGCCTGGTGCATTAACAGCCATCAGTAACATAAATAAGATACTGGAGAAAAATAATATTTCATCTGATGATACGGCCCAGCTATATAAACTGAGTACACAGATCAAACAGTTATTGGGATAAAGCATATAACAATGACTAATATACGTAACATTAAAACCTCATTCCTGCTTATCATACTGGGAGTTTTTGCCTTCTCACATTCCTATGGTCGAGTACCAAACCCCAAAGAAAGAATCAATTTCTGGCAGGATAATTATACTGCCTGGACTGAAAGCGATGACAAGAGAGTAAAAACCGCTCATCAAATATTTACTCAGGTATTAAAAGCGGCTGGCCAAAGGCGAGGTGTTGAACCCAGACTACACATTATAAAAGAAGATCCACACAACTTATCGTTGCCTATATCAATTCCTGATGGCTGGATTATTTTATCGAAATCTGTCATCGATATTTGCTATCAACAAAAAAATGATGCTAAAGCACGGCTAGCTTTTGTGCTTGCGCATGAAATAGCACACCAGCTTGAAGATGATTTCTGGCATATGAAGTTCTTCCAGGCATTAGACTCGGCTCAAACCAGAGAGGAAGATAGCAAACATTTGTTCAATGAGGTCAGGAATATTGCACAACAAAGCGACAAAATCCTTGCCAAGGAATTACGTGCAGACGAATTAGGCATCATTTACACAACTATTGCCGGTTATAATAGTCAGGCAATAGTTCAAGGAAAGTCAAATGATAGCTTTTTCTCGGACTGGAGTAAGTCGAGACATCCTCTTCGATATACTGGATCGAAAATTGCTAAAACTCATCCCAACATAGATCAACGAACAACAGCTGTTAAGGTTCGCCTGCAACAAATATCTGAGCACAGTGATTTATTCAGAATAGGACTATGGTTCTACTATAGTGGCGACTATATAAAAGCGATACAGAGTTTTGATGAGTTTCGACGACACTTCCCTGGTCGTGCCGTGCATCATAATCTTGCAAGCAGTTATCACCGACTAGCAATGCGCTTCTATAATGCAGCGAACAACAAGTCTCAACAACTTCAGTTTCAACTAGCCATGACGATTGATCCAGAATCCAGGGCTAGCAATGCAACAATAAGAAATATAAGCGGCAATAAAAAGCAGTTTAATGAGGCAATGAGTAAAGCAGTCAAATACTATAAACTTGCCCTTGACCAGGATCCTTCATACATTCAATCTAACATTAATCTGGCTAGCGCTTATTTTCATACAGGACAACCCTATAAAACAATTGCCACATCACTAGATGGATTGAAAGCCAGCCCAAACAATCATTTATTATTGAATAATCTGGCTGTCGCATTATATGAAACGGGTAATCTCAACAGAGCCAGGAATACCTTAAATATGATTCTGCGATTAAAACCTGATTTCTTGCCAGCGCTTTATAATATTGGGAACATTGAGTTACGTGAAGGAAATCATGAGGCTGCTGAGTCGTATTGGCAAAAATATCTGGACAAAACGCCAGAAACACTCTGGGCTAAATATCTACTTAATCGCAGTCAGCTTTCATTAAGTTATCGCCCTGTACCCTCCCCTAAAAACACACGCGAACATATTATAAATCTGCAGGTTGGCACATATACCAATGAATTACCTGAGTCATGGCAACAAAAATACTCACGTAAGTTAAACATCAGCGAATCACCATTTCAAGTTACTGAATACAGTAATGATGTAACCACTGTTGCAGAAAGTGATGAAATCAGACTAATCATTGCTAATTCAAGATTCAAAGGCAAAACCCAACAAGGAATCTCGATTGGTAATACAAAAAGCAGTGTGTTTAACAGATATGGTTATCCAGCTTATACATACATGGCCGCTTCGGGACAAATTATTGCTTACCCAGAACATGGCATAAGTTTTCGCATCGTTGATGACATGGTATCGAGCTGGCTATTATACTGGGAGTGAAATCAACCCATGTTGTTATTTTTTTAGATAACTATAATTAATTATGCCACACTCATCGACTTACACCTTAGTTTTCGCGATCACTATATTCACTAGTGGATTTGTGCATGCTAATAGTGATGAAAATCACCGTCAGAAAAAATACTGGCAAACACAAATACAAAAATTTGATACTCAATCCGAATTACTCCAGAAAGCCAACGCATGGTATCAACTAGGAAATATTTATTTTGCAAATGGCAACTATGCACTCGCATTAAATAGCCTGAAAAAAGCGCAGCTACTCCTCATTAAAAAGCCAGATGCAGGAATCAGCATGAATATTGCTGCAAGCCTGGGAGCCATTTATGTTCATCTGGGCTATCTTAAACAGGCAGAACCTCTTCTCACAGACAGCTTAAAATGGGCACAAAAACATAATAAGCGATATCAGTCTGCTGCAATTTATAACGATCTTGGTAATCTCTATTTACGTCAAAAAGATTTCTACTCAGCCCTGAATGCCTATGAAAATGGAATAGAGCTACTGAAAACCAATAAAGACAACTATTCCTTACTTACCCGCCTTAAATGCAACGCAACCATTTCAGCACAGCTACTTGGGAAATACACAACCGCGCGCAAATACGCGCTAAGCTTATCGGATCGCATACAGGGAGAACATCAACAGGACATTATGCTTCTTATTCGTGTTGGTCAGGTACTCAACTGGTTAATATCAAATAATTCCACTAATCAACAAATCTATGCATCAAACGCCAATACCGCGCTGCGTAAAGCATTGGAATTTGCGATAAAAACAAAAGACAAATTACTGCAGGCACAGGCAGAATATTCTTTAAGTCACTTGTATTATATTGGACAACGCTATGATGATGCACTTGCACTTAACAGGCAGGCATTACTTCATTCTCAGAATTCAAATAGCAAACTTCTTATTGCCCAATTTCAATGGCAGGCTGGAAGAATATTTATTGCACAAAACAACCTGGATAAAGCAATTGATGCCTACGATCAGGCGATTCGCATACTCCCAAAAACATCGGCAAATCTAACTCTTAACCCTCAGCTTTCAATTGACCATACCTCAGGTAACATTCATCTTGAGTATGCTCAACTTTTATTGAAGAAGAGCGAAAAAAGTAATGATCTCGATAGAAAAAAATATCTATTTCGTGTTCGAGATGCTGTCGAAGCTTTAAAAGCAGCTGAGTTGCAGGACTACTTTCAGGATGACTGCGTAACTGCTACCCAGACCAGAATAAAGAAACTTGAAGAGATTCTTAACCCCGGAACTGCTGTTCTCTATCCTATTTTGTTTGATGACAGGATTGAGCTTTTATTAAGCAATAACAAAAATATTCATCGTTTTGTCAGCAAGGTGAGTAAAACTAAAATAAAAGAACTAGTAACAAATTTTCGACAGAAACTGGAAAAAAGACGCACCCGGGATTATTTGCCTTACTCAAAAGAATTATACGATCTAATTATACGGCCAGTTATGCCAACACTTAAAAGACAAAAAGTGTCCACGCTCATTACTATTTCTGGCACTGGCTTACAGGGCGTCCCCTTTTCCGCCTTGCATGATGGCGAAGAATTTCTTATTCAGAAAATGGCGGTGGCCATATCTCCCGGCCTGCACCTAACTGATTCAAGCACAACAAAAAACAGAAGTACACGTATTCTTTTAAGTGGACTCACCGAGTCCGTACAGGGCTTTCCTGCACTCATTCATGTTAAACATGAACTGGACAACATAAACAAGATTCACCCTGGAAAACTGTTAATTGATCAATCATTTCAGTCAAAAACAATGAAAAGTGCTTTGGGTAAGCACCGTTACAATATTGCTCATATTGCCTCGCATGGAAAATTTACTGGCAATGTATCAGAGTCATTTCTACTAACCTATGATAGCCAGGTTCGGGTTAGTGATCTTGCTGAAGCGATTGGGCTTGGGCGCTTTGCAGATGAACCTCTGGAGTTATTAACATTAAGTGCCTGTGACACAGCGGCTGGTGATGACCGTGCAATGCTAGGACTTGCAGGGATTACTGTTAAGGCCGGCGCACGCAGTGCCCTGGCCACCCTATGGCCAATTAATGATCGTGCTACGTCGATCTTGATGACATCGTTTTATAATGAACTTCAAAACAATAATACCAGTAAGGCAAATGCATTGCGCAATGCCCAACTAAATATGTTAGCTGATGTCCGACACCGTCACCCTGGTTACTGGTCTCCATTTATACTTATTGGTAACTGGCGTTAATAGATTGGCATTTCAAGGCGGAGATGAATTCCGTCATCCTGTAATGTTGTATCTGGATTAACAACATCTTTAAGCATTTCAGCCCAATATAACTCTAGACGCACGCGCTTTTCATTGGTCCAACGAAGACCCACACCACTGCTATAGATTTCTTCGGGGCCTGGAGTTTCACGAGCACGGTTTTTAATTCTTCCGTAGTCCGCAAACCAGGCCAACTGAAAACGACCATAATCAGGATAACTACTTAAGATAGGAAATCGGTATTCAATACTAGTGGTGAGCCCATTATCACCAACTATAAAATTCTCGCGATAACCACGTACAGTACGTGCTCCACCGATTGCAAACTGTTCCATTGAGACTAATGGATCATCTGATAATTGAACTGCACCACGAAGAACCAGTTCCTGTTGTGCAAAGCGTTCTACCCATTGAATCTGTCCTAAAGAACTTACGTATTTTCCATCTGGTTCAATATCACTAATGGTTGCTTTGTTGCTATCAAACCCGTGGGATAGTGTAAACCTTCCTGAAACAACCCGTTGAGGTGTTCTTTTCAACCAGCTGAAAATAATTCTGGCAATACTAAGACGTGTTTTCCCATCAGACGATGCCGCCGAAAAAGAGAAAGGCTCATCCAGCAAAAAAGTCTGACTTTCACGTTGCTCAAGCTGCAGTGAAACATCATAGTTCGCATTTGGCGTTTTATGATAGGGGTGAATATAAGCCAGTGATGACGTCCGCGCTCGATTTTCAATCTTTAAAATATCAAAAGGTTCTTCTACCACCAATGATTCGCTTTGTGCATAGGCTACACGAAGTCGATTGTCTCTTGCCGATAACGGGTATTCATACGCAGTACTGACACCATCAAGCCCACGACTATGGGTATAAGTTATATCAACCCTGTCACCTTCTCCAGTCAGGTTTTTATGTTGTATAACAAGCTCTCCATGTCCCTCACCAATACTCGGCGGGCTATAGTTGTCTATTGCTAGCCCTATATTCAACAACTGAGCTTCTTCGATTGAAATATCCAGGATACTTTCTCCGGGCCGGAGTCCGGGACTCAACCGTGCATGTAAGCGTTCAATACGCGGGTCCTGCTGTAGCATAAACAACTGATCGCGCAACACATAGACATTCAATGGCCCAGCATTACCAAAATGCGCTCTACTCTTAAGATAGCTACTATTTAACCAGCTATTACCCGATACATTTATTTTACTTAGCCGACCCTCAATTATTTTAAAATGAATAATGCCATTATCAATTTTTTGATCAGGAATAGTCGCGCCTGAATTAATATATCCTTTCTTGATGTAATATTGAGTAATTAACTGCCGAATTTTTTGTAATTGTTCTGCATCTATAATTTTATTATTAAATTCTTGCAGAACTGTCGATAATTCTTCTGACGATATAACAGTATTGCCAATAAACTCAAACTTTCTAACTTTTATTCGCAAGTGCGACGAAACACCTTTATCATAAATTTCTGGAATAGGTGGTAACTTGATATCTGGCTTTACACCTGCATCAGGGATGATTTTATCCAGCGGCCGTTCGGCTGGTCGCTGTAAAGGAAAAACAGGTGTGTCCGCCATAGCAGATGTGGTTAATATTATTATGCACGCTATAGCTGCTAAAGCGGATTTATTCTGCATTTTTTCTGAGCGAGTTAAATTCTAGAAAACAACTGATGATTGACCACACCCACCTGACTTGTCTGTATTAAGTGCAGTACGCAACAGGCTGTTATCTGCCATATAGCTATCAGAAATTGTTTCCTGACTGTCTGAATCAGCGACGTAAAAACTTGGGCTTAATAAACTCACAGACACCTGTTCTGAATCTTTAATAATAAAACTACTGTATTTACTTCCTACGGCTGCACAGTCATTTCTAAATAGACTGGCCACATCAATAATTGAATCAGGCAATATCGCCAGCTCTGCACTTAAATCACGATTCGGCGCATCAATCGTAACATTGCCACTGATTCCTAACTCAGAGGATGCACTGATGTTACTGTTTGCTGATGCAATAAAGCTCTTTGCAATGATCGTGACCTTACCGCCGTCACCCCCATGCGCATCTGCAGTAATCTGGCTATTATCTACAATCATAAAACCTGGTTCGATAAAGATGTTGCCGCCGTTTCCATTCCCACCCTGAACAGATGCAGTTATAAAACTATCCGTTACTCTCATAGTGTTATTGACAAGAATATCTATATTTCCACCATTGGCTGATTGTGCTTCGGATGTAATTCTACTTTGCTCCATTACAAAAGAATCGAAAGCTGCAAGATTAATATTTCCTGCGGCTTCATTACCAGCACTGCTTGCCAGAATGCTAGCCCTGTACATTTCGATCTGGTTCGCATGGACAGATACACTACCTGCTGTAGATTGTTCAGCTCTTGAAGTAATTTCACTGTCACTCAGGCTTACTATTTCAGAAGCATTAATATTAATCGTACCCGCATTGCCTGTATTGGTGCTGTCTGCTGATATCGCTGCTCCACTGGATAAAGATAAAGAACCCGTTGATATTGTCAAACTACCACCATCGCCAGTTGTAGTTGACCGTGTTGTTATCAGTCCCTGGTCCTGCAATTCAATGGTATTGGCTGTAATCGTAAGACTACCGCCATCACCACCCGATGCCCTAGCATAATCCTGATAAACCTCAGTCGAGGCAGATATTCTCGAGATGCTGTCACTTAAAGGATCATAGCCGGAGACAAAAATACGATCGGCATTGATATTAATATTACCCCCTTGACCACGGCCGCCAGTCTGACTATTAATTTGGGCGCCATCGAGAATATCAATTGAACCCGCATTAATATTTATATTACCCGCATCACCACCCTCTAACGCAGCAACAGTAAAGATGCCGGTAAACTCACCAAAAAAGTCATCGGTAAACTCAGTGTAAGGAGATGGTCCAGATAAATAAATCGAGTTCGCATAGATGTTAATATCCCCACCGCGCCCCGAACCAAAGGCACTACCTGAGATAATCGATCCGTTGGTGAGTGCGAGGTTATCAGTTTTAATATCAATGCTACCTGAATTCCCCATTGAACCTGGTCTGTTAAAAACACCAACCAGAGCATAATTGTCCATATACAGTTCCTGGCTCTGAATAAAAACATTCCCACCCTGACCACTGGTTTCATTTCCGGAAACTGTTGAGTAAACACCTGCAGAATAACCATCTTTATCGCGGCCGGATATGTCAATCGTATCCGCCTTGATAATCACATCACCACCTTGACCAGCTCCAGAGAACAAGTCTGCACCGATCTCTGCACCATCGTAAAGCTCAATTTTAGACGCACTAATATTTACATTGCCTGAATGACTAAAACTTTTTTGGCCACCATCCGCTGAAGAAGATATTTGAGTAGTACCTACTCCACCCCGTGCTAGTAAATGATCAGAAAAAATAAATAGATTACCCGCATTTCCACTACCTTGTGTCGATGTTGAAATTATTGAGCTCCCATTTACACCATTAAGTCTGATATCCTTTACATCTATTCTTATATCGCCACTATTCCCAGAACTTTCAGAAAATGCCTGCGTTGCAATCATTGAGCTTTCATTCAGGCTGATAGTATCTGCTTTAATATTAATATCGCCACTATTACCCGTTCCAAATACACGTGATACAATTCCTGAGTTTCCCGCCGAGGAAGAATAACCAACACCGACCCCGTCTATATCTAATAATCCCGCTTCAATAATTATATTACCTGCCTGACCATCATTAGCTGTTGATGAACTAATCGCAGATCCACCGACTAGTTGATCGTTAGTGTTACTCAATGCAGCCTGGCGAAATAATACAGGCTTATCACCAATGTTCGAGGTGCCAATGCCTGTATGAACTAAAAATTCGTTGCTTACTTGAATATCTATGCCAATACCACTGTGATCTTTTATTCCAACTGTTGATGAATCCAGATAACTATTTTCCATGACAAAATTACCCGCACGGATATAGATTGTGCCCCCGGGATCACCCTGTGTAGAAATAACGGCGCCATAATCCATTGATATATCACCAAGCTGATCAATGGTGCTCAAGTCATAGCCTGTGTCTGTTATTGAAACCTCACCTGCCGAAGCCAGACTAATTAAATCAATTTTACCACTTGATGCGTTTAGGACTGCAGGTACATTGGAGAAATCAAACATATCTATACTATTTCCAAGCAAAACCAGATTGGAAACCATATGACCTTGTCCGGTTAAATTTATGTCTCCAGCGACAAATGAGATTGTTTCACCGACAGGCACACTTAAAGAACCACCTTGTTGAACAGAGATAGAAGCAATATTACTATCTAGAAATCCAAAGGCCGAAGGAGTTGAAACTGATAACACGGTATCGCGCGGATTTGAGGCATCAAAACGACCATCTTTTCCAAACACCAGGTAATCTGCTGTAGTCGCATAGAATGACCCACTGATATCAAGACGTGCTCCTGCACCAAACATAATCCCTGCAGGATTTATAAACCAGAGATTTACACTGGGATCATTACTTTTGACGCCCAATGTTCCATTAATGAAAGAGGAATTCCCGCCTGTTACACGGGCAAAAATATTGTCGACTCTATCTGGTCCAATGAATGTCGCTGATTCTGACAGATTAATATTAAAGTCACGAAAGCTATGAAACAGGTTCGTCCCATTGGTTGTGCCGTAGCGAGGGTCGATGAGGTAATCAGGCCCTGCAAGCTCGCATGATCGTGGACAAGGGGCCAAGGACCCATCCAGTACCACCTCGGCAAAGGCTGCCCATGTCCCAAGACAATATGTTAGAAGTAGAGCCAGTACTCTTCGGCTTCTTGTATATAAGTATGTATCCATTTCCCCAGTCCCTGATTGTGACTATATTGCGTCGCCACGAGGTCTTATCTCCAATAGACCTTCTTTGTTTACCGGAGTATTTTAACCTGAAATGTTCAAAATTGGTTAATTATTGTTCAACATTTAGATTAAATCTAAAGACACGAATCATTCAAAACCATCATATTTTAACTAGTGGAAAGTTACAGATAAGTTACACATAAAATACTCACGAATTTTTCTGCAAAAATTCTACCCTAAACTACAACTTTTACGCGCAGCAAAAAAAAACAGCGGCCTTACGGCCGCTATCCAACGTGATATAGAGAAGGAGCAATAGATCACGTTTTATGACACCAACTCAAAATATCATATAAAGAGTTACAATTAGCATACAAAAAATGACTTAATATAAATTTCAGAAGCCACCAAATGTGCGTCGCTGAAGCGATGAGTTCTCTGGCTCGGCTTTGTCCGTCTTTCTTCGTTTCTGTTCTAGTTCGACGGCCTGTTTTTCTTCCTGTTGTCTTTGATATCTGCTTCTAAGATTTGAAATTTTCTGCCGGGTAGCGAGATATTGCGGATGATGAGGAGATATTGTATTAGCTTTATTTAAGTACGCCCTGGCTTTACTAAACTGGTTTGTGTTTGCCCTGGCGACAGCCAGGTTTAGATATTTTTCAGCCACGCGTTTAATACCTGTATTCGCATCTGTATTTTTTGCATCTATTGATATGACTTTTTTATAGTTCAAATAGGCTTCGTTTAATCTATTAGTATTTATATGCGCTTCTGCATTAAATATCAGCCTTTTAATTTTCTCTTTATTTAACGCCTTAATTTTCTCCTTTTCTCTTAACTCAAGGTCAAGCTTTTCTTCTCGCTCTTTATTTATTAATGCCAGTCTTTCCTGCTCATGTTGTTCATTTTTGTGCAGCTCTTGTTCATTTACATCAGAAGCATTTTTCTCATCAAGAATCTGCCTATCTTCATATCCATTTTTATATAAAGGTTCATAATTATCGTTGTCGACTATCTGTTCAGTCTCTGAGAATATTTCAAACTTGCTAGGTGTTTTTTTCTCTGTATTCGCATCGTCAATTTTATTAATTGTAAAAACAATATTTATTACAACAAAAAATGCCGCAACAAATGCAGCCCCCGCGAAGATGATAGACCTGTTATTTTTTGATTCAGTTTTTTTCCAGTTTTGATTCACCCACTGATTAACTGAAATAAGATTTACTTCCGCTATCTTTTTCCAACGAGAAAATATCTGCGCAAGCTCATGAGTGTTAGCGGCTGCTCTATTTGGCATTATTCTCGTTGCGAATTCTGGTTTACTATTAAATTCTACTGCCTCAATATCACGAACTATTTCACCTGCATCCTGATAGCGATCATGTACGGTTTTTGCGAGCAATTTATTGATAATTTTTTGATATATACTTAGCTGATCAGGCAATATCGGTATTGGTTCATGCACATGTTTATAGATAATCGCTACCATTGAGTCTGATTTATATGGAACCTCACCAATCAGCATTTCATAAAACACCACACCTAAACTGTATAAGTCTGAATTAGCCTTTAACGGTAAACCTTGCGCCTGTTCTGGACTCATATAGTGCGGTGTCCCAATGATCGTACCCGCCTGAGTCATTTGGGTATCAGACTTTTCTGCACGTGCAACGCCAAAATCGGTAATGACGGGTGAGCCATTTTCACGAAAAAGTATATTTGCCGGTTTGATATCGCGATGTATAAATCCTTTGTCATGCGCCGCCTTTAAACCCAGCGACATCTGCTTCATATAACGAAGTGCTTTCTCTGGGTTCATTTTCTGCCTTATTTTGCTTTTTAACGTTTCCCCAGGAAGATATTCCATTGCAATATAATGGCGATTTTCATGAACACCAACATCATATACAGTAATAATATTTGGATGATTAAGACTCGCAACGATACGCGCCTCTCGAACAAAGCGTTCACTAAAGGAACTATCGGCGGCAAGATTCGGACACAGAACCTTGACTGCAACAAGTCTATCCAGACCTTCGTGCAATGCAAGATAAACACGAGCCATGCCGCCTCGGCCTAACTCGTTCATAATTCGATAGCCAGGTATGTCGCCCAATTTCATCTCCTGGAATATTTTCTCGACAAAAACACGCTTACTTTAAAACATCAGAAATTCATGTAATAACTTGCTTCAACAGATAATATTGATTCATCCACATCTACCACTGTAGAAAAATCACTAAAGCTGTAAGAATGATAATTTGCCCGTGCCTTTAAACCCTGATTATCACCAAGTGGCAGATTGTAGGAAGCAGAAACACTAAGACCATACGTATTACCAGAATCATTAAGCGAAAAATTATCAAATATATCTCCTGTCATAATCGCTAATGCTGCACTTAAAGAAACAGATGAGGACTGATCTAGATGGATAACTTTACTGCCACCAACAAACGGACCAAAGGCCTCAAATGTTAATCGATAACCCGGCAAGCTATCCTGGTAGAAAATTGATTCCCCTGTCTTAAAACCACCAAATACTGACCATCCCTGACTCAACAGATAACCGCCGGTAAATGCCATATCGAAACGCTCAAAATCACCATTAAACCCACTCCAGTCGTGAGTCGCATTCATACTGCTATTAAATGCAGCATCAAAATATATTTTTCCAGTAGCGAATGTCGCCCCCGCACCGAAAAACATATAGGTACTATTAACATCACTCGTTGGTAAGGAAGAACCTGTAAATGAAAGTGTATAAGATGAATAACCAAGAGTTGCTCGTCCCCGAAGCAAATTATCATCACTAGCAAAAGAATAAGAACCAGAATTTAAAAACATAACAATGACTAACGTAAATCTGATTGATGTGTTTTTTATTTGACAAGCCCATGAAAACATAATGAAGTTACCCTGACTGAGTTAAAAATATCATGGGTATAATATGTTCATAAAGATTACAATTAAGTTACAGCAAACTACAAATTGGTCATATTTTAAATTTCTGATCAAAAGTTCCTGATATTTTGTAATTATTGACAAAAGTGCTTTCTTCAATCTCACACATGAGAAGCCCTCTCTGCGTTGTAACAAGCTCAACTCCAACAGTAATAATTATGCATCAGACATAAAAAAAACCCGCCGAATTGGCGAGGTTTTTATACTACCTGTTCAGGGTTGGACTCTTGTGGCAGGGTAAGGCGTATTCAAGCGAGCAGCGCAGTTTTGACCATGGATGGTCTTATGCCACGAAACACATGGATGTGCGAGAGTGGCGTAGATATATACAAAAAACCCCCGCTATTACTAGCGGGGGTTTTTAGTTGGTAGATTGGGTAGGCTGTGCACAGAAAACCTCTTTGAGGTTCAATGCGCAAACCCTAACCTTCGTGCCGAAGGTTCAGGATTACATCATGCCGCCCATTCCGCCCATACCACCCATACCACCCATACCACCCATATCAGGTGCAGAACCACCTTCATCAGGGATATCAGCAACCATGGCTTCAGTTGTGATCATCAGACCCGCAACAGAGGATGCGTTCTGCAAAGCAGTACGCGTTACTTTAGTAGGGTCAAGAATACCGAACTTGATCATATCGCCGTATTCACCATTGGCAGCGTTGTAACCAAAGTTGTCTTTACCTTCTACAACCTTGTTAATAACCACTGATGGCTCATCACCGGCGTTTGATACGATCTGGCGAAGAGGTTCTTCCATGGCACGACGGGCAATGTTGATACCGACGTCCTGATCATGGTTGTCACCTTTCAGATCTTTGATGGCCTGCAGAGCACGAACCAGTGCAACACCACCACCAGGTACCACGCCTTCTTCTACAGCAGCACGAGTCGCATGCAGCGCATCTTCAACACGGGCTTTCTTTTCTTTCATTTCAACTTCAGTCGCGGCACCGACTTTAATCACGGCAACACCACCGGCCAGCTTGGCAACACGTTCCTGCAGTTTTTCTTTATCGTAGTCTGAAGTCGCTTCTTCGATCATGGCACGAATCTGGTTAACGCGGTCTTCGATTTCTTTTGACTTACCGGCACCATCGATAACGGTTGTTTCTTCTTTAGTAATCTGAATCTTCTTGGCAGAGCCCAGATCATCCAGAGTCGCTTTTTCAAGCGATAAACCTACTTCTTCAGAAATCACAGTACCACCAGTCAGAATCGCGATGTCCTGCAACATGGCTTTACGACGGTCACCGAAACCTGGTGCTTTAACAGCAGCCACTTTAACGATACCGCGGATGTTGTTTACAACCAGAGTAGCCAGCGCTTCGCCTTCAACTTCTTCTGCAATAATCAGCAGAGGTTTACCGGATTTGGCAACGCCTTCCAGTACTGGAAGCAGGTCACGGATGTTGCTGATTTTTTTGTCGTATAACAGCACATAAGGATCTTCCAGATCAGCAGACATGCTGGCCTGATTGTTAACAAAGTAAGGAGACAGGTAACCACGGTCAAACTGCATACCTTCAACCACGTCCAGTTCATTTTCCAGACCGCTGCCTTCTTCAACAGTGATAACACCTTCTTTACCGACTTTGCCCATGGCCTCGGCAATGATGTTACCGATAGAGTCATCAGAGTTCGCTGAGATGGTACCAACCTGTGCGATGGCCTTGTCATCAGTACAGGGCTTGGACATTTTTTTCAGTTCTTCAACAGTGGCGATAACAGCTTTGTCGATACCACGTTTCAGATCCATTGGGTTCATACCAGCAGCAACGGCCTTCATGCCTTCAGTCACAATAGACTGAGCCAGAACAGTCGCAGTGGTTGTACCGTCACCGGCGATATCCGATGTATGGCTAGACACTTCTTTCACCATCTGTGCGCCCATGTTTTCAAACTTGTCTTTCAGTTCGATTTCTTTCGCGACTGAAACACCATCTTTAGTGATGGTTGGCGCACCAAAGCTCTTGTCCAGAACAACATTACGACCTTTAGGGCCCAGGGTAACTTTTACTGCATTGGCCAGAATGTTCACGCCGTTCAGCATACGGGTACGGGCGTCACTACCAAAATTGACTTCTTTTGCACTCATTGATTAATTCCTCATAAATAAATTCATTCGTTAGCTGTATTGCACTAACCGTTGTTTATTCAACAACGCCCATGATGTCTTCTTCTTTCATCACCAGCAGTTCTTCGCCGTCTACTTTCACTTCAGTGAAATGCGCGAATTTGCCAAACAATACGATGTCACCAGTCTTTACATCGAGGGGGCGCACTTCACCAGAATCGGTGACCTTACCCTTACCCACAGCGATGACTTCACCTTGTGCTGGTTTTTCTGTCGCCGAATCAGGAATTACAATACCACCGGCGCTGGTCCGCTCTTCTTCCTTACGACGGACAACAACACGATCATGTAATGGACGGATTTTCATACATTCCTCTCCTAAAAAGATTAATAAATTCAGTTAGTAAGACCAGCAAGCGAACCTGGCCCGGTCGTCAAATTCGAGCGCCCTTTTAGCACTCACCTTCAATGAGTGCTAATAATAGCGGGCATCGCATTAGAGTCAAGAGATTGGGACGGGAAAAGGAATTTCAAGGCCTGCTGCCGGTGTCGTT
>Ga0224506_10001217_pt1 | contig 18670 bp, 16 predicted proteins | sample SF_Jan12_sed_USG_2_FD_169108 | JGI IMG/M metagenome (GOLD analysis project Ga0224506, IMG submission 169108) | Sediment microbial communities from San Francisco Bay, California, United States - SF_Jan12_sed_USGS_8_1 | ecosystem: Environmental > Aquatic > Marine > Sediment | place: USA... | reverse complement strand
AAAATCTTTAATAATAGGATAGGAGTTTAGGCTCAGATCAAAACTCTACTCATCCCACGCCTTCTAAAACAACCACCACTCCAGAATCCCTTTGGGCTTCATCAAGTACTCCCTGAACCAAAGGTTCTGGTCGCGCTCTTAATACCCCTTCGACGCAGCCGAGCACTGGAGTCATTTTGGGATTGAGCGGACGGATGTTTGAGTGCGAACGGCTTTATGTTCGCGCGAGTTCCGGGAGCGCCCAAAATGATGAAGCGCGCAGGGAACCCGTAGGGCAAGTCGTGGGGTGCCCTTTCTTTTCGTTAGGTTTCTTTGGGCAAGCAAAGAAATGTAACCTGCCGCGCGGGCGCGGAAGCCCGCATCAAGATTAAATGTGCGCCAGCACACAAAACCCATCCAATAAAAATCCAACCCAGACATCCCTGTCCAAAATAGAAGTAAGTCCTACTTCAATTTAGCTAACAAAAACTCCACCACCCCATCCGCAGCCACATCAGAATTGGCCTCATCCCTGCGACCCTTATATTCCAACACGCCATTATCAATACCCTTTTCACCAACAACGATGCGATGCGGGATGCCGATCAACTCCATATCTGCAAACATCACTCCGGGGCGTTCCTTACGATCATCAAACAACACCTCAATACCGGCGGCAGTAAGCTCCTCGTACAAGGCATCACAGACCTCGCGCACGCGGTAAGACTTGTGCATGTTCATCGGTAACAAGGCCACCTGGAACGGGGCAATATTGTTCGGCCAGGTGATACCCTTGTCGTCATGGTTCTGCTCTATGGCCGCAGCCACCACACGCGAGACACCAATACCGTAACAACCCATGGTCATGATGGCCTGCTTGCCGTTTTCATCCAGCACGGTGGCGTTCATCGCCTCGGAGTATTTCTTCCCCAACTGGAAGATATGACCCACCTCGATGCCGCGTTTGATCTCCAGTTTGCCATGCCCATCGGGGCTGGCGTCGCCTTCGACCACCTTACGCAGATCTGCTACCACGGGCAGCTCCGCATCACGTTCCCAGTTGATGTTGAAGTAGTGTTTGCCATCGATATTGGCACCGGCACTGAAGTCACTCATCACCGCAACACTGCGATCGGCGATGATCGGTAATGGCAGTCGCACCGGACCCAGTGAACCGGGAGCGGCACCGATAGCCGTAATGATCTCTTCCTCTGTGGCAAACTGCAGTGGACTCTCTACGGCGGGGAGTTTTTCTGCCTTCAGCTCGTTCAGCTCATGGTCGCCACGTACCAGTAGGGCCACCAGCTTATGTTCGACCACTTCACTGCCATGGACGATGAGGGTCTTGATGGTCTGCTCTATAGGTTGCTGGAACTGCGCTACCAGCTCATCGATGGTTTTGGCATTGGGGGTATCTACCAGTTCCATATCCTTGGACGGCGCGGGACGTTCCGTGGCCGGGGCGATGGCCTCGGCCAGTTCCACATTGGCGGCATAGTCCGAGGTATCGGAGAAGGCGATGTCGTCTTCGCCGGAGTTGGCCAGTACATGGAATTCATGCGAAGTGCTGCCGCCGATGGCGCCGGTGTCCGCCAGTACCGGACGGAAGTTCAGACCCAGACGGGTGAAGATCTTGCTGTAGGTCTGGTGCATCAGTTCGTAGGTCTCATTCAGGGATTCGTCACTGACGTGGAAGGAGTAGGCATCCTTCATGAGGAATTCGCGTGCGCGCATGACACCAAAGCGTGGGCGGCGCTCATCACGGAATTTGGTCTGGATCTGATAGAAGTTGGCGGGCAATTGTTTGTAGCTCTGCAACTCAGAGCGGATCAGATCGGTGATGACCTCTTCATGGGTAGGGCCAAGACAGAAGTCACGCTGGTGGCGATCCTGTATGCGTAGCATCTCCGCGCCCATCTGTTCCCAGCGGCCCGACTCCTGCCATAGCTCGGCGGGTTGTACCACGGGCATCAATACCTCCTGGGCTCCGGCCTTGTCCATCTCTTCACGTACGATGGCTTCCACCTTGCGTAGTACCCGCAGGCCCATGGGTAACCAGCTATAGAGGCCGGCGGCCAGTTTGCGGATCATGCCGGAACGCAGCATTAATTGGTGGCTGATCACCTCGGCATCGGCCGGGGTCTCTTTGAGGGTAGAGATAAGTAGATTGCTGGTGCGCATGGTGTTTCCATCGTAACGAAATGAATAAGGTTTTTGGCTAGCGCTAAGCATCGTTCAGCGAATGATTAGTGTCAGCCGAGGTAATTGTACTGTTTAAGCGGGAGAGGTGTAAGAGGGGGGCTTAGTGATTGGCCAGCTGTGGGCGGCCATAGTAAAAGCCCTGGCCCAGATCGATGCCGATCTCTTTGAGCAGCTCGGCGGTTTGTGCGTCTTCGATGTATTCGGCGACGGTGGTGATGCCAAGGCTGCTGGCGGTGTTTTGGATGCCTTGTATGACGGCACGGGCACGAGGATCGGGCAGCTTACGGATCAACTCGCCGTCGATCTTGAGGATGCTGATGGGTAGATCCACCAGATAGTGATAGGAGGAGTAACCGCTACCGAAGTCGTCCAACGCCAGGGTAAAGCCAAAGTCGATGAACGGCGCCAGTAGTTCTCTTACCGCGCCGATATCATTCAACAGTTCGCGCTCGGTGATCTCGATGACCATGGGTTTGTTTTCGCTGATCAGCCCATTACATTGTTGGCACTGGTTCTGTGCCTCGGTGAGTAGAGACTGAACCAAATCCTGATGGCGCATCAAATCGCCGGAGATGTTGACGAAGTGTTTGAGAGTGCGCCCTTGGCTTAGCCCAGTTACGCAATGCTGGAAGGCCTGCGACATGATGGTGTGATCGATACGGTGTAATAGATGTAACTGACTGGCGGCCTCGATAAAGTGGCCGGCCTCGATAATCTTGCCATCGTGGTCGACCATACGCGCCAGGGTCTCTTCTGCCACCACTTCGCCGGTTTTGAGATCGACGATGGGTTGATAGGCCGGGACCACACGATTTTCTCGCAACGCCAGATCCAATTGACTACCGATGGCGTGGATACGTACGTAGTTATCACTGGCACCGATGCTGCGATTGCGACCACTGTACTTGGCCTGATAGAGGGCGGCATCGGCAGAGGCCACAAGGCTTTCGATATCGTCCTCATCGGCGGGGCAACTGGCGTATCCAAAGCTGGCGGTGATGTGCAGGGTTTGATTGCCCACATGTAGCGGGGTATCGGTGAGGATAGTGCGCATGCGTTCGGCAAACTGCCCCGCCGCTTCGTGATCCAGTTCGGGCAGGATACAGAGAAATTCCTCGCCCCCCCAGCGACCCAATACATCTTCATCGCGTATGGCGCGGTTAAACAAGGTGGCAATCTGATTGAGTACCTGGTCTCCATAGGAGTGACCTAGACCGTCGTTGATCAGTTTAAAGCGATCCAGATCGAAGAGGATGATACTGAAGATACGGTCATAGCGTTTGTATAGAGACAGTTCGGCCTTGAGTCGATCCTGCAGGCCGCGGCGGTTGAGGATATTGGTCAGCTGATCATGGTTGGCCATATAAGAGAGGTTGTTCAATAGTGAGATCTGCTCGATAGCGGCCCCGACGACATGAGCGAAGGCAGTAAACAGATCAAGACCGATGATCTCAAAATAGTCGTGTTGATCCGCATACAGAGCGATTATCGATTCTGATTTGGAATTCTTTTTACCGATGGGGATGCAGACGGTGGAGAGTAGCTTATGGGCTGCAGCCCGTTCTCTGACCTCACTGAAGATATTGTCGGTGGAGATATTGCCGGTCACCGGGTGCCAGTCCTTGATGGCTTTGCGTAAGGGGCCATAACTTTGATTCGGGGTGAAGATCAGGCTGTAGCCATATTCTTTGGCTGCACCGGCGGCAAAGTTGGGCTTGAGTGTGTCGGCATTGAGATCCTTGGGAATCATCCAGGCCAGTCGTATGTGATCCGAGGAGGTGGACAGCAACACACACACCTCTTGCAGGATGGCATCGGCAGATTCCAGTTGCGACAGTGAGGCCGCGGCATGAAGTAGAGCATGACCCAGAGTGTTGCGCTCTTTTAGCACATCGATCTCTGCAATGGCTAGATTTGTGTGTTCCATGACTTCAGACATGCTCGTAATATTCGCCGCTAAATATACAGGGTAATGTCGGCACTGCGCGATGCAATACTGACCCCAAATATCATAACATTACCTAGAATGTGACGGAGTTCCATCCCCATACGTTTCTCGCGGCATCGAATAAATCGAAATAGACACGTTCTACATTTATAGCAAGTGTGTTTGCATCAGCAAGCCGAGAATACCGTTTCGCTCTGCGGAACGGTGAAGTTGTTTACTGCCAGACAGGCGGGGGGCGCGTTGCAAGCCGAACAACATGTGGAGCTAGACAACCATGGCATGACGCCTCCTTTATAAGCGAGTCACCAAGCCGGCATTGTGTGTGCAATGAGATTTTGGGCGAAAGTATTACAGGCTTTCGACTACGTTAAGCTGATTGCTGCTGACAAATTCCATCACCTGTTGGTGAATGTCTGGGGCGGTGGATTGCAGACGGTCATCCAGGTGTACGCATTTAATGCCGTTGATGATCGATGGATAGAGCATGGCAGAATATTGCAGGCGACCACCTTCGAAAGTCGCCATCAGGCCGCTGATGCGCTCGGCCCAATCGCTAGGGCGAAAACGCTGTCCCGCTTCATCCACGCCTTGAATCAACCAGATCTGTTGTTTGGTTTTTGCTGGCTCGTAGGTGCCATCTGTAAGGGTGAGTTCGGAATTGGAGAGTACGGCAGTATGCATGCGTCTAGCCCTTTAGAGATAGTCTGGAAATTAGAAAGCGGCGAATAATACAGCACTTATGGGATTATTAGTATTATTGATTTAGAAAAGCATGAACTAGTTAACAATTGTATATATTCTGTAATATCAGTCACTTATCTGTATTATCGTAATGTGAAAACAATATCGCATGCTGAGGTAGGGTGTAGCACCATAGAGATATGATATGGTTGCGTGCTGATTTAAGTAGAACGGGACTGCTTGACTCCCCCGACTCATAAGCGGGGAAGGAGATGGGCGATTCAGGTCCTGAGGGCGGGTACACGTGGGGTAAAGTTCAAGCAAATACTTGACCTTAGAGCCCAATATCAGTAACTTTGAGCCCTGTTTGAAACAAATTTATAGCGCCCGTAATTACGGGCGTTTTTATCTTTAGGAGACACGGTCAGTGGAACTCAGCGGTGGTGATATCCTGGTTCGCTTCCTGAAAGACGAAGGTGTGGAGCACATCTTCGGCTATCCAGGTGGAGCGGTCCTGCACATCTATGACGCTCTTTATAAGCAGGATGATGTAAAGCACATCCTGGTCAGGCACGAGCAGGGCGCGACCCATGCCGCTGATGGTTATGCGCGAGCCACCGGCAAACCCGGTGTGGTGCTGGTTACCTCTGGCCCCGGTGCCACCAATGCCGTTACCGGTATTGCCACCGCCTATATGGATTCGATCCCAATGGTGGTGATCACCGGTCAGGTGCCGCGTGCGGTGATCGGTTCCGACGCCTTTCAGGAGGTTGACTCTGTCGGCATCACCCGCCCTTGCGTGAAGCATAACTTCCTCGTTAATGATGTCAGTGAATTGGCGGCGACGCTGAAGAAGGCCTTTTATGTGGCCACTACCGGTCGTCCCGGTCCCGTGGTGGTGGACATTCCCAAGGACGTTACCGATCCCAATGTGAAGGTCCCCTACACTTATCCGGAAACCGTAGAGATGCGTTCCTACAATCCTGTGGTGAAGGGTCATCCGGGTCAGATCAAGAAGGCCGTGGATATGATCGTTGCGGCCAAGCGCCCGATGATCTACACCGGTGGTGGTGTGGTGCTGGGTAATGCCTCTGCGGAGCTGACTGAATTTGTACGTCTGTTGGGTTATCCCATAACGCAAACCCTGATGGGTTTGGGTTCCTATCCTGCGACGGACCAGCAATATGTCGGCATGCTGGGTATGCACGGGACCTATGAGGCCAATATGGCCATGCACGAGTGTGACACCCTGATCGCCATCGGTGCCCGTTTTGATGACCGTGTTACCGGCAAGATCGCTGAGTTCTGTCCCAGTGCCAAGATCATTCATATAGATATCGATCCTGCCTCCATCTCCAAGACCGTCCGCGTGGATGTACCCATCGTCGGTGATGTCTCAGCGGTATTGACCGATATGATCGGTCAGGTTAAGGCCGGTAAGGCCCGACCCGACCAGTCGGCTCTGGGTCAGTGGTGGGAACAGATCGAAAAATGGCGCGGCGAAGATTGCCTGGGCTATGACCGCAACAGTCCGCTGATCAAACCACAGTTCGTGATAGAGAAGCTGTGGGAAGTAACCGGTGGTGATGCCATCGTTGCCTCCGATGTGGGTCAGCACCAGATGTTTGCCGCCCAGTACTACAAGTTTGATAAGCCCAATAAGTGGCTTAACTCTGGCGGCCTGGGCACCATGGGTTTTGGTCTGCCTGCGGGTCTGGGGGCCAAGCTGGCCTATCCGGATCAGGATGTGGCGGTCGTCACCGGTGAGGCCTCGATCCAGATGTGTATCCAGGAGCTGGGTACCGCCACGCAGTATGATCTGCCGGTTAAGGTGATCAACCTGAACAATCGTTACATGGGTATGGTGCGCCAATGGCAGCAGTTCTTCTATGAGAGTCGCTATTCACACTCCTATATGGATGCGATCCCGGATTTTGTTAAACTGGCGGAATCCTATGGTCATGTGGGTATGTTGATCGACAAGCCGGAAGATGTGGAAGGCGCTCTGAGGGAAGCCTTTGCCATGAAGGACCGCTTGGTGTTCATGGATTTCATCACCGACCAGGAAGAGAACGTCTATCCCATGATCGCTGCCGGTAAGGGACAACATGAGATGCACCTGCACTCCGATAATGAGAGGGAGCTGGCGTGATGTTGAGACACATTATCTCTCTGTTACTGGAAAATGAATCAGGAGCCTTGTCGCGAGTGGCGGGATTGTTTTCCGCACGCGGCTATAATATCGAATCACTGACCGTCGCGCCTACCGAGGATGAGACTCTGTCACGTATGACCATCGTTACCACAGGTTCCGATGAGATCATCGAGCAGATCACCAAGCAGCTGAATAAGCTTATCGATGTGGTGAAATTGGTAGACCTGACCGAAGGGCGCCATATCGAACGCGAAATGATGCTCATCAAGGTCGCTACCAATGGCAGTGATCAGCGTGAAGAATTAATGCGTCTGGCGGACATCTTTCGTGGCAACATCATTGATGTCACTGATGCCTCTTATACCATTGAGCTGACTGGGGAATCCGAAAAGCTGGATGCCTTTATCGACACCCTTGCCAAGATGAATATTCTGGAGACGGTACGCTCCGGGGTGATGGGGATTTCCCGTGGCGAAAAGGGTTTACATCTTTAACACTTAAGAATTGAGAGAAGCAAAACATGAGCCTCAACATTTATTACGACAAAGACTGCGACTTATCCATCATCAAGGCTAAGAAAGTAACCATCCTGGGCTACGGTTCTCAGGGCCACGCTCACGCTAACAATCTTAAAGATTCCGGCGTTGATGTTACCGTCGGCCTGCGTGCCGGTTCCGCCTCTGTGGCCAAGGCCGAAGCTTGTGGCCTTACCGTGAAGAACGTGCCTGAAGCCGTTGCCGGTGCGGATCTGGTTATGGTACTGACCCCTGACGAGTTCCAGTCTCAGCTATACAATAATGAAATCGAGCCCAACCTGAAGCAGGGTGCAACTCTCGCTTTTGCCCACGGTTTTGCCATCCATTACAACCAGGTGGTGCCACGTGCAGACCTGGACGTGATCATGATCGCGCCGAAGGCCCCCGGCCACACCGTGCGTAACGAATTCGTCAACGGTGGCGGTATCCCCGATCTGATCGCGGTACATCAGGACGCCTCTGGTAAAGCGAAAGAGGTTGCCCTCTCCTATGCCTCCGGCGTAGGTGGTGGTCGTACCGGCATCATCGAAACTACCTTTAAAGATGAAACGGAAACTGATCTGTTTGGTGAGCAGGCGGTACTGTGTGGTGGTGCGGTTGAGCTGGTTAAGGCCGGTTTTGAAACCCTTACCGAAGCCGGTTATGCCCCGGAAATGGCCTACTTTGAGTGTCTGCACGAGCTGAAGTTGATCGTTGACCTGATGTACGAAGGTGGCATCGCCAACATGAACTACTCCATCTCCAATAATGCCGAGTATGGTGAGTACGTCACCGGTGAAAAGGTGATTAACGCTGAGTCCCGCAAGGCGATGAAAGAGTGTCTGACCAATATCCAGAATGGTGAGTACGCGAAGAAATTCATCCTTGAAGGTCAGTCCAACTATCCTGAAATGACCGCTCGTCGCCGCAACAATGCCGAGCATGCCATCGAACAGACTGGTGAGAAGCTGCGTTCCATGATGCCATGGATTACTGCTAATGCTCTGGTCGACAAGAGCAAAAACTAGGTAATATACAGAGGGGCAAGTCTGACTTGCCCCTCTCCTCCTCATGAATAAAACACGATTTTCTGTTATCTCCAGATCCGGCCTGGGTCTGCTTCTGCTCTGGCTCTCAGTAGCCATTCTTCTTGCGCTTTTGTCACACTGGATCTTCAGTCTGCCCGTGGTCTTACTGCTATTTATGACCGCCTATCTCTATCGTGATCTTCCTCGTACGCTACCCGCTAAACCTCTGGCTATACTGAGTCCTTTGGATGGCAAGATCATCAGTTGCGAGCCGGCTGATGACCCCTACGTGGATAGACATGCTATTTGTCTGCAGACGCAGACTCATGCCCTCGGCCCGTTTGTGTTGCGGGCACCAATGGAAGGCAAGATCGTCAAACAGTGGTTTAGCCCTGCAGGCAAGGACATGGATGGCAAACGCACCTCTGCGGTGATGGCCATGTGGATACGTAGTGACGAAGACGATGATGTAGTGGTGGTGATAAGTCCCCTGTACCGTTGGACACGTATTGTTTGCTGGTCTCAGGCAGGAGAACGAGTGGGGCAGGGACGACGATGCGGTTTTATTCCACTGGGAGCGAAAATTGAAGTATTCTTGCCAGACAATGCACGTATAAAGGTAGATGCAGGGCAAAGTGTGACAGCAGGCGATAACATTCTTGCTGAATTGGTGCATAAATAACTCATAAGCAGACAAGACCATGAACGAACCAATCGATACCGAAAAGAAACGCCGTCGCGGCATTTATCTATTACCTAATCTGTTTACCACCGCAGCCTTGTTTGCGGGCTTTTACGCCATCATCAATGGTATGAACGGGCATTTCGAGGCTGCGGCCATCGCCATTTTTATTGCCATGGTGCTGGATGGGCTGGATGGCCGCGTGGCTCGTATGACCAATACCCAAAGTGACTTTGGCGAGCAATACGACAGTCTTGCAGATTTGATCTCCTTTGGTCTTGCTCCGGCACTGGTGATGTACGAGTGGGCCCTGGCCGACATGGGCAAACTGGGGTGGTTAGCAGCCTTCATCTATACTGCCACAGCCGCTTTGCGACTGGCACGATTTAATGCTCAGATCGGCAGTGCCGATAAGCGTTACTTCACCGGCCTGCCCAGCCCGTCGGCCGCGGGCGTTGTCGCGGGTATGGTGTGGGTGGCGAACGACTATCAAATTAGCGGTGATCAGCTGGTGTGGTATGCCTTTGGACTGACCATAAGCATAGGCCTGTTGATGGTGAGTAATATTCGTTATCGCAGTTTCAAAGACCTGGACCTGAAGGGCAAGGTACCGTTTGTAACAATCATCGTCGTTGTATTGGTCTATGTCTTGATCACCATCGATCCGCCTCAGGTGCTGTTTTCTATTTTTGCTGCCTATGCCATCTCCGGTGTGATTGGCACCATGTTGCTGATACGCAAGATACGACGTGAGCGCAAAAAATCTGGCGAATAGGTCGTACTGCAATCTGATTTACTAATATTAATGTTGTACCCCGTGGCATTACCCGCTGCGGGCGAAGGAGCACGATAGATGAGTGACAAGCTGATTATCTTCGATACCACCTTGCGAGATGGCGAGCAGAGTCCGGGTGCTTCAATGACCAGGGATGAAAAGGTTCGCATTGCCAAGGCGCTGGAGCGCATGCACGTGGATGTGATCGAGGCCGGTTTTCCTATCGCCAGCCCCGGCGATTTCGAGTCTGTGCAGGCGGTGGCCAATGTGATTAAGGATAGTACCATCTGTGGTTTGGCTCGTGCCCTGGATAAGGATATAGACCGTGCTGGTGAGGCTCTGAAGGGGGCCAACTCCGGGCGTATCCACACCTTTATTGCCACCTCGCCGATCCACATGGAGCATAAGCTGCGCATGAGCTCGGATCAGGTGGTGGAACAGGCTGTGCGTGCGGTAAAACGTGCGCGCCAGTATACCGATGACGTGGAGTTTTCTGCCGAGGATGCCGGTCGTTCCGAGTTGGATTTCCTCTGCCGTATCTTCGAGGCGGTGATAGACGCCGGAGCCACCACCATCAACATCCCCGATACGGTGGGCTATAACGTGCCACAGCAGTTCGGTGAGATGGTGGGCAAGGTTATCGAAGGCACACCAAACTCAGACAAGGCTATATTCTCCGTACATTGTCATAACGATCTGGGTCTGGCGGTGGCCAACTCCCTCTCAGCGGTGATGCACGGTGCGCGTCAGGTGGAATGCACCATTAATGGTCTGGGTGAGCGTGCCGGTAACGCCTCACTGGAAGAGATTGTTATGGCGGTTCGTACCCGTGGAGATGTGTTTGACTGTAGTTTGACTCATATCGAGACCACGGAGATTGTCCCCACCTCACGTCTGGTCTCCGGTATCACCGGTTTTGCGGTACAGCCCAACAAGGCCATCGTCGGTGCCAATGCCTTTGCTCACGAGTCGGGTATCCATCAGGATGGCGTGCTGAAGAGTCGTGAGACCTATGAAATTATGCGTGCCGAGGATGTGGGTTGGTCTGCCAACCGCATGGTATTGGGCAAGCACTCAGGTCGAAATGCCTTCCGTACCCGTATGCACGAGCTGGGAATCGAGTTTGCCTCAGAGGAGCTGGTGAACGAGGCCTTTGCCCGCTTTAAGGATCTGGCTGACAAGAAACATGAGATCTTCGACGAGGATCTGCAGTCCTTGGTAACGGAGGCAAATCTACAGACTCTGCAAGAGAAGGTTAAACTGATCTCATTAAAGGTGTGTTCCGAGACCGGGGAGACCCCTAAGGCTGACATTACCATTACGGTGGATGGTCAGGAACAGCAGGGCACTGCCTCTGGTGGTGGTCCGGTGGATGCGACCTTCCGTGCCATTGAGTCGATCGTCAGTAGTGGTACCGAGCTGCAGTTGTACTCGGTCAATAACATCACCAGCGGTACCGATGCCCAGGGTGAAGTGACGGTACGTCTGCAACAGGCAGGCCGCATCGTCAATGGTCAGGGGGCCGATACTGATATAGTGATTGCGTCGGCCAAGGCCTATCTCAATGCCCTGAACAAGATCATGCTTCCCGCCGAACGCGCCCATCCTCAAGCCGCAGACGTGTAAGGATATTTTGCTTTCATGGATGCCCGACAACAAGACTATCTGAAGGCTCTGGGCATCACCGCCTGGGTGCGTCGGGATCTGGAACTGCAGCAAGACCAGGTTATGGATATCGACGCGGAGCCCACGGCCGTATCGGCGGGTAAAGCGCAAGCTCCCCCTGTGGTTGACACTCAACCCACATCAGAGCGGCTTCCTGAAGGAGCTATCGTACCACCAGAGGCAGTGGAGTCTGCACCTGTGGTCGAGAGAGTTGCGCTGCCGGTTACTACGCGTGCTGCCGGGGATTGGGATGGGTTACTACAACAGGTGGATGCCTGCCAACAGTGCGAGCTATATAAAACCCGTTTAAATGCCGTATTTGGTGTGGGTCATCGGCAACCGGAGTGGATGATCATCGGCGACGCCCCCGGTGCCGATGAAGACAAACGCAAGGAGCCCTTTGTGGGCGAAGCGGGTCTATTACTCAATGCGATGCTGCAGGCGGTGGGAATGAAGCGAACCTCGACCTTTATCACCAATAGCATCAAATGCCGGCCACCCAATAACCGAGTTCCCAAGCCGCAAGAGCTGAGTGCCTGCTCTGGCTATTTGCAGCGTCAGATCGAGTTATTGCAACCCAAGCTGATCATCGCTTTAGGGGTCATTAGTGCGCAGGGTTTGCTGCACAGTGAGCAGGAGTTGAGTGAATTGCGTGGCCAGATTCATCACTATGGTGAGCAGCAGATCCCGCTAATCGTCACCCATCATCCGGCCCATTTACTACGTGTCCCCGCTGTTAAGCGTGATAGTTGGGAAGATCTGCAGTTGGCCATGTCTGCCTCTTCCAGCGCCGCTACGAACTAGTCTGATGAACGCTGTTACCAAGGAACAATTGATCTTCAAAACCATAAAGCACTCCGATGTTGAGGAGATGATGCTGATCGAACTGCGAGCCTATACGATACCCTGGTCCGAGGGGATTATCCGTGATTGCATTCAGGCGGGTTATGAGTGTCAGGTGGCTCGGCTAGACGGAGAAATTGTTGCCTATGCCTTTGCCTCCATCGCTGCGGGTGAATCCCACCTGTTAAACATTACGGTTAAACCAGAGGTGCAGGGGTTGGGCTTCGGTCGGCGCATGTTATTCCATATGCTCGACCTCATTCAGGCGCAACATGTGGATACAGTCTATCTGGAGGTACGTCCCTCCAACAAGGCCGCGCGCAAACTCTACCGTTCCGTGGGTTTTGAGCAGATCGGTATCCGCAAAGGCTACTATCCGGATCCTCAGGGTCGCGAGGATGCCATGGTCTATCAGCTGCTGATGTTTGATGGAGTGTGAGTAAGTGGTGTAAATGAGGTAAAATCTCTTTTTTGCCCAGACCGGACCAGCATGAGCGAGCTCCTAGAACAGACCCAGAGACGGCGTACCTTCGCCATCATCTCTCACCCCGATGCGGGTAAGACCACCATCACCGAAAAGTTGCTGCTCTATGGGGGAGCCATCCAGATGGCTGGTACCGTTAAGGGCCGCAAGGCTGCACGCCATGCCACCTCTGACTGGATGGAGATGGAGAAGGAGCGCGGTATCTCGATCACCTCCTCGATCATGCAGTTTCCCTATCGTGATTGCATGATCAATCTGCTGGATACCCCCGGACACGAAGACTTCTCCGAGGATACCTATCGCACCCTCACAGCAGTGGATTCGGCCCTGATGGTGATCGACTCTGCCAAGGGGGTCGAGGATCGCACCATCAAACTGATGGAGGTGTGTCGTCTGCGTGATACCCCCATCATCAGTTTTATCAACAAGCTGGACCGTGAAGGTCGCGATCCCCTGGAGCTGTTGGATGAGGTGGAATCGGTGCTCAATATCCGATGTGCCCCCATCACCTGGCCCATTGGCATGGGCAAGCGTTTCAAGGGCGTGTTTAATCTCTATACCGATAGTATCCATCTGTTTTCTTCCACCCATGGAGGAAAGATTAATGAGGGTGAGGTGGTAGAAGGGCTGGATAATCCGCGTCTGGATGAACTGTTTGGTAACCAGATCGAGGAATTGCGTGAAGAGATCGAATTGGTACGTGGTGCCAGTAACGAATATGACCAGCAGGCCTTTGAAAGAGGAGAGTTGAGTCCGGTATTTTTCGGTTCTGCTATCAATAACTTCGGTGTCGAAGACTTGTTGCAGGCCTTTGTGGACTACGCACCCAGTCCGCTGCCACGTCCAACCAAGACGCGTATTGTCGAGCCGACAGAAGAGGCATTTTCCGGCTTTGTGTTTAAGATTCAGGCCAATATGGATCCCAAACATCGTGATCGTATTGCCTTTATGCGGGTCTGTTCGGGCAAGTACAGCAAGGCGATGAAGCTGTATCAGGCACGCATCGGCAAGGCCTTGCAGAATATCAACGCCATCACCTTTATGGCCCAGGAACGGGCGCATGTGGATGAGGCCTGGCCGGGAGATATTATCGGTTTGCCCAATCACGGTAATATCCAGATCGGTGATACCTTTACTGCGGGTGAAGATCTGAAGTTTACTGGCATACCGAACTTCGCCCCGGAACTGTTTCGGCGTGCCCAGATCAGGGATCCGATGCGTTTGAAGGCGCTGTTGAAGGGCTTGGAACAATTGAGTGAAGAGGGTGCCACACAGCTATTTAAACCCATGCGTAACAATGATCTGATCCTTGGTGCGGTGGGCATACTGCAGTTTGATGTGGTGGCTGAGCGACTGAAGAATGAGTATAAGGTGGACTGTGTGTTCGAAGCGGTGAATGTAGCCACGGCACGTTGGGTAACTTCAGATGATGCCAAGGCGTTGGATAGTTTTAAGAACAAGGCGGCAGATAATCTGGCCATTGATGGAGCAGGCAACCTGACCTATATCGCCCCGACCCGGGTGAATCTGGATCTGGCCATAGAACGGTTCCCGGATATTGAGTTCCACGCGACCCGGGAGCATTGATTAAGAGCATCTAAGCAAAAACCTTTGTGTCCAATGCTCTTTTTAAGGTAAAAATCAACACTATGAAGAACAAACGGACTGTCTTTTCCTGGGCCATGTATGACTGGGCCAACTCGGCCTATGCCACCGCTGTTATGGCGGGATTTTTCCCTGTTTTTTTTAAAAGTTATTGGGGTGGTGAACTACCAGCATCGGAAAATACCTTCTATCTGGGGCTGGGTAACTCTATTGCCAGTTTGATTATTGTATTACTCGCGCCCGTTCTGGGTGCCATATCCGATTGTGGAAATAAGAAAAAGGCCTTGCTGAGCTTCTTCGCCTTTGTTGGCATTTTAATGACTGCTTTGCTCGGATTGATAGGCCAGGGGCAATGGATGTTGGCACTGATTATCTATGTTGGTGCCACGTTGGGTTTTTCCGGTAGTGTGGTTTTTTCTGATGCACTATTAATGGATGTTGCCGAGAAAGAGGATTACGACCGTGTCTCCGCACTGGGCTACGCAATGGGTTATATCGGCGGAGGCCTGTTGTTTGCCATTACGGTACTTATGGTTAAGCAACCCGCCTGGTTTATGCTGAGAGATAGTACTAGCGCCATTAGCGTGGCATATTTTTTGGTTTCGGCATGGTGGTTATTATTTTCCCTACCTCTGCTCATGTTTGTCCACGAAAAAAAGCAAAGAGCACAAAAGGCCGTTGGGTTTGGATTATTTGCTGCTGGTATTAAACAATTACTTGGCACGGTGCACGAGATAAAACGTCTGCATGTGGTGTTTACCTTTCTAATTGGATATTGGTTATATATTGATGGGGTGGATACAGTTGTTCGCATGGCGATCGATTATGGGATTTCTCTGGGCTTTGACTCCGGAAAGTTGATCATCGCCTTGTTGATTACCCAATTTGTTGCCTTTCCAGCCGCACTGATCTACGGCTATCTGGGCAGCAGATATGGTGCCAAACAGGGGTTGTATGTTGGTATTGCTGTTTATCTTATATTGGTGTTTTGGGCATCCATTATCACATCCATCAGTGAGTTTTATACCCTGGCAATAATTGTTGGTCTGGTACAGGGCGGTGTGCAGTCTCTCAGCCGCTCTCTTTACGCTCGAATCATCCCTGCCAATCGCAGTGGCGAATTTTTTGGTTTTTATAATATGGTGGGTAAATTTGCCGCGGTGATTGGGCCAGTATTGATGGGAAGTGTGGCGCTCGCGACAGGTAGTAATCGCTATGCGATGCTTTCTATCTCCATTCTATTCATCCTGGGAATTTGGTTTTTGATGAAGACTGATATACCGAAAGGTGAAGAAATGGCTCGTATACTAGAAAAATAATCAATATCAAGGGGGCGGTAATATGGACAGTGAGAAAAAACAGGGAATATTAACTACCTTTAAAAGCGTCATTGCAGCATTTTTGGGCGTGCAAAGCCGTCGGCAGCACGAAGAAGACTTTGCCAAAGGTTCTGCAGGCACCTACATCATCGTTGCCCTCATATTCGTCATTCTGTTTGTAGCTGCCGTGATTACCGTTGTAAGGCTGGTGATGTCATCTGCGGGTTTGTGATACATAGGCGCCAGAGGTAGCGCTTTGTCGGGTGATTAATATGCGCTATTTCACAAAATTGTAACAAGCGAGTCAATACATAGATCGTTCTAGCGGTATAATCCCCAAATATCCATATGCAGTATCTAAGACCATGAGTGACAATACTGAAATCAATAAGCCTGTAGGCCTGCTCGCTTTACCCTCCATTTATGATCGGAGTGCGGAGCCTGGGGTCATGTTAATGGCGTATGTACGTGAACAGCTGGCTGCTGGCGGATTGCCCCGACATGGGGATCAAAAACAGGCAGGTGCAGAGCTATCCGGCCTGGTGCCGAGAGGTGCCTTTGGTGATACCGGTTTTAGTGTCCAGGAATTGAGTCAAAAAGAGCTGGATTTTCACATCGTCATTTCCGCTTCAGGTACAGGGATAGAGTATACCGATTGGAGTGACTGGCAGGCGGGCGTAGGTAGTATGAAAGCCCATGAGCCGATCAATCAAAAGATTTTACATCCGCAGATTCGTGATATCTTCCGTGAAATGGGTTTTGAGGTTAAAAAGGTAAAAAACGACTCCTTTGAAAAGTATGACAATGATGACGTTTCTTACAATGTCATCACCAATTACCCGGAGATCCTCAAGATATCGGTGGGTGAGAGCTCTGACAATCTTAAGGGAGTCTCCAAGCAGTGGGATGCCTTCTTTGATAGTGTCAAACCCAATAAGCGCATATAGCATCTTTCTTGTTTTGATTTTATTGATAAAAATGCCCCGCACTGCGGGGCTTTTTTTATGCCATCTGTGATGAGATGAAGTTAGGTAGTCTGAGGCCTCTTACATCGCCTTTATCTTTTCCAACTGTTCATTCAGTTGTGACAGTGATGTCTCCATCTCCGCCAGTCTGTCACGTTCCTTTTGCACTACGGCAACAGGGGCCTTGCTGACAAAACTGTCATTATTGAGCTTACCGGCAGTGAGCTGTATATCCTTGCTTAATTTCTCTATCTCTCTGCTCAGACGTGCCTGTTCGGCATCCTTGTCTATGAGGCCAGCCATGGGGACCAGTAGTTTCATTTGGCCCACCAGTGCGGTGGCGGATTCCGGTGCCTCGTCGTCATCATTAAGGACGGTGACGGATTCGGTGCGGGCGAGAAACGTTATAGTGGCGTTGTGGGTCTTTACGCGTGCCTGATCTAAAGCACTGGCACCCTGTAGCAGTACAGGCAGAGCCAGGCTTGGCTTGATGTCCATGCCGGAGCGGATCTGGCGTACGCCGATGATAAAGCCTTTTAACCACAGCATCTCACTGAGAACTGCCTCATCATTGAAACGCGTATCTACGATGGGGAAGGGCTGGGTGACGATGGTGGGTGTCTCTATGGCCGCCAGTGGGGCCACACGTTGCCAGATCTCTTCAGTGATATAGGGCATGATGGGGTGAGTCAGACGCAGCAGACTCTCCAGTACCTGTACCAGAGTCTGACGGGTACCACGCTTTTGCGCCTCGGTACTTGTCTCACTGTTTAAGACAGGCTTGGTCAGTTCCAGATACCAGTCGCAATACTCATCCCAGGTAAACTCGTAGATGGCCTGGGCGGCGTGGTCGAAGCGATATCCCTCAATAGCACTGTCTACCTGCTCAATGGCCTGATTGAGACGGGCACGGATCCATTTGTCGGCCACCGATAGTTCTATCTCACCGCCATTCTGGCCGCAGTCCTGTTCCTCGGTGTTCATCAATACAAAGCGACTGGCATTCCAAAGCTTGTTGCAGAAGTTGCGGTAGCCCTCGACACGACCCATATCGAAGTTGATGTCGCGGCCAGTGGAGGCCAGCGAGGCAAAGGTAAAGCGCACCGCATCGGTGCCGAAGGCAGGGATACCATCGGGGAACTCCTTGCGGGTCTGCTTTTCGATCTTCTCTGCCAGATGTGGCTGCATCATCCCGCCGGTGCGTTTAGCCACCAGTGAGTCGAGATCGATGCCATCGATGAGATCGATGGGGTCGAGCACATTACCCTTGGACTTGGACATCTTTTGGCCATGGGAGTCACGCACCAGGCCGTGAATGTAGATGTCCTTAAAGGGTACCTGGCCGTCCATAAACTTCATGCCCATCATGATCATACGGGCGACCCAGAAGAAGATGATGTCGAAGCCTGTTACCAATACCGAGGTGGGGTAGAAGGTCTTTAGTGCCTCGGTTTGTTGCGGCCAGCCCAGAGTAGAGAAGGGCCACAAGGCAGAGGAGAACCAGGTATCGAGAACATCCTCATCCTGTCTTAAGACAACATCGTGAGACAGCTTGTGTTGTTCACGTACCGCTTCTTCAGAGCGACCCACATAGACATTGTCCTGTTCGTCATACCAGGCAGGGATACGGTGTCCCCACCAGATCTGACGGCTGATACACCAGTCCTGGATATTGTTCATCCATTCGTAATAGGTGTTCTTCCAATTATCGGGTACGAAACGAATGGTGCCGTCTTTCACAGCCTTGATGGCGGGTTCAGCCAGCGGAGCGACCTTGACGTACCACTGATCAGTGAGCAGGGGTTCGATCACTGCGCCGGAGCG
>Ga0224506_10001216_pt1 | contig 18693 bp, 15 predicted proteins | sample SF_Jan12_sed_USG_2_FD_169108 | JGI IMG/M metagenome (GOLD analysis project Ga0224506, IMG submission 169108) | Sediment microbial communities from San Francisco Bay, California, United States - SF_Jan12_sed_USGS_8_1 | ecosystem: Environmental > Aquatic > Marine > Sediment | place: USA... | reverse complement strand
ATCCCGGAGTCATTTGTGAAAAAATTATTCAAATATGCAATTGCTTATCTCCTTAGTACGATGTTACTGGTGACGCATATTCATGCAGACGATACAAACCCTGCTCAACCAACCAGACTGTATGGCAAAGTACTGGAAACAATAGATGCAGGTAATTATACCTATGTCCATATTGTTGCGGACAAAAAAGAATATTGGGCAGCAGGTCCAAAAACTTTACTTAAGAAAGGCGACATGGTGGCATTTAATACCGGGATGCCCTTTAAGAATTTTCACAGTAAGGCCTTGAAACGAGACTTTGAAGTTATCTACTTCGTCAACAAAATTATAACGGATAAGTCTGAGTCGGCCACAAAGCATGCTACCCCCCACAGTGGTGGAATACCTTCTCCCCATGCAGGAATGAAAACCCAACAACAAAAAATCACCGGTATCAAAAAAGCACTCAATGGAAAGACAATCACAGAGATTTTCCTGCAGAAGCAGAAACTGGCCGGGAAAAACGTCAGCGTGCGTGGCAAGGTAGTAAAATATAGTCCGAATATTCTGGGTAAAAACTGGCTCCATATCCAGGATGGCAGTGATGCCAGGAATCTGGCTGTGACCACTATGAGTAAGGCAAAGAAAGGTGATGTGGTTCTGGTAAGTGGAAAGGTCAGGTTAGATCAGAATATAGGTCATGGCTATGTCTACGAGATACTACTCGAAGATGCGCGCGTGAAAATTGAGTAGTGTTGTCAATGTTAACAGCCAACAAGCCTTATTCAGAATCCTGCGTTCAGAATTGTGAGCCAATTCTTTCGGTCATCAAACCAATTCTTATTCAATACAAACGCCTGCTAGAAATTGGTTCAGGTACGGGCCAACACGCTGTCTATTTTGCACCTGAATTAGCTGAGCTCATCTGGCAACCCAGTGATGTAAAAGAAAATCTATCCGGTATTCAGATGTGGCTGGATGAGTCTTCGGCAGAAAATATTCTTGCGCCGATTGAGTTAAATGTAACTCAACAACAGTGGCCACAAGAACATTATGATGTAGTCTTTTCTGCAAACAGCTTGCACATCATGGGCTGGTCAGAAGTTGAGGCATTTTTTTCTGGTATAGGTCAGGTACTTCAGTCCGGTGGTAGTTTGCTTGTTTATGGCCCATTTAATTACAACGGCCAGTTTACCAGTGAGAGTAATGCACGCTTTGATGTCTGGTTAAAGCAGCGCGATGCAAAAAGTGGTGTGCGTGATTTTGAAGCGATTGATCAACTGGCGAATAAAGTCGGGCTTAAACTGGAAAATGATTATGCGATGCCAGCAAATAATCGAATCTTGCATTGGGTAAAACAGTCTTAATCAAGATTGCGACTATGTTATTATGAATTTTAAGATTTGAAACGGCTAACTAATTCGAGGTGCTCAAGATGGAAGAACGCGTTGCCGAACTTGAAAGCCAGCTGGCCTTTCAGGAACATACGATTCAGGAATTAAATGATGTAATTATTGAATTACGCAACGAGATCGATAATGTGCGTCATGAAATGGATCGACTCAAGAATAAAATCGAAGAAATCAACAGCTCAACGGTGATTCCTCTGTCCGAAGAGAAACCGCCACCGCATTATTAAGTCGTTACCACCACACGTATGGCATCCAGTCGTAGATTGGTTGAGTCAAGCATGCTGTCTAACATTTTCCATTGTTGTTCAAAATACTCAATTTCCTCAGCGCGGACATTTGGGTTAACCTGTTTCAATGCTTTCAGTCGACTGATTTCTTTTTCCAGAGACTGGCGTGTTTGTTGATGCGCTTTAGTCAAAACTTCTGGCGCAACTTGATTTGCGATTTGTTCACTTTTGCTGCTGAGCGTTCTTAGCTGATCTGTTTGTGCGCGCACGACTTTTTTCGCTGTCTCACTATTCACATGAATGCTGGCCGAATTAATCGCTTCATGGGTGAGGGTGTTGGTCTGATTGGAACCACTTTCATCAATCAGGATACGAATCGTTGTCGGTGGTAAATAACGACTGGTCTGCAGGTCTTCGGTGTTTGAGGCTTCCAACAGATAAAAACATTCCAGCAATAATGTGCCGGGCTCAAACTTGCTGGTTTTAATCGCAGTGAGGGCCGTATTGCCCTGCTCATTATTAAGCACCATATCAATCGCACCCTGAGTAAATGGATGCTCCCAGGTCATAAAATGCATGTCTTCAAACGACAGTGCGGTATCTCTGGAGTAGGTGATGGTCATGCCATCTTCAGCCAGACCAGGAAAGTTACCCTGCATGTGGTTGCCCGGCCGGATGACCAGACTGTTTTCATGACCCGGTTCACTTTCAATATCAAAGCAATCAAAAATGGATTCAAGATAAATGGCAAGTTCTGTGGCTGAATCCTGTTTCATTGCACGCTGACAAAGTTCATTGGCAATAACAGGTCGACAGGAGTTGTACTCCAGTAACTGATCACGTCCTTTGTGCAATGCCTCATTCAACTCATGATGAAGTTTGCTTGTTTGTTCGATGAGTGCTCCTGGTTTGCTATCACTGTTATGCAGTGCGGTGACCAGTTCCGCATTGAGTTGTACATAAACACTATGGCCCGCAGGACAGGTATGTTCAAAGGCATTTAATCCTTCATGATACCAGTGCGCCATTATCGCCTGCGCACTGTTGTCGAGATAGGGGATATGCAGTTGTATGGTCTCGGTCTGACCAATACGATCAAGGCGACCAATACGTTGTTCAAGTAGATCTGGGTTTAAAGGTAGATCAAACAAAACCAGATGATGCGCAAATTGAAAATTGCGTCCCTCACTACCAATTTCAGAACAGATCAGTACCTGGCTACCGTATTCCATATCCGCGAAAAATGCTGCGGCACGATCACGTTCAACAATACTCAGACCTTCATGGAACACTGCAGCATGAATTCCAGAGCGTGTACGTAAAACCTGTTCGAGATCCAGTGCTGTATCGGCGCTAGCGGCAATGACCAGGACTTTGGCGGGCTTTAATTCTTTCAGTTTTTCGGTTAACCAGTTTACCCGTGGATCAATCTCGGTCCAGTGTTGTGATGCATTCTGTTCATCAGCCATATATAGCAATTCTGGGCAGAGTAATAACTGTGGTTCTTCTCTTGTGGTCGATTCAAAATTCTGTAAACAGGTTTTATATGCGGCTGGATTTTCAAGCGCAACGAGATGAGCCTGCCGATCAGGAAAACCTTTTACGGCCATGCGCGTATTGCGATACAGAACGCGTCCAGTACCATGACGATCAAGTAGATGTTCAACCAGTTCTAGTCGTGCAGTTTTATCTGCACTGTCTGATTTTAAAGTATCCAGTAAGGCCTGATTGTCACCTTCACTAATGGTGCTTTGCAAAACGTCAACGGTCTGTTTCGATAAGCTCTGATCGGCAAGTAGTTCTTCAACCGCTTTGGCCACGGGCTCATAATGCTTTTCTTCTTCAAGAAATGACGCGTAATCAGGAAACCTGTCAGGATCAAGTAAACGTAAGCGGGCAAAATGACTTTCCTTACCCAGTTGTTCAGGCGTCGCCGTTAACAGCAGCAGACCTTTGGTTCGGCTAGCAAGATACTCAATGATCTGATATTCAGAGCTGGCATGCTCAGGTGACCACTGCAAATGATGCGCTTCATCGACCACGAGTAAATCCCATTCACCTTCAGCGCATTGACGGACACGCTCAGGATGATCAAGAAAAAATTCGAGCTTGCATAAGACCAGTTGTTCGGCATGAAAGGGGTTAACCGAAGTTTCGCTTTCCTGTTCGATCGACTGACAGCGTTCTTCATCAAAGATGCTGAAGAAAAGATTAAAGCGACGCAGCATTTCGACTAGCCACTGGTGCATGAGACTTTCTGGCACAACAATCAGAACACGACGTGCACGCTCAGTTTGAAGTTGTTGATGCAAAATGAGACCGGCTTCGATTGTTTTACCCAGCCCCACTTCATCGGCCAGTAGTACACGTGGTGCAAAACGGTTTGCGACCTCATGGGCAATATACATCTGATGTGGAATCAAACTGGTACGGGCACCTGTTAATCCCCGTAGATCAGAATGGGCCAGCCGATTCATGTGGGTGCGAGTCTGGTATCTGAGTGCAAACCATTTGGATTTATCGATCTGCCCGGTTAACAGACGATCGATGGGGCGATTCAGCTGAATAAAATTATCAAGCTGCCCTTCATCAATTTGCGTATTTGTACCATCGTCTTTAATACCCTGATAGGAAAGCAGACCATCTGCTTCTTTAATCTCGGTAATGGTCAGGCTCCAGCCGTCGTGCGTTTTAACTTTATCGCCAGCAGCAAATACCACGCGATTCAGCGGTGAGTTCGCGCGCGCATAGATTCGAGTTTCACCCGTTGCCAGAAATACAATCGTGACGGTACGGTGATCAACACTTAAGACCGTACCCAGTCCCATTTGTAATTCGCTTTCGCTGATCCAGCGCTGGCCGGGAATAAATTCTTGCACAAACTACCTCTATGATGTGGAGCTCTGAAAGGGGCGCTATGTTAGTGGAGAACCGGAGACCATATCAAGACGAGAAGTCAGGTTTTATTGATAAAGATTTCTTCATAACTTAAAGGAATATAGCAGTTGCCCGATAATTGTCCTAACCCTCCATAGATAAATGCTGATCAAGTATTCCGAGCAGGTAAATATTTGTGTCCAATACCAAAGAATATGATGTGCGAACTCGGAAAATTATTGATCCCGATCGTCGTAAAGCCCTGATGCTCCTGAGCGATGAATCAGACAGTGATGTACTGGTTCCTGTCTTGCGCGAGAAGCGTTTCCGTCTGTTAGGGATGACAAGCGATCTCACCCAGGGACTAGAATTGATGCGTAAGCATAAAGTGGGTATTGTGTTTCTTGATGAAGATATGGAGAGTCTGGAGCTTGAGGTAATATTAAATCAGATCAAATCTAAACATCCGGGTTTCTCAGTTATTATGCTGGGGGCACAGGTAACAAAAGAAAAAATAGAGTTTGCCTTTGCACATGGGGCAGTGGCCTATCTGGTTAAACCTCTGCGACCTGAGGCTGTGATCAAAAGCATGAGTAAATTTTCCTTAAGCTGAATTTTGATCGTTATTGCCTGTTGTTGCGACAGCGAATAATGTATAAAACAACATAATCAAAATTTAGCTGGAGTAGTATGTTTCGCTTACATCCCACCTTGGCACAGGACTGTCTCGAATTAGGCCAGTTTCGACTTTGCCGATTACTGCTGATGCTGGATGCAAACTATCCCTGGTTTATTCTGGTACCTGCAAGAGAAAACATCAGCGAGATTTATCAGTTAGATCAAACGGATCAACAATTGTTGTGGCAGGAATCAGATTATTTCAGTCGTCACATTATGCAAATCTTCAAAGGTGATAAATTAAACATTGGAGCGCTGGGAAATGTTGTGCCTCAACTGCATGTGCATCATATCGTAAGATACAAAACTGATGTCGCCTGGCCCAAACCGGTTTGGGGCGCAGTAGAGTGCAGGCCCTATACAGACAAGCAATGTGCCCAACTCATCAACAAGATTATCAGCACAATGCCCGCTGAGCTCGCGTTTAGCCAGACAAGCGAGGCATCATAAGCCTGTGTGGTACGTCTACATACTTCGTTGTGCTGATAATTCACTCTACGCAGGCGTCACAACTGAACCGCAACGCCGTTTGCAGGAACACAATGTCGATAACAAACTTGGCGCGCGCTATACGCGCGCGCGACGACCCGTAGAAATGGTCTATCAGGAGGAGTGCGGTAGCCGTTCTGAAGCCTGTCAGCGAGAGTCTGAAATAAAAAAAATGACCAGAACAGCGAAAGAGCAACTTGTTTCCAGTTTTGTTGCCGTAGCTTAAGGATGATTGAAAAAAACATGGGCCTGTGGTTCACTATCACCCGCTCCGGGCCGTTAGCTCAGTTGGTAGAGCAGGTGACTCTTAATCACTTGGTCGTAGGTTCGAGTCCTACACGGCCCACCAGACGAATAACCCGTCGAACAGAAAACTCGACGGGTTTTTTTAGCACTGCTGCGAGCCCAAAATATGGTGATCTGTTGAGACAGAACAAAAAATTTGGGTTGGGGAAATATAATATTTCTCATCGAGAATAGAATCCGATAGAATTTGTCGGGTATTTAGCTTACACCTCACCCAATACAGACTGTATAATGTTCTGTTAATATTGCGAAAGTGGCGGAATTGGTATTTAGAAACTCTTAACGAGCCTTGCGAGTTTAGAGATTCTTAAGGTGAATACTGAGGAAACTGCACAACCGGGATGGTTATCCCGGGAAAGAGTTAAATTGCGAAAGTGGCGGAATTGGTATTTAGAAACTCTTAACGAGCCTTGCGAGTTTAGAGATTCTTAAGGTGAATACTAAGGAAACTGCACAGCCGGGATGAATATCCCAGGAAAGAGTTAAATTGCGAAAGTGGCGGAATTGGTAGACGCGCTGGATTTAGGTTCCAGTGGGGCGACCCGTGAGAGTTCGAGTCTCTCCTTTCGCACCAGTTTTAACTGGTTGAAATTACTAATTTATTTGGATATCGAGGTATAACATGCAAGTTTCTGTTGAGTCTGCGGCTGGCCTGCAGCGCACATTAAAGGTCGCCGTCCCTGAAGAGACTATCGAAAAGGTTGTCGCGACACGCCTGCAAAGTCTCACACGCACCGCAAAGATTAAGGGTTTCAGAGCCGGTAAGGTGCCCATGAAGGTGGTTAAGCAGCATTATGGCCAACAGGTTCGCCAGGAGGTCCTTGGCGAGGTGATTCAGTCGTCATTCTATGAAGCCGTTACCAAGGAAAAACTCCGTCCAGCGAGCTCTCCTTCCATTAATACTGAAAATGACGAAGCAGGTAAAGGTCTGGAATATACCGCTACTTTCGATGTGTACCCGGATATTAAGATCGCCGATATGTCGGGCCAGAAGATTGAAATACCCAACTGTGAAATTAGTGATGCAGATATCGATGGCATGATTGAAACCATTCGCCAGCAACAGGTGAGCTGGAAAGACTCAAGTGAGGCCGCGGGCGATGGCGATAAAGTGACGATTGATTTTAAAGGCATAATTGATGGTGAAGCTTTTGAAGGCGGTGAAGGTAAGGGCATGGCCGTAGAACTCGGCAAAGGGCGCATGATCAAAGGCTTTGAAGACGGGCTTGTTGGCGTAACCATGGATGAAGAGCGCGGCCTGGATCTGAGTTTTCCAGAAGATTACCACGCAAAAGAATTAGCCGGTAAAGACGTCCACTTTGATATAAAAGTGACCAAAATTGAATCGGCAGCCTTGCCTGAAATTGATGCTGAATTTGCCAAACGACTAGGTGTGGCAGATGGCGATATGGACAAAATGCGTGAAGAAGTAAAGGCAAACATGCAAAGAGAGCTTGATGCCATTATTAAAAATAAAACCAAACAGGAAGTAATGGATAAGTTGCTCGATGCCAACAAAATTGAGGTACCAGCAGCACTTATTGAAAGTGAATCACAGAACTTAATGAAGCAAATGAGCAATAATTTGTTAAGTCAGGGCATGAAACCCGATCAAATTACCCTTGAACCCTCTATGTTCAACGAGCAGGCACAACGGCGGGTTGCCCTAGGCCTGATTATGGCAGAGATTGTAAAAGATCAAGGTCTTGAGGCTGACGCCGCTAAAGTTAAGAACTATATTGATACTGTTGCCAGTAGCTATGAAAAACCTGATGAGGTTGTGAAATGGTACTACGGTGACAAACAGCGTCTGAATGAGGTCGAATCTATGGTGTTAGAAGAACAACTGGTAGATTGGGTACAACAACAGGCACAACAAGAAACTAAAAATTATACATTTGCTGAACTTATGTACCCGGAAAAAAAGTAAGGCGTTAACCGGGTTTTGGCCTTAAAGGAAAAAAAACTGTGACCGATAGAAAAAATAATAACACAGGTTTGGATATCACCAGTCAGATGGTACCGATGGTGGTCGAACAGACCTCGCGAGGCGAACGTGCATATGACATCTATTCCCGACTATTAAAGGAAAGAGTTATATTCATGGTGGGGCAGGTTGAAGACCATATGGCGAATCTGGTGGTAGCGCAGTTGCTATTTCTGGAATCTGAAAACCCGGATAAGGATATACACTTATATATAAATTCTCCGGGTGGCTCGGTCACTGCAGGTCTGTCGATTTACGACACCATGCAGTTCATCAAGCCAGACGTGAGCACAATGTGTATCGGCCAGGCCGCTAGTATGGGGGCAGTACTCCTGGCTGGTGGCGCAGCAGGCAAACGCTACTGCCTGCCACATTCGAGAACAATGATTCATCAGCCCCTGGCTGGTGTACAGGGACAGGCCACGGATATTGAGATCCACGCCAAAGAAATACTGGATACAAGGGAACGATTGAATCAGATTCTGGCCAAACATACAGGCAAACCCATGGATCAGATTCAGAATGATACAGACAGAGACTTTTTCCTTAGTGCTGAAGAATCTGTCAAATATGGATTGATTGATGAAGTAATGAACGAACGAATTGGTGAAGCAACAAAGAAAAAGTAACTTAAAATTTAACGGGTTACTGTTTATTTACAGATACAAATTTAGACTTGCATCATCACTAAAATATGTGCAATGTTAGTTGTAAGAAGCTCCAGATGGAGACGAGGTAGAAAATGAGCGATGATAAAAACACATCAGGCGAGAATGGCAAATTGCTGTATTGCTCGTTCTGTGGCAAAAGTCAGCACGAAGTACGTAAGCTGATTGCTGGTCCATCCGTGTTCATCTGCGACGAGTGTGTTGAACTCTGTAATGACATTATTCGCGAAGAAGTTCAGGAACAATCTTCCTCTGTCTCAGGCAGCAAACTACCCACTCCACATGAAATCAATCTGATTCTTGATGAATATGTGATAGGCCAGGTAAGAGCCAAGAAGGTTCTATCTGTAGCGGTTTATAACCACTACAAACGACTAGAAACCACGTCTAAGAAAGACGAAGTTGAGCTGGCAAAAAGTAATATACTGCTCATCGGGCCAACCGGTAGCGGTAAAACCCTGCTGGCAGAGACTCTGGCGCGCCTGTTAAATGTTCCATTTACAATCGCCGATGCCACCACACTGACTGAAGCTGGTTATGTGGGTGAAGATGTTGAAAACATCATTCAGAAGCTACTGCAAAAATGTGACTATGATGTTGAAAAGGCGCAGACCGGTATTGTTTATATCGACGAAATTGACAAAATTTCACGCAAATCTGATAACCCATCTATCACTCGTGATGTTTCAGGCGAGGGTGTACAACAGGCCTTGCTGAAACTCATTGAAGGTACAGTAGCGTCGGTTCCTCCTCAGGGTGGACGTAAACATCCCCAACAGGAATTTCTGCAAGTTGATACAGGCAATATTCTGTTCATCTGTGGCGGTGCCTTTGCGGGTCTGGATCGCATTATTCGTGACCGATCAGAGAAGGGTGGTATCGGCTTCGGTGCAGAGGTTAAGAGTAAAAATGATCAGAAGAGCTTGAGTGATGTACTGCACTCAGTTGAACCTGAAGATTTGATCAAATATGGTCTGATTCCAGAATTTGTGGGTCGTTTACCCGTTGTTGCGACCTTAAGCGAACTGGATGAAGAAGCACTGGTACAGATTTTGACCGAACCAAAAAATGCTCTCACCAAGCAATATCAAAAAATGTTCGACATGGAAGGCACAGAACTGGAATTCCGCCAGGATGCCTTACTCGCCGTTGCACGCAAGGCAATGGAGCGCAAAACTGGCGCACGTGGTCTACGCTCTATTTTAGAATACGTGTTACTGGATACCATGTACGATCTCCCATCAATGGAAAATCTGGAGAAAGTCGTTATTGACGAATCCGTCATAGAAGACGAAGGTAAACCACTGTTGTTGTTTGAAGGCACTGAGCCACGTGCAGCATCTTCAGACGAGTAATACCTGAACGACAGAACACTTGGCGCACGTCTGGCAGGTTTTTTCCTCATTTCGATGAGGCGCTGGTTGAAATTGGAATCGTGTGTCCCCAAGACAAACTAAGCTCGACCGTATCAACCATAACCTGCGAGAGATTATATGTCCCAAGTGATTGACGACCAATTAACAACCATCCCCGTATTACCATTACGTGATGTCGTGGTCTATCCCCACATGGTTATTCCCCTTTTTGTTGGCCGTGAAAAATCAATCAAGGCTCTTGAGTCTGCGATGGAAAATGACAAGCAGATTCTCCTGGTCGCGCAAAAAAGTGCGGCCGAAGATGATCCACAGCCTGAAGATGTTTACCGTCTTGGCACCGTTTCCAGCATTCTACAGTTGTTAAAACTTCCTGATGGCACCGTGAAGGTACTGGTCGAAGGCAGTCGACGTGCGCGTATTGTCCATTTTATCAGTGAAGATGATTTCTTTTCTGCTCAGGTTGTGAATGTTGAAGAAAAACAGGCGATTGATGAGCGTGAGGCAGAGGTTTTATTACGTTCATTAACAACTCAGTTTGATCAATACGTCAAGTTGAACAAAAAAGTACCGCCTGAGATTCTAACCTCGTTGTCGAGCATCGAAGATCCGAGTCGCCTGGTCGACACCATTGCGGCGCATATGTCGCTTAAGATTGACGAGAAACAGAATATTCTGGAAATCGAGTCTATACGTGATCGTTTTGAACAACTTATGGCGATTATGGAATCAGAAATTGATTTGCTTAATGTTGAGAAAAAAATTCGTGGTCGCGTTAAACGACAGATGGAAAAAAGTCAGCGCGAGTATTACCTGAACGAACAAATGAAGGCTATTCAGAAAGAATTAGGTGACATGGATGATGTCCCGAATGAAATGGATGAGCTGGAACAGAAAATTGAAAAGGCAGGGATGTCAAAAGAAGCCAAGACCAAGGCCAAAGCAGAACTAAATAAATTAAAGATGATGTCGCCAATGTCGGCGGAAGCGACTGTTGTGCGCAATTATCTTGACTGGCTGGTGGGCGTGCCGTGGAAAAAACGCAGTAAGGTACGTAATGATCTGGCCATGGCTGAAGAAGTGCTGGAAGCAGATCATTATGGCCTTGAAAAAGTTAAAGAACGCATCCTTGAATATCTGGCCGTGCAGCAACGCGTAAAAAAACTCAAAGGTCCTATTCTTTGTTTGGTGGGTCCTCCTGGTGTCGGTAAAACCTCACTGGGTAAATCCATAGCCCGGGCAACAAATCGTAAGTTTATGCGTATGTCACTGGGTGGTGTGCGCGATGAAGCAGAAATCCGCGGACATCGTCGGACCTATATTGGCTCGATGCCGGGTAAGATTGTCCAGAACCTGTCCAAGGTCGGAACACGCAATCCATTGTTCCTGTTGGATGAAATCGACAAAATGGCGATGGATTTCCGTGGTGATCCAGCCTCCGCTTTGCTGGAAGTCCTGGATCCAGAACAGAACAATACCTTCAATGATCATTACCTCGAAGTCGATTATGACCTTTCTGAAGTTATGTTCGTGGCAACGTCAAATTCAATGAATATTCCCGGTCCATTGCTGGATCGTATGGAAGTAATTCGTCTGTCGGGCTATACCGAAGAAGAAAAGGTGAATATAGCCCAGCAATATCTCGTCAGTAAGCAGATCGAAAACAATGGTTTGCATAAAGATGAGTTAAGTATTTCTGAAGCGGCTATTCGTGACATCATTCGTTACTATACACGTGAAGCGGGTGTGCGAAATCTTGAACGCGAGATTGCCAAGATCTGCCGTAAGGTTGTTAAAGAAGTGTTACTGAAGCCCAGTGATAAAAAACTATCTGTAACCCCCAAGAACCTGGAAAAATATCTTGGGGTACAGCGTTTCCGCTTTGGTCGTGCAGAAGAAAACGATCAGGTCGGACAGGTTGTTGGATTGGCGTGGACCGAAGTGGGTGGTGAATTACTGACCATTGAAACAGCCGTGATGAAGGGCAAAGGCAAACATAGTATTACAGGCCAACTTGGCGATGTCATGAAAGAATCGATTCAGGCGGCGCTTACAGTAGTACGTAGTCGCTCGGAAGTGCTGGGCATAGATGATGAAGTATTTGAAAAAAATGACATTCATATTCATGTTCCTGAAGGCGCAATTCCAAAAGATGGACCCAGTGCAGGTATCGGCATGTGTACGGCAATAGTGTCGGCTCTGACTAATATTCCTGTCAAAGCGGATGTCGCAATGACCGGTGAAATTACCTTACGTGGTGAAGTATTACCGATTGGCGGTTTAAAAGAAAAACTCCTTGCCGCACATCGTGGCGGCATTAAAATAGTCTTAATCCCTGAAGAAAACCGACGTGATCTGAAGGAGATTCCTAAAAACATTCAAGCTGATCTTGATATTCGCCCAGTGCAATGGATCGATGAGGTTCTTGAAGTTGCTCTGCAATATATGCCAGAAGGTCTTGAAAAGGCCGCTGCCGCAATTGTTTCAAAAACTGGAAAGACTAAAGTCGGTAAACGCGATAATCTTCGCACACATTAAGATTTACATTCTAAATGACCAGAAATTGAGCACACTATTTGTTCAATTTCTGGTCTTATTTATGTATAAGAAAAATCTTAAATACCTGTGTCAAGCTAAAAATGATTTATTTTTATGTCATGCTCGCTTGACCTGCCAGTAACTCGAATAGTATAAGTTGCCCTGAAAAAAAATTTCAGGCCGCATTCAAAAGCGGCGAATTTTAGTTACTACCAATCAAGGGGAGCTCAAGTGAATAAAGCAGAACTCATAGACGCCGTGGCAAATGGAGCAGATATTTCTAAAGCAGACGCGACTCGCGCAGTCGAAGCCGTCATTAATCAAATTACCGATACCTTAAAAAGTGGTGATCAGGTCGCCCTGGTCGGATTTGGCACGTTTGCTGTCAAGGACAGAGCTGCCCGTACTGGCCGCAACCCGCGTACTGGCGAACCCATCAATATTCCAGCCTCAAAAGTTCCTGGATTTAAGGCTGGTAAAGCCCTTAAGGATGCCGTAAACTAGCGCGCCTTTGAAGCGGGTGGTTAGCTCAGCTGGGAGAGCATCGCCCTTACAAGGCGAGGGTCGGGGGTTCGATCCCCTCACCACCCACCAGTTAGGACCGGTAGTTCAGCTGGTTAGAATGCCGGCCTGTCACGCCGGAGGTCGCGGGTTCGAGTCCCGTCCGGTCCGCCAATACAAAGGGACGAGCTATAACAAGCCCGTCCCTTTTTTTATAATAAATGTTAATTAATGTAACACCTGGATTGTGAAAACATGCTGCAACTAATTCGTGACCATGCACAGGGCGTTATCGTCTGGTCGATCGTTGGTCTCATTATCATCACCTTCGCATTATTCGGCCTGAGTAGTTATCTATCAGGTTCATCAAGTAGCTTTGTTGCCAGTGTCAATGGCGTCGAAATCAGCGAACAGGAATTTCGTATTGAGCAGCAACGTTATCGCGCGCGGCTTGAACAATTGCTTGGCAAAAATTACCGTGCCGATATGTTTCAGGATTCAATGATTAAGTCTGAAGTTGTGAACACGCTTGTGATGCGTGAGTTAATGACGCAATACATTGCTGACGAAAACTTCAATGTTGCTGCAAGCCGTATTATTTCTGAACTTAAAAATGTTGAAGCCTTTCATGATGCAAATCAAAAATTTGATCCAGAAAGATACAAAACATTGATTCGTCAACAGGGGATGTCAGAAGCGGTATTTGAACAACAGGTTTCGCGCGATATCGCCTCTCGATATTTGCAAGCTGGAATCACACAAACTGAATTTGCCACAGACAGTGAAGCCAAACTCAATCAGCAGATCAACAAGCAGCAAAGAGAAATTGCCTACTTGACGATTGCAAAAAATGAATATCTTAATACAGCACAGGCCAGTAAGCAGGATGTTGAAAGTTACTATAACTCAAATAAAAATGAATTCATGACCGAAGAGCTGGTCAGTGTTGAATATGTTGAGTTAAAGCTTGAGGATGCAGCGAAAAAATTTGATGTATCAGATGAAGAAGTTCGTAAGTACTATGATGCAAATATACAGAATTATGTAAAGAGCCCTGAACAAAGAAAGGCGCGTCATATTCTGATTAAGGTTGATCAGAAAAAGAATGAGAAAGATGCGCTGAAAGAAATTGAAGATATTCGTAGCAAGATTAAGTCAGGTCAGTCATTTGCAGAAATGGCGAAAAAACATTCACAGGATCCAGGCTCAGCCAAGCAGGGTGGTGATCTTGGTTTCTTCGGTTTGGGAGTAATGGATAAAGCCTTTGAGAAAACTGCATTTGAATTAAAAAAGGGGCAGTTAAGTAAACCTGTTCGCTCAAGTTTTGGTTATCACTTGATCAAAGTTGACGAAATTAAAGCAAAACAGGCTCAAGCTTATAAAGACGTACGCAGTCAGATTAAAAAAGAGATGCAAATGCAACAGGCAGAGCAGGCCTTTTATTCTGATGTTGATCAGCTGAGCAACCTTGCCTATGAACAGTCGGATTCACTACAACCAGCTGTTGAACAACTTGGTTTAACGATCAAGTCAACGAGTCTGTTTTCACGCCGAGGCGGGGCAGGCATTGCTGCGAACAATAAAGTGAGTGCAGCCGCATTTTCTGCCGATGTGCTTTTAAATAGCCGTAATAGTGAAATGCTGGAACTTACTGACACACATGTACTAGTGTTACGAGTTAAAGATCATCGACCCGCCGAGCTGAAAAAACTGGCACAGGTTAAAGCAAAGATTCAGTCGCGCCTTAAAGATAAGACTGCAAGAAAGCAGGTTAGTGAAAACACCCAGCTTGCATTGAAAAAACTTAACGCAGGGGAAAAACCCTCTGCTGTTGCAGCAGCGATCAAAGGTGCGAAATGGCAGAAACGAGTTTGGGTCAATCGCAATGTAGCTGACGATAAATCAGCTGAAGCGAAAAAAATTGATGCGGCTGTACGTCGGTTTAGCTTCAAGATTCCAAAACCCGCTAATGATAAAGCAAGCTGGTCTAGCACAATGCTCGCCAATGGAAATGGTGCGGTAGTGGGGTTATATAAAGTCAAAAAGCCTGACATAAAAAATAATGCCGATGAACTGAATAAGAGTAAACAGCGTATTGTGCAGGCGCAGGGCAATGAAATGTATTCACAAATGCTGAAAGAATTAAAACAGCACGCAGATATAAAAATTAACCTGCCTAAAGAATCAGAAGAATAATAAACTTTCCTCTCTATCCCAGGAAAGCATGAAGCATAACTGGAGAAGAGCATGACAAAACTTGCACTGCACTGGCAGATTATTATTGCCCTTGGACTGGCCGTCGTTGCTGGTTCGATCACCGGTACGGATGTCACCGTATTCGGTATTACTTTCTACGCTATATTTGATTTTATCGGGACATTGTTTCTCAATGCCCTGAAGATGATCATTGTCCCGTTGATTGTTTCATCATTGATTACCGGTATCGCTGGCATCGGCGGTACACAGGGACTGGGGCGACTCGGTTCCAAGACGGTTCTGTTTTATATGACAACCAGTCTACTGGCCATTCTGACAGGGTTGCTTTTCGTTAATCTATTTAATCCCGGCATTATTGATGGTCAGGCCGCACGTGATGTGCTGGGTTTGTCTGCGGAGCAGGGTTCTCTGGCTCAGGAAAAAGTCATGGGGCGCGGTACGGGTGATATTGCTGGTGTCTTTTTAAGCATGGTGCCGACTAATGTTGTTGCTGCCGCTGCGAATGGTCAAATGCTGGGGTTGATCTTCTTCAGTATCCTGTTTGGATATTTCATGACACGCATTAATGAAGCCTATGCTGAAGCACAATACAATTTTTGGCAGGGCCTGTTTGAAGTCATGATGAAAATCACTGAATGGGTAATGAAGTTTGCCCCGATCGGTGTGTTTGCTCTGGTTGCCAAAGTGGTTGCTGGAACGGGACTGGAGGTTTTCAAACCGCTGCTAGTATTCTTCCTTACGGTTTTGTTGGCCTTACTGGCACATATGTTTATCGTGCTGCCATTAATGCTGCGTTTTCTGGCCAGAGTGAACCCCGTTCGCCATTATCAGGCCATGTCACCGGCCTTGCTCACCGCATTTTCTACCGCATCGTCATCGGCCACGCTTCCGCTAACACTGGATTGTGTTGAGAAGAAGGCGGGTGTCTCAAATCGTACCAGTTCATTTGTACTGCCATTGGGGGCAACAGTGAATATGGATGGTACGGCGTTGTATGAATGCGTTGCCGCGCTGTTTATTGCTCAGGCCTATGGTCTGGAGTTGAGTTTGACCATGCAGTTTACGGTTGTGCTTGTTGCCTTGCTGACGTCGATTGGGGTGGCAGGAATCCCTGCCGCGAGTCTGGTGGCCATCTCGATTATCCTGGGCACCATAGGGCTGCCGGCTGAAGGTATCGGTCTGATACTGGCCGTGGATCGGGTGCTCGACATGTGTCGAACAGCAGTGAATGTCTTTAGTGATTCCTGTGCCGCTGTGATTGTGGCGCGATCGGAGGGTGAAGAGAATCTGCTGACGGGAGAAGAACAGCAGGCCTGAGAATCAGGCCCGCCATAATGATGCTTAGGCCTCGAGAGGCGGCATACCCGCAGTACTGTAGCCAGCATCGACATAGGTAATTTCGGCCGTGATGCCGGCAGCCAGATCCGAGCACAGGAAGGCCGCAGCATTACCCACATCTTCAATAGTGACATTTCGATGTAGTGGCGCAGCCTTTTCGAACTCATCCAGCATTTTGCGGAAATTTTTAATCCCAGCCGCAGCCAGCGTCTTTATCGGCCCGGCAGAGATGCCATTGACGCGATGCCCCTCTTTGCCCAGGCTCTGGGCCATATAGCGTACATTGGCCTCCAGACTGGCCTTAGCTAGCCCCATGACGTTGTAATTTGGCATGGAACGCACTGCGCCGAGGTAACTCAGGGTCAGCAGGGAGCCATTGCGACCGGTCATCATTTTGCGCCCAGCCTTAGCTAGCGCCGCAAAGCTATAAGAACTAATTTCATGGGCCATGTTGAAGCCCTCGCGGGTTACAACGTCGAGATATTCCCCTTCCAGTTGATCGCGTGGGGCAAAGGCAACGGAATGGACAATGCTATCGAGACCATCCCAGCTTTTTGCCAGTTCAGTGAAAACGGCTTCGATTTCATCATCGCTGCTGACGTCGCAGGGGAGGACGATGTTCGAGCCGAGTTCATCAGCCATTTTCTCAACCCGGCCTTTAAGTTTTTCATTCTGATAAGTGAAGGCCAGTTCAGCACCTTCGCGTTGCATAGCCTGAGCGATACCCCAGGCAATAGATCGATTACTGGCGAGACCGACAATCAAAGCGCGTTTGCCTTGTAGAAAACCCATATTTGTCCCCTTGCTTATTCTGGTTAGAACATATTATTAGTGCGTCAATTTAGCCCGCTATGATACCGTCCATTCATTCAATAAACTAGAGGCAACCTCCGCGCGAGTTTATGTAATAATCGGTAAATCATAATAATGACAAGAACATCCAAGAGGCTACTGTTGCGTTTCTTTTATTTTTTTCTGACAACGCTATTTTTATTTCCTGTTTCAGCGCATGCGGCACCTTCAGCCGCGCTGGGTTATGAGCCGGGTTATCAACCGGGTTTTGAACACTTCTCCTATGTGAATCCTAATGCACCGAAGGGTGGTAATTTGGTGTTATCGGGCTTTGGGAATTACAGTAATCTCAACCCGTTTTTGTTAAAGGGTAAATCGGCTGACGGATTATCGGCTTTAGTGTTTGAGTCACTGATGGTGCAGAGTGCTGATGAGCCCTATAGCGTCTATGCACATCTGGCTGAAGATATCAGTCTGGCCAGTGATAAATTATCCGTTACCTTTCGTCTGGATCCCAATGCGCGATTTTCAGATGGCTCACCTGTGTTGGCAGAAGATGTAAAGTTTACCTTTGATACCTTAAAAAGTGACAAGGCCCACCCACGTTATCGATTCTATTGGGCAGACATTAAAAAAGCCGTTGTACTTGGGCCACGTAAAATTCGTTTTGAGTTTGCCCGTGTTAATCCTGAATTGCATATGATTGCTGCACAAATGCCAATATTCTCCCGTGCATGGGTTGGTGATAAAGCATTTGAAAAATTAACGCTCGAGCATCCCATTGGAAGTGGTCCCTATATCATTGAACGTTATCAGCTGGGTAAAAATATTGCCTATAAAAAGAATCCAAACTACTGGGCAAAAAATAAAAATACCCGCAAGGGCATGTTTAACTTTGATAAAGTGATCTATAAATATTTCAAAGATGAGACAGTCCAGCTGGAGGCCTTAAAGGCGGGTGAGTTTGACTTTATTTTTGTGCTTTATTCAAAACAGTGGGCGCGTGATTATATCGGTCCTCAGTTTGATAACGGACAGCTCGTAAAAAAGGAACTGAAACATCAGAACAATGCCGGCATGCAGGGGTTTGTGTTTAATACCCGGCGTAAATTGTTTAAAGATAAACGCGTAAGACGTGCATTGGCACTAGCCTTTGATTTTGACTGGTCAAATCGCAACCTTTTTTATAATCAGTATATCCGTTGTGATAGTTATTTTAGTAACAGTGAAATGGCTGCAACCGGTTTGCCTCAAGGTAATGAGCTTGAGCTGTTAAAAAAATATCGCAACCTTATCGACCCTGATGTCTTT
>Ga0224506_10001215_pt1 | contig 18704 bp, 15 predicted proteins | sample SF_Jan12_sed_USG_2_FD_169108 | JGI IMG/M metagenome (GOLD analysis project Ga0224506, IMG submission 169108) | Sediment microbial communities from San Francisco Bay, California, United States - SF_Jan12_sed_USGS_8_1 | ecosystem: Environmental > Aquatic > Marine > Sediment | place: USA... | reverse complement strand
AGCGATGTCCTGAATGACACCGGTCTCATTATTCACCGACATCACCGAGACCAGCTCGGCACCCCGTGCCAAGCTGGCGTCCAGCGCTCCCGAATCTATCCTACCCTGTCCGTCCACCGGCAAAATCTTCGCCTGTAGACGTGTAGCCGGGTGCAATACCGACTCATGTTCTACGGCACTCACCAGGATGCGTGCATCAGCTTGTGCCAGTGCTATACCCTTGAGTGCCAGATTATTGGCTTCGGTCCCCCCACTGGTAAAGATCACTTGTGAGGGATGGGCATTCACCATGCTGGCGACCTGCTCTCGTGCCTGCTCTATTGCCTGTCTGACCAGACGTCCTTCTCGATGAACACTAAAAGGATTAGCAAACCGCTCTCGTAGATACGGTAGCATCGCCTCCAACACCCGTTCATCCAGCGGGGTGGTGGCATTGTAATCGAAGTAACTTCGATCACCCATGATTCAGATCAGGCAATGAAACTAGGCAACAATTTCATCTGCCATCGCAACATCATGATGGATGATCTTGTCCTGTCGCTCGGCCACTTCCACCACACCACGTTTCTCCACCAGATCACCCAGGGTGATATTGTTGAGAAAATCATAGATTTGGGTGCTCAGATCGGTCCACAACTCATGAGTCAGACAGCGTTCCTCACCCTGGCAATTACCCTTACCGCCGCAGCGAGTGGCATCGACCTTTTCGTCTACTGCGGTGATAACCTCTACCACCGCGATCTCCGAGGATGCACGGCTCAGACGGTAACCGCCACCGGGGCCACGGGCACTATCCACCAAACCGTGCTTACGCAGTTTGGAGAACAGTTGTTCCAGGTAGGATAATGAGATACCCTGACGACCCGAAATATCCGCAAGAGTAATAGGGCCATCCGAATAGTGGATTGCCAAGTCGAGCATTGCAGTCACTGCGTAGCGACCTTTAGTCGTCAGCCTCATTGGAAACTCCCTCACCAGTACAATTTACCTACGGTCATTGTACATTGCCGAGTAATTTAGTCAAGTATTTCGTAGGTAGTAATTACTTGAGCTCAGGTTGATTGTCCGAGGCTTTTTTTACCACTGGCACATCTGCATCTATCTGACAATCCGGTAGTTCTGGCATCTGCTGCAAGTCGGCAATCTCACCGCCAAGAGCCTTCAAAGCCCCGCACATGGTCTCCATGCGGCTGTCCATGGCATGAATGTGATCGAGCATGCTATTTACCGCATTCACCACCGGATCCGGCATATCCTGCGTGGTCCCGTAGGCATCGAAACCGATCTTTTTCGCAAAATTCTCGCGCTTGCGCTCTTGCTCTGAGACCTCGGCGCGTCTGACGATGCGTCCGGGGATACCCACCACCGTTGCGCCTTCTGGTACATCCTTCACCACCACGGCGTTGGAGCCGATACGCGCACCGTTAGCGAGCAGGATAGGCCCCAAAACCTTGGCACCCGCTCCCACTACCACATCGTTACCCAGGGTCGGGTGTCGTTTGCCCTTATTCCAGCTGGTGCCTCCCAGGGTGACACCGTGATACAGGGTGCAATCATCACCAATCTCGGCGGTTTCGCCGATCACCACTCCCATGCCATGGTCGATAAAGAAGCGTCGGCCTATCTTTGCTGCCGGATGGATCTCTATACCGGTCAGCAGTCGGCTTAGCATAGCAATGATGCGTGCGAGCCAGCGCAAATGATGATTCCACATCCAGTGGCTAATACGGTGATGTTGGACTGCATGAAAGCCTGGGTAAGAGATGACCACCTCCCAGGTACTGCGTGCAGCAGGATCACGTTCGAAAATACAGCGAATATCTTCTCTGAGATGCTTGAACATGTAGAAAATAATTCCCTGTGTGTTTAATCAAGTATTGCTAGTTTACTGACTTTTTGTCGCCACTGCATTTGTCTATCCACTTTTGTGTGGCGGTCAAAATCCCTCGCAGAATATTTACCTCGATCTTTTCCAGATGCGCCTTGTGATAGAGACGACGCAAACGTCGCATAAGCTGTTTCGGCTGTTGGGGATTCAGATATTCCAAACGAATCAGGGTCTCCTGTAGGTGCTGATGTAGACCCTCTACCTCATCCGCTGTGGCCAGTTCTATAACCTCACCAATATCACTGGCTACAGGCTCTAACTGGCTAGCCATCATTAGTTCATAGGCCACCACCTGACAGGCGGCTGCGATATTCAGCGAGCTGTAGTCACTGTTGGCGGGAATATTCAATAGGTAGTGGCAACGTTCCAGTTCATCATTCGTTAGTCCCGAATGCTCACGACCAAACAGAATTGCCACCGAACCGTTCTCGCTCTCTGCTGCCATCTGCTCTGCGGCCTGGCGTGGGTCCACTTGCGGCCAGCGTATGGTACGAAGGCGGGCACTACTACCGTATATCACCCTACACCCCTGCAGCGCCTGATCCAGACTCTCACACACCACCGCCTTTTGCAGTACGTCATCGGCACCCGATGCTCGGGCAGTGGCCTCCTCACTGGGAAATTGTCGTGGCTGCACCAAATACAGCTCTGACAAACACATATTCTTCATCGCCCTGGCCACAGCACCGATGTTGCCCGAGTGGGATGTATGAATGAGAACAATACGGATATTTGCAGCTTGCATACTTTGCGCCTGTGTTTAGGAATGGCTATTTTCCCACGTCCGTCCCCAACCTGCTACGTCAAAGTGTGTCTATACATTCTGCTGACAACTGATAGAATAACCGGCGATGGGGTACTTGGTGCCCTGACTCGGGTACTTGGTGCCCTGACTCGGGTACTTGGTGCCCTTGCCTGGGTGCGAAGTGCCCTTGGGTGCCTTATGCACCATACCGTTCTTTATTTTATTTGCTGGTGTCGGGAGACTTGTATGCAGCCCATGCTCAATATTGCTGTGCGCGCCGCGCGTAGTGCCGGAAAGGTAATCGTGCGTTACCTGGATAAACTGGAAAGTCTCGAGATCGAAAGCAAGGAAGTGAATGACTTCGTCACCGAGGTCGATCGACGTGCCGAGCAGGAGATCATCTACCACATCAGCAAGGCCTACCCGGATCACGGCTTTCTTGCCGAGGAGAGCGGCGAACAAGCCGGCAAGGGGGGCTCGGACTACCAATGGATCATCGATCCACTGGATGGCACCACCAACTTCCTGCACGGCTTTCCCCAATTCGCTGTATCCATTGCCTGTAAATACAAAAACCGCCTTGAGCACGCTGTCATCTTTGACCCTATGCGCCAGGAACTGTTTACTGCCAGCCGTGGCGATGGCGCGCAGCTGGACGGCAAACGTCTACGTGTGAGCAAGCGCAAGGGACTGGAGGGGGCATTATTGGGCACCGGTTTCCCCTTCAAACAGCAACATCACCTGGAAACCTACCTGGAAACCTTTAAGGCCCTGTTCCCCATGACAGCAGGTATCCGTCGTCCCGGTTCAGCGGCACTGGATCTGGCCTATGTGGCCGCTGGACGTATCGATGGTTTTTGGGAGATTGGTCTGAGCCCCTGGGACATGGCCGCAGGTGCTCTGCTGATAAAAGAGGCCGGTGGACTGGTGGGTGATTTTAGTGGCGATGAGCGTTATCTGGAAAGTGGCAATGTGATTGCCGGTAACCCCAAGGTATTTCATGCCATGTTACAGACGATCCAGCCCTGCCTGAGCGCAGATCTTAAATACTAAACAAACTTATGCCGTATCGGCTCCTGCCGATACGGACAGTCTGATCAAGCTTCTGCTTAAGAATCACCATCTCTGGTCGCTATTGCCATTAAACCAATAAAAAATGGCGATATTGATATGTTACACAGCAAAATGGGTCTGGAAATGCGTATGCGCGATGCCCTCGATGGCATGGAACAATTGGCCAGTATGTATGCCTATGGCAGACTGCCCGTAGAGATGGAAGTCCTCGCCGCAGACGCAATCCCCGTCTCTAACGATCAACCATCGCCACCCCGTCTCAAAGCACAGATCCTACAATTCCCGAGTATGAGGCCTTCTAACAACCACCGTTCCGAACAATCAACAGAAAAATATAATAAAATCACTATGTTATAAAATAGCAGTATTCATATGCTATTTGACCCCTCCGTTTCATAATGGTAGAAATAGACTATTGGCATGGATTCCCAACTGCTATTGGAGAGTTGTATGAAACGAACCACACTGGCCATCCTGGTTCCACCATTCGCGGTCTGCCGCTATGGATGCGCAGGATACTGTGCAGCACCCATAGGTCTGTTCTGGCTTGCTGGCATAAGTAGCATGATCTATGGCTATTATGGTGGACCGCTGGGTGTCGAGGGGATTAGCTGGACCACCTCCATTCTGGGCCTGATTATGTGGATTATCGCTTCAGTCTGGGCCGAAGACACCATCAAAGGTGTCAGCGATGATAGCTTGCATAAAACCAGCAGTTCCCTATGTCGCATCGTCAAAACCGACATTGATGACTCCGACCCCTTCGACGACATACGTAAGAACGCCAATTAAAAAAGCCCGCGAAAGCGGGCTTTTTTAATACACAGATTCGGTATTTACCCATTAAGGCATGTCATCGATATCTGCTCCCTCTTTTTCTACCGGCATCAAGTCTGCCTTGCTCACACCCATCGCCAGAACCAGAGCGCTGGCCACGTAGATGGATGAGTAAGTACCTACCACTACACCCACAATCAGAGCACTGGCAAAGCCATGTATCAAGGCTCCTCCGAGGAAGAACAACGCCACCAACACCATCATGGTGGTAATCGAGGTCATCAAGGTACGTGACAGGGTCTGATTCAGGGACTGGTTAATCACCTCTTCCGAACTGCCGTTACGCACACGACGGAAGTTCTCGCGAATACGGTCAAAAACCACAATGGTATCGTTCAATGAGTAACCGATAACCGCGAGGATCGCCGCCAATACGGTAAGATCGAAGTCCAGTTGCAAGACTGAAAAGACACCCAGGGTGATGATCACATCGTGTAATAAGGCCGCTACTGAACCGAGGGCAAAACGGTATTCAAAACGCAGCGCTACGTAGATCAAGATACCAATAATGGCGAACAGCATGGCCATGCCACCATCCTCACGTAGCTCCTCTCCCACCTGTGGACCGACAAATTCTACGCGTCGCATATCAACGCTACTGTCAGCAATACGCAGAGCTCGGAGGATGTCACTACTGAGATCCGCATTACTCAGCCCCTCTCTGGGGGCAACCTTGATCAACACCGCTTTGGCGCTTCCGAAGTGAGTAACAATGGCCTCGTCATAACCTGCCTTGCTGAGCGTGTTACGCACACCTTCGGTTTCCACTGACTGCTGATAACCCACCTCGATCAAGCTACCGCCACTAAAATCCAGCCCCAAGTTCAAGCCTTGAATAAAGAGCGAGGCAATCGATACCACAATCAACAGGGCGGAAAAATTCATGGCTAACTTACGCTTGCCCATGAAGTTGATATTGATGTTTTTCATTATTTCCATCTCGGCAGTTCCCTCAGATCGACAATTTTTTAATACGGCTCTGACGGCCATAGGTAAGATTGACCACCGCTCGCGTCACCATAATAGCGGTAAACATAGAGGTAATGATGCCGATGGAAAGCGTGGTAGCAAATCCCTTAATGGGACCCGTACCCAAACCGTATAAAACCAGTGCTGCCAATAATGTGGTGATGTTAGCATCGGCAATAGTAGATAGGGCCTTGTCATAGCCCGCCGAGATACTTGCCTGTGGTGAGTTGCCTATGCCCAGCTCCTCACGGATGCGCTCGAATATCAACACGTTGGCATCCACCGCCATACCCACGGTGAGCACGATACCGGCGATGCCCGGTAAGGTCAGGGTGGCCTGAAACAGCGATAACACGGCCACCAGCAGTACCAGATTAACCGCCAGGGCGAAGTTGGCAATCATGCCAAAGGCCTTGTACCAAAAGGCCATAAAGGCCAAGACAAAGATCAAACCGATAAGTACCGAGTTAAAGCCCTGATCGATGTTGTCCTGTCCCAGACTCGGACCGATAGTACGCTCTTCGATGATCTCGATAGGGGCTCGCAGTGCACCTGCACGTAGCAACAGTGCCAGATTACGAGCCTCACGGCTGCTATCCAGGCCGGTAATCTGGAAACGTGAGCCTAGCTGCTCACGGATACGAGCGACGTTAATCACCTCTTCGATGAGCTGCGTCTCTTTCACCTCTTTGCCGTCGCGGATGTGGGTGATCTTCTTCTTCTCGATGTAGATAACCGCCAATAGGCGGCCCACCACGTCACGGGTGGCACGACTGAACTTACGTCCGCCCTTGCCATCCAGGGAGATGGTTACCGAGGAACCGCCACTCTGGGAATCGATACCACTCTTGGCATCGGTAATCGAATCACCGGTAAGCATGACACGACGATTGAGCAGGATGGGTGTGCCGTTACGCTCGTAATAGAGCCGCGCTCCAACCGGGACACGGCCTTGTGTAGCGGCCTGTACATCACCCGTCTCATTGGCGAGACGGAATTCCAGGGTTGCGGTGGCGCTAAGGATCTCTTTCACCTGTGCAGGGTCCTGTACACCGGGAACCTGCACCACGATGCGTCGATCACCTTGCTGTTGAATCACCGGTTCACGCACACCCAGTTCATTCACCCGCTTGCGCAGGGTCGTGATATTCTGTTGCAGGGCTTGGCGCATCTCTTCACGACGAGCTACCTCAGTAAAACTCACTTCCAGCTTATAGCCACCTTCATCACGACTACGTAGATCCAAATCACGGAACTGATCGGCGACTATCTCATAGGCCTGGTCGCGGCTGAGCTGATCACGGAAGTCGATCTTCAGTATCGGACCTTCACGACTAACACGGGCTCCGCGGATCTTTTCCTGACGCATGGTGGTACGTAGATCACCCACATATTGTTCCATGCGGGTGGCGATGGCGGCTTCCATATCCACTTCCATCAACAAATGTACCCCACCGCTGAGATCCAGGCCCAAATACATGGGCAGGGCACCGATCCCACGTAACCAGTTGGGGGTGGCCGGAGCCAAATTTTGGGCTACCACATAACTGCTACCCATGGCCTGGCGCACAATATCGTAGGCCTTTATCTGGTCTTCGACATTACGAAAACGAATGGTCAGGCTACGTTTGCTAGGTACTATGGACTTATAACTGAGGTTATTGGCCTTCAGGGCAGTTTCTGCCTGTGCCTGGGCATTAACGTCTATGGCATCCATACGCGCACTGACCGAGATATGCAGTACTGGGTCTTTGCCAAACAGGTTAGGCGTGGCATAAACCAGACCCACCAGAATGACGATGGCAATTACGAGGTATTTCCAAATCGGGTAACGATTCATCGACTCACATCCCTATGCGCCCTTACGGGCGCAATCAAACATTATTATTTTCTGGCGTCTTTAATGGTGCCTTTAGGCATCAATGAAGCAACCATTTCTCTCTGTATGATCAGCTCCATACCATCAGCGACTTCTACTCGCATAAAACCGTCGCCGATGTGGGTGATCTTGCCAAGGATACCGCCATTGGTCACCACTTCATCGCCCTTGGATAGGGCCGTAACCATGTTTTTGTGTTCTTTCACACGCTTGGATTGGGGGCGTATGATCAACAGATACATGATCAGGAACAGGCCACCAAAGAACAGCAGAGAGGTCATAGGATCGCCGCCTTGTGCAGCAGCGCCACCTTCGGCCATTGCATCAGATATGAAGAAGCTCATTGTCTCTTTAACTCCAAAATTGATAAAGGTTTCATTATGACACAGGAGGCACGTCTTGCGCCCTCTTGTGGTAAAACTCTGTGACAAACTCGTCTAAACGGCCCGCTGCAATCGCATCACGCAGCCCCTTCATGAGGAACTGATAATAATAGAGATTGTGCAAGGTATTAAGCCTTAGGCCAAGAATCTCATTACCCTTGTCCAGATGACGCAGGTAGGAACGGCTGAAATTACGGCAGGTGTAACAGTCACAAGTCTCGTCCAGCGGACGGGTATCCATCTCGTACTGGCTATTACGGATGCGTACCACCCCTTCGGTGGTAAACAAGTGACCGTTACGGGCATTGCGAGTGGGCATAACGCAGTCAAACATATCGATGCCACGGCGTACCGCCTCGACGATATCCTCCGGTTTACCCACCCCCATCAGGTAGCGTGGCCGATCCTCAGGCATCTGTGGTGTGGTGTGATTAAGGATACGGATCATGTCTTCTTTCGGTTCACCCACCGACAGACCACCGATGGCATAACCATCAAAACCGATCTCGCTCAAACCCTGCAGCGAGATATCACGCAACTCCTCATGCATGCCACCCTGAACGATACCGAACAGGGCCGAGGGATTATCGCCATGGGCATCCTTGCTGCGCCTGGCCCAGCGCAGGGACAGCTCCATGGATTCCCGTGCGACCTTTTCGTCTGCAGGATAGGGGGTGCACTCATCAAAGATCATCACAATGTCGGAACCCAGTTCCTTTTGTACCTGCATGGACTCTTCCGGTCCCATGAAGACCTTGTCGCCATTGACCGGATTCTGAAAATGTACCCCCTCTTCGGTGATCTTTCGCAGCTTGCCCAGGCTGAATACCTGGAAGCCGCCAGAATCTGTAAGGATAGGACCATCCCAGCGCATAAAATCATGCAAATCACCATGGGCCTTAATCACCTCGGTGCCAGGGCGCAACATCAGATGAAAGGTATTTCCGAGGACGATCTGCGCACCGATTTCCCTGATTTCATCGGGGCTCATGGCCTTCACCGTGCCATAGGTACCCACCGGCATAAAGGCCGGGGTCTCGACCGTGCCGCGAGGAAAGACCATACGCCCACGACGGGCCGGACCGTCGGTAGCGATTAATTCGAATTGCATACGACTCACGATATTTCCTCAGTGGCCTGCTTACGGGTAATAAACATGGCATCGCCATAACTAAAAAATCGGTAGCGCCGCTCAACCGCATGGCGATAGGCACGCATCACATTCTCATAACCGGCAAAGGCCGACACCAGCATCAACAGGGTCGACTCCGACAGGTGGAAGTTGGTCAGCATGGCGTCCACCACGCGAAATTGGTAACCGGGATAGATAAAGATATCTGTCTCACCACTATAGGCCTGTAGCTCACCGCTGCGAGCGGCACTCTCCAAAGAACGCACCGAGGTAGTGCCGATGGCCACGACCCTGCCACCGCGCGCCTTACAGGCTCGAACCTGGGCCACTACGTCGGCACTCACTTCTAAGTATTCACTGTGCATTATATGATCACGGATATCCTCCGCCCGCACTGGCTGAAAGGTACCCGCCCCCACATGCAGGGTGACAAAGGCGGTCTCTATACCGTCCTGCTTTAACCGTTGCAGCATCTCATTATCAAAATGCAGCCCTGCTGTTGGCGCTGCAACGGCACCCTGCTGGGTTGCGTAGACGGTCTGGTAACGCTCCATGTCGGCCTCGTCCACCTCTCTTTCTATATAGGGTGGTAATGGCAAGCGACCAAATGCTTCCAATACGGTGATCACCGACTCCGAATCGGCAAAATAGAGTTCGAATAACTCACCCTGCCGCCCCTCCACCTGCACCTCCACCGTATCGGCAAGGATAATGGTGGAACCGGGTTTGGGGGATTTACTGGCACGGATATGTGCCAACACCCTTTGCGAGGAGACGATGCGCTCCACCAATACCTCCACCTTGCCACCACTGGACTTACGGCCAAAGATACGCGCAGGGATCACTCGGGTATTGTTAAACACCAGCAGATCACCGGCCTTCAGCAGCTCAGGTAGCTGTAAAAACTGTTTATCGGCCAGCTCACCACTGTCACCGTGCAGACTCAGCAGGCGGCTGGCACTGCGCTGGGCACAGGGATACTGGGCGATCAAGTCGTCGGGGAGGTCGAAATGGAAGTCACTACGTTTCATGGCGCGCGCATTGTAACAAAAGGAATGTAATCGTGCTTTGCTACTGGGGACATCTTTCTCTATAATGCGCCGGTCTATGGCGATGTGGTGGAATTGGTAGACACGCGGCACTCAAAATGCCGTGCCTTCGGGCGTGACGGTTCGACTCCGTCCATCGCTACCAGACAACTTTTTCTTAAGCGTCCTCTTTGCGGGCCGTAAAGTTCCCTATCTATGGGTACTTTGTTACCATCTTTTGAACCCCTATACAGTTTCACTTATTTTATTAAACATATACCGGCTCTGTCCGACTATATATGTAGTATTCATTGGATGATGTATTGTGCTGAAGACCAAAATTGCGAGCGCTCTGTTAATTTGCCTGGCCTTTAATAAGGCTACCGCCACACCTATTGAACTCCCCTTGGGACCGATTACCAGCTTTGGAAATGCAAGCATTCCCTCATCGCTGCTTACCCTGACTCAAAACCCGGCCGCCCCAGCCATGGCACATGGAAAGAAAGAATCGGAACTGTACAACAGTTACGGCTTCGGAGCCGTGGGTGTGGGTGTGGAGCTGGGCGATTGGGGTACGGTAATGGATAAGCTGGATGCCTTATCGACACTTGATCCCAATGCCATAGACCCCGCTCAACTGAACGCAGTGGTGGCTCAGGTAAACGATGCCTTCTCGACCCTGAACCAACTGGGTTATGTGAAGAGTAGCCTCAATAGCGCGGTGCCACTGTTCCCCATGATCTACTCCAGCCAGGACATGAAGAGCGTCTATATCAGTGCCGATGTCTCGGCCCAGACCAAGATCAATTATCTCGACAGTCCGGTACAGGTCACGGGTGTTGACTCCATCAGTGCAACGGGGGCGCTCTATACCAAGGCACTCTACCGTGGTGATATCTCTATCGGCTATAGCCAGCATCTGATGGATACCAGCATTGGCACACTCTATGTGGGTGGTAAGGTAAACGCCATATCACTGAGCCTGCACAAAAATGTACAGGGACAAAGTATTGATATTGCCAACCCTGGGGCCACGGCCTTTACCCTCGACCCATCAACCTTTCAATATCAGCAATCCCTCGCCTTCGGCATGGACGTCGGCGTATTATTGACCAGTGACAATCTACAGGCAGGATTGACCCTGACGAACCTTGGCAATCCCAGCTTCAGTTATCCTGTCATCGGCCAGAACTGCTCCACACTCCCTGTCGCCGAACAAGATTCTTGTTATATTGCCGTGGCCCACAGTGATCGCATCAACCTGTTGGAAACACATGTTATGACACCGCAACTCAAGGCAGAAGGAGCCATGCTCAGCTCCAGTGGCAATTTTGTTGTGGCTACCGCCATGGATCTGAACGCCGTCAATGACGCCACGGGCGATCCCGTACAGTGGTTTACCCTCTCTTCTGCCTATCTACCCCAGGGGTGGAGTGGCTTGGCAGCACCCGAGGTACGTCTGGGATTCCGTAAAAATCTAGCCGGTAGCCAAATGGGTTATATGAATATCGGCATGACCTTATTTAAATTCCTCGCCCTGGATATAGCCCAATCACTCAATACCACCACAATAAATGATGCTGGCAATACAACAACGGTTCCACGCAGCCTTCTCTTCAGCCTCGGCTTTGCTGCCAACTTTTAGGAGTCATTGATGATGAACAGCTTTTTCCTCAAAGCTCTGCCCTACACACTGCTATTCCTACTCAGCGCCTGTGGTGCAGGTACTCAGGATGGTGGCACCAGCAACAATATCTCCGGCCTGGCGGTCGACGGCTATCTGGCGGGTTCCAAGGTTTACATAGACATCAATGGTAATGCCAAACTTGATTCGTATGAGCACTGGGCCATAACCGATGTTGATGGTCTCTTTGGCATCGCCAGAGACGGCACAGATTATTGTGCCTCCACCACCACACAACGACATTGTCTGTCTGTGGGTGAGTACTCGGGTTATGACATACGTATCGAAGGTGGCTATGACACCATTACAGGGGAGGCCTTCGAGGGCGTTATTAGCCGTACCTTGGATGGTACCACGACACAGATCACCTCAGCACTGAGCTCGATGCAAAGTAGTATGTCTGCGGCTCAGATCACTGTCTGGCTCAATGCAGAAAACCTAGCTGCCAGTACCACACTGGCGACAACCGACCTATCCAGTGATCCACTGAGTATCGCCACCACCACCGGTGCCAACCAGACCCATCTGATCCAAACTGCCTGGCTGGTGCATAAATCCGTTACCATCATGGCTGCTGAACTAAAACGCATCTATCCAGACACCATTATCGCCAACGAGTCCCTGCCTAATGATTTTGCCCCATTTGTCTATGAGGCTCTAATCACCACCTGGAGTGCAGATACCAGCCAGGACATGGTGACCATGCTGGCTGATGCGGCCAAGATTACCGCCATCATGTCTGAGGCAACAACCCTCTTACAGGCGGCATTAGCAGATGCTGCGACCCTTACTAGCGATGGAACATACACCGCAGCGGTCGATATACCGCTACGTATCAGCAAACTGATCACACTCATCGACAGCAACCTATTCACCACCACTGGCTATACACCGGTACAGATCTATGCCCGTGCCCGTGCCATAGAGATACTGACCATTATGCTCAGTGAGCCCACCATCATTGCCGCCAATATCGATGCCGCCACCACTGACATGAGCCTGGACTTAACACTCAGCAACTTTGAGAATGTCGCAACCGATGTCAGTGCCATCGCCGCCGATTACATCCCTGATGGCATAGCCACCACCGACTACTCCGGTCGCACCTCTCTGGCCGATGTGCTGCCAGCCGATCCCAGCGTTCCTATACCGGTTACCAATAGCGATGGGGATACCGCGGATGTATTTATCGATACCGGTACCGGCACCGTGAGTATCGATATGGTGGCCGATGTGGATGGGGATGGGATCGTTGATGACGTCGTGATACCCGGGACCATTGAACCCATCAATGAGTACACCTCCATCATGACCCTGGAGATCGGTGGCAGCCAACAGACCATTATCGTTGAAACCGGACCCGCCGGGGAACTGATCTTCGATACATCCAGCCTGGAAGGGCTAGGTGTAGACGATTTAGGCAGTTAGATATTGCAAAGGGGCATGAAAAATAGCCCAAATGCATGATGTAAGTTGAGACAAAATAGTAAATACTGTCAAAAACGCCAGTAAGTATTTAAAGAAATGCAATGAAGGAGTAATGATGAATATTAAACCAATTAGCATGATGGTGGCCATGAGTCTGGTCGGATCGACAGTTTCCGCTGCCTCATGGGTCACTCTTGATGCCCGTAGCGGTGGTATGGCAGGCCTGTCCGTTGTCACCAGTAATATCGATGTGGCTCCCTTCACCAACCCCGCCATGCTGGCGGCAGGCAAGGAGGACGAAGATTTCGGTGCCATTTTCGCCTTTGGCGCGACCGTCGCCGATCCCAATGACTTCACGGGGACACTGGATGTCTTCAATGACGCCTACGCTGCTATTCCTGTAAGCCCTCTCGATCCAAGCTTCACGACGTCGATTACAAATGCGAACACGGCTCTCGGTGATCTCGGAGGCAAGGGCTATCAATTCGATGTCGGAGGCGGACTGGCCAGTGGTTTCAAAATGGGAGAGTGGGCCGCTGCATTCAGTGCAATTGTCACCACCGCCAATGATTTCGGTGTAGGTACAGCGGATGGTTCCGCACCAACGATTAGCTTTATCGACGGCACGACCAATGCAAGCCTTAAAGGCATCTCCGTCAACAGCCAGGACATCGGCCTCTCTTTCGCCCGCAGCTTTGAGCTGAATGATGATTTCGACTTGGCGGTAGGTATCACGCCGAAGATGCAAACCATCTCCATAGGTGAGGCAGATCAGCCATTTGATCCACTCAATCCACCGACCGTAGACAGTTTAGATCTCACCTTTGGTACTGGCCAGTCCACGTTCAATACCGATGTCGGTGTGGTTGCCCGCTACAATAAAAACGTTCGATTTGGACTGGCCGTGCGCAACATGATTGCACAGTCCTACCTCAGCCCATTAACGAACACGACCATCAGTATCCAGCCACAGATGCGCGCCGGTGTTGCCTATACCAATGACTTCGTAACCGTCGGTCTCGATCTGGATCTGGCCGAAAATACCGCCTACGTCTCCGGTGTAAAGAGCAAGTACATGATCATCGGTACGGAGTTTAATGCCTGGAATGTGGCCCAGCTACGTCTCGGCTATCGCACAAACAGTCTCGACTCCAATGATGTTCAGACAAGTCTTGGTTTGGGCCTGTTCGATGCGGTCAATATCGGTGCTATGACCAACCCCAACAACGCAGCGGCAGGCACCAGTGCTTACATGAGCTTCGGCCTCAAGTTCTAACGCATACTACACTGCAGAAAACAAAAAGGCCTGGAGAACCCAGGCCTTTTTTATTCCCCAAAGCCCTCTTCCTAGCTTAAGAATTTTCGCGATAATAGGCCATCAGCTCTCTGGTGGATGCATCAGAATCTTTCATCTCCTCACCCTCGCCCGATAGAGCCTTTAACACCTCCGAGGTGGTGCGCTTGCCAAACTCGACCCCCCACTGATCAAAGGGATTGATCTGCCAGATGGTTCCCTGAACAAAGATCTTGTGTTCATACAGGGCGATGAGGCTGCCCAGGCTACGGGGCGTCAACTTGTCGATCAACACGGTATTGGTGGGTCGATTTCCTTCCAGTACCTTATGCGGGGCAAGACGATCAATCTCCGCCTCAGACAAGCCCTCCGCCTGCAGTTCTGCCCGTACCTCTGTCTGGGTCTTGCCCATCATCAAAGCGCGGGTCTGGGCAAAGAAGTTGGCAATCAATATGGTCTGGTGATCGTTGATAGGATAATAGGTCTTTACTGGGGCAATAAAGTCCGCCGAGATCGGCCGTGTACCCTGATGTAATAACTGAAAATAGGCGTGCTGACCGTTGGTGCCGGTCTCCCCCCAGATAATCGGTCCGGTGGTATAGTCCACCGCTTCGCCGTCCCTGGTCACCGACTTGCCGTTGCTCTCCATATCCCCCTGCTGAAAATAGGCAGAAAAACGGTGCAGGTGTTGATCATAGGGCAGGATGGCGTGGGTCTGACTGCCAAAGAAGTTGCTATACCATATGCCCAACAGGCCCATCAGCACCGGCATATTTTCTTCAAACGGTGCCTGACGAAAGTGTTCATCCATCTCATGGGCACCGGCCAGTAGCTCTTCAAAATTATCCATGCCCAAATACAGGGCAACAGACAGACCTACCGCCGACCAGAGGGAATATCGGCCCCCGACCCAATCCCAGAACTCAAAGATATTCTCTTCCGGCAGTCCGAATTCCATGGCCTTGTCACGATCTGCCGTGACCGCAACGAAATGTTGCGCCAACTGATCTGGATGACTTAGTCGATCTTGCATCCAACGGCGTACCGTCAACGCATTGGAAAGACTCTCCTGGGTAGTAAATGATTTGGAGGCAATGATGAAGAGTGTGGTTTCAGGCTGTACATGATTCAGAATATCCACCACATGGCTGCCGTCCACATTGGACATAAAGTGAACCTTCACCCCACGTGGCATCCGGTAGGGCTTCAAGGCCTCGGTCACCATCACCGGACCGAGGTCTGAGCCGCCGATGCCAATATTGACCACATCTGTAATAGCCTGACCGTTATAACCTCGCCAATTGCCAGTATAAATATCGTCAACAAACGTTCGCATTTTCGCCAGTTGCTGACGCACCGCAGGCATCACATCCTTGCCATCCACCAATACCGGACCACCTCCGACATTTCTCAGTGCGGTGTGTAACGCGGGACGCTGTTCGGTGGTATTAACCAGGCCACCTGAAAACAGTGCATCGATATGCTCACGTAAACCACTCTGTTTTGCCAAGGCCACCAACAGTGTACGTGTCTCTTCTGTAATACGGTTCTTGGAATAATCCAACAATATACTGGACTGCTTGAGACTAAACTTTTTAAACCGCAGGGGATCTTCAGCGAACCACTCTCGTAGATGAGTGTTGCAGATCTGTTCGTAATGATCCTGTAGATTCTGCCAAGCAGGTAACTGACGCAGCCGTGTCATTCCTTTTCCTTCATCGTTGATTGTCATCTTGTCTGGTAATTTTGTAAGTCATAATGGCGCTAGTGCGCTCTGATAAGTAGCCGCAATTCTAATACGTAAGCCTATGTTATCGCCAATAAACCTGATGTAAGTCAGGGTAACTGACTGGAGACTCAGAGTCTTGTGTGGGCAATATTTAATGAGAAACGGTATAATGGCCGGCTGAAATTCGACATTATTATTATAACTCACTGAATTTTAAATATTTTCTAACAAAAACGGTAATAAAAGTAGCGAACATGTCTCAAACTCTCAGCGACAAGAAGCTCAGAAGCCGCGTTAAGCTGCTCGGCACCCTGGTGGGCAATGTACTTAAGGCAGAGGCCGGTGGGCGTGTCTTTAATGCCGTCGAGACCCTGCGTAAGGGTTTTATCAGTCTGCGTGTAGCCGACAATCCGCAGAAGCGCAATCGCCTGTTAAAGATCATCAACGGCCTGGACGCCGATACCTTGGCACACGTGGTTCGTGCCTTCAGCATCTATTTCAGCCTGGTGAATATTGCCGAAGAGGCCTATTCCCATGATCAGCGCCGTCGTTCCATACGTAAGGGCGGGCCTTTGTGGAATGGTTCGTTTGATGCCTCCTTTCGTGAATTTCGTCAGCAGGGTGTAGACGCTCAACAGCTGCAAACCTTGTTTGACAGTCTTTGTTATATGCCGGTGTTCACCTCTCACCCCACCGAGTCACGCCGCCGTACAATGATGGAATCTCTGCGACGTATTTTTGTGACAGCAGAGAGACTGGACGATTACTATCTGAGTAAGGAAGGCCGTAACAAGGTCGTGCACGAACTGGAGAGCCAGATCCACACCCTGTGGAAGACCAACGAGGTTCGTGTACAGCGTCCCCAGGTCCGCGACGAGGTCGCCTACAATCTTTATTACTTCCGCGAAAGCCTGTTCAATGCTGTGCCCACGCTATACCGTAAACTGAATAACGCCCTGACCCGGGTCTATGGTGAAGATAACGCCAATGCGATCAATATCCCCACCTTTATAAACTTCGGTTCATGGACCGGTGGTGATCGTGATGGCAATCCCAACGTAAAGCCTGAAACCACGGCCATGGCGCTGCGTATGCAGAACCGTGAGGTATTACGTGAATATCTGCATCGTGTGGATAATTTGGGCCATCTCCTAACCTACTCCACGCGTTTTTGTCAGCCTTCTGCGGAATTTATGCAAAGTATGGCCACAGATAATCAGCGCTTTGCCAGCTTCTTTGAGCGTAAACCCCTGCGCTACGAAGAAGAACCCTATCGTCGCAAGCTGCATATCGTTCGCAAGCGTCTGCGAGCCAATCTTTTGCGTGCAGAGGATCTGCTTAAGGACAGTGGACAGCCCGAGAACAATCATCTGCATTGCTACGAATCCGATGAAGAGTTCCTCAAAGACCTCACTCTGATTCGCGACTCACTGATCAGCCACGGCGATGCCCGTACCGCCGACGGTGAACTTCAGGATCTGATCCGCCTGGCAGAAACCTTTGGCTTCTACCTGCTGAAACTGGATCTGCGCCAGGAATCCACCATCCATTCCGATGCGGTGGCAGAGGTACTGAAACTAAGCAGTGATATCGATTACGCCAGCCTGGATGAACAGGAGCGTATTGATACCTTGGCGAACCAGATCCTCAAGGCAGAGATTCTGGAATTTGATCGTGAACAGCTTAGCGAACAGGGCATGGAAACCCTGGAGCTGTTTAAGGTCATGGTACAGTTACGAAAAGAGATCAGCGCCAACGCCTTTAACAACTATGTCATCTCGATGACCCACGCCGCCAGCCATGTGATGGAGGTGATGTTTCTCGCCGCCCTGGCTGGACTGGCCGGTAAGCGCAATGGCGAGTGGTTCTGTGACATTCAGATCAGCCCGCTGTTTGAGACCATCGTCGATCTGAACCACATCGAACCGGTTATGGAGCAGTTGCTGGATTCAGACACCTATACCAGTCTGCTCAAGGCCTCCGGCAACCTGCAAGAGGTGATGCTGGGATATTCCGACTCCTGTAAGGACGGAGGTATCCTCGCATCCTCCTGGAATCTCTATAACGCCCAGAGGCAGGTTACGACACTAGCAGCACAACGCGGTGTGGAGTGCCGTCTATTCCATGGCCGTGGCGGTACTATTGGTCGCGGCGGCGGTCCTACCAACGAAGCTATCCTCTCTCAACCTGTGGGCACAGTTAATGGCCGCATCAAGTTCACCGAACAGGGTGAGGTATTGGCGTACAAATACAGTAATGAGGAAACCGCAGCCTACGAGCTGACCATGGGCACCTCGGGCCTGATGAAGGCCAGCCGCAACCTGATTATGGATGTACACGAGGAACGTTCAGACTACATGGGTATCATGGATGCCTTGAGCAAAACCGGTGAAGCCAGTTATCGTGGGCTCACCGACGAGACACCCGGTTTTCTTGATTACTTCTATGAGGCCACCCCGGTGAGCGAAATAGGACTAATGAATATCGGCTCACGTCCCTCACACCGCAAAAAGGGTGACCGTTCCAAGACCTCGGTACGCGCCATCGGTTGGGTGTTCAGCTGGGCCCAGTCCCGCCATACCCTGCCCGCCTGGTTTGGTATCGGCACCGCACTGGAACAGTGGCGTGACAGTG
>Ga0224506_10001214_pt1 | contig 18704 bp, 16 predicted proteins | sample SF_Jan12_sed_USG_2_FD_169108 | JGI IMG/M metagenome (GOLD analysis project Ga0224506, IMG submission 169108) | Sediment microbial communities from San Francisco Bay, California, United States - SF_Jan12_sed_USGS_8_1 | ecosystem: Environmental > Aquatic > Marine > Sediment | place: USA... | reverse complement strand
CCAAACACCCTCGGCCGTCCCTCAACCGGATGGTTATAAAGCTGACCGGTGAGCTGGTCTTCGATGATGGAACGCTTTTCCTCCACCACCAGAATTTCTTCCAGCCCTTTGGCAAATTCATGCGTAGTCACCGGCTCCAGTGGCCAGCTCATCCCGACCTTGTAGACGCGCAATCCGATTTGCTCAGAAAGAGCTTCATCGATACCGAGGTCCTCCAGTGCCTGCATGACATCCAGATAAGCCTTGCCGGTGGTAATAATACCGAAACGAGGTTTATCGCTATCGACAACGATTTTATTCAAACCGTTCACTCGGGCAAATTCGCGCGCCGCGTATATTTTGAACTTATTCAGGCGTCTTTCCTGTGCCATCGGTGGATCAGGCCAGCGTGCGTGTACGCCGTCCTCTGGCAATTCGAACGCTTCGGGGATAATGATATTGATACGTTCGGGGTCGATATCTGCCGATACCGCCGAATCCATATTCTCGGTAATGGCTTTCAGAGCAACCCAGCAGCCGCAATAACGCGATAACTCCCAACCGTAAACACCGAGGTCGAGTACTTCCTGCACATTACAGGGGTTGAGCACCGGCACCGAGGCGCCGATAAACATATGTTCCGACTGATGCGGTAGTGTGGACGATTTACAGGCATGATCGTCGCCTGCGACCGCGATGACCCCACCATATTGAGACGTACCTGCAGCGTTGGCGTGTTTAATCACATCCATACTGCGATCGACGCCCGGACCTTTGCCATACCAGAGGCCGAATACGCCATCGTATTTAGCGCCTTCGAATATACCGGTTTGCTGAGAGCCCCAGACGGCAGTTGCGGCGAGATCTTCGTTGACACCCGGCCGAAAGTGAATCTGATGTTTATCCAGCCAGGGTTTAGCCTTCCACATGGCCTGATCGACACCCCCGACCGGCGAGCCACGATAACCGGAGACAAATCCGGCGGTATTCAGTCCACGACTAAGGTCGCGCTGATGCTGCAACATGGGCAGGCGTACGAGAGCTTCGATACCGGTAATATAGGCGCGCGTCGTATCGAGAGCATATTTATCATTAAGAGAAACCGGGGGGGATTCTGCTGTTGTCGCCTGCTTCATCGTGTCTCTCCTAACAGGTAGTTGACGCTATTTTATAGACACTTATTTGAAATGATTATTTCATTTCAAGGAATATTACTGATAATCTTGCATAATTTATTCGTTAATGAAGGTTTTATTAGATTGATATGAACATTGAATTATCAAATCAGGACATAGCAATTCTAGATTTATTGCAATCAAACGCCAGCTTAAGCAGCAGCCAGATCGCCGAGAAGATTAACCTCTCACAATCACCCTGCTGGCGGCGGATTAATCGTATCGAGAAATCGGGTTTAATCAAAAAGAGAGTCGCCCTGCTCGACCGCACCGCATTGGGCATGGAGCTGGTCATCTTTGCTTCGGTAAAACTAACTTCCGCCGCGCGGCTGAATATGGCTGCTTTCGAGGCCGATATCGTTCGACATACGGAAGTACAGGAGTGCTACACCATCGCCGGAATCTGGGACTATATGATTAAGATCGTGACTAAAGACATTCGGCATTACGAACAGTTTGTACGCAATACCCTGACCATGAATTCGGCAATTGCCGAACTCAATTCGCATATCGCGGTCACCGAAATTAAAAACAGTACCGAGTTGCCGATACAGACTCAGATGTAATTTCAGGCCGATTCCGATAGCGGTTCTTCGCGCTCTTTCACTGGACCGGGGTTTGCATCCCTGAGCGCGAGCGCCTTCTCGGCGGAAATCATATAATCCCGCGTCAAAGGCAAGGCCTCTTTCTCGCGGGTTATCTGTAATTGTAAAACTGTTATGTATTGATCTTTGAAGGCCACTTCGCAGCCGAGTAGATACATTTCCCACATACGATAAAATCTTTCGTCATAGAGGCGGACAATTTTATCCCGCCTGAGGGCAAAGCGCTCGTACCAGCAGCGTAAAGTTTTTGCGTAGTGGATTCGTAGATTTTCCACATCGGTTAGCCATAGATACGAATGATCGATTGCACTGGTCAACTGCGAGGGCGATGGCAGGTAAGCACCAGGGAAAATATATTTGCGAATCCAGGCCCCTATCGGCCTCGGCTTACCCATGCGCGCGATGGTATGGATGAGCGCAACCCCATCTGGTTTCAATAACGCCTTAACCTTTTTAAAATACTCGCGATATTGGAATTGACCGACGTGTTCGAGCATACCGACTGATACGATGCGGTCTACCGGTTCGGTGAGTGAACGATAATCGCGAAGTTCGAACTTAACACGATGCTCCAGCCCCAGCGCCCTAACGCGTCGATTGGACAGGTTATATTGTTCTTTAGAAAGCGTGACACCAGTAATCCGACAATCGAAATTCTGCGCCAGGTAAATGCCCATGCCGCCCCAGCCCGAGCCGATATCGAGTACTGTCATACCCGGTTTAATATTCAGTTTGGCGGCTATATGACGTTTTTTCAGTAATTGCGCGGTTTCGATATCTTCATCGCCCCTGGGGAAGTACGCGCAGGAGTACTGGCGGTCACTGTCGAGGAACTGATCGTATAACTCTGCCGACAAATCGTAGTGATGCGCGACATTGCGACGCGCCCGACCCATCGGATTGTAATGCTGCACCGATGCCACAATACTATAAAGGATTCTAAACAACTCACCGAGCCAGGTTTGTTCGAGGATGTTTTGGGAGAGACCATAGGCCTGTAGGAAATCGCTCAACCCACCTTCTTCGAACTTCAGCCTGCCATCCATATAGGCTTCGCACCAGCCTATCGACGATGCTAGCACCAGGCGTCTGGCGACTTTTTTGTCTGTCAGCCGTAAAACCACGGTGGGCTTACCAAAACTGCATATCTGATGACGTGTTCCGGCGGCATCGATAAGCGCTACAGTTCCAAACCTGAACACTCGTCGCATGTTAAATATCAGTAACATTGACTCATCCTCTACAGGTTGATCGTGAATACTGCTACATAGACGCGACTACTAGTGTTACATTTTTCTACGCCTAACAAAATAATTCAAGTCCCTACGTCATCCTGAGCAACGATTAAACATGAATTCAGTCCCATAACTCTCTATTCAGTTAGCCTGTTTTGACTTCTGCTCAGCTTAGTTATTTAATGGGGGTAACGGGGGAAGAGGCCTGAAACAAACAACTAAACGCCTGTTGTCCGCCAAATATAATTAAGAGATCCTGCTATGGACATACAACGATTACTCACCAGCCTGAGCCTGAAAATTATCATCCAGTTTGTTCTGGCTATAGTCGCGATCACCGCCCTGATTATCTGGAATTACGATTTCATTGACCGGTTTTACTTCCAGAATCAGCAAACCAAAACCGGCATATTGATCAATAGCACGATAATCGGCTTACTGGTTTTCGGTCTTTTAAATATTCTGTTTCACTTGATTCGCTATAAGCGCGAAGAACAGGCGATTGCCACCTTCGTTAATAATATAGAATCTTTTAAACCCGATTTGACGGAAGATTTACCAGAAAGATCTATCATTACCAAACGCTATTCGACGATGAAATCGATCCAGTCGGCAAATGGCGAGATTAACCACTCTGCACTGGCAGCCATGCTCACAGCCGATGAATCGACCCATTTTGGTCTGATTAAATTCATCAACAACATTTTGATATTGACGGGTGTATTCGGCACCATAGTTTCTCTGTCTATCGCTTTGCTCGGCGCTTCTGATCTGATTGACTCGGCAGCCGGTAGTCTCGGCGGCATGGGGCTGGTGATCCACGGTATGTCGACCGCATTGTCCACCACCATTACCGCTATTCTCAGTTATGTGCTATTCGGTTACTTCTATACCCGACTGAATGATGTACAAACGCATTTACTCAGTGGTGTAGAACATTTGACTTCGGTCTATTTGTTACCGCAAATGGTGAAAACCACTGAAGATGTCGCCTACGAAATGGACGGGCTGGTGAAGTCGGTACACGAGGTGACTAATAACCTGAAACTCACCCAGGAAATCTATCATGCTTCGGCTCGTGCTCTACAGGAGAGCATTGCCACCAATCAGCAACAAGCCGAGCTACTGCAAAAAGACATGATAGAGATCAAAGCCCTGTTACGCGAAGGTTTCCGTCTACCGAAAGCAGCAGAACCAGTCGATCAGGAGATTTCTTAATCGTGAACTCCGATTTCGCACCCATCGGCCAGATGAGAGAAAGCCACGCGGGTGAGAACAGTTTCTGGCCCTCGTTCACCGATATCATGATGGTAATCACCATGATCTTCCTCATGGCGACCAGCCTGCTGGTAGTGCGCAACTGGCAACTGGTATCGGAGCTTAAGGAAAGTATTGCCGCCGAACAAATCGCATCGCGGGTGATCGAAAATACTGCGCTGGAGAATGCCACGCTCGAAGAACGACTGGCCAACGCCGAACAAAGCAACTCCATCCTGCGATTGCGGGTTCTAAAAAAAGAAGAAGATTTACAACTCGCAGAAGAACGCATTTCAGCACAGCAGGCCAGCATATCTCAACTCAATCTCGATAAAGAGCAGCTCGATCGATCGCTTCAACAGGCGAATAACGCAACAAATGCCGCGACACTCGAAATCGAACGTCTCCGCATCGAAGGCGAGAAACTTTCGAATCTATTGCTTAATGTGGAACAACAGCTTGCGCGACAACAACAGAATACCGACCAGGTTCGTGCCGAATTGAGTAGCGCCCAGAACGAGATAGCCGAATTGACGCAATCGAGTATCAGCCAACAGGCCAGCATCTCGGAGTTAACCCGGCAAAAACTAACTCTTGACCAGGAAAAACTACTCCAGAGCCAGGAAATCGAAGCTTATAACCAACAATTACTTACCCTGAAGGGCGACTACGAAACCGTTAAATCCAAGTATGACGAGCTCATAAAACCAGCCCGGTCAGCGCAGGGAAAATATATCGCAGAAGTTTATTACGTAAAAAATAAGCAACGCGACGTCATTCGCTACAAGCAACCGAACGATAGTCAATTCACCAACCTGTCTCTCACAGAGGTAGAAAAGCGTCTCGACAAGCTGAAGCAACAATACGGCAAAGATCTTTATGTGAAGATTATTATTCCCGAAAACAGTGGCCTGACCTACAACGAAGCCTGGACATTTATGCGCAACCTACTGGTTAAGTATGATTATTATTATCAGGAGTAGTCGGTAGCGAACTCATTGACTTTCGTTTTCGCCATTGCTTGAAACCGCCTTATCTCCAACTTTTTCAACGACTTCGTAATTGGCCAGTTCATGGCCCGCACCACCGCCAAACATATTGCCGAACTCGCTGATCATATTAGTTATGGTGTTTTGGGTAATACTCAACTCTTCCTTCAGTTTTTCATTTTCCTGCCCCAGTCTTTCCGCCACCTTAGATAACTGCTCCAACTCACCTTTGGAAGATTGATCAACCTCCGGCGCCCTGGGTTTCAACTCTTTATAAACGTCTATTAACCCGGCTACAGAGGCATCCATAGAGGTAATTAATTCGGGGCTAGTGATCAAATAACTATCGACCAGTTTCTGAAAAAACTCTTTCTCACTCTTATCGATGGCCTCCACAGCCTTTTTAAGATCAACGTCTTCGAGCTGATAAATCTCCTGTAGAAAAGAGCCTGTCTCCTGAGTTCTAAGTTCGGATTGTTTCTTAATTTGATCGACTAGCTGTGCGATTGCCTGGAGCTTTTTTCGTCTCCGGCGAAAGGCGACCACTGCAAAAATAGCTATCCCAGCCAATAGAACGGCCAATATTTCGACTATTATTATGAGTACAGCAGCATTGATTTCTATCATATGAAAGCCTTAATCGAGAGAAAATTCTGGCGGCACGGGTTTTCTTCGTATTAGCAGCACTACCCCTACACCAATTAAAACCAGCGCCAGATTTGCTACACCTATGACAATAGAAACCACCATCCAGTCAGGTTCGTTATCAATGATTTCCCGGTTTTCGGTTTCATCGGGTTCATCAGTTTCATCGCTGACCTCTGATCCAGTCGGATTAGAATCCTCTTCAACTGGTCTGGTTTCGTCCACTTCGGCTTGACGGTAGACGCCGATTAATGAAAAGGCACCCAGGTCGTGACTCACCGATTCCCCGGCCTGGTTTTTAGCTTTTAATTTTATCCATGCTCGATAAATACCATCCTGATTCGTATTTACCTCTACCTGCCAGATCCCCTTACTATTTGTCAGCTCCAGATCCTGGCTCGACTTGTCCGGAGACTCAAGCTTTATAGTCGGCTTCATACTTCCGACGTCTAAATATTCCTCTCGCGCCGAGATGCTCAAGAGATAACTACCGGGGTCTCCAGATGGCTCAATACTCACCTTTGCAGGCCATTGCACAGTCAAGTCAATCCGCTTACTACGGTTGAAAGTCTTGCTATCTGCGCTCACTAGAATGCTGTGCTTGCCCTCTTCGAGCCCTTCATTGAAATGGTACTTATACAGACCTTTTTCTGCACGATCCTCTGAATGCTTTAAAGACTTAACAATTTCTTCACCGTCAACCCCTGTGTATACAATATTAAAATCGACAAATCTGAGAAAGCTATTTTTCCTGATTTGTTTTTCCTTATTAAACAGTGCGGCGCTTAGATTAATCGCTTCAGAAGGCGTGATATAAACAGGCAGTTCGCTAACCTCAAGCTTTAGATCGGTAACGACCATCACTCGGTTATCCGGGTCTACTTCTGCTTCGATGGTCCAAAGCCCTTTCTTTGGCTCTTTTACTGTGATCAGGTCATACCCTTCTTCGCTACGCCAGTTCGCCTTTCCCGGACGCCTGGCGCTAATCTCTTCTCCTTCCGGCGAAAAAAGGTGGGGGCGACGACCGTCTGGTTTGTGAAATATCAAAAGAGTCATTTCTTCAATTTGCGAGTCAATCTTGAATTGATTATCTTTCAGCTCTACCACGTCCGGTTGCACCGCACGCTCGAACATCTTAAAAAATATTTTCTGTAAGTCCTGAGCCGTCTCTGCGATCTCGAACGATCCATTAGTCTCAAGTGCAAGACGCTTTAGCAATACCTCATCCACATCTCGCGATAAACCAATGGCATGGACTTGCACACCGGCTTGCCGTAGTTTCTGAATACTTTTGTCAAAAATAGTCTGGCGAGAACTTTCATTTTTCTCACTGTTCTTAGATATATCAACCTGGCCATCGGTGAGCAGTATCAGGCTACGCCGTGTTTCGGGATTCACATTTTCCCAGCTGGCAGTCGATCGATCGAGTGCACTTTCTATATTAGTGAGCAGCGCATTGGAGTGGATCTCCTCCGCCCCCTGATCGGCGGATTTTCGCCAGGCATCGTTAACCGTGCCCCATTTTACGATCTGATTGGTGTATTTCCCGAAGGTCCACACGCCTGCTTTAGCACCATCGGGTATGACACCGTTTAGCAGCTTAAGGGCCGAAGCCCGTAAATTAGACGGATCAGTTTTTTTCATACTGCCAGAGACATCGATAACGACTCTAATGTCGTCCTTTTTACTACTCGCATGTAGATTCACGCTAAAGCTTAGCGCTAACAGCAAACTAATCAGGTAAACTTTTGTTGCCATATCACCTAAATTTCTATGTCTATATTGTCCTTATCGGCATTTGAAAAAAAAACTAAATATTTTCAACAGCTTCACCGGAAAAACTAACGCTGCAATCTGAACTTGCAATCGATATACTAGCCTCTGAGGTATAGTATAGAAGTTAAATTCAAAGATGCCCGTAATGCCCGATAAAAATACCGACCCCGCAATCAAGGTTTCGACCTACGACCTCTGTATCAAAACTTTTCGAGCTACCCGCAAATTACTTAAACTGAATATAAAATTACATCAGGACGAAGATGCGCCGATGGATGTGGCAAAAATGGGGGATATCTTCCTGTTTAACCACTTTGCTCGTTTCGAAACTTTTATTCCACAATATCTTATTCACGAAGCTACCGGAGCTTACTGTCGATCGGTGGCTTCGAGTGAATTTTTTGGTGGTGATGACCGATTCACTCAGTTTCTCTACTCGGTTGGCGTTATCCCAAATGACATGCCCAACCTGTTCCCTTTTCTGGTTAAGGAAATTCTGCACGACCGCAAGCTGGTAATTTTTCCCGAAGGCGGCATGGTGAAAGACAAGCGCGTAGTCGACCATCGCGGCAAGTTCGGTATATTTTCCCGGACGGCAAATGAGCGTCGCAAACACCATCGCGGCTCGGCGGTAATTGCTTTGGCACTCGATGCTTTTAAGACAGCGTTATTACACGATTATTCCAATGGTCGCTATCGCCGGGTCGAACGTTGGGCCGAACAACTTGGCTTCGAAACCACTGAGCAACTGATAGTGAAGGCGGTAAAACCGACCATTATCGTACCCAGTCATATCACTTTTTATCCGATACGAGTCAACGACAATATCCTGCACCAGGCTGCGCAACTGATAAACGGAGGGATAAATAAGCGATTCGCCGAAGAATTACTCGTCGAAGGCAATATGCTACTCAAACACACCGATATGGACATTCGATTTTCCAGCCCAGTCATTATTGGAGAATATTGGCGTTGGTGGGAGAAGAGGCTTTTACCGAATGTAGTGCATCAATACGAGTCGCTAGATGAGCTATTTAACCTAAAGCCTAAAGCCGGACACCTGGGCGGTAGAATTCATTCGATCGGGATGAAGAAAAAGAGTTTTCTCGTGCGCGACGATTATATGAAGTCTATGTACCAGGCGGTAACCATCAATTTGAGCCACATCGCTTCCTACCTGATTCTTTGTCTATATCGACGTGGTCTGAAGCAATTTCGTTGTGTTCGTTTCCATAAAATGCTCTATGTTTGCATCAAACAGTTACAGAAATCTGATTTCCATTTGCATCGTAGTCTCTGTAATCCAGCCGAGTACGGTGGAATCGTCAACCAGGGTAACACCCGGCTCGACCAGTTTTTAAGTACCATGGAATCCATGGGGCTGGTACACATCCAAAATGCTCAATATGTGCTCGACGATAAGTTGATCAAGGACTTTTCCATGGATGATATCCGAATCGAAAACCTGGTCAGCGTCTATGCTAACGAAATAGAACCTTTAACCGCAGTAACTCAAATAATTAAATCGATAATCGATAACATCAAAAATATAGACGCTATCAACTTTGCCGAGTACCGCTTCGATGACCAGTTACTGGCATGGCATTGGGATCGTAAAGAGTTCAGTCAACCGCGTCACCTCGAAGTCAATCAACAGCAAACAGCTACCGAAGACGCCAATTGGTTTTTCCTCAAATCTTCAAAAGCCAACGCCAGCGCTGTGTTACTGGTTCACGGTTTTCTCGCCAGTCCTGCCGAAATGCGCAGCCTGGGAGACCGCCTGCACAGCGAGGGACATCATGTGCTTGGAGTGCGTCTTAAGGGGCACGGCACTTCACCATGGGATTTGCGTTGTCGAGACTGGAACGACTGGCTGGCATCGGTTAACTGCGGTTTCGATATTATCAAAGCTTATAGCCAGTCAATTCATATCGTCGGCTTTTCAACGGGGGGATTGCTCGCATTGTTACAGGCTGCGAACCACCCGCATAAAAAAATATCCAGCGTTAGCAGTATTTCTGCACCGATAGATTTCATTAACAAAAATTTAAAATTTATACCCCTGTTACATCATGCCAACCGGATAGTACGTTGGGTATCCTCTGAGGGAATCATGCCGTTTCGACCGAATCAGCCCGAACACCCCGAAGTCAATTATCAGCACATTCCGGTTCGGGCTCTGTATCAACTGCAATTACTGGTGGAACATATTATGCTCCACCCGCTCAAGATTAAGGCCCGGGTATATCTATATCAGTCGGATAAGGATCCTGTCGTCGATCCCTCCAGCGTCGAAAAACTCTACAACCAGATAGACGCCGAGCAGAAGATAAAGATACCGATTGATGCTGATCGACACGGCGTGGTATACGAAAATATCGATCAAATTCAGGAAAAAATTTGCGCCAGCGTCGAGTAACCAGTTTTAGTTAGTGTCCCGGCCCTTCATCGAAATTGAAAAACTGGAGTAACTGACTCATTTCGTTAGTTCGGACTAAAGACGCTTCACTGGCGGCAGAAGCCTGTTCTGCGAGGGCGGCATTTTGCTGGGTAATGGTATCCATCTGAATCACCGCTTTATTGACCTCTTCGATGCCAGTCGCCTGTTCGTGCGAGGACGAGGCAATTTCAGAGATTATCGCTCCGACTTTCTGTACGCCTCCGACTATTTCACGGAGAGTCTCACCCGATTCATTGACCAGCTTTTCACCCGAGTCGACTTTATTGACACTTTCCAGTATCAGCTCTCGAATCTCCCTGGCCGAAGCGGCCGAACGTTGAGCAAGGTTGCGTACTTCGGTTGCAACTACTGAAAATCCTCGGCCCTGTTCACCCGCGCGTGCCGCTTCTACCGATGCATTTAGCGCTAGAAGATTAGTCTGGAAAGCGATCTCGTCAATGACGCCAATAATTTCTGCGATTCGATTACTGGATGCAGATATTTCACTCATCGCAATAATTGCCTCCTCAACAACCTGACCGCCACCTTCAGCCGTAGACATGGCCGTATTAGCCAAATCAGCCGCCCGTTGAGCATTCTCGGCGTTTTTGCGCACTGTGCTCGTCAGCTCTTCCATGCTGGACGCCGTCTCCTCCAGCGAGGCTGCCTGCTCTTCCGCTCGCTCTGACAAACTATTGTTACCGGCTGAAATTTCTTCACTGGAATTTCGAATAAACTCGCTGGATTCATTAATTTCACCAACCACTTCTTCCAGTTTATCGATCGTGGCATTGATGCTTTGTTTAACTTCGTCATAAATTCCCGAATAATCTTCGGTTATTTTTCGGCTGAGGGTGCCTTTTGAAACTGACTCCATAACGCTGCTAACTTCTGTAAAGGTTTCAGAAACGGTCACCAGAAGCTGGTTTATACCTTCGCTCAACTGGCGGAAAAATCCCTGCTTACCCTGCAGGTCGATTCGTTTTTCCAGATCACCAACTTGCGCGGCAGCAACAATATCGGCCACTTCTTTCTCGACCGCGACTTCTTCGGTTCGATCAGCCCACTCGACCACGGTTCCGCGGCGAATACCGGCCTCATTGACTACCGGGTTGGCGTTCACGGTCAAAATACGGCCACCGACTTCGATAGTATTTTTATAAGTTTGAGACAGATGATCCAGCAAGCCTCTTTGATGTCGAGGGTCCTTGTGAAAAACATCCATATTGGTGCCCATCAAAGTTGCCGCATTAAAATCAGGTAACGCGTTCTGCAAGTCCGATTCAATATTGTTGAATAGATCCTGAACTGAGTTATTCATGTATATGATGTTGTAGTCGGTGTCGGCCACCATTACGTTACTGCTAACACCATCCAGCGCCTGCTTAATGCGCAGGGCGCGTTCTGCTTCTTCCCTGGCCTCTACCAGATCGTAGCCAATTTTTATCTGAATTGATTTCAGGCCGCGTTGTACATCACCGACCTCGTCACTGCGTGTAAAATCGACCTTGGTGTTAACCGGGTCTTCCTGTAATTGGGCAAACAGTCCGGAAAGTGCCGCAAGTGGTTTTACCACGGTTGTCACCGCCAGCATAGCAAATAAGCCAGCGAGTAAAATACCCGCCAGAGACAGAATCGAGGCCGGATTCAAGCGATCTGTAGACTCGCCCAAAATAATCCAGCCCTGTGCAGCTATGATCAGACCCAGTATTGAAAAGAAGACGAACAACCGATTACGGACATTGAAAAACCTCCTGGCCTTATTCAGGTACTTCTGTCTTCCTTTTACCTCAAGGCTCGCCGTGCCTGCATTTAACTGTCTGTATAGCCCTTCTGCTGCTTCTATCTGTTGAGAGGTTGGTATTTTCCGTACCGACATATACTCGGTGATCTGACCATTGCTATATATCGGTGTTACATTAGCTTCTACCCAGTAATAATCACCATTTTTACATCGGTTTTTAACAATCCCCATCCAGGGCCTACCCAGTTTTACGGTATCCCACAGATCCTGAAATGCAGCAGGCGGCATATCCGGATGGCGTACTATATTGTGGTTCTTACCCATTAGCTCTATTTCAGTAAAGCCGCTAATATCGAGGAAGTCCTGATTTACGTAGGTGATGGCACCTTTCAAATCAGTCCTGGAGACGATCACACTGCCTTCCCGCATATGCACCTGGCGGTCTGTCACTGGATGGTTAATTTTCATCGATTCCTCTGAGCAATAACAATAATAATACTGGTATAGTCAATAATCGGCATAAATCCCTAAATATTTAAGGCTATTTATATTATTTGAATTTGAATCAGTTGAGGGCGCCTTAGAGGACAGGGCTTGAAGGTAGTTCCAGGTTGGTTTTTATAAGTTACAACTCGGTAAAAATCTCGACTTCGCGATTCGGTAGACGGTTAAATCGGGCCTGATGAACTTTGCCGGATTCAACCCCGTGTTCAAAGAATAATTCCAGGCAATGACTCACCACCGGAAATGCAATCTCATTCCAGGGAATCTGCTCCCGGGTAAATAAACCCACATCCAGGCTCTCTATCCCGGCAGAAATTTGCTCGGATAGCAGTTCGCCATAGAACATTAAATAGACCTGAGAGATATACGGCATACTGAAGACTCCGAACAGGCTCAGGTGTCCGGGTTGCGCATGGGCTTCTTCAATCGACTCACGTGCCGCCGCCTGGTGCACCGACTCATTATTTTCCATGAACCCTGCAGGTAGAGTCCATAGACCGTAACAGGGTTCGATCGCACGTTTACACAATAACACTTTGTCCTGCCAGGTGAGAATCGCCCCGGCTACATTATTGGGGTTCTGGTAATGCACAATACCGCAGACATCGCAGACAAATCGCTCACGGTTATCACCCTGGGGCACGCGTAAGCTCACAGACTGACCGCAATGGCTGCAATATTTCATTGATCGATCCGGCTCAAGGTATCTGAAACCAGCTGGCGAATTGTATCGACACCCTGATTGAGCACCTTTGTTATCTCATCCATAGTGATTGCTTTGTCTTCGATACCGGCACACCAGTTTACCACCAGTACAATCGAAGCGTATTCAAGGCCCAGCTCTCGTGCAAGCGCGGCTTCGGGCATACCGGTCATACCGACAATGCTGCAACCGTCTATCCTGAACTTTTTTATTTCCGCGGCGGTTTCGAGCCGGGGTCCATTGGTACAACCATAGGTACCGCCATCGATCAGGTCGATATGGCCTTTGCTGGCCGCCCGCATAATCGCCTCTCGAAGTGGCTGACTATACGGCCGGGTAAAATCGACATGCTCGACTTCGCCACTCTCACCATCGAAAAAAGTATGCTCCCGGTTACTGGTATAGTCGATAATTTGATCCGGCAGGCCTAACGCCAGCGGTTGGTACCGCGGGTCTATTCCTCCGACCGCATTGGCAGCAATAATATGGCTAACGCCGATACTTTGCAGTGCCCACAGGTTGGCGCGATAGTTGATTTTATGCGGTGGTATTTGATGCGATGCACCGTGCCGGGGCAGAAACACGACTCGATGGCCCTGCCAGTCACCAATTTGTAATTCGGCCGAAGTGCTTCCGTAGGGTGTTTGGATCTGTCTTGCGGTTTCTATTTCAAACTGTTCATCAAGCGTATAAAGACCGCTTCCGCCAATGACAGCATAGAGTTCTGCCACTAATCCGTTACCTTTTCGTCGATATAATAAATACTGGAGAGATTGCGAAAATGGCTGTTCAAATCCATACCAGCGCCGTAGACATAACAGTCACCACATTCGAGGCCGACATAGTCGGGCTGAATATCGGCTTTTCTGCGCTCGTGTGTTTTGCGTATTAGAAAAACACTCCGGCAAGACCTGGCACCATGTTTGATGCAGTAGGAACGTACTTCTTCCAGGGTATATCCCTGATCGAAAATATCATCGATGATCAACACATTGCGATCACGAATCTCGTTTTGCGGGTAGGCTTTCCAGAGCACGTCCTTGCCTAGCGTTTTTAATCGATATCGTGTCGCATGAACATAGTCTACCGTAAGCGGGAACTCCCAGTGACGCAATAACTGCCCGGTTAAATACAGGCCACCATTCATCACTCCCAAAACCAGAGGGAAATCATTTTCACAATGCTCTGCGACCCGGTGTGCCAGCTCTGAAATACCCTGTTCAACCGCCTCGGCATCGAACAGTAGTGACGCCTTACGATGGATTTCCTGAGCTCTTATGAGTTGCATTCGAATTAGGTTCCAGGGTTCTCTACAGTTATAGGATCCGCCAGATGCAAGGTTGAGGTTGGGAAAGCTATTTCGGCACCATGACGTTGAATGATTTCGGCAATTTTAAGCATGACATCCTGTTTGATGGTATGGAATTCTACCCATTTGGTGGTTTTGGTAAAGGCATAGATAAAAAAGTCTAACGAACTATCGGCAAAGGTATTGAAATTAACCATCAGAGTTTTATCTGCATCTATCGCCTCATGAGCAAGCAGCATGGCTTTCACCTCATCGACTATCCTGTCCATACTCGTGATATCGGCGTAGCGTAAGCCGATGGTTTCATATATTCGTCGATTTGCCATCCGCGAAGGGTTTTCGACCACAATATTGGTAAATACCGAATTAGGTACGTACATGGGTTGCGACTCGAAATTTCGAATGACAGTCACGCGCCAGCCGATTTTCTCCACCGTACCCTCTATGGCCCTGTCGGGGGAACGAATCCAGTCACCAATGGCAAATGGTCTGTCCAGATAAATAATCAAACCGCCAAAAAAGTTAGCCAGCAAATCCTTTGCCGCAAAACCAACAGCTATGCCACCGACGCCACCCATTGCCAGTACCCCGGATATACTAAACCCAAGCGTTTGAAGAATGACCAGAACCGAGGTAATGATTACTGCCAGACGTATCAGTTTGCTGATAGCCTCGACAGTATGCCGGTCGACCTGATCAGAACTTTGCGATATTTCCCGCTCGGCACCGCGGATGAACGCCAGTATGAACCAGGTCAGGCATAGCAACACACCGACATTACGAATCGAATCAGTAATCGAGAAAATTGGAGACTGGGTTTCTACGAATATGATGCTCGCCGCAAAATCGAGCCCTACCAACCAGACTATCCAGCCTAACGGTCGAGACATAGCACCGACTACAATTTCATCCCAGTTGGTACTAGTGTTAGAAAGCCTCGACACCATACGCATGAGGAGTCGCTTAATGAAATAATTGGCAAACACCGTGATCAAAACCACGATAAAAACCTGAACGGTCCATAGCCATTCCCGGTCTATACCGGGAATCCATTTCTCGAGCTCAAACATTATTTGAAAAAGTCTCCACTATCGGTCGGCTGAACTTGTTGATTGAAATCGTTTAACAATTTCACCGCCTGTTGCCAGGCCCGGGTTTCAAACAGCCTCGCCGAATCCTTCGGTGGTCGCCCATGCATGCGGATCATACGAATCCTCGAAGCAGGGTTATCGTAATCACCCAGCGAATCGAGTACCTCGTCGGCACCCTCAGAATTGTTACAGACCAGTAAGACATCACAGCCCGCCTGTAAAGCCAGCTGTGCGCGGTCGCTATAGCCACCAACTGACTCCGCACCACTCATACTCAAATCGTCGCTGAAGACCAGACCATCGAAACCGAGGCGCCTGCGTAATATGCCCTCTATCCAGCGGCTGGAATATCCAGCGGCAACTTCATCGACCTGGTCGTAGATAACATGCGCCATCATAATGCCGCTGAGATGTGTCGCAATTACCCGCCGGAAGGGAATCAGATCAAGCGCTTCTATGTCTTCGAAATTGCGACGATCGAAAGGCATCATGTGGTGTGAATCGCCCTCCACCGAACCGTGTCCAGGGAAATGTTTTCCTACAGCCTCCATACCGGCCTTGCGCATACCGCGCACCCAGGCATTAGCCAGGCGGGTAATTGTTTCGGCGTCACGATGGAAAGCCCGATCACCAATCACCTGACTCACCGGGTCGCCAATATCCAGCACCGGGGCGAAACTGACATCGACACCGTAGTGTAAAAGTTCGGCTGCCATGACCCAGGCGATGCTACCGGCACATTCAATTGCCTTACCAGGATCCCGGTCGTACATAGCGCCGAGGCTCGCCATTGGCGGAATTTTTTCGAAGCCTTCGCGAAAACGTTGCACTCTACCGCCTTCCTGATCAACTGCTACTACCAGGCGAGGCGTTCGCAGCCCATGTATATCATCGACCAGTGCTCCTAGCTGAGAGGGTGACTCGTAATTTCTGCTAAATAAGATCACCCCCCCTACCTGAGGATGCTGTAATCGCTCCCTGTCGGTCGCATCGAGCGTAAGCCCTGCAATATCAAGCATGACCGGCCCTAATTTCATTGCTGCTTCTCCAGTAAAACCACGGCATGCACGGCGATACCTTCCTCTCGCCCGGTGAAACCGAGCCTCTCGGTGGTAGTCGCTTTAATGTTTATTTGATCCGCTTGTACATTTAAATCTTCAGCCAGCCTTTGCTTCATTTTCGCCAAATGAGGAGACATTTTGGGTGCCTGCGCCACAATCGTAATATCCGCATTACCCAGGCGATAGCCGTCCTCATCCATGATCGATTTAATTTCGCGCAGGAACTCACGACTGTCACGATCCTTATGAGTGGCATCGGTATCCGGGAAGAGACCACCAATATCGCCTCGTGACAGTGCGCCGAGTAAAGCATCGCAGAGGGCGTGAATCAAGACATCACCATCGGAGTGTGCGACGAAGGTTTTATCGGCGGGAATTCGAACACCACCCAAAACCAGGCCATCACCTAGAGTGAGCGCGTGTACGTCGTAGCCCTGACCGATCCTGATGTTACCCATTGAACCTGCTACCGTGGTATCTGAAAATTATCTTTATCCATACTATCGACGGCTTAATACATGTACATTCATTAACATAAAGCTGAACAATACCAGCGCACCAGCTTGATGCAAGGCGCCAAGCCATACCGGCACCTGCCACAATAGCGTGGTAATACCGAGGACGAGTTGAATAATAACCATCATACCGATGAGTTTGAAACTCCGGGTAATGCCGACATCATCAAATGCTGAACGCCCTTTCCAGTACCAGCCGATCAGTAAAGCACCGGTTGTTATCGCCAGTAGCCGATGGTCAAACTGGACGGTAACTTTATTTTCAAACAGGTTTTGATACCAGGGCGTCAGAGCAGATATACCTTCTGGAATCCATTCCCCGCCCATCTTGGGAAAAGTATTATAGATTAAACCGGCATCCAGCCCGGCGACAAACCCACCCGACATGATTGTTACCAGTAGTAGTCCGGTCAGGGCCAGAGACCAATTTCTCCAGTTCCGAATATCTGAAATAGTCAGCATCCTGTAGGCTTTCTGGTTAGTCAGATCGAGTATCGTCCAGAGGATATAGCCAAATATCAAAATAGCACTCATTAGATGCGCCGTTAGTCGATACTGGCTTACATGAGGGTTGTTAACCAGACCACTTTTCACCATGTACCAGCCGAGCAACCCCTGCAGACCACCCAGACAAAACATGATTAGTAATTTTGGCGTTAAACCAGGCCGAATTTGCTTACGCCACCAGAAGTACAAAAACGGAATTAAAAATACCAGGCCGATGACACGACCCAGTAATCGGTGTGAATACTCAAACCAGAAGATCGACTTGAAAGAATCGACATCCATGTCCCGATTGATTTTCTGGAACTCGGGTGACTGCTGGTAATGACCAAACTCTTCCTGCCATGTCTCTTCAGTCAGTGGTGGAATAATGCCGTGAATCGGTCGCCAGTTTACCATCGACAATCCTGAGTCGGTTAGTCGCGTTACACCACCAAGAACCACCATCGCGAAGATCAGAAAAAGACAAACCAGCAACCAGTTCTTGATGGCACGATCTTGTGGATTTATTTCAGACATAAAAATAACTCTATGGAGCAGGAATGACCCAGACGATAATCAGACAGAAAAAAGAACCCGGCTTCTGTTGAGTTCGACTCAATGCATGAATTTTATATCAGCACCGAAAATTTTGCGATTAAGATTTGAAGCAGCGAGGCCGGGGGTTGGTTACCTGGTCAGCCATAAAAAAAGGCGCCTATGCGGCGCCTTTCCCGTCCTCGCTGCTGTATTATTTTATTTGGCAGCAATCTCCTCCAGTTTCTCCGCCTTGTTGATCTGACCGTCCCATGCGGTGTCCTGAATAGATCTTCCATAGGCCACTGAAATAAGCTGGCCGTAGTAAACCACAGACATTTGAAAGTTGCTACCAAATTTTTGATTAATTTGATACTGATAAATCCCGCCATTGGCCAGATATAAAGGACATGGCGTATCATCATTTTCCGTTACAACAACGCAACTTAACCCGTAATTTAGGGGAATAATTACTTTGGCTAACGAACTTTGCGGGCTGGTTTTTATGTCGGCTTGAACACTATCAAACCTAATGCTCACAAACCTCATTCGTCGACACCACCAACAGCTCGTTATCGGGCAGAAAGAAGGTTCCCGCTTCGGCTTTCCATTCCAGTACCCGTATATCCAGAGGGGTAATGGTGGTCGCTGCAAAG
>Ga0224506_10001213_pt1 | contig 18734 bp, 19 predicted proteins | sample SF_Jan12_sed_USG_2_FD_169108 | JGI IMG/M metagenome (GOLD analysis project Ga0224506, IMG submission 169108) | Sediment microbial communities from San Francisco Bay, California, United States - SF_Jan12_sed_USGS_8_1 | ecosystem: Environmental > Aquatic > Marine > Sediment | place: USA... | reverse complement strand
GGCCAGGCTTATCGCATTCATTGAGTTCGAGAAGATCATTCCGGCTATAGGGATCATGACCTGCGGCTGGTACCAGGGTTCGGCATGTAAAACGCCCTGCGAAACGAAAAACAAATTCAACCCGCCACCACAAAGAATGGAGCCAAAGCTAAAGATCAATAAAGGTTTTTTAGCGACCGGCAAGGCATTCAAAGATATCCAGCTCGCCATCACCAGCATGAAGACAAGAACCAGCAGAATGACCCACTGACTGTCGTTATAAAAAATATAGTTAAGCGCATAACCGATCAGCAGCAACTGAATGAGCATACGAAATATTGCGATCAGTGATGTCTTAAAATTATGCGACCAGTAAAAGATGATGATCAGTGTCAGCAGAACCGGGATAAACCCGATCCCGAGATCGAGCGGCGTAATTTGATACATGTGGAAAGGTTTGCTACCCGTCAGTAGAGTTAGTGAAAATATACTCCTTTTCTGCAGGATCGTAATGAACAAAGCTATAATAATATAATCGGTTATATTAGTTAAAAATTAAAAATTTAGTAGTGACTAACGCCAATTCCATGGACACCGTGGCAGGCATCTAGTTTCACCAACATATACCACATCCCGGAGAACCAAAATGACCGAAGCTTTTATCTGTGATCCCCTGCGCACCATGTGCATCGGTGTCGGTCAGGGCATCGCAATAATAATAGAACGCGTCTAGTAACCCCGCCAAACCTTCCAGTTCAAATACGGGTAATATTTAATTTTTGATTGACTATATAAGTAAATGCTTATATTCTAGTTTAGAATTTATCCGGAGAACACTATGTCTATCGATCGTATCGTAATGATGTTTGCAGGAATTGTTATCTTAGCCAGCCTGACATTATCACACCTGCACCACGCTAACTGGCTTTTTGTGACGGCCTTTGTCGGTGCCAATTTACTCCAGGCCTCATTCACCAAATTTTGCCCACTAGCCATGATTTTAAAAGCATTCGGGGCTAAACCAGGGAAAGCATTTTCCTAGTTTAGAGTCGGGGGCAGCATATAAGCTGCCCCTTAAAGTCCCTTTTCCCAGTCCTTCAAATATAAAAGTGCGTCGGGGGATCCATATGACGTATGTGCAAAGATAGACCCAAAGCGGACAAATCATTCTTAGATAATATTTTCGCCGATAAGGGTAAAAAATACTCCTCTTCGAATTTGGCATGCTCGAGGTATTCTTTTGCCAGCTTTAATGCCAGGTCATTATCAAGGCTAGTCCTCTTTCCTTTAGACAGACGGCGTATGTCGCCCTCAATTTGTTTCCACATTTTTTCTAGCTGTCGATGTTCAGCAACCAGCTGTTTAATATAGTTTCGCGCCGTATCGGCTTCTTCCCCCTTCGACGCACAATCCATAACAATAGTAAATAACTCCTGCTCTTCTTCGGAATGATGCTGAATAACTACCTCATCAAAGAAGGACAGTAATTTTTTCGCCAGGGGTTTAATTTTTTCCGCGCCGGGGGTTTTCTCATGCAGGTCGACCAGCTCTTTTAGCTGGTTAAAATTCTGGATGATACCTTCATGGCAACCGGAAAACTCATTGAGCGGCGATTCTTCTGATTTTGATAAATCATGTTCAGATGGACTATTCATTCTAGTTTCTCAATTGACAGGATTAGGATAACGGCTAGTGTTTTTCAGAACATAAATGACGTAACCGTAAATTCAGACATGACATTTGCGCAAATATATACATACGAGAGTGTACCAAAAATTTTATTTGATACAATATGCTTGATTCGGTACTATTGATCTGTATCATATTAATTAGCTATTTTCTGAAATAGCCCTAATCTAATAAGTGATACAGGTATACTTTCTGGCTTTCATCAACACGATGACGCTAATTTATAAATCATTAAAAAATAAGTAGTAGAGGAGTAACACAATGAAACAAGTCAATAAATGGGTACTGGGTGCTACCCTGGCTGCATCTTTGCTGGCGACATCTGGACAGGTGATGGCCGAGAAAGAGATGCGCGTGGGCTCCTGGCTGCCACCAATGCACGCCATGAACAAAGACGTTTTACCGACCTGGGGCAAATGGATCAACGAAGCCACCGAAGGCCGGGTTACATTAAAAATCGAATATCCGGGTGGCCATCCAAAGGCACTGCTGGATAATGTTCAAGACGGCGTATTCGATGCCGGCTGGACTTTTCACGGCTATTTTCCCGGCCGTTTCAAGCTCACCAAAATTGTTGAATTACCTAACCTGGGCGGCGGCGCAGAAGCAGCCTCGGTGGCTCACTGGCGTATCAACGAGAAATACCTGAAAGAGGCAGGAGAGCATAAAGGCATCATCCTGGGGGCATTATTTACCCACGGACCGGGCAATATCCATCTGCGCGACCCTATCTCCAGCCTGAAAGAAATGAAAGGCAAGAAAATCCGTATCGGTGGTGGCGTACAAACAGAAATAGCCAATCGCATGGGCGTGAAAGGCGTCGCAGCACCGGGTTCCAAGGTTTACGAAATCCTCTCACAGGGTGTTGCCGATGGCGTCTTCATGCCGCTCGGTGAAAAAAGAACCTTACGCCTGAAAGAGGTTGCACCTTTTACCATGAAGTTCCCAAGTGGCATGTACCTCGGAAGCTTCGGCGTATTTATTAACCCCGATTTTATGGCTTCGCTAAGCCAAAAAGACCGGGACGCCATCATGTCTGTATCGGGTGAAAAACTATCCGCCATGGCGGGACGCTTCTGGGACGAAGATGCCAAAGTGGGTGAGGCTGACGCACGCGCTTCTGGCAATACCATCATGGATGCTTCGCCATCGGTGTTAAAGGAGTTCGCGGAGATAACCTCTGGCATGGACGAGGAATGGCTTAATACCGTTAAAGATCTTAATATCGATGCCGAGAAAGCCTTGAAAGAATTGCGATCGATCGCGCGTTCTTACTAGCTTATTAAAACGGTCAACTTCCTTGGCTGATTTATCAAAAGAAACCGAAAAAGGACCCATCAAATGGTTGGTCCTTTTTTTTCAGTCGATAAGTGCTTTCACGCTACTGGCGTTAATGCTGGTTACCTGTGTAGATGTGGTGGGGCGTTATGTATTTAACAATCCACTCACTGGCTCCACCGAACTGACAGAAATGGCCGTGGGCATCGTTGTATTCTCTGTGCTGCCCGTTATTTCCTGGCGTAACGAACACGTTGTAGTCGACTTACTGGATTCTCTGGTTTCTGCAAAAGTACATATGATACGTACTTTCATCCTGAATGCTCTAATCTCTATTGCGCTGGCTGTACTCGGCACTCGTATCTATGAGCTGGGCTCGCGTTCGCTCAGTTATGAAGAAGTTACTGAGTATCTTGGCATCCCCACGGGCTGGATGATGTGCTTTATCGGCATCATGTGCTGGATAACCACTGTAATGGTATCCACCGTCGGTATGTATCGCGCCTATCGATATTATCAGCAAGTACTGATAATCAAACTATGATAATTACCATTATCGGTTTTCTTTGCCTGTTGGTGTTGATCCTGGCGCGAATGCCGATCAGCTTTGCGATGGGACTGGTTGGTGTATTTGGATTTTTATACCTGAATGACTTTAACTGGGTCGCCGCCCTATCTATGGCGTCACGTCGTGTCATCGACACTTCGCAGGACTATGGGCTTTCGGTAATTCCATTATTTATTCTCATGGGGAATCTAGTGACACGGACTGGCCTGTCGCAGGAGCTATACAAAGCCTCTTACTCCTTCCTCGGTCACCTGCGTGGCGGCCTGTCGATGGCAACCGTTGTCGCCTGTGGCGGCTTCTCGGCTATTTGTGGTTCCAGCCTGGCGACTGCGGCAACCATGGCTAAGGTTTCCATGCCCTCGATGCGCCGATATGGATACAGTGACTCCTTGGCCGCTGCTTCGATCGCGGCTGGTGGCACGCTCGGTATTTTAATTCCACCCAGCGTCATACTGGTTATCTACGGTATTATGTCCGAGCAAAGTATTCGTGAATTATTTGCCGCCGGATTCATCCCCGGAATACTGGGTATTTTTCTCTATCTCGGCGCCGTCGCCTGGACCGTTTGGCGAAATCCGGAAGCCGGCCCTCCTGGCGAAAGGATAGATATGTCCGGGCGTCTTCAATCACTGAAAGGTGTGTGGGGTATATTGCTGCTATTTGGCATCGTCATGGGTGGTATTTATGGCGGCATATTCACACCGACCGAAGCAGCCGGCATCGGCGCCGCTGGTGCATTCATTATCGCTTTAATGCGACGCTCTCTGTCTGTTAAAAATACCTTTGACGTACTTTTCGAAACAGCCCAGACCACGTCGTCATTATTCCTGGTCGTCATCGGTGCGTTGATCTTTTCGAGTTTTATAAACCGGGCTGGCCTACCCGATCAGTTACTCGATCTAATCACCGGCTACGATGTAGCCCCAATCGTAGTCGTCTTCATGATCCTGGGTATTTATATTATCTTGGGCTGTGTTTTTGAAAGCCTGTCGATGCTGTTACTCACCGTACCAATTTTTTATCCCGTGGTTCAGAGCCTAGGATTTGACCTGGTATGGTTCGGAATAGTAGTGGTGGTAGTCACCGAAATCAGCCTGATCACACCTCCGGTGGGGCTCAATGTTTTCGTGCTCAGTGGCGTCTTGAAGGATGTTAGTACCGGCACCATTTTCAAGGGCGTTACCCCCTTCTGGATCGCGGATATTATCCGACTCAGCCTGATTACACTGATTCCGGCAATTTCTTTGTTCCTGCCCGATCTGCTTTATAAATAGGCAGCCCGCCAAACCTCGTGAAGTATTCGTCGTCTACCGGGGGTAAAGCTCCGTTTTCAGATTCACCAATCCGCATAAAAAAGTGTTCGGCCGGGGTACAGATATATTTATAGAGCTGTTCGGTAATACCTCTGGCATGATGGCTTAAACAATCGGCCGGCACCAACTCATGAGGCAGTTCAGACTCCCTCAGTAATATCCTGCGATACTTGTGTATTAGCAACGTCCGTAACAGGAAACAGAGTTCTTCATTTTTATTTTTAGTCTCTGCCGCAGCGGGGATGATATCTTTAAAGAAATCAATAAATTCCTCGTATTCAGGCTTCATTGCGTCACTATTAAAGCAATATTTAATCATGTTAGCCGACGATCTATGCGGGTTATCACCCATCGATTTGGCCTGCATGATAACCACCTCATCTTCCAGCGCCATTTCGGTGATAACTCTCTGCACCTGTTCGAGACTCGCGGTTGGATGCGCAAAAACACCGTTCGAAAGACGATTAAAACCAAACCAGGTAAGCTCCTTGTTAAAGCGCTCTTTCACATCTCTGTCGATATTTTGCAGGGTCGTAATGACTAATCGCCAATCGCCATCCCATTGCGAATCGTGATAGCGATAAATGCGTTCCGCAGCGATGGAAAACTGACGAAATCCCTTTTCGGTGAGCGAATAAAAACTACGTCGACCTTTCTGTTGAGACTGGAGGATGCCTTTCTCGGTCAATCGAAAAACCGAGGTTCGTACCAGCCTTTGATTAACACCCATGGAAGCCACCAGCTTGATCAGGCTACCCAACCAGATAGTGCCACCATGCGAACAAATATAATCACCGAATATGGTCAGAATGAGTGAATTAGCGTAAACCACCTGAGACTTCGAGAAACTCCCAATGATTTGTTGTGCCTGAGTATCAAATTCGTTTTTCGCCACTTAGCTTTCCCGCCTCTTTTGATGTAATGGTATCGAATCGGAAACCTGTATTCGTGGTCTATCAGGTTCCTCCTCAGTCAACGCCTGTACTTCTTCCAGCGACGCAAGACAGCGCCGTGTGAGCTGCTGATAATCACGTGTGCCCGTTTCCTTCCAGGCGATTTCCTCATCGCTTAGCTCACGAATGATTCGGCTCGGAGTACCTGCAACCAGGTGCCTGTCGGGAATCTCGACGCCCGCTTTAACGAAACTCATGGCAGCCACAATCGACGAGCGCCCAACGACAGCACCATCCATAACCACGGCGTTCATACCGACTAATGCATTTTCTCGAATCAGGCAGCCATGCAACACGGCTCCATGCCCGACATGTCCATTTTTTTCAACGGTAGTATCGGTATTTGGAAATCCATGCATCACGCAGGTATCCTGCATATTGGCACCTTCCTGTAGAATTAGTCGACCGAAATCACCGCGCAGTACTGCCCCAGGTCCGACATAACAGCCTGCGGCAATAATAACATCACCAATAATAGTCGCAGATGGGTGTACAAAAGCAGAAGGGTGTATAACCGGGACGATTCCATCGATAGAATAACAGGTCATGGGTATTCTCAGCAGGTAGCATTTCAGGTTTTTAATATGATACACATTTACCGTATGGAAGTATATTTTCTGTATCTATTTAATTTTTTCGTGTATATTCGCCAACAGAAAATTAATTCGGAAATATCATGAACTTTGAAACCATACTGTTTGAAGTCATTGGTGGCGTCGGCAAAATCATACTCAACCGGCCCGACAAATTAAACAGCTTCAACGCACAGATGCACGAAGAAATACGCAGCTGTATGAAAAACATCGCCGAAGACACCTCTATACGTTGTTTATTGCTGACCGGCAGTGGTAGAGGTTTTTGTGCCGGACAGGATTTAAGCGACCGCGATATTACTCCAGACGACGAGGCACCCGATCTGGGTGGCTCTATCGAACGCAATTACAACCCGTTGCTGCGCAGTATTAAAAGCCTCGAAAAACCCGTCATCTGCGCAGTAAATGGTGTCGCCGCTGGTGCAGGTGCCAATATTGCCCTGGCCTGTGATATCGTTTTTGCGGCGAGGTCGGCCTCGTTTATCCAGTCTTTTAGTAAAATCGGACTGGTGCCGGATTCCGGTGGTACCTGGACATTACCCAGAGTCGTAGGTCACGCCCGCGCAATGGCTTTGGCTATGCTGGCTGAACGTGTTTCTGCCCAACAGGCCGAGGACTGGGGCATGATATGGAAATGTGTCGATGATGAAGAATTGATGTCAGTGGCGGAAAATCAGGCCGCCTTCCTGGCCACTCGACCCACACGAGGGCTGGCTTATATCAAACACGCAATTAATGTCTCGTCTACCAGTACCTTCGATCAGCAGCTAGATATAGAAAGAGATCTTCAGCGGCTCGCCGGAGGAACACAGGATTACCGCGAAGGCGTCGATGCATTTATCAACAAGCGCGAACCCCATTTTACCGGACAATAACGTATGCCCGCACTCGATACATCAAATATAATTGCGGTGATCGGTGCCGGCACCATGGGCGCTGGCGTAGCCCAGGTTGCTGCCAGTGCGGGGCATCCGGTTTTACTGTTCGACACAGCACCGGGTGCGGCGCAAAAAGGTATCGATAGTGCGGCCAAAGGACTGGATAAACTGGTCCAACGCGGGCGCATGAGTGAACAGGATCGAAACACCCTGATCGCCCGCATCACCGCAGTCGAGACGATCGAAGAACTGGCAGGTGCCACGCTATTTATAGAAGCCATCGTCGAGCGGTTGGATATTAAACAGCAACTATTCCAGCAACTCGAGAGTATCGCCAGTGAGCAGTCCATCCTGGCTACCAACACCTCATCAATCTCGGTCACCGCCATCGGTTCGGTATTAAAACGACCCGAACGTTTACTCGGTATGCATTTCTTTAATCCTGCCCCGATCATGAAACTGGTCGAAATTCTCAGTGGTCTGGCCACCGATTCTGCAATCGCTAGCAACATCTACGATACCGCCAAAGCCTGGGGCAAACAGGTGGTGCACGCCAAATCCACTCCGGGGTTTATCGTCAATCGTGTCGCCCGTCCCTTTTACGCCGAAGGTCTGCGCATTCTTCAGGAAGGTGCTAGTAACCCTGCCACAATCGACGCCATTATGCGTGACTGCGGCGGATTCAGGATGGGGCCATTCGAGTTGATGGATCTGATCGGGCATGATGTCAACTACGCGGTCACCCAGTCTGTTTTCGAGGCCTACTATGGGGACCAGCGTTTCCAGCCATCACTCGTCCAGAAAGAATTACTCGACGCCGGTTTCCTCGGTCGAAAATCTGGCCGCGGATTTTATGACTACAGCGACGGTACAGAGAAGCCCGAGGCACAAATTTGTCCGCCATGCCCGGCACCCGACCAGGTAGAGGTCGCCGGACAATCCGCAATAGCCGATATCTTTACCGAATTGTTAAGCAACGCGGGTATTAAAGTCAGCCGCATCGAAGCGGACGAATTCGCCATCATCACTCAGCATGCGACCCTCAAACAAAGCAATGGACAAATGGCTACAGTACGGGCGCTGGAAGAAGAAACCGATGACCTGATCCTGCTGGACCTGGCACTGGATTATGCCGCAGCATCGAGACTAGTTATTTCTGCAGCCGACCAGGCAAGTCTGTCAGCAGTAGACGAAATCGTCGGTCTACTACAGAAAATCGGAAAGCAGGTGACTCAGATCGACGATATTGCCGGCATGTGCGTATTACGCACGGTCTGTATGCTCGCCAACGAAGGTGCCGATGCAGTGAATCAGCAGGTATGCAGCATCGAGGCAATCGATATCGCCATGCAGGGTGGTGTCAACTATCCCGCCGGGCCAATGGCCTGGGCCGATCAGATTGGCATCGAAAATGTTTTAAACGTACTCGACAATCTGTGTCAGAACTACGGGGAAGATCGATATCGCCCCTCCGCTTTGATCATTCGTCGCGCTGCGGCAGGCAGGCCTTTCCATGAGTGAGTTATTCAACGACCCGCATCAACTGGCAAGCGCCTGTAGTGATGCCATGCACGCCAATGACGATGCCTCGAAATTACTCGGCATAGAGATCATCGAATCCCGCCCCGGTCATGCCAGGCTTCAATTAACCGTAAGCAGGAAAATGACAAATGGGCACGATATCTGCCACGGTGGGTTTGTTTTCACTCTGGCCGACTCTGCTTTCGCTCACGCCTGCAACAATACTAACCGCGTTACCGTCGCATCTGGCTGCTCGATCGAATTCCTCGCACCCGGCGCAATCGGCGATGTACTCACAGCTACGGCTAGCGAGAGATCGCGTAGCGGACGTACCGGTGTGTACGATGTCGATGTCACCAATCAAAATAATGAGCTAATCGCCGTATTTCGCGGCAAATCCTACCAGATCAAAGGACAACTTATAGACCAGCCGGGAGAACCAACATGACCGAAGCTTTTATCTGTGATCCCGTACGTACCGCCATCGGGCGTTTCGGTGGAACCTTGTCTAGCGTGCGTACCGACGATCTGGGCGCGATTCCAATCAAGGCTTTAATAGAACGAAATCCGACCGTCGACTGGGAACAAATAGAAGACGTCTTCTATGGCAATGCCAATCAGGCCGGGGAATGCTGCCGGGATGTCGCGCGCATGTCGGCGCTGCTGGCAGGGCTGCCTGTCACTGCAGCGGGTACAACCCTAAACCGTCTTTGTGGTTCGGGCATGGATGCTGTCGGTAGCGCTGCACGCGCGATCAAGGCTGGAGAAACCAGCCTGATGATAGCCGGTGGCGTCGAATCCATGTCTCGCGCACCATTTGTGATGCCTAAGGCAACCACCGCCTTCAGCCGTAACGCAGAAATCTATGACACCACCATCGGCTGGCGATTCCCCAACGCTTTAATGAATAAACTATACGGCACCGAATCCATGCCGGAGACAGCGGAAAATGTAGCCGAAGACTTTAACATCAGTCGTGAAGATCAGGACCTGTTTGCATTCCGCTCCCAGCAGAAAACAGCCGCTGCGCAACAGGCAGGGCATTTCGTGGATGAAATTATCCCGGTGACGATTCCTCAGCGTAAATCCGAACCGATTATTTTCAAGCTAGATGAGCACGCTCGCGCTTCAACCACGCTGGAAGCACTGTCTAAACTAGCAACACCGTTTCGTGAAGGCGGCACGGTGACCGCGGGTAACGCATCAGGCGTCAACGATGGCGCCTGCGCGATGCTCATCGCCAGCGAACAGGCCGCTAAAGACAATGGCCTACAACCACTGGCGCGCGTAGTAGGCATGGCTGTCGCCGGTATCGAACCACGCATTATGGGTTTCGGCCCCTCACCAGCTACTAATAAAGTGCTGGCACTGACTGGGTTAAGTCTCGAACAAATGGATATCATTGAACTCAATGAGGCATTCGCCGCTCAGGCCCTGGCGGTAACTCGAGACCTCGGTCTTGCCGATGACGCACCCCAGGTTAACCCCTACGGGGGCGCTATTGCGCTCGGTCACCCACTGGGTATGAGCGGAGCCCGCTTGATCACCACGGCCACTCGACAGTTACAGCAAACCGGTGGGCAATACGCCTTATGTACCATGTGCATCGGTGTCGGTCAGGGTATTGCCACCATAATAGAACGCGTGTAGTAGCCGCATAAAACCATCCATGGGAGGTCTCAAAATGGCTTTAGGCTTTAATAATAGTAATGAACTCGAACCGATTGAAACCGCTAGCCTGGACGAATTACAGGCACTTCAACTGAAGCGAATGCAATGGACGCTTGATCATGCCTATTACAATGTGCCCATGTATCGAAACAAGTTCGACGATGCAGGCGTACACCCCGGCGATTTGAAACATTTGGAAGACATCTGTAAATTCCCTTACACCACCAAACAGGATTTACGCGATAATTACCCGTTTGGTACCTTTGCGGTGCCGATGAAAGAAGTGGTTCGAATACACGCTTCCAGCGGGACCACCGGCAAGCCAACCGTAGTCGGGTATACCCAGGGCGATATCGACCGTTGGGCCAATATCGTCGCGCGCTCCATTCGCGCAGCTGGCGGTCGTGCCGGTGACAAGGTACACATCTCTTACGGTTACGGATTATTCACCGGCGGTCTCGGCGCGCATTATGGTGCCGAGAAACTCGGCTGCACGGTTATCCCGGTATCAGGCGGCCAAACCGAAAAACAGGTGCAGCTTATACAGGATTTCAAGCCCGATATAATCATGGTCACCCCTTCTTACTGCCTGAATCTGGCGGATGAATTCGATCGTCAGGGAATAGACCCCAAAAACTGTTCGTTACGAGTCGGTATTTTTGGCGCCGAACCCTGGACTAATTCCATGCGAGAGGAAATAGAACAACGTATGGGCATGCATGCGGTCGATATCTATGGCCTTTCTGAGGTTATCGGTCCGGGCGTCGCACAGGAATGCCTGGAAACCAAAGACGGTCCGACCATTTGGGAAGATTATTTTTATCCAGAGATCATCCATCCCGAATTCCTCAACGTGTTAGCCGACGGTGACAAAGGAGAACTGGTATTTACTTCGCTAATCAAGGAAGCCATGCCGATAATCCGTTATCGCACGCGAGATCTCACCCGCCTGTTACCGGGCAATGCCCGCACCATGCGCCGCATGGATAAGATTACCGGGCGTAGTGATGACATGATGATTATTCGTGGCGTGAACGTATTTCCGTCACAAATCGAGGAACAGATTCTCAAGATCGCCGGCCTGTCACCGCATTATCAAATCGAAATTTCTCGCGATAACAACCTGGACAGCATTAGCGTGAATGTCGAAGTTCGCAGTAACGATATTAAAACTAACGAACGCGACAAGCTGGGCGCTGAACTGAAACACCACATCAAATCACTTATCGGCGTCAGCAGTAAAATTAATATTCTCGATGAAAACAGCGTGGCACGTTCGCAGGGTAAAGCCCAGCGCGTTGTAGACAAACGCAACTTAAAATAACCCATACCTGAAAGGCTTAAGAAAAGCGCATGAAACTAAAAAGTTACGCCAATGGCGAATGGTACAAATCCTCGGCCTCCGGCATAGTGCTGCGCAACGCAATCAACGGCGAGAATGTCGCCGAAATTTCCAGCAAAGGGCTGGATTTCGAAAGTATGCTCGAATACGGACGCAACATTGGTGGCCCCGCATTGCGTAAATTTACCTTCCATCAACGTGCCCTGATGCTAAAAGACCTGGGCAAATATCTGATGGACAGAAAAGAAATTTTCTACACCCTGTCAGCCGCTACCGGTGCCACGCGTACCGACTCCTGGATCGATATCGAAGGAGGAATTAGCACTCTGTTCGTTTTTTCCGGCAAGGGTCGACGTGAAATGCCTAACAGCCATGTCTACGTCGATGGCGATCAGGAAGTCATTTCCCGCCATGGCAGCTTTACGGCGCAACATATTTACACGCCGATTCGCGGAGTTGCGGTACATATTAATGCGTTTAACTTCCCCTGCTGGGGAATGCTGGAGAAACTCGCCCCGACACTACTCGCAGGAATTCCAGCGATCGTAAAACCAGCGAGCCAGACCGCTTATCTAACTGAGCTCATGGTTAAACACATCATCGAATCAAAAATTCTACCCGAGGGTTCGTTGCAATTGATTTCCGGCTCCACTGGTGACCTGTTGAATCACCTCAATTTTCAGGATGCGGTCAGCTTTACCGGCTCGGCTTCAACCGGGCTCAAATTGAAAAATACGGCTGCAATCGTAGAAAATTCGGTACGCTTTTTCATGGAAGCCGATTCACTAAATTGCTCCATTCTGGGTAGCGACGTGGAACCTGGCTCCGATGAATTCGACCTCTATATCAAAGAGTTGACCCGCGAAATGACGGTCAAGGCCGGGCAAAAATGTACTGCCATTCGTCGCGCACTGGTACCGGCGGGCAGACTCGATGCAGTTGTTGAAGCGATGATCGCGAAGCTGTCAAAAATTACCATTGGCGATCCAGTTAACGAAAGCGTACGCATGGGTGCGCTCGCCGGTCTGGATCAACGAGAAGATGTACTCGATCAGTTGAGCAGGCTTTCGCAGGATAACGAAGTGCTATACGGAAACTCTGGCGACATTGTTCTACTTGATGCCGACGTCCAAAAAGGCGCCTTTATGTCGCCGATACTCATGTGTGCGAGTAACCCAACTACTTCAAACGCGCATGACATCGAAGCCTTTGGCCCGATCAGTACGCTCATGCCTTATAGCGATGAGACCCAAGCCGTCGAGCTGGCGGCTTTGGGTAAGGGTTCACTAGTGGCATCGGTAGTGAGTAATAATTCTGAAGTAGCAACCAACCTCGCCCTCGGTATCGCTGCCTACCACGGTCGTGTACTGATTTTGAATTCGGCCTGCGCTAAAGAATCCACCGGTCACGGCTCTCCCCTGCCACAATTAATCCATGGTGGCCCCGGTCGCGCCGGCGGGAGTGAAGAAATGGGCGGCATACGCGGTGTGAAACATTATATGCAACGTACCGCAATACAGGGTTCGCCGGATATGCTTACCGCCGTTACCGGTAGCTGGTTACGGGGTAGCAGCAGAAACACCGATACCATCCATCCATTCCAAAAACATTTTGACGAACTCGAAATAGGTGACTCGATCACCACCGGGAAACGCGCTATTACGCTGCAAGATATCGAAGCCTTCGCCGAGCTATCTGGCGATAAATTCTATGCGCATATGGATAGCGAGGCGGCTAAGCGCAATCCCTTCTTCGAAGATCGAGTCGCGCATGGCTATTTCCTGGTATCGATGGCCGCAGGCCTATTCGTCTGGCCCGAAGAAGGCCCGGTACTCGCCAACTATGGCATGGACAACTTACGCTTCGCCACACCTGTTTATGCGGGTGATGTATTACAGGTTCAGTTCACCTGCAAACAGAAAGTAAATCGCGAAACCGAAGACTATGGCGAGGTACGCTGGGACACTACCATCGTTAATGAGCAGGGCGAAGTGGTTGCCAATTACGATGTGTTGACTTTGGTGGCTAAGAAAGCAGGTTAATTATTAATGAATAATATACCAACCTAATTCCGCTGATCAAAATTCACCACAACCTCATCACTAATCGGGTGTGCCTGACAGCTGAGAATATAGCCGGACTCAATTTCATGGTCTTCCAGGCCGTGTGCGATATCCATGTCGACCTTGCCTTTCACGAGTTTGCATTTACAGGTTGAACAAACCCCTGCCTTGCAGGAGTAAGGCAGTTCAATGCCATTGTGCATAGCGGCGTCAAGGATGTTTGCACCTACCGTGGCGAGGTCAAACGCGACGGAGCGGCCATCGGCGATGACAGTGACTTTACTGGTTTTTTCTTCACCATAGGTATCTATGCGTTGCTGAGCTTTCTGAATGGCTCTTTCCGAGTCTTCAGACGAATTGGAGAAAAGTTCGTAATGAATTTGATCGTCTGAAAGACCCGAAGCACGGAACCCGCGTGACACTTCGGACATCATCGCCTCCGGCCCGCAGATGAAAGCCTCGTCGGTATTCACGATGTCGATCACTTTACTGGCGTGTAACATAGCACCTTTTTGATTGTCGATTCGGCCGTTTAATAAATCAGCACCCTGATCTTCTTCATCCATAATATTAATCCACTGGAGTCGATTCATGTATCGGTTTTTAATAAAGCTTAATTCGTCTTTGAACATCACCGATGTGCTACGACGATTTCCATAAATCAGCGTGACCTGACTTTCGGGCTCTTGTTCTAGTACGGTCTTGATGATGGAGATCATCGGCGTTATCCCACTACCAACCGCGATGCACATGTAGCTTTTTGCTTTTCCATTCAGTGTTGAATAAAAACTGCCCTGTGGCGGCATGACTTCAACTGTGTCACCCACTTTAAAACTGTCATTGGCATAATTAGAAAACAACCCGTTTTTGACGCGTTTTATGCCGACACGCATATGCCCGTCGTTTATACCAGAACAGATCGAATAAGAGCGGCGCACCTCTTCACCCTCAATATCGGCTTTAAGCGTGAGAAACTGTCCCTGGATGAAATTGAATTTATCTCTGTATTCTTCGGGGACCTCGAAAGATACGCAAACTGCGGTGTCGGTTTCGGGTCGCAGATCTTTTATAGTGAGTGGATAAAAGTTAGTGTCGGACATAATTTATCCTCAAATGCTCTTAAAGTAGTCAAAAGGTTCATCACAATCCTGGCATCGGTGCAGGGCCTTGCAGGCTGTCGAACCAAATTCGGAAATGGTTTCTGTGTTGGTTGAACCACAATGAGGGCAGGCTATTTTCTGGCACGCACCCTGCTGGCAATTTTCAGGCGGCGCAATGCCATATTCCCTCAACTTTATCCGGCCTTCCGGTGACATCCAGTCAGTCGTCCAGGCGGGTGCTAATAATAGTTTGATTGAAAATCTGGAGTAGCCGGACTGACTTAATACTCTGCCGATATCATCACTGATCGTACCCATCGCGGGGCAACCGGAATAGGTCGGGGTAATCGAGATAAAGATTTCATCGTCCTGTTGCTCTACGCCGTTAAGAACGCCCAAATCCCAGATACTCAGTGCCGGAATTTCCGGATCTTTGACCTCATCGAGTAAATTCCATACCTCGGGTATAGCGGATTCGGTGCGTCGGCTCAGACGATCCGAGTACGCGGCAGAAACCAGAGGTATAATGTCGGTCATGCCTACCACTCAAGACCGGGATTGGCGCGATGCACGCATTGCATCTCGTTTAACATCTGCCCCAGAAACTCTGTATGGTAACCTTCGCGGCCGCCTTTAACCTTCCATTCGTCTTCGGGCGGGATTAGTGTCGCTTCCTCCAGTATGCTTTTAACCTGCGTAGTCCAGGCAGCTTGTAAACTAGTGTTGTCAACGCCGATACCAGCATCAGCTAGTTGTTGCTCTAGTGCATCCAGATCAAACATTTCGTGGGTAAAACCCCAGAGATCGTCGAGTGCAGTCTGTGCACGCTTTTTGCTCTCCTCGGTACCTAAACCGAGGCGTAACACCCATTCACTGCTGCGGCGTAAGTGGTAGCGAGTTTCCTTAATAGCTTTGCCAGCTATCGCGGATAGAGTTTCATCGCTGGATTGCTGCAACTGTTCGAGATAGTACAAATTGAATACATCCACCAGTAATTGCCTCACCATGGTGTAGGCAAAATCACCACGCGGTAATTCCATCAACAGCAGGTTCTGATACTCACGATGGTCGCGCATGTACGCAAAATCATCTTCCTTGCGGCCATCATTGGCTAGCTCGGCGGCGTAGCTATAAAACATGCGTGCGCGGCCAATAAAATCGAGTGCTACATTTTGAAGTGCCAGGTCTTCCTCGAGAAATGGTCCTTTACTACACCATTCAGAAACCCGGTGCCCAATCACTACGGCATCATCACCCAGCCGTGTAGCATAGTCCTGTATTGCCTGCTTGTTCACTTCAGCCATGGTAAGCTCCATTACATATTGTTAACTTCGTCTGGCAACTGATAATAAGTCGCCAGACGATAAGGTTTGTCGTTAGACGGGTCATAAAAGCTTTCACTATCGTCTTCCTGAGAGGCGCAGATATCGTCCGAACGCACTACCCAGATGCTGACGCCTTCGCTACGGCGCGTGTAGACATCGCGAGCGTACTCGAGTGCCTGTTCATGATCTTCGGCATGCAAACTACCGACGTGTTTATGATCGAGACCGCGCTTTGAGCGCAGAAATATTTCGAATAATTGCAGGTTTTCTGCTGACATAATCCTGTCTCCGACTAATCGTAAGTATTGGCCACTCAGGCGGCTTTAAGTTTCTTCTTTTGTTTATATCTGACTAGAGCTTCGCGTACCCATGCACCCTCTTCATGGGCCTTAATATGATGCTGTACCCGCTGTCGGTTACAGTGACCATCGCCATGAATCACGCGTTTGAATTCATCCCAGTCGAGTTCACTACCTTCGAAATGCCCGCGTTCTTCGTTCCATATCAGATTCTTGTCGGGATGTTCCAGACCTAAAAACTCGATCTGTGGTGCGGTTTGATCGATAAACTTCTGGCGCAGGTAGTCATTGGTTTCGCGCTTTATTTTCCATTTCATCGAAGAGGCTGAATGCGCCGATTCGGAATCGTGCGGACCGAACATCATCAACGAAGGCCAGTAAAATCGGTTTAATGCATCCTGAGCCATGGCCTTCTGAGCCTCACTACCACGACACAGCGTTAGCATCAGCTCGTAGCCCTGGCGTTGATGGAAACTCTCTTCCTTGCAGATACGCACCATACTCCGTGAGTAAGGCCCATACGAAGTGCGTTGCAACGAAACCTGGTTAACGATTGCGGCACCATCGACAAGCCAGCCAATAGCGCCGACATCGGCCCAGGTTTGTGCGGGGTAATTGAATATCGAGGCGTATTTGGCACTGCCGTCCTGCAACGCATTGATCATTTCTTCACGAGTAATACCGAGGGTCTCGGCAGTACTATAGAGATAGAGGCCATGCCCACCCTCATCTTGAACTTTCGCGAGTAGCACGGCTTTACGGCGCAGTGAGGGCGCACGAGTTATCCAGTTGCCTTCGGGTTGCATACCAATCACTTCAGAATGCGCGTGCTGTGAAATTTGACGTATTAAATTCTTACGATACGCTTCAGGCATCCAGTCCTTAGGTTCTATCTTGTCTTCGGCATCGATTTTCGCCTGGAAATTCTGTTCCTGATCTAGTGCCACGTTAGATTCTCCTCAGGGGGATGGGGGGTTATAGCTTTATGATACATATTGTTTATTTTTGGTCAACTATTTTGTATCACTTTAAAACCGGCCGGGCAGGATATTTCCCGTCAGCCTGGTTATTTGTATCTGCCCCGGCTATCTATAGCACCACCATCAAAGCGCTGGCCATCGCCGTGGTCGCGATGATGAACCAGCGGTAATATGTTTCAGGGATTTTCTTTACCACATAAATGCCTAATACCGCGCCTAGCCCGACCGCCGGGATGGTGATCATATCGATCATAAAACTGTCGAAGGTTATGGTTTCCCAGATATACACGTGAAAAGGAATTTTGAATAAGTTGATTATCAGGAAAAACCATGCCGCAGTACCGATAAATTCAAGCTTGGGCAAGCGCATCGTCAACAGGTAAAGCGCCATCATCGAACCGGCAAGATTGCCGACCATGGTGGTAAACCCTCCCAGAATACCCAGTACGGCGGCTAGCCAGAACAGGTTGGGAACTCTGACCGCCCTGGACCTTTCCTGCCACACCATAATGCTAAGACTTATCAGTATCGTAAAACCCATGATGAAACGAAAAATCTCGTCATCGATTTGATCACCGATGTAGGTGCCGGCGAAAACGCCTAGCGCCGCCCAGGGGAAAATCCTGAGTAGATGGCTCCAGTTCGCATGCCGGTGATAATAGACCACAGCGAAAATGTCGGCAATGCAGAGAATCGGCAGCATAATGCCACTGGAAAGCTTGCCACCGAATACCAGTGCCAGCACGGGCACCGCAGCCATGCCGGTGCCGTGGACACCGGTCTTACCCATGCCGATCAATAATGCCACGGTAAACAGTAACAGCAGTTCAACATGACTGAGCTGGAAGGTAAACAGGGTAATCAAAACGAAACCAGGCTGGAAAAACTCAATGCATCATAACACGATGATGTGCCGGGTCCTGCGTCAGTTTGCGCAGTCTCCCAAAAGCACTTCAAAAAATTATATCGTAGAGACTGATCCGCCCGGTTTAACCCACTTTGCCAGGGCTACGAACATTTGATCGACATTGATAAGCGATAGCTTATTTGTTCAACGCCTGTGTAATTTGAGCATTGGTCGAGCGTAGCGTAAATGCGTCAAATTGACACACTAGATATGCATCGCTACAATACGTACATATTTACGTACATGTACAGGTAAAATAAAATGGAAAGCATTAG
>Ga0224506_10001212_pt1 | contig 18741 bp, 16 predicted proteins | sample SF_Jan12_sed_USG_2_FD_169108 | JGI IMG/M metagenome (GOLD analysis project Ga0224506, IMG submission 169108) | Sediment microbial communities from San Francisco Bay, California, United States - SF_Jan12_sed_USGS_8_1 | ecosystem: Environmental > Aquatic > Marine > Sediment | place: USA... | reverse complement strand
CGGGGAGGTAATAATCCCGATATGGTACAGGTAGTTAAAGATATTGAAAGTTTTGGAGCCCAGGGAATTACCGTACACCCCCGGCCTGATGAGCGCCACATTACCCGGGAGGACGTATATGCCATTAAAGAAATTGTCAGCACAGAGTTTAATATCGAGGGGTATCCAGACAGGCGGTTTATGGATTTAATAAGGGAAATACGCCCCGACCAGGCTACCCTGGTTCCTGATTCCCCTGATGTTATCACCTCCAATGCCGGATGGAATACCCTGAAACACAGTGACTTTCTGAAGGAGGTAATCGGTGAGATCAAAGGGTGGGGTGTGCGTACGTCCATCTTTATTGAGACTGATATTACGATGATTGAAGGGGCTGCAGCCATCAATACCGATCGCGTCGAGTTATACACGGAGGCTTTTGCTAAAAACTTCACAACAGACCCGGAAAAGGCTGTCCACCCCTATGTGCTAGCCGCCAAAGCAGCCATTGATGCAGGGCTTGGACTGAATGCCGGCCATGACCTGGATCTTAAGAATCTGCATTATTTTGCAAAGAATATCCCCGGTCTGAATGAAGTTTCAATAGGTCATGCACTGGTTTGTGACGCATTGTATTATGGACTTGAAAATACAATCGGAATGTATTTACGTGCATTGGGAAAATAATACGGCTCCCAAAATTTTAATTTGTTTACCTCACTGAATCCAAAATGTCTGAAAAAAAAGAAAAATTATTTTTACTGGATGCCTTCGCGCTGATTTACCGGGCTCATTTTGCCTTTAGCAATAACCCCAGGATAAACTCCAAAGGGGTAAATACCAGTGTGATGTTTGGTTTCACAAACACACTATTGGAGGTTTTACAAAAACAGGTTCCCAGTCATATTGCCGTGGTTTTCGATACATCAGCGCCTACTTTCCGGCATGAGGAATACCCGGAATACAAAGCAAACAGACAGGAAACGCCAGAAGATATACGAATGGGCACCCCCTATGTGAAGGAGATCATACGTGGATTTAATATTCCCATCATAGAACTGGATGGTTATGAGGCAGATGACTTGATAGGCACGATGGCAAAAAGAGCAGAAAAAAAAGGCCTGGAGGTGTATATGATGACTCCCGATAAGGACTTCGGTCAACTGGTCAGTGAAAATATATTTTTGTATAAGCCAGCTTATATGGGTAATAGTGTGGATATTATGGGAGTGGATGAGGTGAAGGCCAAATGGAATATTGAGCATGTCGATCAACTTCGGGACATCCTGGGTCTACAGGGAGATGCCTCAGACAACATACCCGGCATACCTGGCATTGGCCCCAAGACTGCAGCAAAACTGCTGGCCAAATATGGAACGGTAGAAGAAATCGTAGCCCATGCGCATGAATTGAAAGGAAAGCAGAAAGAGCTCATTGAGCAATACGGTGATCAGGGTAAGCTTTCGAAACATCTGGCAACCATTATTGTAGAGGCTCCAATTGAGGTCGACTTTGAAGAAATGAGATACTCAGGGCCCGATGAGGCTAAATTACAGACACTTTTTCAGGATCTGGAATTCCGTACCATGGCCCGGCGACTATTTCAAACAGCAAAAGAAACGGCACCAACCACGACCGGAGGCGCTCAATTGTCAATGTTTGACGCTGTTTCAGCAAAAAAGGAAGAAGAGCAGGAAGCGCCACCCTCACCCCGGGATTTTTCCTCCTTACACAATTCAATTTATCATTATCATAAAATCGAACTTCCCGATGAGCGGAGGAAACTGTTGTCTTTTCTGGAAAAGCAAAAGGGGTTTTCTTTTGAAACCGTTACCGATGATCCCAACCCATTTAATGCCGTATTGATCGGCCTGGCTTTCTCCTGGTATAAAGGAGACGCCTATTTTATTCCCCTTAATGGGGATGAGGCCGAAAAAACAAAGATACTGGAGGAATTTAAAGACGTATTTGCAGATCCGAAAACGACAAAAACAGCACATAATATTAAATATGACCTGCTTGTTTTTCGCAGATATGGCATCCCTTTGGAAGGACCATTATTTGATACGATGCTGGCTCATTATCTGATAGAGCCGGACTTGCCACATACTGTGGAAAGTTTGTCTGAAAGCTACCTGCATTACAGTGTATCTCCTGATAACATCGCTTATCTGGAGAAAAACAAGCGGAGTAAAAAGGTCAAAGTACACGAAGACCTGATGGCCCTGGCATGCGAGGCCGCAGATATTACGGCGCAACTGCATGAAAAACTGGAGCAGGAAATTGAAGACCGGAAATTGAAAAACCTTTATTATGAATTGGAAATACCTCTGTTGCTTGTGCTGGCTACAATGGAATTTGATGGGGTGAAAATTGATGAAAAGGTGTTGGGAGAAATGTCTGTAGATCTGGACAAACAGTGTACACATTTGCAGGATAGTATATTTGCTATTGCCGGGGAGACATTTAACATTAACTCGCCCCGTCAACTCGGGGAGATACTTTTCGATAAACTCAATCTTATTGATAAACCGAAAAAGACCAAATCGGGGCAGTATGCTACAGGTGAAGAAATATTAAGTAAGCTGACGGAACATCAGATTGTAAATGATATTCTGGAATACAGGGAATATCAAAAGCTGAAATCAACCTACGTTGATGCACTCCCTACCATGATCAACAGTCATGATGGAAGAATACACACCAGCTACAGCCAGGCCGTTGCGGTTACCGGCCGGTTGAGTTCGGTAAACCCCAATTTGCAAAATATACCCATACGCACCGGGCAGGGCAAGCTCATTCGCAAGGCCTTCATCTCTTCATCTCCCGAGTATTTTATACTTTCGGCAGATTATTCACAGATAGAGTTACGTATTATGGCTTCTTTTTCAAAAGATGAGCATATGATCAATGCTTTTCTTGACGACAGGGATATTCATGCCGCAACGGCAGCAAAGATATTTGGCGTATCGTTGGAAGAGGTCGATGAAGGTATGCGCAGAAAGGCCAAATCGGTCAATTTCGGATTGATTTATGGTCAGTCTGCTTTCGGGCTGGCACAAAACCTCAACATTAGCCGTGGAGAGGCCAAAGAGATCATCGATACCTATTTTAATGAATTTCCTTCGGTGAAAAGCTACATGGACCGGGTGATAAATGAGGCCAGGGAAAAGGAGTATGTAGAAACCATCATGGGGCGAAGAAGGTACCTCAGAGACATCAACTCCCGGAATATGACGATGCGTGGTTTTGCAGAACGCAATGCAATCAATGCGCCTATCCAGGGTAGTGCTGCTGACATCATCAAAAAGGCAATGATAGATATTCACCACTGGATGAGTGAAAAACAGTTTAAAACTAAAATGATCATGCAGGTACATGATGAATTGGTTTTTGAAGTACATCCCAATGAAAGGGAGGAGATAATGGAAGGAGTGGTGAACCTCATGCAGCATGCTGTGAAAATTGATGTGCCCATGAAGGTAGAGGCCGGTATTGGAAAAAATTGGCTTGAAGCACATTGAGCAATTGGAATTATTTAGATTAACTTTGCCTTATATTCTTAAACTCATGCATATTTCTTCGGATAATAAACTTAAAAAGCTCATTATAGTAGGTGATCGGGTTTTGATAAAACCTAAGAAAACGACGGAGAAGACCAACACCGGTTTGTTTCTTCCTCCGGGAGTTCAGGAGAAAGAAAAGATCCAAAGCGGGTATATTATTAAAGCCGGACCCGGGTATCCTATTCCTTTCCCAGCGAATGAAGATGAAATTTGGAAAGGAAATGATGAGATGGTAAAATATGTGCCTTTACAGGCTCGGGAAGGAGACCTGGCTGTTTTTCTTCAAAAGGGTGCCGTTGAAGTAATTTATGATAAAGAAAAATACTTCATTGTACCCCAGGCATCCATATTGATGCTGGAAAGGGAAGAGGATCTGTGAAATGAGTATCTCACCTGATGTCTTCAGAACGGGCAAGAAATACCGGCTTCGGAATTTTGACGAAGTATGTGAATTTAGTGTAGAGTCTTTTATAGGAAAGGACGACTATAAACTAAAAGACCTCAATACCCTAGAGGTGATGTTGTTTTCAGACCTCACCAGATATGGGCGGGGCAAGGATTACCTGCTGGAAGAAATCTGAACCCACCAGATCAAATGCCGGCTGGTGAAGATTATTTTAAAAGCCGGCCCAGCCTGCGGGATCTTTTCGCCAGGACTCTAATGACTCCAGCTGCTCCTCTGCGATATAGTTCAATTTTAAAGCCTCTTCCAAAAGATAATTATAGTCACTCAAATATTGTATGGCGACATTGCTGTCCTTGAAATTTTGTGCTGCCAGGTCGAAACCATAACTAAAAATAGCAACCAGACCAAGTACTTCAGCTCCGTTATTTCGTAGTGCTTCTATGGCTTTGAGCGAGCTCCCCCCTGTAGAGATCAGGTCTTCAACCACTACAATTCGTGCGCCTTTCTCCATCCGTCCCTCGATGAGATTCTCCATTCCGTGTCCTTTAGGTTTAGAGCGGACATACAGAAAAGGCAGGTTTAGCTGATCAGCAATTAAGGCGCCCTGTGGTATTCCGGCCGTGGCGACACCGGCAATGGCATCGGCACTGGAAAAGTGCTTTTTTACCAGATCACATAACCGGTCTTTTATCTTTCGCCTGATATCCGGATAGGAAAGCGTGACCCTGTTGTCACAGTAAATGGGTGAATGCCATCCTGAACTCCACTGAAAGGGTTTGTCAAGACTGAGTTTAATGGCTTTAGCGTCCAAAAGGTCGCGGGCAATTTCACTGCCTGTTGCAAAAGCGTTTACATTGTTGTCCATGACGCGAATTTAAAAGTAATATTGCCTTTAAGTAGGTGTAAAGGAGAATAAATTTTTAATTTGGGTCATATTTAACAAACCGGAACAAAAAGGAAGTGAATTTATTTATAAATGATGTTCATGTGTGGCTGGCAAAACCTGGTGAAATGATGGAATCTGACCTTTTTAATTTCACTATTGATTGTGAAAAAGAGAGGATCACCAAGGCGAAACTCATTCATCATGTGTGGTTGAAAAATGCAGGCAATGAAAACTTAGACAAATTAATGGAGTTGCTCAACTCCAGAATCATTCACAACCTGCTTTCGGTGACGGTCACAGCCCTGGATTATGAGGCTTTAAAGTTGCATTTTAAATCAAAGTTTAAGGTTGTAAAAGCGGCAGGAGGCGTGGTGAAAAAGAGAAATCATGTGCTGATGATTAATCGTTTGCGAAAATGGGACCTGCCAAAAGGAAAAATCAATAAAGGGGAATTGCCGGAAGAAGGCGCATTGAGGGAAGTTGAAGAAGAATGTAATATCAAGGTAGCCCTGAAGAAAAAAATATGTAATACATGGCATACCTATACGTTGAAAAAAAGGCCGATTTTAAAGAAAACTACCTGGTTTAGTATGACTTTGCTGGATGAAAGTGAGATGAGACCCCAGGTGGAAGAGGATATCACTGAGATCAAGTGGATGTCACCAAAAGAAAAAACCCATGCGCTGGAGGAATCATATCAGTCTATCCGGTATGTGCTGGATAAGTACCATAAAAGAGACAAGGTAATAAAGTAATATTCTATTCTCTGCCAAATGCAGGGTCCGTAATGATTTTATTAAAATTTACCCATAAAGGCATATCTACATGAGTGCGGGAAGTAGGCCGACATCCCAGTGTAGGCATTGTAATACCCCTCAAAACCGGATAAATATTTTCTAAAAGTCTGATCAGGCTCTGTTACCCTGCACGGAAGCTCCCTCTAAACAGTATAAGGTACAAATTCCGAAACATCGCCACCATAGCGATGGACTTCCCTGATGATGGAAGAGCTTATAGCGGCCAGTTCCGGTGAAGTGATCAGAAATACAGTCTCCAGACTCTTATTGAGTGACCTGTTGACCTGGCTGATGGAATTTTCATATTCAAAGTCGGTGGTGTTTCTCAGGCCTCGCAACATGTAGTTGGCCTGATGTTTTTGAGCAAAATAGGCCGTAAGCTCATTATATACTACCACATCTACCTTGTCATAGCCCTTAAAGGTTTCTTCAATTCCCCTTATTGTAGCATCGACAGGAAAATAACGATGGTCTTTTTTCGTATTGTGGCCTATGGAAATGATTATTTTATCAAAAAGGGATAATCCACGTATCACAATATCCTGGTGCCCTTTAGTAAAGGGATCAAAAGAACCGGGGAAGAGCGCAATCCTTGACATATTGGTAGGTCTGAATAGGGATGTTCAAAGTAAGCTAAAAAAACAATAAAGGCAAACGATAATTACTCGCAAAGATAAGCGCTGTAAAGGTCAAAGTAGTGATGATCCTGGACTTCATCAAAAATAAATCCGTAATTGAGGTAATCCGGCCTGTCTCCAAAAGATATATTTTTTATAAACTTATAAAACTCCTCGTAATGGGGAGATTGTTTGCCCAGATATCCCCAGAGGACTACATCACTTGTTTTTTGATCATGTTTAAGACCGTTCATAACCAGCATAATGTACTTAATATAGTCGCTGAAACTCTTGATGGTAAACTGATTGTAATACTGTATATTCTTGTTTTTGAGGGTGATTAAGTGGAGTTTGAAGCGATCGATGTAAAGATACATGGTATGGCCTTTGTGAGACTGTGAATAATTGAGTATCCCTTCGAATATGCAGGAAGATTGATGTAAAAAACCAATCTTACTATTGGGATACAAATTATTAAGCCAGTTGTACATGTAGGTATCAACAGCAAAAGCAGTAACCGCATCAGATTTCACTGATTTATAATAAAGCAGTGTTTCCGTATCCGGATTTATTTTACAGTTAATGGACAAATATTCAGGCAGTGCTTCAGGTACAAACAAAGAAGCGGGAATATGCGAAAATTTTTGATTTTTAATGACAATCCTTACGCTTTTCCAGAATCCCGCTTTCAACACGTGATGACTGTCGAAGACCTGTTCAACCACACTTCTCCATTCCTGGATGGATTCGATTTTGGCAAGTACAAAGTCCTCCATGATGAGGCATCTGTTTTCCCTGCTATCAACAACCAGTACCTGGATATCGCGAATACCTATTTGAATGATAAGCGAATACTCCTGAAGATGATCAATTTCAAATTTATCATCCTTCAGCTTTTTAATAAGCTTGTGTCGTATTTTCGCTTTCTCCAAGAATTATTCCCAGTTTCCTGATGTTGTTATATCTGTACGGGAACCAAACTTAAGTGGTTTCCTGTTTTTTGCTTCATTACTTTCACTACGAGTCTTGTCAAAGGGTTTGGGATTTTTCACTTCGATCACATCAACAAGTATTCCTGTTACCCCAACAGGTATTTTTCCTGCAAAAATGGTAAAGCGTACTTTATCCCTCCCTTCATAACCCGGCACATATCCCAGTTCATCGAGATTGATCTTGGGATTAAACCTGTATTCCCAATATGTAATCATGTTCTGTCCTTTTTGGATTTTATCACCGGGATTTAGATCCGCCAGACTGGTGATCACCCCATTGTTATGTAAGACGTGTTCGTATGTCTTTCCACGGGGATTTTTCATGGTATATGCCGTAAGGCCTTTTATGGCTCTGTCACCATTTTTAACTTCATAAGAGATAAAAGTGCCACTATCCACGGCATTTTCTGTGTAATTGGCCTTGAAGATTCGCTCTCTGGCAGGAACCATTTCCAGGGTGTCCAAATGAAGGATGACACTGTCTGCGCCATAGGCAAGCGTGATGATCTCTTCAGTGCGCTGAATGATCGGGTATTCCCCGTATTTGATGAAGTTGATCAATGAATCCCAGTCAGCAGTATATTTACCGTTTACTTCCTGATATACAATTTCCGCTTCCCGGATTAGCCCGAGGTGCTCAATGACTAATTCTTCGCGATCAGCGATCATATTTTGCTCGTCTATAGTATATTTTATCGAGCCGGCCAGATAGGTGGCCATACCTAAGCCTATAGATGTTAAAATAATGGTGGCTATTAAAATGCCACTGATGGGTCTGCCCTGTGTGAACTTTCTAACCAGTGCAATGAGGAACCTTAATACTAATACTGCTCCTGCTACAATTAAGCTTGTTGTAAAAATATCCATTTCAATGAGAGATTCAATTTTGAACTTGCAAGTATAAATATTTATTAAAGTAAAACATAATATCAGGGTCTTATTTTGAGATAATTAAAGTTTAAAATAACCGTTCAACCCCATGATCTCCGCAGGCTGGTCTACAAAATCAAAAATACCATGCCTTACACCTTTCATAACACGGAGTTGTTCGAAAGTCACAAACTCAACATTTTTTATCAATTGGCTATTGGCTTCCATTTCAGGATCTTTGCCTGTAACAATCGTGCCGTAGTATTTATCAATATTAAAGAACAACTCTATAGCATGCAGGGGTGGCTTCAGGTATTCACAAACAAATTGTAGTCTTCCCGGCATAACTTCCAGGCCCGTTTCTTCCCGGAACTCACGTTTGAGGGCAGTGATGGTATCTTCCCCAAACTCAACACCTCCTCCCGGAGGTGCCCAGAGCGTATTATTTCCCCAATGGAGTTTTGCAAGGAGGAGGCTGTCCTGGTGTTTGAGTAAACCACATACACGCACCCTGACTTTGTTTCCGTAGAGTTTTTCTACTGTTTTTTCCATGAGCTTTCTTCAATATCAACAACACACCTTTCATCTTCCAGTTTGTTTATTTCATCAGGCAAACTGAAATGTGTTTTTACATGATGCATTTCCTTTTTGAAGTAATTTTTATGTTGTTTTCTCACTTTGGCTTCTAAAAAACGTTTTACATCAATTTCGCTCTCCAGTTTCAGGCGTGGAACAAGCGTAGGTTTGTTGTTGTCATCTTTGGCTACCATCGTAAAATAACAAGTATTGGTATGTTTTACCAGGCCATCCTTCACATTTTCCGCAATCACCTTGATTCCGACCACCAGCGAAGTGCGCCCCACATAATTTACCCGTGCTTTGAGTGATACCAGTTCACCTACTTCTACAGGGGCCAAAAAGTCAACATTGTCCACGGATACGGTTACACAATAGCAGCCGGTATGCTTTGCGGCACAGGCATAAGCCACCTTGTCCATCATTGCCAGGAGGATTCCCCCGTGTATCTTGCCCCCAAAGTTGGCATAACTCGGAATCATCAATTCGGTGATGGTCGTTTCTGATGCGGTAATAGATTTTACGATGTCCTCCATTTTAATTTAATGTTCAAATACAAATATCTTGTTTTTGTTTTTGCCCCAACCATTTTGCCTGAAATAAATCTTAGAATGCGGGTTAAAGAAAACATTTTTATTGTCGGCTGAGAAATCCATTCTTATAACCTATTTGATTTTATATTATGAATTAGACGGGTTATCCGATGATTTAATTTACCTAAACAAGATGTTATCATAAGTATAGGCATATATTATTTTTTGTATAGATAAATTATGATATATTTAGCAGATAAACATATGTCTGGTAGTGTATGTTTATGTATTGCATGGCACAAAGCTGCGATGCAGACACTTGAACTGACCTGATTATGAAAAACACAAAATTTTATATCGCATTAATCATTATAATGTCGGGTGGGTTGGCATATGCCCAATTCCCCTCAGCACATTCTATGTATATGTTTGATCAGTTGATGATCAACCCGGCATATGCAGGGGGGCATGGGCAGTTCAGTGCCATGGCCATTCACCAAAACCAACTCCAAAAATTTCCAGGAGCGCCAAAAAACACGATAGTAACGGCACACTCCTCTTTAGCTCAAAACAAAATGGGACTTGGTTTGCTGTTTACTCATCAAGTAACCGGCGCCCATACAGACCAGAGCTTGTTTATGAGTTACTCCTATAAGTTTAAAATGCCGACAGGAGAGCTAAGTATGGGTGTTCAGGCCGGGGTTCAAAGCTTGAAAACAGAAACGTGGTTGGTGGCTCCGGTAAACCCGAATATATCTTCTTTTATAACAGGAATTGAACCCAATTTCGGTACAGGATTACATTACACCAATAAAGATTTTTTCGTGGGTTTTTCTGTCCCTTATCTGCTAAACCGGGGTGTAATAAGTGGTTCTACGGGTGTACTTAGTGATGCGAAAAGAAGACGTTCTTTTTACCTTACGGCAGGAAATGCATGGAATATCTCCCCTAAATTTAAGTTTGTACCCGCTGCACTAATTCAGGTACAGGAAGACCTTCCTTTAAACTTTGACTTGAACACCCATATTGTGTATAAGGACGCCCTGGGACTTGGAGCCGGTTACCGGCTAAAGGAAGGTTTGGTATTGATGTCTGAGCTCAAGCTCAATGAAGAGGTATATGTGGGGTATGCTTATAATGTTGCAGCCACTGATATACAGAAGTATTCTGGTGGAGTACATGAGATCATGCTCAATTACCGCTATCGTATACCACAATGGCATAAAGGGATGGAACGGCCATCGTTTTTTTAAGACTACTTCACAAAACCCTTCAACTTCTCAAAGCACCCATCTTCACCAATATGCGGCAGGTATAGGGCGGCGGAAAGGCAGATAGTCCAGCCCGGTTCAGCACTTTAAAATCTTAAGTAGAAAGGGCATTATCGGGCATTACTGGGTGCCCCGGCAGGTTCAGTCTATAGAACTTCCCATTGCGCTAATATCTTATTAACAACATCTGCATTTATGAATTTTCCATTTCTGGCACACCTCTTGCATTAGCATATTTATAAAATAATGGTTTCAATTTAAATGTGAAGATTATGAAACGGACTGTACAAATGATGATTGGGTTGGCTTTAATGACCCAGATTGCTGTTGCAGGTCAAGGCAGACAGGGCAACATGGAAAGAGGGGAAAACCATCAGGGAAATCAAAACAGGTATTACTCAGATCGTGGGCCTGACAAACATAATGGGCCGGGAAAGGGCCACGATAAACATAAAGGAAATGGTTATGGACACTATAAGGGGCACGGTCATGGACATCAAAAGCATGGCCATGGGCACTATGATGCCCGCCCGGTCTACCGGCATTCTACGGTCGTTGTGCGGCCGGCTGCACCTCGCCCGGTACACCGTCAGGTATCTGTGGTTTATCACCGCACCGTCAGGCCAAGGGTTTATGCAGATGTAAGAGTAGATGTTGGCCGGCCTGTAGTAGTGGCCAGGCCATATGAAGGTGGTCGTGAAATGAGTGTTCGTGAAATGGAATACCTGTTGTATGATATGGAGATGACACGTGGCGATATGCGTAGATATGAACTGGCCAAAGAAGCGATCAAAGGTCGTGCAGTTTATGCCGAAGATGTAGCTGCCATTATGATGCGCCTTGAATTTGAAGACCATCGCCTGGCCTTTGCGAAAAGAGCATACCGCCGCACCATCGATACGGAGAATTACCGGCTGGTGTTTGACCAGTTGCATTTTGGAAGCAGTAAACACGAATTGCGGGACTATATACGCCATTAATGAATGGGGAGAGATTAGATAATCCCTATCCCTCTCCACATTACGCGTTCTGAATAAGCAGATCTAACAACTAAATATTTGAAAAAGCCGCCCGGGTAAAGGGCGGCTTTTTTTTGTTATTAATGGGTAAAAGTTATTATCATTGCGATGGAATGAAATATATTCAGTTGTTTGCAATATTATTGTTTTCTGCAACCCTGGCGCAAGCCCAGATGAGAAGCGGGCAATTATCACATACATTTTATGTTGAGGCCTTTGGACAGTACAGGGGCTTTGACATTAGCTATGAACCGATGTACAGGTTGAGTGAAAATGGCTGGACATCATTGGGACTGAAGTTTGGCGCCGGTTTAACCAATGGAGGCAAGGGCTTCGCATCATACGGAGCCAACTTTATTTTTGGAAAGAAAATCACTCATTTCACGATAGGAATGCACCGAATGGACTTCCTGCGGGCTCCGGGATTGACCATTCTTGAGTCCGGTTTTGTTTTTAAAACAAAGAATAATTTTTATTTTCACCTCAAGCCACGGGTGTTTCTGGTGCCTTGGTGGGAGACGTATATTATTCCGGGGGCAAGTATTGGTGTTGGGGGCTATTTTTAATTGTTCACATTTAATACTTCATATCACGGCCTCAGAGCCGCTACGATTTCCTTCACTGTGGCCCTGCGATAAAAGTTCAAATCAAATTGCGCATAGGTGATCGTGCCTTCTTTATCGATTATGTAGGTGGCAGGCACGGGAAGAAAGGCTTCCCCGGTGCCATTATTTTCAGAAATCCGTACAGCATGAGAGTTGGCCACTTTTTCTTCATACTCCGGAGTGACTTTAAAGGTCACCTTAAAAGCATCCATAATGTTGTTGCCCGGATCTGAGATCACAGGAAATTTCAGGTTTGTATTGTTCGTGAATTCCTGCGCATGCTCACGTAATTCGGGTGTCACAGCAATTACCCGGGCACCTAATTGTGATATTTGGTTTACAGAATCACTTATAGCAGCCATATGTCGGTTGCAAACAGGACACCATTTGCCCCGGTAAAAGATGAGTACTACAGGATTGTCGTTGAGCACGGAATAAAGGTCAAAAGGTTCGCCACTGATGTCACGGGCTCCAAAACCCGGGGCCTTATCACCCACGCGAAGCCCGGAGGGAATACCGGTGCTTTCATCAATACCCAACTCTTTCAGGTCAGTGATGTTGGGGATATCCATATGTTCTGAGTGGCCAACTTCTTCATTGGAAGCTGCCTTTTCACCCCCTGATGAACAGGCAACCAGAAAAAACCATAATAACAGATAAGTCCAGCTCTTTATCATCTTTTTAAATGCCATAGTGTGCGTATCAATTTATTCAGTGTTGGCGAGTATGTTTTCTTTCAAAACATGAAATTAAATAATCAGATGTCATTTATATAATTTTTGTCGTATTAAATATTCATTGACCTTTTAAAAATACAAGAAAACGATTGTGTACTGGTTTTTTATTTATCGGTTGCATAAATTCCGGCTTCAATGGAAAGTGAGACAAATTATTTAGAAAGGAAAGTCGTCTCCTTATTTTTTTTGTTGGTATTTTTCACATTAGTCCCTGTCAGTATGATGGCACAGGAAGGGGATTATTATGTGAATAATTTCGTCATTTCCCCCGACCGTATCGATAATCCTTATTTTTATGTTGAACAGTCACCGGATGGACTGATCTACGTCGCCAATCGTTCCGGGGTATTGCAGTATGATGGCCACCGCTGGATGCGCATTTCATGTCCTGGTGCCGTATATACTTTATCTGTTCAGGAAGAGGGATTTTATGTGGGGGGTAAGTTTGGATTTGGACAAATTATACGCGGACAGCGGCAGTCACTTTTTTTTCAGTCCTTATCGGATTCCCTGGATCAGACAGGTAACATTTTTGCTTTAAAGCAGCAGGAAGGATTGGCCTATTTTATGAATAGCCGCCAGTTATTCGTCCTGAATACTAAAAATAACCAAATCATCACTTCCCTTCCGGCAGATTCTCTGGAATATGAAAATATGTTTACATACGATGGAAAGGTTCTCGCAAAAATGGCGAATGGACTTTTTCAGCAAGTGGCAGGTTCCGGGCTGGTTGAGTTTAATCCCGGGCCTTCCTGGCCTGCAGACATCAGGCTGATTGAAGAAGATAAGGGGAGTAACAACACAATCGTGGTATCCCAACAGGATGAAATATTTTTGAATCATGGTCAGGGTTTTAAGTCTTTAATGGTTGAAGACAAGGGGTATTTCAGGGATAATGGGATAATGTCAGTCAAGTGGGTCAACGACTCCCTTATTGCAGTGGGTACACTCAAGGGAGGTGTTGGTTTTGTAGATATTCAAAGTGGAAAATTAGGACAGATTATCAACAGCCATACCGGGCTTAGTGATAATGAAACACTGGGTATGCTGATGGATCTGGATCAGGGCCTTTGGGTGGCGCAGAAAAACGGACTGGATCGCATTGCGCCTTTTTTACCTATTTCCAATTTCACACACTACCCCGGATTAAATGGTAAACTTAAAGCTATTTATCCTTTTAATGATCAGTTATATATTTCCACCAGCATGGGTGTGTATAAGCTTCAGGAGGTGAAGGATTTTAAGGAAATCGTGAAACTTATCAGGTTCAGTGATGGCCAATCTCCCAAACCTTATACAGCAGAGCAGCATCCAGCAGTGGAAGAAAAGCCAGGCAAGCCGGATACGCTAAAGGCAAAAGAGCGAAAGGGGTTATTCGGATTTAGGAGAAGAAAGAAAGAAAAAGAGGAAACCAGAAGTGAACATGCCGGTTTTTTTAGCCGCTTATTCAAATCAAAAAAAACATTGGAAACAGACAGCATCTATGTTGAGCATAAAATTTTCAGGCAATTACAGGCTATCCGGTATGTCTTTGAACGCGTAAAGGGTATTGAAAGCCGTTCGTCCTTTTTCAGGGAATATAACGGTTTGCTTTTTTCCGGAGGACTTGATGGCGTATATCAATTGGATGGAGATACAGCCATAGCCATTACCCACGAACCCGTGCGTGACCTGCTTTATACAACGGGAGGATATCTGGTGGTATCAACAGTTAACCGGGAAGTGGTTTTTTATCAACACGCACAGGATCATTGGGAAAAAGTTGATGAATATACCGATTCCGACGATGCCATTTATGGGCTGATTGAGGATGAAGAGGGGGATTTTTGGTTGAGTGGGGTTGATAAAATCAGCCGGTTGCGCTGGGAGGGCGACAGCCTGATGATGGATGCTTTTGATTATGATAATCCCTATAGTGATTTGACCTATGGTGTTCGGTTTAAAAATAGTGTGCTTTTTGTAAATCCACTGGGTTATTTTTTCTTTAACAAAGCAAATCAGGCCCTGGAGAAAGATACCCTGCTCATCAAAGAAATCGGATTGCCTTTAAAATATATCTATGGAGGAAATGACATTTTATGGATATATAATGGTTCGCGTTGGTACAATATCAGTAGTGACGGATCGGTGAATGATGAGCTCATGCTCAACCTGATTTCGGATATTAAGTATGTATCGTTGGATCGGGATGAAAATGTTTTTTGGGTTGTGAGCGCTAATGATGAGTTATTTAGGGTAAACCGCTCCTCGCAGGCTTTTTCCAGTCATTACAAGCTTTTCCTGAAGGAAGTTCGCGGGCAGAGTGGATTGCTCAACCCGGAAGGAACTATTCGGATAGAGCAGATTAATAATGGAGTGGTATTCGAATTTATTCAACCCGATTACTCCGGTGTATTGGGTATTGAGTACAGGTATAAACTCATCGGGCTCGAAGAGGAGTGGTCGGAATGGTCAGCAGAAAATGTGATGCGCTTTCCTTATCTGCCTCCCGGTGATTACAGAATCAGAGTGGAGACGCGTGATATTTTCGGGCAACTCAACCAAAGTCCGGAAATGAAATTCCGGGTGGTTCCCCCGTATTGGCAGCGCCCCTGGTTTTATGCATTGGAAATAGGCTTTTTCACCCTTTTACTCATACTCTCTATCCGGCTGAATCGCTCATCCAACAAAAAATACCTTATGCTCAACAGGCTGCTGGCTTTCCTCACCCTGATTTTGTTGGTTGAATTTGTGCAATCCATCGCGGAGTCCGAGCTGGAAACACGGACTTCTCCGGTTATAGACTTTTTTATTCAGGTTTCTATTGCAGCAGCTATTCTTCCACTCGAAAAATTATTGAGGCGATGGCTTACAGGTACCTGGGGCGGGAGTAAATTGCCACCTTTGGTGAAAGTACTGATGCGAAAAACCAAAAAGAAAGAGTGATTATTTCAGGTGGTTTTCAAAGAGTTTTAATATCCGGCTATATTCATCCGTCCAGCTTTCAGGGTGCACAAAGCCATGGCCTTCTTTGGGATATACGGCCAATTCCCAATTGTCTTTGCCCAACTCAATCAATCGCTGGGACAATCGAACGACATCCTGAAAATGCACATTGGTATCTACCATGCCATGACAAATAAGCAGATGCCCTTTAAGGCCTTCCGCATAATAAATGGGTGAACTTTTTCTGTAAGCCAGGCTATCCATTACGGGAGTATTGAGGATATTGCTGGTATAACCGTGATTGTAGTGGGCCCAGTCCGTGACTGATCGCAATGCTGCACCGGCCGTAAAGGTATCCCCTTCAGTAAACAGGGCCATCAAGGTGATAAACCCACCATAACTGCCTCCATAAATACCAATGCGTTCCGCATCGATTTCATAGTGTTCAGCCAGGTGTCGGGCTCCATCTGCCTGGTCGGTGAGGTCGAAGCCGCCCATGTGGCGGTAAATGCCGGTCCGCCAGTCGCGCCCGTAACCTGCACTGCCCCGGTAATCGATATCCAATATGGTGTAGCCTTTGTCAGCAAGTAAATTATGAAACATGTACTCCCTGAAATAACTACTCCACCACTGGTGAGCATTTTGCAGGTAGCCCGCTCCGTGAACAAAAATAATGGCCGCCCCATTTTTTACGCTTTTTTCGGGCTGATATAATCGGGCGTGGACCTCTGCGTTGTCACGAGCCTTGAAAGTAATAAATTCCGGCATTCTCCAGGGGTACTGCTTCCATTCTTCCGTCTGTGATTGAGTCACTTGTACCAGATTGTTGCTCTTCTCAGTATTCAAAATAAAAAGCTCTCCGGGGCGGTTGGCCACTGAATTGATGATTGCCACCTTACTGTAGTCTGGTGAGAACCAGGCCTCGGATTTACCGGGCAAGTCAACGACAGTAGTCATTTTACCTCCTTTTAAAGGCATTTTATATACTTTTCTCACACCGGGGTGTTCGGGATTGGCCTCAAAATACCACCATTTCTCATCAGGGGAGATGCGTGGATTGTATATCTCGAATTTTCCTTTGGTCAGGGCATCTTTTTTCCCGGTTTCGACATTGATTGTATATAAATGGGAATACCCGGATTCTTCCGACTGAAAAAAGATATGCTTGTTGTCAGGCAGCCAGCCCATTTCACCACTGCTGAAAGACCAGCCTATTCCCGGGCCTGCTATCCAGGCCTCATCATGTTGGTGATCCAGCTCTTTTACTTTCCCGCTTGTCGCATCCAAAAGGCCAATCCAACGGTCTTTGTTGTCTTTTGCCCGAAACGATATGATCGCATATTTCCCGTCTTCAGACCAAAGGGGTTTGTGTGTGAATACCTTCCGGGGAGTGTTTAATTCATGGTCGTATTCGGCGTAGAATGCCGGTGGTGTTTTTAGTCCCTTCAGGTTTTCTGTGATAACAGGGTAGCTTTTATGTGAATTGATATCATAAATGCCGACTTCCATTTCATAGGGGTCTCGCCCTACTTTAGGCCGGGCATTTTGATCTTCGGTGTATCCCGATACCGTGACATAATCGGGCACGATGGTGTTTTTGGCCTTGACCCTTACAAACAGGGAATATGTAATGTAACGACCATCGGGGGATAAGGATATATTATTTATCTGTTTCGTCCCCGTGTAGATTTTAAGTGGCCCTTTTTCTTCATAACCTGCATTAAAGGCTTTTTGTTGTTCCTTTTCCAGCTCGTCTTCTTTTAACACCTGGATAAGTTCCATCTGGTCATTCTTTAACCATTGATCCTGATTGTTCAGTTTATTTTCCTCACGCTCACTACCCAGACGGAAGTCGGTCAGCTGCCGCAGGGCACCTGTGTTGAGCTCGTGCATGAAAAGGTTGTTATCAACGATATAAGTTACATTTTTATCGTGGGAAGCAAATTGGGGGGAATGCTCCCGGGCAGTTGTGAAAGTAAGGCGTTTGGCGGTTCCCGTTGAAATAGTATAAAGATAGATATCCCCGTTTTTTTCATACACTTTTTGGGTGTGGGCTTTGTTATATTCCCCCTTAGAAGAAGGTAATTTTCGCTGCTCGGTTTGTGAAACTTTTTTGGGTGAAGACCAGGGAGCAGAAGCCCTGTAAAGGGAGTCTTCGGGATTGGCCTCCGGGTTCCATTGAAAATATACAGATTTTCCGTCTTCAGACCAATATACATGTTGTGGAGATGTACCAACCCAGTTTTTCGGATCTTGCATTATCTTAGCCACAGTAAGCTCAGGCTTTTGCTGGGCGGCTACCTGATTGTTAATAGAAACACAGGCTATTAAGAAAATAAAAGCGATGGTCTTTTTCATTACGAGACGGTTTAGGGGCGTGAATATATTAAAATATTCAGGATCTCGCAGATGAATAGTTATAAACGGAAATATTTTGATGTGAGAGAGAAATGCGATATGTTTTTCTTTATAAATTGTGCCGATTGACACAATTTATAAAGAAATCATATTTTAAAGCTAACCTACGCGCAGCTTGTTCAGGATCCTAAACAGGAAAAAGGTACAAACAACGGCTACCGTTGCCAGGAGTATTCCCCGGCCAATTTCTCCATAGATAAATCCGCCAATAGAAAATAAACTGGAATAAATGGCAGCACAGCCCAGAAAAATCAACAATACCTGTTGAGGCATTTCCCAAGCTTTTCCTTCTTCTTTTTCGTTGATATCTACGCCGTCAGCTTTGGCTTCGGCTACCACCTTTGCCCAACCCGGTCCTCCGGGATGAGTCAGTTTGTAGAAATTGCGTAGGGTTTCCTTACTTTCGGGGCGGGATGCCAGTGTGGTAATAATCCAGGCTACCGTCACGGATGAAACGGTGAGCAACAGTTTTACGGTAAAGCCATCAAGTACTTCTGTTGCTACGGTTTGGTCTTCAACAACAAGAACAAGTACCATTGCCATC
>Ga0224506_10001211_pt1 | contig 18763 bp, 21 predicted proteins | sample SF_Jan12_sed_USG_2_FD_169108 | JGI IMG/M metagenome (GOLD analysis project Ga0224506, IMG submission 169108) | Sediment microbial communities from San Francisco Bay, California, United States - SF_Jan12_sed_USGS_8_1 | ecosystem: Environmental > Aquatic > Marine > Sediment | place: USA... | reverse complement strand
TGCCGCGTCGACGTCGGCTGGAGTGGTTCTCGCCTGGGCGGCAATGGCATTAATAGTGCGCCCCTCAGCAACTTGCCGGAGCAGAGCCTCTTCGGAAGCCGAAAGCGATGCATCGGCGCGGACTGGAGTCGTTAACGCATCGACGATGTTGGGGTCGAGCACGGAGCCTCCCGCCGCCACCTCCCGGACGGCTCTGGCCAGTTGGTTGCCTTCGCCGATTCGATCCTTCAACAGATACGCATAGCCCGCAGCGCCCTCTGAGAGCAGAGATACTGCGTAGTCAGGGTCGTCAAACTGAGAGAGGATCACCACGCCGGTTCCTGGATGACGTCTTCTCACTTCCTTAGCCGCGTCAATCCCCTCCTTCGAGAAGTCAGGCGGCATCCGGATGTCGGTCACGATGACCTGTGGGTTGAGCTTCGCCGCTCCTGCGACCAGTCCGTCGTAGTCAGCTGCCTGACCGACAATCGTGAAGTCATCTTCGAGGTCGAGCAACGCCTTCACGCCCTCACGGACGATCAGGTTGTCGTCAGCGAGAAACACAGAAATCGTCATCGCCACACCTCTGTTCCGTCAGATTGTACGACCAAAGTGTGCGCCGGATCGCCTGGATCTTCGTCCGTACCATCGCGCATCCTGCGGTGGTGCTAGCCCCACTCTCACAAGCGGCCACCACTGTGGCATCGCGGCGAATCGCTTGACATTCTTGGCCTAACGGAAAGGACTTGTCATGCGTATTGAAACATCAGTCACATCGGTTTCCTGGATACCATCGGAGGCGATTACCGGCCCGATGCGCCTGCCAATCGACCTGGGATTGGGACACTACGACGACCCTCTCCCAGACCACATCGACAACCTCGACGCACTAAGAGACGCAGACAAATTCCGATTTGCCAATGACCTCCGCGCATGGATCGACGTTGAAGACGGTCGCATCGTCGACGCCGGCTACTGCGGCGGTGGCCACATCGGCGCCACGAAGGTAGCCCTTGGGGTCGGGAGTATCACCATCCCGGCGGTGGCATTCCCCGACCTTCAGCTGGATCCGACAATCACCGCAACGACGGCAACGTTCACGCAAACGACTGGCGGCCGAACTGGCGCCCCTATCCCGCGCAGGATCAGTAGGCCACCGTTCGTAAAGGTCACCGCTCCCACTGTCTGGACGACGTTGACCCTCACGATCCACGCCGATGGGAGCCACACCCATGCGTTGACGGGAGCGAGCATCATGCCCCGACACTTCATCTACGACGACGCCATGAACCTGGTCGCCAAGAGCGGCATGATCGACTTCAAAGCTTGGACTCAGGACAGCTTTGGAGACAACACGCCTTGGGGCAACACCGACTCACCGGCGATAGTCACAGCCGTAGAAACCCAACTCGAACGTCGGCTCTCAACTCAAATCATGCGCGAGGGGACCAAGCCCCACTTCCGCAAGATCCGGGCGGGCGAGACGCTGGTCGTCCAGGGAGACCCTGGAGACGAGCTATTCCTTTTACTGGACGGCGTACTCGGGGTCGAAGTCGAAGGCGAGCCAATCGCTGAGGTGGGTCCTGGATCAATCCTCGGGGAGCGAGCGCTCGTCGAAGGCACGAACCGGACGTCAACCCTGCGGGCGATGACTCCCGTCAGGGTTGCCGTAGCGAGTGCCGGAGAGATTCAACCCGAAGCTCTCCGAGAACTGGCGACGGGCCACCGCCGGGAAGAAAACTGAATCACTGGTCCTTGAGGGGCGTCCATCCGACTTCTTGGACCAACCAGCCGTTCCCATCGGGATCATTGAACGTAAAGAACGTGGCGTAGTCGGTGTGGTCTGGATCAGGGCCGGGATGCTGCCGGCCCTCCACGTAGTGGAACAGCTCGCTGACCTCGGTGTCTCGTCCGATAAGTTCAGACCGGGCCGCACCGATGTTCGGAACGACGAGATGCAGGCCCTGCAGGGTTCCGGCCGCTTCAGGATTCGGCATCAACGCGATGGCACACGCCGATCCGGGCGGGACCAGTTGCACGACCCGAAAACCCTTGTTCTCGTAGTCAACAGTGAGATCAAAGTTCAGATGATCGATATAGAACGACTTCGAACGATCGACGTCTGCGGATGGCACAACGATGAGTTCCAGCTTCCAATCCACTTACGCCTCCTTGATGACGACGGCAGCAATGCTAGATCTCCAACGAACACGGTAGGTTCCGACGTCAAACCAGGTCGTCGAGATAGAGCGGGAGCATCTCATGCCAGGTGGCCCAGTCATGGGGGTGATCCTTCGACCAGATGTCTACGCGGTTGGGGATGCCCTTCGCTCCGAGGATCTTGGCCATCCGCCAGGACTCATTAGGGTCTTCAAAGTCACCTGCCCCGGACGCCAGGACCACGTATCGCGACCGGAGCCGATCCAACGTTTCTCCTTCGAGGTTGGGAAGGAAGTCCAGCGGCGAGGAGAAGTAGAAGTCATCTGACCATTCGCCGGCGCGCCACTCTGTGAAGTCGAAGGTTCCGCTCATGGCGATCGCTCCTTTGAACACATCGGGATGGCGGCTCAGCACCTCAATCGCCCAAAAGGCTCCGACTGATGCGCCTGCACTAATGATCTCGATCGAGTCAGAGTTACAGTCTGCCCGAATCGCCGGAACAACCTCTTCACGTATGCAGGCATCGAATTGATTCTGCAGCCACATGCTGTGCTGGGGTGGATCGTGTCGCAGCCACGATTGACCCGAGATGCTGTCGACCGAGTACACCTTGATCTGACCGGCTGCAAGCAGCGGCGACAAGGCTCCTATCAGTCCGCGGTCCTCGATCTCCCAGGCATCGCCACCGGCGGTCGGAAACACCAGCACCGGTACCCCGATCTCCCCCCAGCGCGCCAGGTTGATAACCTGGTTGAGTCGCTCGGAGTGCCAGAGGCGGTCGATACTCAAGCGAGAGCATCCAAACGGTCTCGTTCCGTGGTTCGCCAGAACGCCAGCAGCCCCCAAAAGTGTTCGGTGAATTGGTCGACTTCGTGGGCAGGAAACACGGCTCCAACTTTGTGCCGCACAGCCGCTTTGGCGCGGTCTTCGCCAAAGTAGGTCCAGGCCACTTCATCGAGTTCACCCAGATACGTGTCACAGAAGGACGCAAACTCGAGGTGATCGAACCCGGCCCTGGCGATGGCCGCCATATCTTTGATGCGTTCGGTTTCCGATCCGCCGCTGTCGGCAATCTCGAAATACGGTTCCCAATCCGTAGCTATCCGCATCGGTCGTTTGGTCGTCGCGCAGAACAGCGACCACCGGATGAGCGCCTTGACCAACCACGGGATGTGATAGTGCAACGACGTCACCTGAGAGTCCGGGTTGGCATTGGCGAAGTCGATCGGATGCAGAATGCCGTTGCGTCGGAGCGCCTCGCACGAGTTGAAATCCCATCCGAAGAAGCCGTTGATGATCAGGGCAACGTCTTCCATTCGCTGCCATTCGTCAGCGTCGAGAAATTCGAAGTCGACCTTGTAGCGGTCGTGAATGGGAGCGCCCGGGTCATACCGCATACTGTTCACTTGCGGTCCAACGCCAAGCGCTCGGACAAACAGGTCGAAGGGTTCGACCGCCTCCTGTAGATGCATCACTCGCGTACCCGAGCTGTCGTAGGCCGCCTGGAGGTTTTCGTAAGAGTCGATCCGGGATACGCCGACCCACGCACCGCCGTCGTATGGTTTGAGGAACGCCGGGTAGCCCACCTTCTCGCCGATGTCACGCAAATCGAACATCCGGGCGTAGCTGTCCAACGTGATACCAAGATCCGGACCTTCCTCGTAATCGCGGGGTGGGAGCATCCACGTCTTCGGAACCGGCAACCCAAGTCGCATCATCGCAACATACGACGTGTGTTTCTGCATCGACTGAAAGGTGAAGGGATTGTTGAGCACATAAAGCCCGTCCATGACGACTGCCTTCTTGATCCATTCCCTAGTCGTTGGATACCACGGAGATAGCCGGTCCATCACCAGGTCGTACCTGACGGGCTGGGTCAGATCGAATGGTTCGATGGTCACCCGCTCGATATCGAAGCGAACCGTCTCACCTCCGACATCCAGAGCCAGGTCCAGTTCGCTGACAATGTCTTCGTAGTAGACCGGCCAACACAAGTCCGCACCCAGCGACAAGCCGATCCGTCTGATGCTCTCAGTCATGGGCCCACGTTACCGAGGGGGGCGGGTCGCCGCTTCCGAGGGCGACGGAAAGACCCCTGGCCAGCCGATTTCTCCAGTTGTGCCAGTGATGGCCGTCACGATGCTCCTCGTAGGTGACGGCCGCTCCCGCCGAAACCAACAACGGAGTGAACTTTCGATTGTCAAGCGCCAGTCCCTCATAGATCCCGCACGCTTGATAGATCCGCTCGGCCGGACAGCGCGGATTGTTTTCGAATCGCTGAACGAAATCGATCGTCGGGAGGAAGTGAGGGCCGCGCTTGTTGGGCCCCCCAAGCTCCGTGACGAACGAGCCGGAAAGCAGTACCAGACCACCAACCCCGCCGATTCGCCACGCAGCCGATAACGCGGCCACGGCTCCAAGGCTGGCCCCCAGATAGGCATGGTTCGCCGGGTCGTCGTTGACGCCATGATGGGCAATTGCCTCTCGCACGATCTCGGCCACGAAGACTGCTTGGCGCGGATCGTCCGAGTACTCGGGCATTCGGTCTATCGGGTCAACCAGGGCTACGACAACCGGCGGAATCACCCGTTCGGCGATGAGATTGTCGAGGACGTCCAGCAATCCAGCATGCCGAACAAAGTCGCTTCCGTCGTGCACGACGAGAAGCGGCCGAGGACCGACAGAGTCGGTAGCCGGGTGATACCAGTTGACCGCACATAGATATCCAAACGCCTGTGAATCGATGGTCGAACGAACCAGCTTCCCCTCCGGCGCCCTCCGGGGCCGCACCCACGGAGGTTCGATGTAACCCGGGCCGAAGGCCACCGAGTTGGCCCCGTGTGGGTCCGTCGCCAAATGCCGATTGAACGGGTCGGGCGAGAGCATCGACTGGTCCCCAAGTTTGACCGCCAGCTTGTATTCGAATCGTGCGTACTCCGGCAATTCGACAGTGACGGCGCGAAATCCAGGTGCCACTTCTTCAAGTAGGGGGACCTTCGGAAAGTTCGACATGAAGTGCTGCACCTTCACCCGGTCGGCGTTCCCGACATACAGGAAGGTGGTCGTGTTTCCTACCTGAAGCGGCGTCTCGTAGGTGCCTCCCAGGCGGAGACGGCCGTCGACGGAGGCTTTGGCGAGTTCACCCACCACTGGCGGAAGCTTGGCCTTCGGGAGGGTCGTCGTCACGCGAGTGAGATTACCGACATCTTGGGAAGTCGCGAGGCGAGGCGTCACCCGACGCTCCGCAACGCAGTCGGGCCACCTCTACGCACCTCGGATGATGCCGATACATGAACATCCCGGCCAGCTTCACACCACACCTGAGGCAGGCGGCGGCCATCTCAGTTGTCTAAGACGGCTTACCTCGGAATTGCCGGCTTGTTGAATGGCTGGCTTGGCTGTGCCTGTACCGAGCCTGGCTGAGCTGATCACACCCTATCGAAACCTTGGCTATCGGAGCATCCGACTGGGACGTCCAGGCACCGTCGGCATCACTTGACTCGATGCCTGTCTCTAGGAACCTGAGCCCGATCACCTCGTCGAGGCCGTTTGGAAATTTTAGCGCCAGCGGTTCGTGCAAGGCGGCGGCCCGGTGCGCCGCACCGATCAAGCTACCGGGACCGCCGCCGATCACGGCGAGCCGAAGCGGCGCCCCAGCATCCTGATTACCGGATTGAGGTCATTGGCCCCGCCAGGCACCGAGGTGGGTAAAGGCCGTTGCGAGGGACCGCTATCGAAATCGTTCAGCATGGCCCTCATGGTCGACGAGGGTAAACGTTGGCGAGCCTCATCCTGAGAAGACCCCCGCCAGCAGCGGCGAACTACGACATCTTTGCTGTAAGGACGACGTAGCATTACCGGCTAGCGACCTCGAAAGGATCGGCAATGGTTTGGAAACGCATTGTTATGGCTCTGGCCGTCCTGTCCCTGTTGGCGGTAAGTTGTACGACTTCCGATGGCGAGCCGAGCGACTCGAACACGAGCAGCTCGTCAGGCGCAAACGTGACGATAGACAACTTCGTATTCGGTCCGTCGTCGCTGGAGGTAAGCGTTGGTACAGAGGTCACCTGGACCAACAAGCAAGGTTCGCCTCACACGATCACGGCTGATGATGGATTGTTTGCCTCGGACACCGTCGCGAAGGATGGAAGCTTCTCGTTCACCTTTGCCACTCCCGGCACCTACCCGTACCACTGCGAGATCCACCCCAACATGACCGGCACCATCACCGTCAGCGGCTGACATTCGGATACGAGCGGATACAGCAACCGACCGGTGGTCGCAGAACGACCGCGACGACGCCTTCACCAACCTGGGCACCGATGTTCGGGCGATTGGGCTCTCCTCCGCCCGACGAGGACAGAATCGCGATCACGTCTCGCTCAGCGTCATCGAGACGGCCAGACCCAATAACCCTTTCTCACCGGTCGCCCTCCCTTCCGTCGTGTCGTTCCCCTCGACCGATAGCTCTATCGCCATCTGATCGGCACCAACCCAGTCCCGCGGATACCTGTAAGTGAACCCGCCCAGCCGGACACGTAGCATGACAGAAAGGTGGACGTGGTCATGGGCTCAGCAGTCGACAACCGAGCCGCAGCTCAGCGGCGATTCGACATGCTCTTCGAAGCCAACCACCCCGACATCTATCGGTATTGCGTCCGTCGGCTCGGACCCGTAGACGCCGAAGACGCCGCCGCCGAGGTGTTTGCCGTCGCCTGGCGACGCATCGGCGAAATGCCGCCTGATCCAGCCAGCCGGGCTTGGCTTTTCGGCGTCGCCTACCGGGTCGTTGGCAACAAATACCGCCACCGCCGACGGCAAAGGAACCTATCTCAGCGCCTCCGGTTGATCAGATCCACGGAAGACCCCGTCGAAAGGCTAGGCGACGATATCGATCGCCTCTACCTCGCCCTCGACCTTCTCGGTGCGACCGATCGCGAGCTGCTCCGACTCGCCGCCTGGGACGGTCTCACGAGAGCCGAGATCTCCGCAGTGCTTCATATCAACGAGAACGCTGTCGATCAACGCCTACACCGAGCCCGAATCCGCTTGCGCGCCCATTACGACAAGCTTCGGATCGACAGGAGTCACCCGAGCCCAGAGGAGGCGTCCGCATGAGGGACCTGATGGAAATCACCGATCCCGCCCAAGGCCACTCGATCGACGGCGCTGGGCTACGACGAAAAGTCGACCAGAAGATCGCTGGGTTGGAGACACTGGGTGGCCTCGCTGGCAGGCGACCATTGACCTACGTACTGGCGGGATTCCTGGCGTTGTTCGTAGCTCTGTCGGTTCCGGTTCTCCTGAGGCAGCAATCGGACGATGGGGTCCCAAGACCACCTGATGGCCCCGCGACCCTGCCAGGTATTGAAACCGTCGTGCCCCTTGCCTCGGGCGGCGTCCAAACCGGGGCCATCGACGGCAACACGATATGGATGGTGACCGCCCTGGCCGGCCAACTCCAGAAGATCGACGCGAATACCGGCGAGCTTTTGGATGCATACGGCATTGATGGGCATGTGGAAGGCGTCATCGTGGGCGCCAACCATCTTTGGCTCCTGAGCTACAGCAACGAAGGAGAGGTGCTTCGGTTCGATCCGACGACAGGCGCAGTGGACCTAAGGGTGAAGGTCGGCGGACTACCGCTCGGGGCGGAATGGTTCGCGGGAAATCTGTGGGTCAGCAACGACCGCTCCGAAATGCTTCGCATTTCCCCTGATGGTGAAATGCTGTCCATGCAACCCGGAGCGGTCAAAGGAACGGGGCTCGGATTCTTGTGGATCAATGACCCCACTACCGATCTGATCACAAGCGTGTCAGCAGATGGAACCGTCGGAGAGATCGTGATCCCAACGGATGGCCAAAGAACCGTGAGCGGAGCCGACGTTCGCGAGGTTACGCAGGCGGGGGGTGACCTGTGGCTGTCGTCAGGCGCACCGACCTCGACTGCCGTGCTCCGATATGATCCGCAGCCCGGAACCCTCGATCCCCTGCCGGTAGCAGTCGGGTCATGGTCACCAAAGGAGTTCAACGGGTTCTTATGGTTGACCTCGCGCTTCGACAACGTCCTGGTCCGCATCGACCCTTCGAGCGGAGCTACCAAACAGTATCCGCTTCCCGGGAAACCGGGGGGCCTGCTGATAGCTGACGGGGCACTCTGGGTGGCTTTGTACCAACCCGGCACGCTGATGCGGCTCGACGTCAACGCGCAGCTAATCGAAACCGGGCCAATTGTGGTGTCAGGGGGCTCGAACGGCCACCACCTGGTTTGTTACGCAGGTGCGTCGGCAGCCGACGCCGGCCCAACGATTATCCTCGAAGGGGAGGCGTGGGCGAACTACGGGTACTGGTCAGTGGTCCAATCTCTCATCGCTCACCGGGGCTACCGGGCGTGCGCTGACGGCTATCTCTCCGACGATTTGCCTGAACCGGAGCAGCGGGCAGCCGACCTGGCAAGAGACCTGGATGCCCTAAGCATCACGGGCCCCTATATGCTCGTTGGGGCTGGCGATGGAGTTCATACCGTCCGCCTGTTCGTCGAGAACCGCAGCGACGTTGTTGGTGTTGTACTCGTTGATCCAATGCCGATTGGTTTCGAATCGTTCTACGACAGTCAGATAGGCGACAGCCGGCATCCGCCGTGGCTCGATCTTCGGACCGAATTGTCGGACTCGCTCACCGGTCTCAGCTCGATACCTCTCGTAGTGATCGGCCAAGGTCCGACAGCGGTCTACGGTGCGGAGAAGTTCATCAACTACTCGGGCGGCACCGAAGTGCGGGACTTTTGGCAAGATGGCCTGTCGTTCTACGAAAGCCTATCGAGTGCCTCGCGATCGGTCACTTCGGCCAACAACGGTCTGACTGGCATCGTGTGGAACGAACCGGACCTCATCGTCCGACAGACCCTCAGCCTGGTCGCCCAACTCGGCTTGGGCTCCGATTCGCAAAAGTGACGGTCGATCTCATCACATTCTGAGTTTCTTCTGCTACCCCCGTCGGAGGTTGGGTGGCGTCGACCTTCTGCAATGAGGCAGGACGTCCCAAGAAGTAGCCCTGACCATACGCGACACCCAACTCGGCCAACGAAACCAACTCGGACATCGTTTCGATACCTTCTGCCACCACCTGCGTCCCAGTCGCTTTAGACAGGGCGACCAGGGCAGACACCATCGCTTGCCGATTCCGGTCATGGTCGACACCCCGAACCACGTCGAGGTCCAGCTTGATGGAATCGTGAGGGATAAGCACCAGATGTTTCAGGCTGGCCATGCCTGCTCCAACATCATCGATCGCAACACGCAGACCCCGGCGGCGCAGTTCAGCAATGGTCGATCGGAACCGCTCGTAGTCTTCAATAAGAGCTTCCTCGGATATCTCCAAACGCACCCGGCCAGAGGTAAGGCGCTTCACGATCGCAGAAAACGGGAGCGACTCAACGACTTTGGGCGAAACGTTCACGGTGATGTATCGACCCGCCGGAACATCATCGAGTCGCCGCACCGCCGCACTGACGGCCGCCAGTTCAAGCTCGACACCGAGGCCGAGCTGGTCGGCCGCTCGGAACCAGGCGTCGGTTGGAACATCCGACTCGAAGCGGGACAAAGCCTCGTAACCGACGGGTCGCCTATCACCAACGAGCCAGTTCCCGAGCTGAAAGATCGGTTGAAACTGCATGTCGAGGCCGCTGCCGCGAATCGCCGCCCGAATCGCCGTCGTAAGTTCTGGAGACACGGGCAGGTCTTCGGTGGGAGATCCGTGCGGAGCCACCCACTCCAACGTCGTTGCGATCTCCTCAGAACTGCCCATCATCTGCGCCCTTCCCATGGTGTCGGCTCCCGGGAGCATTTCCTCCGAACGGTTAGCCTGAAGGCAATATCGGACATATTCAGACGAAACTTGACAACAACCTCTCTTCTGGCACGAAACGCTCGTGACAAACTACCGCAAGGTGCTGGCGGAACTGGCAACACTGGCGTCCGCTACCGGCAAAGCCAACCTGAATACATTCCGTTCACCCTCACGACGGGCAGACACCTCGCCTCCCTGTGCCCTCGCCAGGGCCCGCGATACCGTGAGACCTAGACCAATAGAACCCGGCACCGAATCGGGCCCTTTCATCCTCTGGTAGGGCTCAAAGATCCGATTGGTGTCGCCAGGCGGAAGGGGAGGACCATTATCACTGACATCAACAAACACCTCGTCTCCCTTCCGACCGACCTCGACGGAGACTCGGTGACCACCATATCGAATCGCATTTGTGACGAGGTTTCGCACTATTTGGCGCACTCTTCCCGGGTCGGCAAAAGCAATGAAGGTCGAATCGGATTCGCTGAGGCTTAGCCCGTGACCGGGAAGAAGTTTCAGGACCGACTCCACCTCAGCAGCCAGATCAATCGATTTCGGCACGACCTGGACCTGGCCGATTTCTGATCGGGCGATCACCAGAATGTCTTCAATGAGATGCGACATCTCAACACTGTTCTGAGCGACGAGGGCCACAAACTCCTTCTCTTCAACCGGAGTCAGGTCGTCGTTGTCTCTGAGCTCCTGAGAAAACCCGACGACCGCCGTAAGCGGTGTCCTCAGCTCGTGAGCCACCGACGCAAGGAAGCGATCCTTGGAGGCAAGCAACTCCTCCAGACGACGTTGCGTTTCGGTGAGTCCCGTGACGTCGCTGATTGTCAACATGACTTGCGAATAGTCCAGCACGCCATCCACCATCTGGACCGGTTGCCAACGCAGGTCGAGGTGGAGCTGGCGACCATCCTCGGTAACTGGCGACACGAGCATCGAAACAAACTCATCGCCGTCCCATACGGCCATCAGGTTGGTTACAAAACTCTCGCGCGCCTCGTCAGACAGCAGGTCTCGAAGATCGTGACGCCCGGAACCAGAACCCAGCTCGGCGTTCAGGTCTTGTGCCGCCGGGTTGGCATCGGTGACTCTCACCAGGCCGACCAGGTCGACTAGATGTTGATCGTCTTTGAGAAGGGCCCGTAAGTCCGAGAGGCCAGATTCCCGCAACTCATCAAGTCGCGCTTTGACCCGGGAAAAGTCCTGGCGCTGAATCGCAATCGGTGCCGCTTGAAAGAGCTGGCGATACCGATCTTCGCTTTCGGCCAATGCATACTCCGCCGCTCGGCGCGCCGTGACGTCGTCGATTACCCCCACAAAAAAGGCCTCTGTAGAGTCACCAAACACGGTCATCTGCACCCGTGACCAACGCTCCTCACCACTGCGAAGAAGCGGGAGCTCTCGTTCGACGACCCCTCCGGACCGCACCAATTGGCGGGAAACCTCCTCAAGGCTTTCGAGGTCATCCGGCCTGACAAAGTCAGCGACCGCCATACCGACCGCGTCGGCGTCAGCGTCAATCCCAACAATGTGTTTGAACGCAAGGTTGGCGGACACGACGATGCCTTGCGTATTGACCACGAGTATCCCCACTCCAGCGTGCTGAAAAGTTGCCTCGTAACGCGCTTCGGCGTGGGCGAGATCTTCCAGCGCCTTCTCTCGCTCTCCTCGCATCGCCTCAGGTCGACCAAGGAGATCAAAAAGCCCATAAGCGACCATCGCAGCAATGAGTATCCCGGCGACCCATAGCGTCGCGGTTGTAGGCGAATTCGTCGGCCAACCGGCCTCCGGTTGCATCGCCAAGGTCCAGGTAGTTGAAGTTGCTCCGACCTGAAGCGTCCGAATAACCGGATCCCCTTCGAAAGCTTCCGGAGAACCGGCAATAACGGTCGAGTCTCCGGACCGCATCAGTCCAGCCAGCATCGATTCCGCACTTGGCTCCAGACCAACATCCGCGGCGATCGCCGGCCAGTCGAGGACGAGAGCGGCAAACCCCCAGAAACTCCCATCGTCGCTATAGATGGCGCGACGCACGATCAGTCCCGAGCCACCTTGCACCAGCCCCACCGGACCCTGAATAACAGTTTCCCCCGAGTCGATCGCCGGTTCGAGCAAAGCGCGTCGATCGGGATCGGCCATCAAGTCGAGGCCAAGCGCTGCCTCATTGCCCTCAAGCGGGAACACGTACTCAAGGATGGAGGCTGGTCCCAACTGCACTGACCGGATCTTCGGAGCAACGTCCATCAATGCCTGGGCGAAGATCGGGAAGTCAGCTTCGAGCCGGCTCCGGTCACCGCCGCTCAATTCCACCACCGTGGACAGAGTCTCTACTGAGGCCGACTCCCGGACGATCGCGTCACTGAGAGTTCGGGCCAGGCGATCGGCGCCAGCGGATACCTCCGCACGAACTTGCGCGTTGTACGCCGAACGCGACGCACCGTCCACAAATGCGGTAAGCGCCAGAATAATGAGTGCGGTCAATACGCCCGCTATGCCACGTTTCATGTATCTCCGTTGCCCTACCAAGTGGTTCGGCTGCTTTCTCGCGTAGCTGAAGCGGTCCTCAGACCTGCTCACTCGATCAGGGTAAACCGTTTCACGCCGGATAGCACCGATCCGCCCCACCCGGCAAGGCCCGACGAACACCGCCAAAACCAGTCAGCACGGGAAGTTGTGGACGATCCTCGGGGCTGCCGAGTCTTTGAGGTCACTCGGGAGTTACGTACGCAGCGGTGAGACCACCGTCGACCATAAACTCGGTTCCTGTCACATAGGAAGATTCATCCGAGGCCAAATACAGAACCGCCTTGGCCATCTCATCGGCCTCTCCGAAACGACCCATCGGGACATGGACGAGCCGTCGATTGCGCTTTTCCTCGCTGTCGAGCAACTTCATCAGCAACTCGGTCCGGAGAGGTCCGGGACAGAGGGCGTTGACGCGGATGTTCTCCCGGGCGTGAATGACCGCCAGCTCCCTCGTCATCGAAAGCACCGCCCCCTTCGAGGCGGTGTAGGCCAACTGAGGGGTAGCCGCCCCTACCAACGCCACGAACGACGCAGTATTGATTATCGACCCGCCGCCCGCCCGGCGCAACGCTGGGATTCCGTACTTGCACCCGAAGAAGACCCCCTTGACGTTTATGGCCATCGTGAGGTCCCAAACTCGCTCGTCAGTGGATTCGGCATCGCCATCGTCGGGAAGCATCACCCCGGCATTGTTGAACAAAACATCGAGCTTCCCGAAGCGTTCCTCGGTCGCAGCGACCATTCGTTCGCAGTCGCTGGCGTTCGAGATGTCGGCTTGCAGGGCGACCATATCGCCACCCGCTTCACGGACCAAGGCGGCCGTTTCTTCGTTGGCTTCGGAACTGACGTCAACGCCGGCGATCCGGGCTCCTTCTCTGGCAAGAAGCAGGGCGGTTTGGCGTCCGATTCCGGACGCCGCGCCGGTAATGAGCGCGACCTTGCCTTCGAGTCGCATTTTCAGATCCTCTCGAAGTAGCGGGCGCGTTCCCAGTCGGTTACCGCGGCATCGTAGGCCGATTGTTCGGTCTCATAGAAGTGCGAGTAGTGGTCCGCGACCGCATCGCCGAAAGCTCGCCGGGCAAAGGTACTTTCTTTGAAATCGGCGACCGATTCCCGAAGAGAGTGCTGGATACGCGGCAGATCCGACGCGGCATACACGTCTCCCTGGAAAATGTCAGGTGGTTCGATCTGGTTTTCGATCCCGTCTAGCCCACTGGCAATTGCAGCGGCATAGGCCAAATAGGGGTTCACATCGGCACCGGGAATCCGACACTCGATCCGCAGGCTGGGTCCCGAGCCAACCACCCGAAAGCCGGCGGTGCGGTTGTCTTTGGCCCAGGCGATCCTGGTGGGCGCCCACGATCCGTCCTGATAGCGCTTGTACGAGTTGATGGTGGGAGCGTAGAAGACCATCAACTCGCGGACATGGGCCATCCAACCACCGAGGAACCATCGAAAAGTGTCCGAGGCGCCGAGTCCCGCGCCCATATCTTGATCCCCGACGAATGCATTCCCCGCGTCATTCCAGAGACTCATATGGATGTGACAGCTGCTGCCCGCTTCAGCGGAGTCAGGTTTGGCCATGAAGGTGACGCTCACGCCCTGGCTCTCGGCCGTTTCCTTCAAGCACTGTTTGAAAACGACATGCCGATCGGCCATCTGCATCGCTTCGGCATAGCGAACATTCACTTCGTGCTGGCCCCGACCCCACTCACCTTTCGAAGTCTCGACCGGGATGCCCGAATCCCGCAGGTTGCGACGCGCCGCCGCCACGTAATCCTCAACACGAAACCCTTGGAGCAAGTGGTAATCCTCGATGTAGGTGCCTGCGGCGTGCAGGGATCGAAACCCCTTCTCCGACGCTGCCTCGTATGAGTCCCTAAACAGAAAGAACTCGAGTTCAGATGCAGCCATGGCGGTAAGACCCGAAGCCGCCAGGCGATCCAGCTGGGCTCGCAGGATGCTCCTCGGTGCCACCGCCACGTTGGTGTGACTGGCGTCGTCAACTACGTCGCACAAGACCATCGCCGTCCGATCCGCCCAAGCCGCCCGGCACAAGGTGGCGAAATCCGGAACCAGGTGAAAGTCGCCGTAGCCGAGTTCCCAACTTGCGTAGGCGTAGCCGGGCACGGGTTCCATCTCCATGTCAACGGTGAGAAGGTAATCGCAGGCGTGACTTCCGTTGTCGACTGCATCTTCAAGGAAGAACTCGGCGTCGAACCGTTTGCCAAGCTGCCGACCATAGTGATCGGTAAAGGCGACAACGACCGTATCGATGTTCCCGGCTGCAACCTCCGACCTGAGTTCATCAAGCGAGAGAAGTCCCCTGGTTGGCATCGTGCCTCCGTCGTTCGTCATGAGGTGTCGCCACCTTTGGGTGGACACTAGATGACTCCGTCGGGTCAGATCACTGCGTCGACGGTCGGCGACGGTCCCAGATTGCGTGCTTGTGGTGGTGGTCCGGTTGCCGGCGTTCCGAATGGCATCGATCCGCTTCGAGTCGAACGGTTTAGAGTCGCGGTAAGCAACGGATGAGGCAGGCGATGGAAATCAGCTTTTGGATCGACCCCATATGACCATGGTGCTGGGTGACGGCCAGGTGGGTCGTCGAACGAGTGCAACCCGAACGCGACCTTTACGTCACGTGGGAACCGATCAGCCTTCTCCTCAAGAACGACCCGGATCCCGATGGCGATTCCTATGAGCGCTACTTTCGCACGCATCGCCTACTGAGAGTCCTTGAGTCGGTGCGAACGACCGACGGTAACGACGGGGTCTTCAAGCTGTATTGGGAACTGGGACGCCGGATCCACCACGACAAGGCGCTGATGGAGTTGTCGGTGCGCGACGCCCTCGAATCTACCGGCCTCGACGTGAACCACGCCGAAGCATTCGGCGACGAAAAGTGGGACAACGAAATCCGCACCAGGATGGACGTCGGACTCGAGTTGGCCGGCAACGACATCGGGACACCGATCATCGCGTTCGACGATGCTCACGGTGATCGCGTAGGCATCTTCGGACCCGTGATCACCCGTGTTCCGGAAGGTGACCTTTCGTTGCAATTGTGGGATGGCCTGGTGTCGGTGATGACCGTCCCGGGTTTCTGGGAGCTCAAACGGACCCGAACGGAACGTCCCCAGTTCGGCGAACGCCCCTAGCCCCGCCCCACCTCAACCGGTCGAGTGTGCTTACGGTTCGCAATATCGAGCCTGGATGCACACTCGACCTAGATTCGGTGCACTCGCCGACCGGGCCAGACCAGCGCTCAGTACGCCCAAAGGGAATACTCGACCTGGCATGATGGGCTCATGCAAATTACCGCCCGAGTCGACTACGCCATCCGGGCGCTTCTTGAGGTGTCCGCCAGCGACCCGGCGAGAGTGAGCCGCGACGCTCTGGCCGCTGCCCAGGACATTCCGCCCCGGTACCTGGAAGCGGTGCTGCTCGATCTGCGTCGCGCCGGAATACTGGTCGGACATCGCGGCTCCGCAGGCGGTTACTCCATGGGACGGCCCGCAGACGAGATCACCGTGGCGGACGTCGCCAGAGCTGTCGACGGGCCGCTCGCCCTGGTGCAGGGGCAGCGTCCCGAGCACGTGAGTTACACCGGTTCGAGCACCAATCTCCATGAGCTATGGATCGGCCTTCGGGCCGCCGTACGTTCCGTGATGGAAGCCGTTACGATCGCCGACCTGGGGGCCGGGTCGCTACCTCCGGCGGTGCGCCTACTCGTCGACGACCCCGACGCCTGGCTGCCGCGCTGACCCATCCGCCGCGTAGCTCATAGCCTCGGCCTCCGCTTCCGGAACACGCTCCCGCACATGGGGCCGCGCACCCGCGAGTACGACCACTATCAGGATCACTACGGAGGAGATCCAACCGGCTAGTGGCAAGTCCATCAGCCTCCCCAGTTCTCGTACTTGAGTGAGCATAAGCAGCCCACCAACAGCCAGCCCCAACACTCGAGCCGGTATGAACCTGATGACGTAGGCTCCGAGCGGTGCGGCAACGATCCCGCCGGCGATCATGGCCAAAGCAACCCCAAACTCGAAGGGCCGGTCGCCTACGGAACCGATCAACACACCTGCCGCTACGATCGCTACCGCGACCTCAGCAGTATTCGTCGAACCCACGGCCACACGCGGCGAAAGACCTCGATGCAGCAACCATGGCGTGACGACCGGCCCCCAGGCACCAACCAGTCCATTCGACAGTCCCCCGACCCCGCCGGCTATCTCAATATGACGACCGGCCATCGCTGACCCCGAGAGGGAGTTGGCACCGCTTGCCAGGACCTCGCCGATCGGGCGGCTGAAACGGAGCGTGATCCGAACACCCATCGTCAGCAGCATCAGTGCCAGAAACGGCCGGAGCGAATCACCGGCAACAACTCGAAGAATCATGGCACCAACGATTGCTCCAACAATGCCAGGTATCGCCAACCGCATCACCAGTCGGCGGTCGATGTTTCCGAACCTCCAATGTGAGACCGCGGATGCGAAACCCGTTGCGACTTTGGCAAGATTCACCGTCGCTGATGCGGTCACCGGGCTGAATCCGCTAGCGAGAAGGAGCGTCGAGGAGGTTGGTCCGAATCCCATCCCGAGAGCTCCGTCAACGAGAGAAGCCAGGAATCCGACCAAAGCGACGAGGGCTAGATCCTTCATATACCGTAAATCCTACCGAATTCACGGTATATGGTCAACATCTAACCCTCCAGTCATGCCAACGCGGCCTCCATAGGACCAGCTTTTGCCAGTCGAGTGTGCTTACGGTTCGTAATATCGAGCCTGGATGCACACTCGACCCGGCTGGGGGGGCTTATACACTCTTCCGAATGGCGCGCCGCAACCGAGTTGACCCTTTTGGTGATCTGCACGCCGTCCCGGATCACGGGCTGTTCACCGGCAACCGTGGCTGCCTCGTCAACGAACACGGCGAACTCGTGCGTCACCACCGCGGATTGCTATGGATCACCTGCGTCTTGGAATACAAGGACTGGAAGTCACCCTTGTCCGCTCCGCGACATTGGACGCCGCTCTTCTTTCTCGACGACGCAGTTGCGCTAGCGGCCGGCCATCGGCCGTGCGGCCTCTGTCGACCAGCCGCCTATCGCTCGTATAAGGAAGCCGTGAGCCGGGCCCGCAACACCGACGCGCCGCTCAGCGCGGCTGAGCTCAATCGATCACTTGCCGCAGACCGCCTGAAACCAGGTCGCGGCATGAACCGATCAACCGATCGTAAGACCTGGGCAGCGAATATCGATCGCCTGCCCACCGGCACGGTCATTGTCGACGACAGCAACCGCGCGTGCGTGGTGATGCCTGACGAAATCCGCGCATTCGACTTTGGTGGGTGGATGACGCCGGAACCTCGACCCGACGACCAGCCAGTGATGGTGCTGACCCCACCCACGTCTGTGGCGGCGCTGTCGTTCGGCTACCAGCCACTGCTGCACCCGTCAGTCCACGAATTGCGCGCAAACGCGACCAGACCGACGAATCCATACGTAAGGTGAAGGAGGCCGATCGGAGCAACTTGGACATCATCGATAGACACTTCGCCGCTGAAAACGCCCACGACGTGCAGGCCACGCTCGCCACATATACCGACGACATCGTATGGGACGACGTCACCCATCCCGACGCACCATTTCACGGAAAGCAGGCGGTAGGCGAGATCTACTCGTCCATTATCGACGCCATCCCTGATGTGCTCCTCACGTCGATCAAGCGGTACCAAGGCGATGGATTTGTCGTGGACGAGTCAATTCTCTCCGGCCACGTGCACGGCGAGTGGTCGGGCATGGCCGGAGGCGGCGCTCCCGTTGCCGTCCGGATTCTGCACATCTTCGAGATTCGCGACGGACTGATCTCCTTCGAAAATGCCTGGTTCGACGCCTCCAACGTGCAGCGTCAGATCGTCGAATGGCAAGCTTCACAGGCCTGACGCTCGATCGAGGCACCATTGACGCTCACCTGACAGACCTCGACGCCGTCGCCGGCATCAACCGAGCATTGGTCGAATAATGAAACGGGCGCCGATACATGTCGGCGCCCGTCTGTTACTGCGGTGATGAACTGCGATTAGGCCTGGAGGGTGGCCTGAACGTCAAACTCGACTTGCAGCTTCTTTGAGACGAGAACTCCCCCGCCTTCAAGCGGTACATTCCAGGTCAAGCCCCAGTCTTCCCGGTCGACGCTTCCGGTCGCCGTGAACGCAGCCTTGGTGTTGCCGAACG
>Ga0224506_10001210_pt1 | contig 18768 bp, 16 predicted proteins | sample SF_Jan12_sed_USG_2_FD_169108 | JGI IMG/M metagenome (GOLD analysis project Ga0224506, IMG submission 169108) | Sediment microbial communities from San Francisco Bay, California, United States - SF_Jan12_sed_USGS_8_1 | ecosystem: Environmental > Aquatic > Marine > Sediment | place: USA... | reverse complement strand
TTTATCCAGTTAACGTTTATATAACAAAGAGAATCTCCCTTTTTTGACCTAATGGCACAAAAAAGGCTTAAATTACAGAGACTCTGGCAAATTTCCGCTTACCAACCTGATAGACATGCTCAGTACCTGATTCAATCCGTAAAGATTTGTCATCAACACGTTCTCCATCAATTTTGACGGCCCCCTGCTGGATCATGCGCATGGCATCCGAGGTGCTGGCTGTCAGGCTCGCTTCTTTCAGTAAATTAGCAATCGGCATGGCGCCATCTTTTGCCTTCAGCTCTACCAAAGGCATTTCATCCGGCATGGCTCCTTTCTGGAAGCGGGCAATGAAATTTTCCTGTGCCTTCTGTGCTGAGGCTTTATTGTGGAATCGGGTAATAATTTCCTCTGCTAACAGGAACTTGGTATCACGTGGATTGGATCCGGCTTCAATATCCTGTTTAAACTGCTCGATTTCAGCCATAGGTCTGAAACTGAGTAATTCAAAATAACGCCACATCAGGTCATCCGAAATCGACATAATCTTGCCAAACATCTCGTCTGGAGCTTCACTGATACCTATATAATTGTTCAGAGACTTGGACATTTTCTGTACTCCATCCAAACCCTCCAGAATCGGCATGGTCAATACCACCTGTGGCTTCTGACCATAACTTTCCTGCAACTGACGACCTACCAACAGATTGAACTTCTGATCAGTACCGCCCAGCTCCACATCGGCCTTCATGGCGACTGAGTCATAGCCCTGAATCAACGGGTACAGGAATTCGTGAATAGATATGCCCTGGCCACTGGCATATCGCTTATTGAAATCATCCCGCTCCAACATGCGCGCCACTGTATGTTTGGCCGCCAGCCCGATCAAATCCGCCGCATTCATTTCATTCATCCAGCTGGAATTGAACATAACTAACGTCTTTTCCGGATCCAGAATCTTGAAAATCTGTTGCTCATAGGTGCGTGCATTTTCAATCACATCATCGCGTGTCAACGGTGGACGTGTAGCACTTTTCCCGGTGGGATCACCAATCATGCCGGTGAAATCCCCGATCAGGAACATGACCTCATGCCCCAAATCCTGAAACTGACGCAATTTATTGATAAGTACTGTGTGACCCAGATGCAGATCCGGCGCTGTTGGATCAAAACCGGCTTTAACCCGTAGAGGTTTTCCGCTCTCCAGTCTCTTCTTTAGATCATCTTCCAGCAGAATCTCTTCTGTACCCCGTTTTATGATCGAAAGTGCGTCGCTAGATGTCATGTTTTTTGGTTTTCCCGTTGAATAATCTTTAACGAAGTCGCATTTTGCCACTTATAAGCCGCTGATTCCATTGACCGTGATCGCTTCAGACGCTAAGGTATTTCGATAAGAAGCCTATATATAATAAATAGTAAGCAGTTGGGGCCTGTTTTATGCAAAAAATCCGCCATTTCCGGCACTATGGACAAAAGTTGTTAAACAACCTGTCTGTTTCCGGTCAGATGACTATTTCTATCCCTTTCTTTGCCTTGTGGCTCGGTGGAGGGACAATCATTGCCTGCCTGATTTTATTCTCAACATGGTCAAAACATCCTGCTCCACTGGATACAGTACAACAGACTGTAAACTCACTCCCCGTAGCTGAGGCACCGGCTATCAAGGCAGTTAGCAAAAAACCTGCAGACAAATGGCAGCAGGCCATTGTGGAGAAAGGCGACTCTCTTGCCCGCATTTTTGCTCGATTGGATATCAGCCCGGCTGAATTACATAACATCATGCAGTCCGACAAAGCAGCACAAGATCTGAAACGAATCCAACCGAAACAGGAAATTAATATTCGTACCAATAACAATGGTGAAGTGCTGGAACTGCTTCATGTTATCAGTCCAACACGCTCATTTTCAGCGCAACGTGATGGTGATACTTTCAAAACACAATTTGTTGAACGCGATACAGAGATTCGTACTCGCCATGCATTTGGCTCAATTGAAAGTTCATTATTTCTTGCCGCACAAAAATCAGGTATTGAAGATGCCATGATTATGGATCTGATTGGTATCTTCGGTTGGGATATTGATTTTGCACTGGATATTCGCCAGAAAGATAATTTCACTGTGCTTTATGAAGAAGTTTTTATTGAAGGCGAGAAAATTCGCAATGGCAATATTATTGCCGCCGAGTTTGTCAATCAGGGGAAAAAATACCGGGCAGTTCGTTACACGGATGCGCAAGGGCATACTGATTACTACGATGAAAACGGTCGTAGCCTGCGCAAGGCATTTCTTCGCACACCTGTTGCCTACAGTCGTATCAGTTCCCACTTTGGTAAACGACGCCACCCAATTCACAAACGTTTTAAATTACACAAGGGTGTTGATTATGCCGCGCCTTATGGTACACCGGTCAAGGCGACCGGCAGTGGTAAAATTATTTATCGTGGGCGTAAAGGCGGTTACGGTAAAACGATTGTGATTCGTCATGCCGGAAAATACAGTACGCTTTATGCACACATGTCAAACTATAAACGTGGACTACGTTCCGGGCAGCGTGTAAAGCAGGGTCAGACTATTGGTTATATTGGCAGTACAGGATTGGCAACGGGACCACATTTACATTATGAATTCCGTGTGAACGGCTCACATCGTAATCCTTTAAGAGTACGTTTACCCGAAGCAAGACCCATTCATCATAAATATAAACAGGACTTCATTGAAAAGGCGTCAGGCTTGTTTGCCCAACTTGATGCTATCAGTAATTCAATGATTGCCATGAACAACCCGTAACGAATGAGTGAACTTTATATTGGGCTGATGTCTGGTACCAGCATGGATGCACTTGACGCCGTGTTGGTCGATTTCTCGACCACTCCCATGAAACTCATTGCCAGCAATACTTTTCCCATATCAAAAGATATAAAAGAAAAACTGGTTGCATTATGCACACCGGGTGACGATGAAATTGATCGCATGTCACAACTGGATAATCAGTTAGGTCTTTTGTTTGCAGATGCAGTAAACACATTACTCAATACTGCCAATATCTCAAACAAACAGATCAATGCCATTGGCTCACATGGTCAAACTATCCGTCACATGCCAACTGGCAACTATCCGTATACATTACAAATTGGCAACCCCTCTGTTATTTCCGAACAAACAGGGATCACAACCATTGCCGATTTTCGCCGCAGGGATATGGCGGCGGGAGGACAGGGTGCACCGCTTGCACCGGCATTTCATAACGCTGTTTTCAGATCAGAACATCAGGATCGTATTGCATTGAATATTGGTGGCATTGCCAACATCACAATACTACCTGCTGATAAAAGCAAACCGGTCACCGGCTTTGATACCGGCCCTGGCAATGGACTGATGGATGTCTGGTGTTTGCAATATCAAAACGAACCATTTGATGAAGAGGGGCAATGGGCTGCTACAGGTAAAGTACAAGACAACCTGTTAAAGCAATTTCTTGCTGATCCCTATTTTAAAATGGCATCACCAAAAAGCACCGGACGCGAATACTTCAACCCTGATTGGTTAGACCAATTTTCTGAAATAAAGAATGCCAAGCCTGAAGATGTACAAGCAACACTATGTGCATTGACTGTTGAATCCATCGCTCAGGATATAGAACACTCCGGGGCTTCTCAGGAAGTCATTGTCTGCGGAGGCGGCGCTCACAACAATTACCTGATGGGACAATTATCAAAACGACTATCTGGATGCCAGATCAAATCCAGCGCCGCTTTGGGCATTGAACCGGACTGGATAGAAGCCATTGCCTTTGCCTGGCTAGCCCGTCAAACCAGAAATAACCTGCCTGGTAATATTGCCAGTGTGACCGGTGCGCAGCATGATGCGGTGCTGGGCGCCATTTATCCCGCTTAAAAACCAGTAACAACTTTTGTCACAAAACGACAGTTTTGGGGCTTTATGTGACCTGCTTCACACCCGTTTTGCGACCTACTCCCGGTGAGTTTGATATTTATTGTCGATACTTATAGTGAAGCAAGCATATTTTTGCGGCAGGAAAAGGAGAAATCAGGATGTTACGTTTAATCGTCATTATTGCATTGATTGCAGCTGTATTCAGTCAGATTGGACTGGGTGGCTTTGCGGTGGTCTTTGGGCAATATACTGACATTATTGCCGCTTCGGTTATCGCATGGTTAATCGGGACTCAAATTCGTCCCTGGTTTGAATAAATCTAGCGTTTGTCTATCGGAATATAATTACGAACGCTCTCGCCGTTATACACCTGGGTTGGTCTGAAAATACGGTTATCAGCTAACTGCTCACGCCAATGTGCCAGCCAGCCAGCGGTTCGGGCAATTGCAAAGATGGAAGTAAACTGGTCGGCAGGGATGCCCATTTCGTGGTAAAGAATACCTGAATAGAAATCAACATTGGCATAAACACCTTTACTTGCCAAACGATCTTCGCACACTTTTTCAACCTTGCGTGCAATTTCAAACATGGGATTCAACGCACTGCCTTTTTGTTCCATAAATTGATCAACCAGTTTTTCCAGAATAGTGGCACGTGGATCCTTGGTCTTGTATTCACGGTGTCCCATTCCCCAGATGACTTCCTTATTCGCCAGTTTTTTATCTATATATTTTTCGACCCTGTCAGGAGAACCGATATCTTCAAGCATCTCGAGCACTTTTTGATTTGCACCACCGTGCAATGGTCCGGACAAGGTACCAATAGCTGATGCAACCACGCTATACGGACTTGCCAGTGTGGAACCCGTTACAAGGACGGCAAAGGTGGAGGCATTAATAGTGTGTTCAGCATGCAATATCAAACACACATCCATGATTTTTGCCAAAATCGGATCCGGTTCATTTCCATTCAGCATGTAAAGAAAGTTTTCGGCGTAAGAAAGATCATCGCGTGGTTCTATTGGATCATAACCATTGCGAATGTGTTCCCACATTGCAACAATGGTACCAACACGCGCCATGATCTTGACCGTCATGTTGTGGATGTAATTCAGGTCTTCACAAACGTCGGCACCCGTCAGGCATTCACTGCCAGGATAAAACATGCCAAGGCTGGCAACAGCTGTCTGCAACATTTCCATTGGATGTCCTGTTGCAGGCAGGTTCTTCATCATTTCACGGATATTATATTTTACCCGCAGATTTTCATGTAACTGTTCATCAAACTTGGCAAGCTGTGCGGCTGTTGGCAAATGCCCATCCAGTAACAACAAAGCCGTCTCTTCAAATGAACTTTGCTCAGCCAGTTGCTCAATAGGATAACCGCGATATGAAAGGATCCCTTTCTCGCCATCGATATCGGAAATGTTTGACTTGGTAGCAGGAACACCTGCTAACCCCGGCAAATATTCACTCATGATTGCCTTCCCTTTAAGAAATGATGATAGAAACTACGCCTGTTAAAGATAGCAGAAAAAACCGGCCATTCAGTAGAACAGTATTATACCTTAGTTATTAACCGGTTGTTTTAGATAAAGAATTAAACAGAGAACGAAGAGCCGCAACCACAAGTGGTTGACGCATTTGGATTATTGATAACAAACTGTGCGCCGGAAAGATCTTCTTTATAGTCAATCTCGGCACCCATCAGATACTGAAAGCTCATTGGATCAACCAGTACCTTTACACCCTCATTCTCAACGGTGGTATCACCTTCATTCACAGTTTCATCAAACTTGAACCCATATTGAAAGCCCGAGCAACCACCACCCATGATGTAAACGCGCAACATCAGGTTGGTATTGCCTTCTTCTTCAATAAGCTGCCTGACCTTGTTTGCTGCTGCATCAGTAAAGATCAATGAAGTGTCTGTTTCTGAAACTGCTGTATCCATTACTGCCTACCTCTTTAAAAAAGTAACTTTGGCTGAGGCTGAAATTATAAGTACCTGAGTAATTATATCAAGTACTATTGCACTGAAGGTGCGCCTGCCAATGTCCCTACTTTTGGTGCAGATGTACTTTGTGACGGTTGTTGTTCAGATGTAGCCTTTTTCTCTTCCACTGGCTTCTGTTTTACCTGCATTGGCATAGGCTCGCTACGGTGTACCAGGCTGCCATTAACCTCGGCACCCATGGCCATCTCAATCAGATTGTAATAGACATTACCCTTCACACGGGCATTGGCTGCCAATTCAATACCTTCTATAGCATGCACATCACCAATCACTGTGCCATTCAGTACGACGTTAGGCACCCTGACATCGCCTTCAATCCTGCCATTTTCACTCAAAGTTAATGAGGAACCACTGTCATTCTCTGAAATGACATTGCCTTTAATGACACCATCAACGTGAATCCCGCCCTTGAAGGTCACATCCCCTTTTAATTCTGTGTTCTGTCCCACCAAAGTATCAATCTTGGTGACTTTGCGAAGTTTTTTTCCCTTCCCAAACATGATTTTAGCTCCTTAGAAAATGGTAAATAACGGTAACACTTTTCCTGCCATGTGTTAACTCATTAGCATCATAATAAACAATATACCTAGGATAGATGATTTATGACGTGATGCTGCCTTCAATTTTGACCCAAAAATCAGGTTTTGTTCCACTTCTGATAACACTCTAAAGCATAACCGACTGATTTATATAAACTAATTTATTTTCATAACGCAATCATTATATAATTTTTCTGTAAAATCATGTCTTTAGTCTATATTTACTCAAGGTGCCCGACGATAGTGGCTTCATAATATCGGGAAATACACCGAATAGAAGACATAAACATAACGAAAACATAATTGATATCAGACTATATACATGCATCCCATATTTTCCAGTAAAAACCTGACGCGTTTTATTGTACTTATTCTTTCCATCGCCTGCTTTTCATTAACTATGGCTGAAACAGTTTATGTTGATGACCGATTGCGTGTCGGTGTCAGAAAAGAACCCGGCAACCGCATTGCACCTCATGCCATTGTATACACCGGTATGAAACTGGAAATTCTGGAAGAAGATGATGGTTTTATTCGTATCAGAACTGATGAAGGCATTGAAGGCTGGGTCAAAAAAACCTATACAACATCTGATCGACCAGCCAAAGAACTGCTTGAAGACTTAAAGCACTCGTACAATGATTTGAAAAATCGATATGAAGAATTAAAAAATAATTCAGGAGAACCATCAAATGTGAATGAATCGAGTAAAAAACTCGAGGCACTACAAAAACAAAATAATGAACTAAACAAGCAAATAGAAGGCTTGAACAAACAAATTTCCAATCTGAAAATTGATGCTACCGGCGCGAAACAAATAAAAGAACTGCAGAAACAGAATGAAATGCTGGAAAATCAGCTGATGGAAATGGAGTCTTCTTCCGAGGAATCAACTGTTTCATCTACATCAATCGGTAACAACCCTGAATGGTTTTCTGTGATTTCAATTAACCTGTTAATGTTGCTGGCTGGTTTCTCTGCTGGTTTCCTTTGGTTCAGGCGCCAGATGATTCGTCGACTGGAAGGGGCAGAAAACTGAAAAATGAGTATAATAGCTTGAGAAATGTATAACCCTTCATTTTCGAGAAAGCTTGTACAATGCTGACAATAATTAAAACAATAACAGCTTTTATTTTATTTAATGCCTTGTTTCTGGCCAATGCATCTGCAAACAGCCAGCTGGAAAAGGCGTATCAATTACTTGAAAGCGGTAAGTCTGAAGCTGCGCTTGATATCGCTCAAGGTGTGCTTAGAACCAACCCTAAGGATCCTGATGCCCGCTTTTTAAAAGGGTTTGTTCTTGCAGAAAAGGGACAAACAACTGACTCGATTGATATATTCAGGTCCCTGACAAGAGATTATCCGAATAATCCCGAGCCCTGGAACAATCTCGCATCCCTCTATGCCAAACAGGAAAAATATCATCAGGCGAGAGATGCCTTAATCAGTGCAATCAATACCCATCCGAGCTATGCCACAGCCTATAAAAACCTTGGCAACATATATTCGAAGATGGCTGTTATAGCTTATAACCGTGCGCTGGATGTTAACCAAAATGAAAAGAAAAAACCGGTTGATGTGCAATTAGCTCTGATAAGCCGCTTCTCCAATTCAGCAGGTGAATCTGCATCATCAATATCAACACAACCATTAGCGGCTGTTACTCAGCTTACAAAAAGCCTCCCGCCAGTGATCGAAGAGAAGTCCATCTTTTCCTACGAGGAAGAAAAGAATCAGGTTCTGGCTGTCTTATATGGCTGGTCTCAGGCATGGTCTTCACAAAAACCGGCAGACTACCTGATATATTATTCTCCCAATTTTCAGACGCCAGGGGGCATGCCACGATCTATTTGGGAAAAACGCCGCCATGAGCGCCTGACTAAACCCCGTTTTATCAAGGTTATGATAGAGCGCCCAGAAGTTACTTTTATCAATGATTCCACTGCACGCCTGATTTTTCTGCAGGATTATCATTCCAGTGCGTTCAGGGATAAAAACAAAAAAACCCTTATGATGCAGAAAGTTAATGGTAACTGGCGCATATTCAGGGAAACAATTGGTGGGTAAAATCCTGTCAGTCTCTGCGAATTTTGCTATATATTAGTACTGATGGCGCAAGCCTTCAGGAGTCATTCATGAAATCGGGTATTTTTTCTTTCAGCCTCATCAGAAATTCAGTGATTTGTCGTTTTTACTCTACAGGCAAAATCCTGTTTCTTGCGCTCGCCCTCTCATTCATTTCACCCTCAGTAGTAGCCCAAAGTCTCAATACCGAACACCAACACACCAGTGAAATAGAGGGTCTGTTAATACAGGCGCTGAATGAATTGCAACATCAGCGCATTGATGAAGCTTTGCAAAATATGGAAACCCTGGTCAGAAAAAAACCCCGTTTTAAATTAGCACAACTCATCTATGCGGATCTGCTTCAGGCTCGCACACAGGGAATAACCGACTTTGGCGAAAATTCGGGGGTTTCAAAAAAGATTGTTACCGCATTACGGGAAGAAGCACGTCAACGCTGGCAACACCATATCAATGCACCCGAACCCGGCAAGATTCCTGGCAACCTGCTTTATGTTAATAAGAAATACAAACATATTATTGTGGTGGATTTGAAAGCATCTCGCCTTTATGTTTTTGACTCCAGATCAGCCTACCCACGCATTGTGAATGACTATTATATTTCGAGCGGCAAGAAAGGAGCCATCAAACAAAAAGAAGGCGATAAAAAAACCCCGCTAGGTGTTTATTATGTCACTGAACATATCCCGGACAATAAACTACCTGACTTTTATGGTACCGGTGCCTATCCGATTAACTATCCAAATGATTGGGATAAACGCCTTGGGAAAACCGGCTATGGTATCTGGCTACATGGAACACCGACTGATACCTATAGCCGTCCACCTCTTGCCAGCGATGGCTGTGTTGCACTAAGCAATCCGGATTTCTCTGCACTGAAACCATTTATTGAAGTGGGTAAAACACCGGTGGTCATTACAAATGGTATAGATTGGCTGGATCAAAATGAATGGCAAGAAAAGCAGAAAACCTTTCTGTCATTATTGAAGCAGTGGGAACAGGACTGGGAAAGCCTGAAAACCAGCCGCTACCTGAGTCACTATTCAAAATCATTCAAGAGCGGTAATAAAAGTTACTGGTCGTGGGCGAAGCATAAAATAAAGGTCAATAAACACAAATCCTTTATCAATGTCGACTTGTCTGATATCAGCGTGTATCGCTATCCAGGTGCTAAAGATACTGTTGTGATTAATTTCAGACAGCAATATAAAAGCAGCAATTTCACACAAAAAGCCACTGAGAAAAAACAATACTGGAGAAAAGAAAAGGACGGTAACTGGCGGATTATTTACGAAGGACCCGCCTGAGCATCACGGCTTACCTGTACCGGAGTTTGCCCCTCTTTCTTGGGTAAGTTTGTTCTTAACCATCGAATTAAATCAACCCAGATACGGCTGGTCTCATTTTGGGTTGGCATGATGCCAGCCCGTGGTAATTCAATCGTAATTACCGGTATGCCTTTATGCACTCCGGCATAATTACCCAGTGAACCGGGATAAGTACCCAACAGGCGCAGATACAAATGCCCGAAGCGATTGGGCGGTTTGGGTGGACCATCAAAATCAAGAATACCGTGTGGTGCATGTACTGACACAATGGCGTGGGGCTGGAATGATTCAATCTCCTGTGCAAACCAGCGTGATTCCGGCTCACTCAAGGGTGCTTTACCAGGGTAACGTCGCGGGTTCTTTTTTGTCCGATCTATCCAATAACGTGTACTCTCATATTCCCAGTTCGGTGTGGGAAAATTCCGGTTTAAATCAACACCATTAGCATTCATTCTCTGGGATTTTTTTTGTAGAAGTCCATCCGGATTCAATAATGGGATTACCCGCCAGTGAAACAGTCCTGAATGAAACTGGTTAAGTTTTTTCATCCATTTAAACACAATGCTGACTGATGAATATTCATCACCATGAATCCCCCCCAACAATAAAACCCTTGCCTGTGGCTTGCGTCTATTGAGAGGTGGATATTCTTTTTGCAGGATTGGAACATTATTAACTGAAGCACCGCTGGTAAGTTGCATATCCATTTCCAGACAGTCCGCCAGACTGACACTGCCCAGCTTGCCAGCGATCATTCGACAAACATCGCTTCCAGAAAGACTGGTACTACCGGTTTCTGCAAATACAGGTGAAGAAAAAACAAGAGATAACCCGAAGAGTGCTGCAATTTTTCTCATAATTTAGGAATCCGGAGAGCCCGATAAAGCCAGTATAACAATAGATTCTAGTACTAAAATCTGGCTATGTAGTCGGCCATTTGTAGGTTTTTTCAATATTTGTCTGGTTAGATTTGATATTAAGCTTGACGCGACTGGCGACAAAATCTTTAGGCAAAAGGATATCTCCTTCAAAACTCTGGAAATATTTAAATTTAAAATGCAGGGAAGACGATTTGCTGACAGAGACATCGGTCAGCATTAGCTGGCGAGGTTCCACACCATGAACCCCTTCAATAATGATATCAACATCTCCTTTGGTGATATATTTGTTCTTGATGACCTGAGTTAAAACCAGCTTGTAACGATAGCCCTGCTTCTGGCCAGTGCTCTCAATATCAAATTTCTGGATACGCAATCCCTTGGAAGACTCACCTGGTGTGACGATACTTCTATAGAAAGCGACTTCTTCCTTAAGCTCCAGAATCTCGTCCTGTAGTTCTGTAAGTGAATTGCGTACTTCGCTGTAGGCAGTCTCTTCAATCTTGCCACCTTGCTTTAAATCCGCCACTTCTTCCCTCAGGCTACGATTTTCATTCCTGAGGGCATCATATTTCCCCTTAAGATCCTCGTATTCTGTTTCAAGGTAACTGAAGTCAAAACCAGCCTGAGTTCTGCCTGTTGTTAACAAATACCAGCCACCAACAACAACCATAAATATAACCACGGCAATAATAGCCACAGACTGAACAGGATTGTGGTGTTTGACGACAAGTTGTGTGGATTTTCCGGTGATCATGGCATTAGGGCAATACTATCAAGACCCGCTGTTTCTGCAAAACCGAACATCAGGTTCATATTCTGGACAGCCTGTCCCGAGGCCCCCTTTACCAGATTATCAATAACAGACAATATCACAACCGTGTCACCCCCCTGTGGGATATGGATTGATATGCGACAGGTATTCACCCCTTTGACCGAACGTGTTTCAGGATGGCTACCAGCAGGCATTACATCTACAAATGGCTCATCTGCATAACGTTCCTCATACAATGCCTGTAATTCTGAACCAGATCCTTTCAGCTTGCCATAGAGTGTGGCATGGATACCACGTATCATTGGTGTCAGGTGCGGAACAAATGTTAGTCCCACGTCCTTGCCCGCCACAGTCGAGAGTCCCTGCACAATCTCAGGCAAGTGGCGATGACCAGCCACAGCATAAGCCTTCATGGATTCACTCACCTCACCCAGTAACGCGCCCACACTGGCCTTACGACCAGCACCACTCACGCCAGATTTAGCATCAGCTATCAAATGATGCGTATCGATCAGTCCTTTTTCAATCAGTGGCAGAAAACCCAGCTGGACTGCCGTTGGATAACAGCCCGGACAGGCGATCAGCTGGGCTGACTTAATTGCTGTACGGTTAACTTCGGGCAGCCCATACACTGCCTGTGAGAGCATTTCCGGCTCGGTATGAGCCATGCCATACCACTGCTCCCATAACTTGGCATCACGAATACGAAAATCAGCACCTAAATCGATCACGCGTGTACTTTGCTTCACCAGTTGTGCCGCCATATTCATTGCTACCCCGTGTGGTGTAGCAAAAAAGACAACATCACAACCAGCCAACACATCCACATCTGGCTCACTGAAAACAAGATCAACATGACCACGCAGATTGGGAAACAGATCGGCCACAGGTAACCCTGCCTCTGAACGTGAGGTAATCACAGCTAATTTAACTTCCGGATGTCCAGATAGCAGGCGCAAAAGCTCCACGCCTGTATAACCTGTCCCGCCGACAATACCAACCTTGATCATTTATTGAATCCTGAGCTTTTTAAAACTATCTAGATAATATAGAAGAGGACTGAAAAATAAAAACCTGCGGGATTACTTATTCCTGAAAAATACCCAATTACTTCTTTAGTATATTTCTCCTGATATAGCGATCCAGTTTCTTTAAATGATGATATCTCCTTGATATTCCGCAGGGAATATCAAGCTGGAGATGATCACCATTGAGCTTCTTCTGATAGGGCAGAGTAAGACCAAAACTCGGCCTCCGGGAATTGGCTAGCACGTATTCCCCTGTAAAACCGGTTATAACATTTATTTCATATTCAGTATATTTTGATTGATTTACAACCTGTTGCTGGCAGAGTTTTGTAAGGTGTTGTCATTTTACCCGAAAATCAATATCTATCACGGAGAAATTACATCTTCATAAGATAGCTTTCACACAGGCATAAAAAAAGCGGCTTACGCCGCTTTAACTGAATTGCATTTTTATTATTATAATTATTTCTGAATAATTCGTATGATGGGTGCTATTAAATAGTTTATAGCATCACAAGTCAACCGTTTTCTCAGACTATAACCTATTGTCATAGTTATTACGGGAAAAGAATCCTGCAATTAGTCCCTGCGGGAATTTTGTGCTCCGGATTTGGCAGTTCCAGACGAACACCAAAGGTATTACTGGCCGCATCAATCACTTCATCAACAATAGTGATATTGGCCATGTGTTCTCCACCAATCGGCTCACCTGGATACACCAGTGCTGTGATTCCCTTTTTGATTTTACCAAACTTTTCAACCGGCACGATAACTTCAACATTTAGCGGATCCATACTCGCTAGTGTCATGATGGGCTTGAAGCCTACATACTCACCTGATGAATTTTTCCTGTCTATAATAACACCATCTATAGGACTGATAATTGTGCGTAATTTTAACAGCTCCTCGGCCTCTTTTAATTCCATTTGAGCCGTCCTTGCCTCGGTTGCCAACTCATCCCTTTCATGAATTGAAATCAGGTTCTTCTTATACAGATCTTCGTAACGTTCGGCCTTACGCTGGGTAAAATCGGCACGTGCACGAGTTAAATCTACTGCTGCCTTTTCAACACTGGATTTCAGAGTGGCAAGGATTTGCCCCTTCTTGACATAATCACCTCGATCAACAGCTACTTTATCAAGCACACCTGGAACAGAACTGCTTATATTCACTACCTTGCTAGGCTCAAGCAGGCAGTCATATTTTTCATCAACAACATATTCTTGTGCGTAAACCAACGATGTTACAAGCAGCATCAGGCAACAAGTAAATTTGATAAAAAATTTCATCATCTAAATTGCCCTTCTACCTCTTGTCTATTGCTTTACTTATACCAGAACAAATAAACACATTGTTTAGTTAAACCACTGGTTTATCTCATTAAGGTCAACCTCGCTTAAAACACCTGTTGCACGCTTAAGTCGTAGAGTATTCAAGATATATCGATATCTTGCCTTGGTATAATCTTTTTTGGCCATGTAATAATCACGCTCTGCATCCAGTACAGCCATACCTGTATACAGTCCTGCCTTAAAGCCTTCTTGTTTTACCTGCAGCACGGAACGCTGCGCCTTGACAGATTCACCTAACGCCTTAACACGCTTGATTGCACTGATAACACCAAAATAGGCAGCACGGGTTTCACGTACCAGTGCCCGACGTTGTTTCTCTGTGTCCTGAATGGCTTGTTGATACAGTTCTGCCGCCTGTTTTGTACGCGAAGAAACTATACCGCCCTGATACAAGGGCACGTTCAATTCCATAGTAAGATTCTGATTTCCTATTTCACTGCCGCCACCATATAACGAACCCTCTGTATTACGGCGATCCTTCTTGGCAATCAAATCCAGTGTCGGGTAATGGCCCGCCCGCTGACGTTCAACTTCTTCAGTTGCGGCTTCTACTTCAAAATTGTTCATTATGATAATCGGGTTCTGCTTGATGGCGGCATCAATCCATGTATCCACATTGGCAGGAACAGGTGGCACCAGTTTGAAATCATCCTGCAACCGGGAAAGAGTACCTCGTGGTAATGTTCCCGCCACCTCCTTAATGGCCTGCAAACTGTCATCCAGCTTGTCATGTTCCTCAATAACTGCAGCTTCAACATTCGCATAACGTGATTTTGCATCCAGCAAATCCGCCTTGCGTGCCAGTCCTATTTTCAATCGCTCACGTGCAAGTTCAAGCTGACTTTTGACGGCAGCCTTTTCTGCTTTGGTAAATGTCAGGCTGTCTTCTGCCACCAGTGCCTGCATATATAGTTCTGCAACACGTAAAACCAGATTTTGTTTTTCAGCTTCAAACCTTGCATCAGCCTTCTTGACCTCGGCCTTGGCCTGACGATGACGTGCCATACTGGAAAAATTAATCACAGGCTGGGTCAATTTCAGTGTAAAAGCCTTGCTGCCAAAATTTGATTTACCCACTGTGTAGCTACCATTATCACTACTGATAATATTCTGATCAGTATAACTATCCTGATAATTGAAATTCACTGCCGGTAACAATGCAGCAAGTGATTGATTTGATGCTTGAGCAGCTGCCATATGTTGATGCCTTGCTCCCTGAAAATGTGGATCATTTTCCAATGCCAATTTGTAAAGCTCTATCAAAGTTCCCGTATACACAACAGGTGAGCTTCCTGTATATACAGATAAATTATCCGCATATGCAGGCATCTTTTCTGCATACACAGGTTGGAAGAGCAGTAACATACCGGCCCATACAGATGAGCACAGTAATTTTTTACTCACTGTTAATTTCGGGTATCGGTTACCTCTTCCCGCTTCTACAATCTTCTTATCCATTGCTTTTGCAAAATCCTTTCACTTCTAAGTTATTGTTATTGTTATTTTATTTTTATAATCGTTATGCAGTAAGACCATCCAACAACCAAAAAGGTCAATGAGGTCAACAAGTACTGCACTTGTCCTCATGTATAGTCGTCAAAGTAACTGTAAAACTTGATTATTATTTAAGTTATTGGCTGGAATTAGGAAATGAAACATACACATACAAATACAAAAACATATTAATTTCAATAACTTATTAAAAAAACTATACTTGGATAATACTCATAAGTTTCACATAACGAGCTCAATATTTTCTGACTTTATCTGGCCAACCCACTTTATCTGGCCAACCCATAGCTCAACTGCCTCACCCTAACTAATTGATTTTCAATTACGATTTCAGTAATTGACTTAATTTTTTTTTACCTTTTGCCGATAGCTCTTTGTGAGCAATGTATTTTTTATACAGCGACATATTCAATTTGGGACAAACAATGATTAAACCCATGGCAAGCGCAATAACAGCCCAGGAAGGAAATACTTCTGATCATCAGATGCAGTCTCTGGGTGATAATGCCGCTCCGGAAAATCTGGCACAAACCTGGCTAAGCTTACAGTGCCGGATGATTGCTGGTGTCACACAAGGTGTGCTTGTGCTGGACACTAATAATGATGGCTCATTTAGACATACTACCCACTGGCCCAAGGGTTCTATCCCGACACCTGAATTATTGTCTGTCATTCAATCTGCGATTAAACAAAAAAATGTTGTCTGTCAGGATATTGATGCACAAAAAAGTGCCAGCAAACAGCACTGTGATCTGATAGCAAGTCCACTCCTGATCAACAACCAGCTTATCGGTGTAGTCGGCATCGAGATTCACAAACAACTGGAAGCCAAAAAACAAACTGTTATCCAGATGCTGAAATGGGGTACTACATGGCTCGAGATCATGTTGCATCAACAAGGGGGTTCAAACAATGCATTACTGGCCTCGGCAATAGAATTTTTAACTACATGTCTGGAATACGACAATGTCCAGATTGCAGCAACAGCACTCACAACCGAGCTGGCTTCACGTATGGGATTCGAGCGAGTCAGTTTCGGTTTTGTTCGAAATAATCACACACAAATTTTTGCACTATCAAATAATGTCCGTTTTGATGCCAAAAGCAATCTGGTAAATGATATTGGCCGCGCCATGGATGAAGCACTCGATCAACAGTCCATCATGCTTTATCCACCAACAGCACGGATACAGTCACATGTTTTCACAGCACATGAGAAACTCTCAAGACAGTGTAATAACAACAACCTTTGCACTATCCCGCTTAAATATCTTGGAAAATATTTTGGCGCATTGACATTTGAGCGTCCTGAAAAACAACCCATCGATGAAATGACATTAGGACTTTGCATACAGATTGCATCACTTGTAGGTCCGGTACTGGGACTAAAAATTCAACAGGATGCCTCTGTTATCAAAAAAACATGGCAGGGTTTTATTATACAACTCAGCAAACTATTTGGTCCACGCCACCCCTTTTTCAAGCTTGTTATGAGTGTATGTACAACAATAATCCTGTTGCTTGCATTTATAACAGGTGAACACAAAATAACAGCAACAGCGACACTGGAAGGAAAAATACAACGTACCGTTGTCATGCCTGCTGATGGATATATTGCGAGCGCTTCTTTTCGTGCAGGAGATATTGTAAAAAAAGATACCGTTCTGGCAACACTTGATGACCGGGAGCTACGCCTTGAACAAGTCAAGTGGTCAAGCAAGCGCAATCAATTTAAGCGTGAACAACATAAGGCATTGGCAGAACATGATCGTACACAGGTTAATATCCTGAGCATCCAGATTGCTCAGGCTGATGCGCAACTCGCACTGATAAATGAACAACTTTCAAGAACGCAGTTACATGCACCGCTGGATGGCATTATTGTCAATGGTGATCTGAGTCAATCGCTTGGCGCACCTGTTGAACGCGGACAGGTCTTGTTTACTGTTGCACCGCTTGATTCATATCGAATTGTATTGAAAGTTGATGAAAGTGAAATAAACAGCATTATGGTAAACCAGACCGGCCATCTTGTTCTCTCTTCCATGCCTGATAAGGTCATCACGTTCAAGGTCTCAAAGATCACGCCTGTTTCCGAAGTGGAAGAAGGCCAGAACTTCTTTATGGTCGAGGCCGAAACAGAAAATAAACTGGAGTCATTGCGTCCGGGAATGACCGGTGTTGGCAAGATTGAAACCGGACAGGAGAAACTGATCTGGATATGGACTCACCGGTTTTTTGAATGGTTCAACATGAAGCTCTGGGCCTGGTGGTTTTAGGTAATTTCACATGTTATCAGTGACCACAAATCCATATTGGGACAAATTCTCCATATTAAAACCACACCTGAAAAGCCATATTCAGGTACACAGACATGTGTACCGCGGACAAAAATGGTTTGTCCTGCAGGACAATATTTCCGGGCGCCAGCATCGTCTGAATGAAGCAGCCTGGTGCGTGGTCGTGCTCATGGATGGCATCAGGACCCTGCAACAGATTTATGACATTGTGCTCGAAAAGACCGACGACAGTGCTCCCGATCAGAACGATATTATCCAGTTATTGACCGGCCTGCATACCAATGAATTAATACAATGGAATACCAAAGCCGATCCTGATGCATTGTCCGCAATGCATCAAACCCTCCAGCGCCAGAAGTGGCTGAAATATTTACATAACCCGCTGATGTTACGCATACCATTATGCGATCCGGACAGTTTCCTTGAAAAAAACCTGTCACTGGTCAAACCATTATTCACAAAATTCAATCTGGTTGTATGGATTCTCGGCATCACCCTGGCATTGATTCAGACCGCGATGCACTGGCCGGAACTGGCCGGCAATTTTAGTGAAAAAATACTCAGCGAACAAAACCTGATCATCATGTTCCTGTGTTACCCAATCATAAAACTGCTACACGAACTCGGGCATGCCTTTGCTACCAAAATATGGGGCGGAGAAGTACACGAGGCGGGAATTATATTTCTGGTATTTATACCCATACCCTATGTGAATGCCTCAACTTCAACCAACTTCCCTGAAAAACACAAACGCATTATTGTCGGTTCCGCCGGTATCATGATGGAAACCTTTCTCGCATCACTGGCGCTGTTTGTCTGGTTGTCGGTAGAAACCGGTATTGTTAGCACGATTGCCTATAACGTAATGATTATTGGTGGTGTATCCACCCTGCTGTTCAACGGCAACCCGCTGTTACGTTTTGACGGTTATTATATTTTTTCCGATCTCATCGATATTCCCAATCTCGCCAGACGTGCCAGCCAATATTATGGTTACCTGAGCAAACGTTATATTTTTGGAGTGGAGCAAATGCAGCCCCCCTCCATCACAAAGGGTGAACGCAACTGGTTCCTGTTTTATG
>Ga0224506_10001209_pt1 | contig 18769 bp, 19 predicted proteins | sample SF_Jan12_sed_USG_2_FD_169108 | JGI IMG/M metagenome (GOLD analysis project Ga0224506, IMG submission 169108) | Sediment microbial communities from San Francisco Bay, California, United States - SF_Jan12_sed_USGS_8_1 | ecosystem: Environmental > Aquatic > Marine > Sediment | place: USA... | reverse complement strand
TTAGACCTTTATTGGCGATATAAACCGTTTTAACACCTTTACCTTCCAGCACGGCATTGGTGGCAACAGTGGAACCATGCACCATTTTGAAGGAAGAGTCACTCAGACCCAGTTCATTAATACCCTGAAGTATCGCCTTTTCAGGCGCAGCAGGCGTCGACAGCACCTTGTGTGTGTGCAGCCGCACACCATCATAAAAAACAAAATCAGTGAACGTTCCACCCGTATCAACACCTAACCACATATACCAAACGTTCCTTTATGTACGCTTAAAAACCCGCTTATGAGCAAACACAGCTTGTTTAGATAAATAAACTTGTAATCATTTTAAAACAACGAATAATATACATCCATGTCAAAAACAACATTAATAAAAGCTACAGGCATCAACCGGTTTTTTTCTGCTACACATGCCGTTAAGGATCTGGCATTTGAACTGAACACAGGTGATATTCTTGGTTTTCTTGGTCCCAATGGAGCCGGCAAATCCACCACCATGCAGATCATCAGCGGCACCCTGGCACCTGACTCAGGGCAGATCGAAATCAATGGTATTGACCTGATCGAACAGCCGACGCTGGCCAAACAACAGCTGGGTTATCTGCCTGAACTGCCACCACTGTACAAAGAACTCACTGTGAATGAGTACTTACTCTATGCAGCAAAACTGCGCGCCATAAAAAAAGATAAATTACAGGCCGCTATTAACAATGCCAGACAGCGATGCGGACTGAGCGAGGTTGGTAACAAACTGATCAGCAGCCTGTCAAAAGGCTACCAGCAACGTGTTGGTATTGCTCAGGCCATTATTCACAACCCTGCCGTGATTATTCTTGATGAGCCCACCGTGGGCCTGGACCCGATCCAGATTCAGGAAATCAGACAGCTTATTACTGAACTCGGTCAGCATCACGGTATCATTATTTCAACCCACATACTGCCGGAAGTTCACGCCGTTTGTAACCGCGTGCAGATTATTCGTCAGGGCCGGCTGGTTTATCACAGCGATATGGACGGTATTTCAAACGCCATGCAAAGTAATTTCGTTGAACTGTCTTTTAAATCGGCCCCGGATCCGTCTTTACTGCAAAACATAGCCGGCATTTCTCAGCTTGATAAAATAACGCCTCACGATTTTTGTATCGAGCTGTCTCAGGATCAGGCAGAATCAGCTCAGGCAATTAATACCTTGCTAAGCAGAAGCCTTGAACACAACTGGCAGCTGAACAAAATGCTGCCACGGGTTCGCAGTCTTGAACAAATTTTCATCGACCTGACGGTCAGTGACAGTACCGCGCCGTCAGTGCCAGAGGATGCAGCAGAATGATTTTATCCATTGCATTACGTGAACTGCGTTCTTTGTTTATGTCGCCATTAGCATGGACGGTACTGGCTGTTGTACAGTTTATTCTGGCCTGGGTTTTCTTTGCCCAGATCGATAATTTTTTCAGCCTGCAGCCTCAGCTGCAGACGCTCAAAAGCGCACCCGGGGTCACCGACCTTGTTGTCGCACCGTTGTTTAATATTACCGGCATCGTTTTACTAATGGTTGCACCACTGATGACAATGCGCCTGATCAGCGAGGAAAGACGCACAGGCACGATTCAGTTATTAATGTCATCGCCTGTCAGCATGACTCAGATTGTGCTGGGAAAATACCTCGGCATGATGTTGTTTTTTAGTATTTTTATATTACAGATCAGCCTGATGCCGCTGTCTCTTTTTCTCGGCACCGAGCTTGATATCGGAAAACTGATGGCAGGTTTTTTATCACTGTTTCTTTTGATTTCTGCTTTCGTTGCCGCCGGTCTTTATCTGTCCAGTCTGACAGACAACCCCACTATCGCGGCAGTTGCTACATTCGGCTTGTTATTGTTACTGTGGATTATTAATGCCAGTGCAGCAAATGACACCAGCGGAAATGTCTTTAACTATATCTCACTGATTCAACACAGCAATGCGATTATCCGCGGCGTTATTAACAGCACAGATATTATTTATTTTGTGTTATTCATTTGTACTTTTCTTGGCCTTAGCGTTCGCCAGCTTGATTCCTACAGGTTACAACACTGATGATTACGACGCCTGAAAAAAAACGCAAGCTACGGCTTCAGTCATATATTTTTAACCTGCTGTTTTTATCCGTTATCGGCCTGTTCGCCTGGTTCAGCACCCAGTACAGCAGCAGCAGTGACTGGACTTACGGCAACCGCAATTCATTAACCGAATCCAGTGTTACGCTGTTAAAGTCCATGGACAAACCGCTGACCCTGCATGTTTATCTTCCTGATCAGGCTTCCATGCGGCTTGCTGTTGAAACACTATTAGACCGTTACAAACAGCATAAAAAGGATTTTAATTATCGCATCTTAAACCCTGATCTCGACATAGAACTGGCCAGACTGGAAAACATCACACGCTATGGTCAGACTGTTGTTAAATACAATAACAAAAAAGAAACAATCGACAGCCTCAGTGAGAGTCAGCTAGGTAATGCACTCTCACGCCTCAGCCGCGAGCAGTTATCGCATGTGGTTTTTTTAAGCGGTCACGGTGAAAAAAATCCGCAGGATCAGGACAACACGGGCTACAGCAAACTGTCAAATGCACTGATTGAAAAAGGTTTTAAAGTCAGCGTTTTTAACTTACTCAGCGGCGACCTGCCGGCAGACACCAGCATAGTTGTTATTGCCGGACCACTGCGTGCCTACCTGCCGGGAGAAGCAGAACGTCTGCAACAGTACATTAAAGCTGGCGGTAACTTATTATGGTTGCAGGATCCGGATACAAATTCACAGCTTGATGTACTGGCCACACAGTTAAACCTCTCCTTCACTAAAGGCACGCTGGTTGATAGCGATCCGAAACTGCGCTCGACACTGCGTATTGAGCACCCGGCAATGATTGCAGTACTGCAATATAATCTGCATGAGATTACCCGCCAGATTCCTTATAACACTTTATTTATGCTCGCCGGCAGTGTCGATTTTATACCTCATGATCAATCCAGCTGGTCCGCTACCACGCTGTTTAGCAGTCGCCCCAACACTTGGTCAGAAACCGGATCACTATTAAGTAAAGAAATCGCTTTTGAAAAAGACAAGGGTGACACACTCGGCCCACTACCAATGGCCCAGGCTCTGGAACGAGAACATCCGTTTCAAAAAGATTCCCGCTCACAGCGCATTATTGTCGTCGCAGACAGTGACTTTCTCAGCAATAATACTATCGGTGCTGCGGCCAACCTGATGTTGGGAGAAAATATTTTTAACTGGCTAAGCCGTGATGAACAGCTGTTATCTTTTGAAATAAAAACCGCACCGGACTTGCGACTAGAATTATCCGATACCAGTGTTACGCTGATAGGTTTCAGCTTTCTGCTGCTACTGCCTGCCGGCCTGTTACTGTCCGGCATGCTTATCTGGCGAAAGCGAAAAAAAGGTTAACTATGTTTTCATCTCGCCTGCTTCTCAATCTTGCACTTGTCATATTTCTGGCAGCACTGATCAGCCTTGCACTCATTATTAACAACAAGGAAAAACCGGCTTCTGTGTTCAGCCAGCTCAATAAAAAAGACATCAGTACGGTGCTGATTGAGCACAACAACATCATCACACAAATTGATAACAGCGCTAACACATGGCGCATAACAAAACCGGTTACAGTTGAAGCCGACGACTTCAGAATCCAGGCCATTCTTAATCTTCTCAATGAACCGGTGAATACTTATTATGATATTGAGCCTTCTGATTATAAAAAATTCTCACTCGACCCTGCGCTTGCAAAACTGAAACTTGGCCAGCAGGAATTTTTATTCGGTTCGACATCAGCGGTTAACAATATGCGCTATGTACTGACTAATAATAAGTTATTTTTAGTGGAGGATACTTTCTATCCGCTGATCACAGCCGGTTATAAAAACTTAATGCGCCGCTACCTGTTCGACAGCCATACTGAATTCACTGACATCCGCTTTAACGATACGCATGTTTATCAGAATAACAAAGCAAGCTGGCAGGCTGACAAACTACAAACCAGTGCCGATGATTTAAAAAGATACGTTGATAACTGGAAGTATATACAGGCCTATGCCGTGACTGCCGCAACAGCGCCTTATAGCGGTATTAAAGTCACTTTCACAACTGCTGAAAACAAAGTCATTGTGCGTTTCCTGCAAAAAACAGATATCAACACCGTTGTTATTAATCCGCAGACGGGGCTGAGTTATCAGTTTGATATCAGTGCCTTTGAATCACTGACTAAGCCCGGCTTTTACAGCACAGCCGAAGCAAAATAGACGATGCCCGAGTTACCCGAAGTTGAAACAACCTTGCGCGGCATTGAGCCGCATATCGACGGGCAAATCATTTCTGATGTCATCATAAGAAACAAAAATTTGCGCTGGCCAATACCAGCCGCTATTAAAAAGCAGCTGCCCGGTCAAAAACTGCTGCAACTACAGCGCCGCGGTAAATATTTATTTTTAATCACCGCAAAAGGTACGGCTATCCTGCACCTGGGCATGTCAGGCAGTTTACGCATTAACGATGCAGGCACAGTAGCTGAAAAACACGATCATGTTGATATTGTGTTTGCCAACGGCAAAATTCTGCGCTTTCGCGACCCGCGTCGTTTCGGTTGTTTACTATGGACCGAGAAACCCGTTGAACAACATAAACTCATTTCTGGCATGGGCCCGGAGCCACTGACGGATGCGTTTAACGGCGATTATTTATATGCAAAATCCAGCGGCCGGAAAAATAATGTAAAGGGTTTTATCATGGATGGCAAAGTGGTCACCGGCGTGGGTAATATTTATGCCAGCGAAGCGCTGTTTGCTGCCGGCATACTGCCCGGCCGTCAGAGCGGACGGATATCAAAGCAGCGCTATCAGTTACTCGCCGGTTGCATTAAAGATGTACTGGCGCGCGCTATCGCGCAAGGCGGCACCACATTAAAAGACTTTACCCGGGAAGATGGACAGCCCGGCTATTTTAAACAGTCTCTCAAGGTGTATGACCGGGCAGGTGAAAGTTGTGTTAACTGCCGGCAAGCGATAAAGCAAAAACAACTTAATCAGCGTTCGACCTATTACTGCAGTCATTGTCAGCATTAATACCGAGCAGAAAAGTACAACAGTAATTATATTACTCAGCTAGCCGGGAATGGCGTTCAGCTGATGACATCCACTTCCTGTGCCTGCAAGCCTTTATCACTGGTATGCAGTTCAAACTCTACGTTTTGTCCTTCCTGTAATGAGCGGTAGCCATCGCCGCGTATCGCTTTGAAATGGACAAAAACATCATCACCGCTTTCACGGGCAATAAAACCAAAACCCTTACTATTGTTAAACCATTTAACGGTTCCGCTTACTCGATCAGTCATCTCTTGCTCCTTTTTACTGTCCTTATCAGCTCTATACTAAGCGCTGCTCCATAAACAATTCGGGCCGGTTAGAGTTAACTAACCGGCCCGAACTATTGTAACGCTATTTACTGAATTTTCTCAATCGTGACTAGTACACAACTGATACGTCATCTGCCTGTAAACCTTTATCACCATCACTTACATGAAAAAAGACAGCCTGGCCTTCTACTAAACTGCGGTGACCTTTACCACGAATAGAACGGTAATGTACAAATACATCATCCCCACTTTCACGGGTAATAAAACCATAACCTTTGGTGCCGTTAAACCATTTAACCGTACCGCTTTCACGGCCGTCACGTGATACTTCACCTTCGCCTGCCGGTGAAACTCTGATCGTTGCAATCATCGTTGCAATGATTGAAACAGCGATCATCAAATAAGCTAAATACTGTGTACTTAATTTCTCTGCCAGTAAACCGGTCTTATCGGCAATAAGCGCAGCAACTGACGCGACAATCAAACTAATAACGATATTTTTTATAAATGTCTTTTTACTTAACATATCAACTCTCTAAATAAATACTAAAATGAACACAGACTCTCCTAAAATCGTTGTACAAAAACCACAGTTAATCTAAGGAAAGGGTCTGACCGGAGTATTTGGATACCGATCGTCTGCGAGTTTATCACAGCCTAAAATAATCACGAAGCTTTTAACCTAAGCTTTTGAATTCACGCTGTTTTAAAAGCTTCTTTCAGACCAAAGTTCATACCTATCGAGAGCCTATGTTGCTGACTCAGGTTTTGCGTCACCTCATGTATCAGGTTAGGCTTAAAAAAGACCATTTTACCCGCCTCGGGTTCGACCCTGACCTGATTGCTGGCAACGCCTAACAACAAGCTGCCGGAGTTTTCTGGCACATTGATATAATAGACAGCTGACATCAGTTCATCGTCATCATCATGCGTATGCGGCTGTGTCACATGACCGGGCTGCATGCTGTTAAACCAGAAGCCACATTGTAATTTAGCCGCCTCCATATCGAGTATGGCCGCAGCATGGTGGATCGCCTGTTCAATGACCTGACTGAGCGCCGGTATTTTTTCTCTGTCGATATAAACATTCTCATAGCGCCCTGAAAAAAAATGAGTTTTCTTATTTTCCAAATCATTCTGATGCTGTTCAAAGCCCTTCAGGACTTGCTGATTCAGTGCGTCCGCAGCAGGCAGGTAAGCAAAATGTGCATACTTAATCTGATTTAATTCTGACATAAATTAATCTCTAATGTTTAGCATATAACTCTTTATAAAGCCCGTCCCTGCCAATCAGTTCATTATGATGACCTTCATCAATAATCTGCCCGTTATCAAACACAAATACCTTGTCGGCCTGCCTCACCGCACTTAAACGATGAGCAATAATGATCGTGGTTCTTTGCTGTAAAAATGCCTGCATGGCCTGATGTAAACGGGCCTCAGTTTCGCTGTCCAGTGCGGATGTTGCTTCATCCAAAATAACCACTTTCGGCTTTGATAAAATCATTCTCGCAATCGCCAGTCGCTGGCGCTGCCCGCCCGATAAGCGCACACCATTACGTCCCACAATGGTTTCCAGCTGATCACCCAATGATTTCACATAATCATCCAGTTGTGCAATATTCAGTGCCTGCCAGATAGCATCGTCCGGGTAACTAAGCCCCATGCCGAGGTTTTCACGAATACTGCCATTCAATAATACCGGCTGCTGCAATACCGTTGCGACATTTTCCCGCACCACATCAAGCCCGATCTCACTGACCGCGACATGGTCAAAGCAGACCCTGCCTTTTTGCGGCTGATAAAGCCCCAGAATAACCTGCACCAGCGTCGATTTTCCGCCGCCACTGGCACCCACAAAAGCGACTTTTTCAGCCTCTTTAATCTGCAAGCTCACGCCATTTAAAATCGCTTCATCGCCATAACGAAAATGCAGGCTTTCTAACTGTACACTGACCGTTTGTTTATTTATAAACGGATTAACAAGCGCCGGGTAATCCGGCTCATGTTCCAGTGTTAACAAGCGATTAATACGCTTTAGTGAGGCTTTTGCGCTATACGCACTGTATTGCACACCTAAAATATCCTGTACCGGTGTCATCATAAACCAGAGATAAGCATAGACGGCAAACATCTGTCCCAGAGTTAATTCTGATATTAGCACCAGCACCATACTGACCGCTCTGAAGACTTCAAAGCCCAGCAGAAAAACCAGAAACGACAGCCGGTTGGCCGCATCACTGCGCCATGAATAGGCGGCACTGTGGGTTTTTATATCTTGCGCTTTATCCAGTAGCTGCTTTAAGTAGTGACGTTCACGATTACTGGTTCTGATTTGCTGAATAGCATCCATGGTTTCATTCAGGGTCTGCTGAAATATTTCAAAGGCCTTGTTCTCTTTGGCTTTCAGTTGCTTGACTTTTTTTCCCAGCAGCATGGTAAAAAAAATCACCAGCGGGTTCATAAATAATATAAACAACGCCAGCTGCCACTGCATATAAAGCAACACAGCAGCCACACCGATAATGGTCAGCACGGCCACAATGAACCGGCTCAGGCTATTGGTAATAAAATCATCCACCGCCTGTACATCAGTCACCATGTGTGAGGCGACCACGCCGGAGCCCAGTGTTTCATATTCTTTCATGGACACTTTGCGTAAATTAGCAATGATGTCCTGACGAATCCTAAAACAAATGTCCTTAGCCACCAGACTAAACTGACGGGTCTGCAGCACGCTAAATAAAACACCGGCAACTCTCAGCAATATGGTCAATAACATCACCAGCACTATCACCAGCACGGGACCATGCCAGTTTGCCGGTAACAGCCAGTGCACGGCCGCCACCAGATGATCCGGCCGGTTTAGTAAGACTTCATCGACCAGTAGCGGCATTAACAGGGGAATCGGTATCATCACCAGCGCCGCCAGAATGGCGATCAGGTGGCCGATAAGCAGGACTTTTTTATGCTCCCATGCCAGCGCGAAAATAACGTTCCAGCTGTACTGAACCGGCTCAAGCGGGCTGTTACTTCTCAAATTTTGCATATCACGTCTATACTGGCCTATTAATGACAATAATATCATTTATTAACACTGTGTTTGGGCTCACTACACCGTTATCAATCGCGTCAAACCTGGTCTGCATGACATTATCATCAAATAGAAAATCATCAACGAAATGACGGCAATGGTTACCCATGGGGAATTAAAGAGTAAGCATATCAGCCCTTTTGCAAAAATTCTGGGCCTGGCCGACACCTATATTGCCATGATCAGCAACCGAGCTTATCTAAGGCAGTACTGGCTCAGCCGGCTTGGCGAGAAGTTCAACAGATGACTTTTTTAGTATCCATATCGCTGTTATTTTTAAATCATCGCCTATACTAGATGTGAAAATAACCATAAAAATTTCATTCATTTAGCAATAGATACTTCTTTACAATGAAACGCATCAAACTTGGCATTAACGAAATCGATTTGGGAGAACCGCTACTCTGGTCTGTTTACGGATCAAATGGCCAGTTGTTACTGCGCCAGGGTCGCATTATCGACCGCCAGGAAGTGATTGATAAAGTGTTTCAGCATGACCCCATGCGCAATGCTGAGATGATCATCAATAGCAGCCACAAAGAAAGACAGCGGGTAACGACCGTCGGCGCTTCCGAACAGTTCAACCCTTTCAATGAAATCACCCGCTTTGCTACCCGCTACAGAAACATTAGCCGAGATATTGAAAACCAAAATCCTTTTGTCAATGGCAAGGTACTGCGGCTGGCTGAGGATATTCAGTCGCTGGTGCAGTTTGATGAAGATGCCTGTCTGGGTGCCATTCATTTTTACTACGACCAGACCTATACCTCCCTGCAACCCATTTATAAAGCCATCTTATGTGAGTTAACCGCCGCACTATTAGATTATGATGCCGAGCAAAGGCTACCTCTGCTCGCGGCAGCCATCACCTCCAATATCGGTTTACTGGATATTCAGGAAAAGCTAAATAATCAAAGCACGCCCTTATCTGAAGAGCAGAAAAAGGCCATTGAAAGCGCCCCGGCAAAAGCCGTTGAAATGCTCAAAACGTGCAATATTGACAACACCCAATGGCTTAAATGCATTATTGAAAACCATGAACGTGGTGATGGCAGTGGCTATCCATGGGGATTAAAGAGCAAACATATCAGCCCGTTTGCTAAAATACTGGGCATCGCTGACTGCTATGTCGCCATGATTGCCCGAAGAGCCTACCGCGAGCCCTTATTAGCGCAAAATGCCTTGCGCACAATTTCTCAGATGTCATCCGAATCCGATCAGATGATTTATCGCTGTTTCATTAGTCAGCTTGGCGCTTTTCCACCGGGGACGCTGGTCACATTAAATAACAATGAAGTGGCGGTGGTCACCTACCGTGGCTTTGGTAATTCCATTATGGGTGCCGCCATGAGCATTGGTAATACCGACGGCAGTTTCTATGCGACACCGCTCAGGCGCGACACCAGTCTTGAAGCATTCAAAATTATTAAAATTTACAACCCCAAAACCAAACCCCGCTTAAATCCCGACAGGCTCTGGTCTTATAGCTAAAACAGCTTACATAGACACATAAACCGCCGTAACGTTAAAAATAAGAGCGCTCCAGCTCTAATGCTTTTAATTGCCTGGCCTCTTCCGTCTGCCTAAATAACTGCTGCACCTGCAGTAATTGTTGTTGCTGACTGTATACAAGTCGGCTGATATTTTTATCCCATTCCTGCGTTAATAAAATATCGACACCGTCCACATTCCATAGATATTTTGTGTCCGACTCATAAGTGCCATAATTAATTTTCGGCTGGCCATATTTCAGTCTTAAGCGCTTTAGCATGGTATTGAGGTACGCATATGGCAGCTGGTACTCGGCAAAGGCGAAGCCGCCGGCTGTTTTTTCATAGGCCACGTACAGGCGCTTACTTTGTCTGAATTCAGCCGACATATCATAAACATCGTATAAATTCTCCTCACCCGCTTCCCGGATGACCTCGGCCCCGGAGTTTCTGATGGCATCACGTATTTGCTGACGCTGAGCCGTATTAATCACCACACCGAATAGTTCAAAGGCAGCGGCGCTGTGTGCTACCAACAGTAACAACATCGTTAAAGATTGCAGTAAAACAACTCGCATATAAGATAAGCCTGCTATAGTTTGCTAATGGAACATTTTCTCGTTATCGATCAGGGTACGCACGCCAGTCGTTGCATGGTGTTTGATAGCGCTGCCAATATCATAGCCCGCTCTGAATACCCTGTTACTCTATATCGGCAGGGTCAGCACTTTATTGAACAAAACCCTGAAAAAATTTTAGCCTCCATCTATTACTGCATTGACAGCCTGCAACAACAAGGCAAACTCAGCGGCATCAGCCAGGCCGCATTAGTCACCCAGCGTTCAACCATCATCGGCTGGAACAAACACAGCGGCAAAGCACTGTCGCCGGCTATCAGCTGGCAGGACACCCGCGCCAGCGACTTAGTAGAGTCACTGCGCCCGTTTAGCCAGAAGATACAGTCGGTTACCGGTCTGCCGCTTTCACCTCACTACGGTGCCAGTAAGATGCGCTGGCTTATTGATCATAACGAAACCTGTAAATCAGCCTATGAGCAGAATGAACTGATTATTGCCCCGTTAGCCTGTTACCTAATTGAGCAGTTAACCGGTCTGACGGATGCCGTTGTCGATCACGTTAATGCCTCACGCACCCAGCTGCTAGATATCAATACACTACACTGGTCAGATGAGATGCTGGAAAAATTCAGGCTTGAGCCAAAGTGTCTGCCAGCACTGAAACCCTGTCTGGCCGATTATGGTCAGTTTCGCCACCATGACTTTTCCCTGAAACTGGTCAGTGGTGATCAGAATGCCGCGCTGTTTGCCAATGGCATACCACCGGCAGGATCAATACTGGTCAATATCGGTAGCGGTGCCTTTGCACTCAAAATGACCGACACACTGGAAAAATCCCCCGCCCTGCTGAATGGCCTGGCGGTCAGCAGCAGCGCTGCAAAAACCTTTGTGCAGGAAGGCACCGTGAATGGTGCCGGTGCCGCACTGGCTGGTCTCTATGATGAAATTGAAGAACAGGATTTATTTACTCAGTTGCCTAAATGGATTGATATGATTGAACAACCGCCGGTCTTTATCAACAGCATCGGCGGACTGGGATCACCCTGGTGGAACTCAACAATTAAAGCGCACTTTTTGGATAATGATAGCACCTGTGATTTACCGGAGCGTGCCGTTGCCATTATCGAGAGCATCGTATTTCTGTTACAAAATAATATCGAACTGCTGGCTGATAAAAGCAGCCGGCAAATCATCATTTCAGGGGGGCTCTCAGCACTCGACGGACTTTGTCAAAAACTGGCCGACCTTAGCGGTTTACAGGTTAAGCGCTTTGACAATACCGAAGCCTCTGCAACCGGTGCTGCCTGGTTACTGGCTAACTCGGCCAACTGGCCGCTGAGACAGCCTGCCACCAGCTTTCAGCCTGAGCACAACAACAGCTTACAATACCGTTACAGTCACTTTAGCCGCCAGCTCAGTTTATTAACGCAACACTCAGAACCAGCTATCCAGCGCGCATGAAAAACCACTGTTTTTCTGCTAGGTTATTATTCACACTGTTTGATTTAAAGGACTAGCATGCCAGTTCCAACCCTAATAGCCCATCGTGGTTATTCAGCCAAATACCCAGAAAACACACTTGCCAGTATCGAGGCAGCTCTCAGTGCCGGTGCAGAAATTGTCGAATTTGATGTCCAAATGATGGCTGATGATGAGTTCATATTGATGCATGACAGTAATTTACTGCGCTCTTCCGGTGTCAGCAAATCGGTTTTTTCACTCACCAGTACCACCGTGCGAAATTTTGAAGCCGATCATTACAGCACTTTTTCTACGCAGTTTTCCGGCATAAGAATTCCCTTATTAGATCATGTCATTTCACTGTTCAGACAATTCCCGGATGCCAGCGCAATGGTTGAAATAAAGCAAGACAGTCTTGAAGAATTTGGCGTCGAACATGTCATGAAAAAACTACTGAGCGATCTCAAAAACATTAAGGAACGCTGTTACATTATTTCTTTCAGTTATGATGCCATCGAATACACAAAGCAGCATTCTGAATTTAAAACCGGTTATGTTTTGCATAAATATGACACACCTCATTTTGAACAGGCACACAAGCTCAAACCTGATCTGCTGATTTGCAACTACCGCAAGCTACCGGCACTGGATGAAACAGGCACGCTGGAAGAAGCCGCACTATGGCCCGGTGACTGGAAATGGGCTTTGTATGAAATAGATGATGCCGAGCTGGCCTTAAACTACGGCAGAAATGGTGCAGCCTTTATAGAAACCAATCAAATCGGGCCGATGCTACAACACAAAGATTTTATACAGGAAGTAAAAGAGTAGCCGGAACAAACTGATGTGCGACTTTGATCTTATTATTATCGGTGCCGGCATTCATGGCAGCGCGGTTGCCCGGGCTGCCGCACTGGACGGCTACAATGTCTGCATTGTTGAACAGTATTCAGAAGCCGCACGCGCCACCTCATCGCGTTCTAGTAAATTAATTCACGGTGGCCTGCGTTATCTGGAAAGCAATCAGTTTGCACTGGTTAAAGAGTGTTTACGCGAGCGTCACATCCTTCTGCAAACAGCATCTTCACTGGTCAAACTCGTGCCTTTTTATATTCCTGTATATAAAAATAACAGCCGGCCCGCGTGGCTGATTGCAAGCGGTCTTTTCATCTATCGTTTATTGGGGGGAGGAAAATTTAAAAAAATAGCCAAAGCAGAGTGGCCGACGCTGGACGGTTTAGAGATAAAGAACCTGCAGGCTGTCTTTCAATATTACGATGCACTGACAGACGATAAACAACTGACACAAGCCATCTTACAAAGTGCCATCGACCACGGTGCCAGCTTCCGAACTGATACAAAACTGCTCGGCGTTCAGATAGACAACAATATCGTCAGCGCAAGTTTTAACAACCAGCCATCTGTTAGCGCAAAAATAATGATTAATGCCAGTGGCCCGTGGGTAAACAATGTGCTTGCAAACGTCACACCCAGTACAGATATATTACCTGTTGATTTAGTTCAGGGAACTCACATTATTATTCCAAGAACACTGTCAAAAGGCATTTATTATATTGAGGCCAGTGATAAAAGAGTCATCTTTGCGATTCCATGGAAGCAACACTGCCTTGTCGGCACTACCGAAACAGTTTTTAACGACTCACCTGAAAAAGTCAGGCCGTTAGCTAAAGAAATGACTTACTTACTATCAACATGGAATCATTATTTTAATGACAATGTAACAGCTGATGATATTTTACAATCATTTGCCGGTCTTAGAGTACTGCCTGCTTCTGCCGCCAGCGCCTTTAACCGCACACGCGAAACCATATTGCACTGCAATGATAATACAAACCCGGAAATCATCAGTATCTATGGTGGCAAGCTCACCGCTCACAGGGCCACTGCTGAAGCAGTGATGTCAATTGTGCACCGGCGATTAACGGGTTATAAAAGAACAGATACTTCCCGACTAAGACTGTAATCTTAAGTCAAAAACAACAAGGAGACCTGCCAAACAGAATTTAAGCAGCTAACACCCCGGTTAAGATACTCTCTTACAGGTTACCGGTACCTATCATTTCAATTCTTATTTGTTTCATTATTTTAGTTATATCGAACAGGTAACCAAACGTTATTGAGAGTGGACGTTTTAAACACTTTTAACTCTTTTAATCCGACATCACCAGAAAGACATCGCGGGGTAATTTAAAAGTAAAACACGCGCCACCATCTGGATTATTTTCTGCAATAATGGTGCCATACTGCCGCGTAATAATTTCATCACAAACTGCCAGCCCCAGCCCCTTACCGCCAGCACCTGTACGGGTTAAACTGGATTGCTTAAACTTTTCGAATATAAGCAGTAACTCATCCTCAGGAATACCAATCCCGTTATCAGATACAGAAACAGCGACCGCCGGTATAGGTGTTGTGTCATTAAAGCTTCTCAGCGGCGGCAGAACGGCATCTGATACGGTTATTGCAACAGAACTATTAACCGGCGAATACTGAACAGCGTTAGTCATTAAATAAATGAGAACTTGCTGAATTTTTTCAGCATCAAAATACGCACTGGTATTTTTTGCTTTAACATCGATACGAACAGTGGCAGACTGCTTCTCATAGAGATTTTTTAACTCGTCAACAGCAGTATTAATAACCACTATTAAATCCTGCTTTTTAATATAGAATGAAGCCCGCGATGAACCCATAGCCGTTAAATCAAGCAAGTCACTTAATAATTTATTTAAACGCTCACCACTGCGTTCAATAGCTGAGAAGAAAGACTCCAGCTTTTCTCTTGGATCTGTTTTGGCTTTTGCTTTACCAAGCGCAGAAAAACTTAGAATCCCGTGTAATGGTGTGCGCATTTCATGGGACATATTCGCCATAAACTCACCTTTTGCAGCATTCGCACTTTCAGCAATTTTTTTAGCTAACTCAATCTCTTCAACATAGATAACCAGTGAGTGCTCAATGAATCTTGCCTCATCATCATACTGATCATACGATTTCGATATTATCTCGATCAACTGCTGCTGTTCAGGCGACAATGAATCCATATCAAATGTTTTGCCATAAACGCGTCTCAACTGACGATTTAATAATCTGTGCATTCTTATTTCTCAAAGATTGCGGTTAGCGTCATGGTCTGATTATGCAGCTCACATGTATAAACATCCTCAGAAAACGGTGCCAGTTCGCCATAGGAATACAAACCGGTTAGCTGAATATTCTGCCCCAGTACATCCTCAAGAATTTCCAGTTCCTCTTCAATCAGGTCCTTCATCACTGTCCTTCTGCCGGCACAACTCACAACCAGGCCTAAAGCCTGATTTTCATTGACCTTATTAATATCTTCAGCTGCCTTTTTCGCTCCATCAATCAGCAAATCCACCTCAGGTTTCATTAAACGTGCTGTATAGCCTTCAGGAACATCACCGGCAAAAGTAATACTATTATTATCTTCATTAATAGCCAGCAATGTTCTGATAACCTCCGGATCATCTTCTTTATGTTTTATACTCAGTGGGAATCGCATTCCACTTTCAGGGAGACCGTCAGCATAATGGCCTAAATATTTTTTATATAATTCCAGCGCAGGCTCATTATCAATTTCATATAACACGTTTCCGGAAGACCGGGTTATCAAACGGTCACCGCCAAACTCACTCCAGCCGGCAAAGCAGCCGGTGCTGATAACAAAGTCATCACCATAAAAACCAATCGCGGCCAATCGAAACTGTTTTGCAGGTGCATTAGCTAAAATCCATGTCTCCTGAAAACGCTCACCATCCCCAGCCATGCCTCCTGTAACCGGTATGTCAGCAGCTAATTTATTAACGCCTCTGACTAATGCCGAGCCATTGACATTAAGCCCGTCAGATAGAAGAAAAATATGACTGAGGCCGTCTCGTGGTAACTGTGAGATTAACTGGTGAGATACTTCTTCGATATCATCACCTGGCAAAAAATCGATGCTGGCTGTGCTAACTGTACCTTTTTCAAACTCTACAGCTGTCGCTATAACTGGTGCCTGGTGAATCTCATTGCCTAAAATATTTCCCGCCGATGAAGCACCGATGATATCAGCCTGCGGGTAAAGGGATTTAAGACCGCTAAATACAGCCTCTGTTTTGATAATATCCGACTCTCCGAACACAACGACGAGAGAAGCATTATCTTTATCAAGGATATTGGTATTTTGTGGCTTCCATTTGTCTGAATAGATTAATGTATCGATATTCATAAAAACAAACTCATATCAACTGCACCAGAAAAAACAACGACTAACGTAACAACCATCATCCCTTATATAGGCCACAAGCCCCCTATCCACAAGATACAAGCCAGCGTTTTAGCTAACATACTCAATTATTAACACATTCTTAACACTTATTAATATTCTTATATTGGCATTCTACATTGTTTGTATTAATAACAGCTTCGGGACAATCCTTAGCATGTAGTGGTCAAGTCGCTCCTCAATCTGGACGCTCCTCAATCTGGACACCCATCAAGAGGACTAAGCAGACACCTATCATATAATTACTGTGTTGCCAGGGGTGCCCATCACATCCCCCATCATATAATTGACAACATTAACCATCAGGATTAACCTATTCAGCAATGGATTAACTGATCAAGGAGATGATCAATGCCCCGCCCTCGCTATGCCCAAGTCTCTTTAGATGCTACTTCTTATTATCACTGCGTGTCACGTTGCGTACGGCGTGCTTTTTTATGCGGTGTCGACTCTTCATCTGGCGAGAGCTTTGAACACCGTCGACAATGGGTTGAAGATAAGCTGCTGGAACTGGCCGAGATCTTCTGTATTGATATATGCTCCTATGCTGTGATGTCCAATCATTATCATGTGGTGTTATCTATACACAAAGATCAGGCGCAGGCGCTATCTACTCTTGAAGTGATTGACCGCTGGCATCAGTTATTTAAAGGTTCTTTTTTATCTCAACGCTTTCTAAAAAATGCAGCGCTTTCAAAAGCAGAGCTAGTAGCACTTGATAAACAGGTAGAGATATGGCGCACTCGCTTGATGGATATCAGCTGGTTTATGCGTTGTCTGAACGAAGGGATTGCCCGTCAGGCCAATCAGGAAGACGACTGTACCGGCCGCTTCTGGGAAGGTCGTTTCAGATGTCAGGCGTTACTGGATGAAGCCGCCCTAATCGCCTGCATGAGCTATGTGGATTTGAATCCGATTCGTGCTGCTATCGAAAAGACACCTGAGAGTTCACAATACACCTCCATTAAAAAACGCATCCGTAAAGCCCAAACAATGATGACACCCAATCATCCAAATCAACAAACTAAGTTACTCATGCCCTTTGTCGGCAATCCCAGAAAAAACATGCCTCACGGTTTGCCATTTCGTTTAACTGATTACATTGAACTGGTCGACTGGACAGGTCGTATTATGCGTAACGATAAACGCGGATCTATAAGCAATGAATTATCACCAATCCTTGAACGCCTGAGCATTGATCCGAACCACTGGCATTACATGACACAACACTTTGAAAGTCATTTCAAAGGCCTTGTGGGTTCAGCCTACAAACTCAAACAAGTTTGCCAGCTTCTGGGTTACACCCGCACACTAGGTATAACTCCCTGCTTAGAACGCCTTCCTTAAAAAAAACAACAGACTCTCCTAACGCTATCAGGTCATAATCTGAGAAAAGCACTCGTCTGTTATTTGGTAGCTTCACAAACAACAGCAATTAAACTTAATATTTAAAGAAATATTAAAAATAATCAGTAAATTGAGTGATTATAATTTTTATTTTTTTCTATACCCATCTAAAGATTATCTTAAAATGGGTGTCCAGTTATGTTCGTTATGTTCATTGCTGCAGATAAGCCAACTAGTAGCTCGGTTTTGCTATCTAGATATTCGTTATTATGAGTCGTTTCATAAAACTCGTCATATTTTTTATTTTGTTCTTCCGTGAGCATATGTTTTATTCCTTTTAGTTCTAACGTTTAAGCTAAGCGGCTGCGCATTAGCGCAGACCACTTGAGTGTTTTGTTATGTGCACTTGTTTTATTTTTTACTGACACTATTCATTGGTGGTTTTAATTGTCGGATAAGATAGACTTCAAGAGATGCCGCTAAGTACGAATCATCATAATCAAAGCCTATTGCACCTATATCACACACTGAACCCCATTTTTTTCGTGGAATATACGAACCAGTTTTATTAGGGTCTTTTTTTATAACATGAGAAAGAAGACGTCTAGATACACCATGCTCTTTATAACGACCAGAACCGATAGAAGCTCCTAGACCGATATAAACCAAGTAACCATTTTCATCAAAAAGGGCGTAAACACCGCCTTTGTTATGGTAAGGAACTGAACTAGACCAATCCCATTTATTTTTCCATTTGGGAGGCAACTTATCCAGCTTCCAGTGTTTTTGGAAAAAATCATGAGTGCTTTCAATCAGATTATTAATATTATTCATCACTTATCACATAACGTTTAAGCTCAGCCGCCGAGGTACGAGGTCGGCTGAAGCTTTTTGTTAGACCCGACCTCCATGCTACCCACAAAATTAAAAACGCCATTATGAATCTTAGGCCAATCTTTTAAATGCTTTTTATTAAATCTATATTTCATTACCACATTCCCCCATAAAGGGAATTCAGTTTCACAAGCTGGAAAAAACACTTTACCCTCGTCTGGATCTTTACCGCATCGGTAATAGGTTAAAT
>Ga0224506_10001208_pt1 | contig 18778 bp, 18 predicted proteins | sample SF_Jan12_sed_USG_2_FD_169108 | JGI IMG/M metagenome (GOLD analysis project Ga0224506, IMG submission 169108) | Sediment microbial communities from San Francisco Bay, California, United States - SF_Jan12_sed_USGS_8_1 | ecosystem: Environmental > Aquatic > Marine > Sediment | place: USA... | reverse complement strand
AGCACCTTTGTGTTTTATTGTCTAAAAAGCCTTTAGATTCACCCGTTATGGCAGTAGCATCAATCCCGGAAGAAGAATATTTAAACATTACCCAGGTGGCCCGGCAGTTTAAGGTCGCGAGCTCGCTGATCAGGTATTGGGAAAGTGAGTTTGACATACTCAATCCTGCCAAAGACGAGAAAGGCAACAGGTTATACAGCACCAAGGACATTGAAAGCTTACGAATGGTATATCACTTGGTCAAAGAGCAAGGCTATACATTGCAAGGGGCCAAAAGGGTCCTGAAGGAACAGGGCGACGAGGCTACTGCAAAACTACAGGCAATCAATTCGCTCGAAGGTGTAAAAGTCCTTTTAAAGGAGATCAGGGAAAAGCTTGGATAGGACGTTATGAATCAGGAACAGCTGGCATTATTGGCTCTGCACTGCATTCCGGGCATTGGCGGATTTACCATCCGGCAGCTCATTAGTTATTGTGGATCTGCCCGGCAGGTTTTCAACCGTCCACCCGGCAAACTGCGAAAAGTACCAGGCATAAGACGTACGTCAATAGATCTTATCCTAAAAAATGAAGGATTTCATGAGGCCGAAGCTCTTTTGCAACGGGCAGAAAAAGAAAACAGCAAAATCATATTATATTCCGATGATGACTTCCCCCGCCGTTTAAAGAATGTATTTGATGCGCCTACCATTCTCTTTCACCAGGGCAATGCCGATTTCAATAGCCTTAAATCACTGGCCATCGTAGGTACCCGAAAAGCTTCCTCCTATGGCCTGGGTTTTGTAGATGAGCTCATCGAAGGGCTGGCCCGGCACCAGCCACTCATCGTGAGTGGCCTGGCTTATGGGATTGACATCCGGGCACACCGGGCAGCCCTTAAAAACGGATTATCTACGGTTGGGGTTCTTGCCTCCGGCACCAACATCATTTATCCGGCAGCACATAAAAACACTGCCAAAGAAATGGTCACGTCAGGCGGGTTGGTTTCAGAATACGGTTTTGACATACTCCCTGATCCCAAAAGGTTTCCGGCCAGAAACCGGATCATTGCTGGCACAACCGATGCCACGATAGTGATAGAAGCCGCTGCCCGGGGCGGGGCGCTGATCACTGCCCATATGGCCAATGGATACGATCGGGATGTCTTTGCCCTGCCAGGCAACGTACACAATACGCATTCACTGGGATGCAACCACCTGATAAAAACACACAAAGCCCACATCCTCACCCGCGCCGAAGATATTGAGTATATCATGCAGTGGGATAATGATACCAGGCCCGCAAAAATTCAGCCAGACCTCTCTGCACTGGATGCTGAGGAAAAGGCCGTTGTTAAAGCCTTGTCAGATACAGCCGATGCCATCACCATTGATGAATTGTCGTGGCGTGCAGAACTACCTATAAACAAACTTGCCTCTGTCCTACTCAACCTTGAGTTCAGGGGGTATGTAAACCCTTTACCAGGGAAAATATATAAGCTGTCCGGGGAATTGGCCAGGTTTTAATTTCCCAACCGGATCATTTTTTTAGTTCAATGTTTACTGTAATGTATACTAATGCATTAGTTTTGCCCTAAATATCCAGCAATGACAGAAGACCAGGCACGTCAGCAAATCACATCCCTTACCGGGAAAATAAACCATTATAATTATAAATATTATAATGAAAACATCAGTGAAATCAGTGATTTCGAGTTCGACAAAATGCTGGAAGAACTTATAAAGCTGGAGGATGAATTTCCTGCATTACGTCTGCCTGACTCTCCTACCCTTCGTGTCGGTGGCACGATAAATAAATCATTTCAAACCGTAGCGCATAAACATCCCATGTTATCCCTGGGCAATACTTACTCTCGTGCTGATCTGGAAGAGTTTGACCAACGTGTAGCTAAAGGACTCGGCACGAATGATTATGAATACTTCTGCGAATTAAAATTTGATGGTGTGGCCCTAAGCATGACCTACCGCAACGGCCTGCTCGTTCAGGGGGTAACTCGGGGAGATGGCACCCAGGGCGATGAAATCACAGCTAATGTCAAGACGATCCGCACACTCCCATTGCGTGTGGATTTACCGGAGCTCCCCGATGAGTTTGAAGTGCGGGGTGAAGCATTTATTCCAAAGAAAGTATTTCTTGAGCTGAATAAATCACGGGAAGAAGCCGGTGAGGAAACCTATGCCAATGCACGAAATACAGCCTCCGGAACGCTCAAAATGCAGGATTCTGCGATGGTAGCCAGACGCAAACTGGACTGTTACATTTATTCCTACCTGAGTAGGACCTCTCCGGGAACGCATGAAAAAGGAATTCATATGCTTGAAAAAGCGGGATTCAACGTCTCTCCCACACATAAAAAATGCAAAGGCATTGAAGAGGTATTACAATACATTGACTATTGGGAGACACGGCGCTTTGACTTGCCTGCCGAAACGGACGGCATTGTCATTAAGGTAAACAACACTGACCAGCAGCAGGAGCTGGGCTTTACAGCAAAAAGTCCGCGATGGGCCATTGCTTATAAGTATCAGGCCGAAAGTGCACTGACCCAATTAAAAAGTATCACCTTTCAATTGGGCCGTACAGGGGCAGTTACGCCCGTAGCCGAACTCGAACCCGTATTTTTGGCGGGCACAACTGTAAAAAGGGCCTCCCTCCACAATGCCAATGAGATCAAACGCCTGGATCTCCGCCCCGGCGATTATGTATATATTGAAAAAGGAGGCGAGATCATTCCCAAAGTAACCGCTGTAGAATTGAGCAAACGCCCTGCCAACTCCCAACCTTTGGACTATATACGTCAGTGCCCGGAATGTGGCACATTATTAGAACGCAAAGAAAATGAAGTCATACATTATTGCCCGAACAAAAAAGGATGCCCGTCGCAAATTAAAGGACGCATAGCCCACTTTATCCACCGGAAGGCCATGGATATCGACAGCCTGGGGGAACAAACCATTCGGCTGCTTTATGAAAACGGACTACTAAAGGATCCCTCTGATTTATACGCCCTGCGATATGAAGACATCATTCAACTTGAAGGCTTCAAGGACCTCTCCAGTAATAACCTCTTGCAAGGCATTGAAAATTCAAAGTCCAGGCCGTTTAAAAACGTCCTTTTCGCATTAGGTATTCGGTATGTTGGACAGACAGTAGCCGAAAAATTAACAGCCCACTTTCAGTCGGTAGATTCATTGGCCGCAGCTACTTTTGACGAATTGATTGCCGTACCTGAAATTGGAGAACGCATAGCGCAAAGTATCAAAGATTACTTCACAGACCCTGAAAACGAAAGAGAAATAGATAAATTAAGGGAATTTGGCTTATGCTTTGTGGAAGATCAAAAAAAATTAACCGGCGGCAATGATACACTAAAAGGAAAAACTTTCGTAATTTCGGGCGTTTTTAATAATTATAGCCGGGATGAGCTAAAAGAAGTAATCAAGCAATATGGGGGCAAAGTGGTATCTTCCATCTCATCAAGGCTTGACTACCTCATCGCCGGAGATAAAATGGGCCCGGCAAAAAAAGAAAAAGCAATATCCCTGGAAGTTGAAATCATTACAGAAGATGAATTTGACAACCTTTTAAAATAATAACAGGTGTTGTCCAAAACAATTATACAGTACAAAACGAAGTCGCTAACCAAAAGGAATTCCCCGATACGGAGGTTCATCCCTTACGCAAAAGCAGAAAGGATAGGTGTCGTGTTTTGTATTGAAGGTCTGGATAAGCACCAGACTATTAAGGAATTTATACGCCAGTTGGAGATGGATGGGAAATCTGTAAAATCATTGGGATATTTACCAAAAGGTGCAGAAAACCATGAATTCCGTTTCGATTTTTTCACAGAAAAAGATGTGAATGCCATTGGCCAGGTCACCAAAGAGACGATAACGGAATTTATCAACATCCCTTTTGATTACCTTTACTGTATTGACTCCACGCCTAATATATACATAAACTATATACTAGCCAGAAGCAAGGCAAAATGCCGAATAGGGCTACATGATGGCGAAAACCACCCCTATTTTGAACTGATGATAAAAGCGGGCAGGACACCATTAAAAATCCTGCTGGATGAAATGTTACGATATTCAAAAAACCTGAATGAATGAAGATTGATATTGGTGGCACGGGAGTAGCACTCGTTACTCCTATGTGTGAAAATGGAAGTATAGACTATAAAGGCCTTCTCCGCTTACTACAGCATACGGGAGGGCATGTGGATTATTGGGTGGTTATGGGTACCACTGGCGAGTCTGTCACCTTATCGCAAAAAGAAAAATGGGACGTGTTGAGTTTTGTAAAAGACAATAACCCGGATAATATCCCCGTTATTTATGGAATAGGAGGAAATAACACCCAAAAACTCGAAGAAGAAATTGCTCATACAGATCTTTCAGGTGTAAGTGCAGTCCTTTCTGTTAGTCCTTATTACAACAGGCCATCACAAGCTGGGCTGATTAGTCATTACACCAAATTAGCTGATATTTCCCCTTTACCTTTGATCCTGTATAACGTCCCCGGAAGAACAGGCGTTAACATAACGGCAGATACCACCCTGCACCTGGCCCAACATGTTAATATATTAGGAACGAAAGAAGCTTCCGGCAACCTGGAACAAGCCATGAAAATCATCGCTGACAAACCGGAAGATTTTCAGGTTATATCAGGTGATGACCTCCTCACTTTACCCCTCATCTCCCTTGGGGCAACAGGGGTAATATCCGTACTGGCCAATGCCTATCCCCAACTATTCAGTGAACTGGTAACTGCGGGAAGAACAGGTGACCTGGGGCTTGCCCAAAAGCAGGTTTATAAGTTTTTAAAACTTAATCCATTGATGTACCTGGAAAGCAATCCGGTAGGCGTAAAACAGGTTTTACATGAATTGGGTATTTGCGGCAATCATGTTCGCTTACCGCTTGTGCCTGCGTCAGAAGCTTTGGCTGATGAAATAAAGAAAAGCATGCCTGCATAATCATCGGAATGGAAGAATCAACCCGACCTTAAAAAGCTACATGAATTTTCTTTGTGCCTCCATTTTTGCTTCATCCCATTCCTGTGGCGTTATAGTCACATCGGAAGCAAATTTTTCAATAAGCCACTCCACCATGCCTTCCTTATACCCGAAGGTCCTGACAATATCATGACAAAATTCAATTTCATTGTCATCAACCACACCATCAGCATAAACCATCAGCATGATATCATACAACTGGTTCATGCGGTTATTATGATTTTCCGGCACTGTAATCACATGTGTCTCTTCCGATTTCAGTAAACTTTCAATCTGACGATCCTTCAGCCCATACTTATGCCCGGCCTTATAAATCAACTGCTCTTCCAACTCATGAATTTCACCGTCAGCCTTTGCCAGGGCGATCAGGTTCTTTAAGTGGTTCTTCTTAAATTTTAAATACTGGTGTTCAAAAAAACCGATCATGGTTATCTCTTTTTTATAAAGATAAAACTTTAATTTTAATCAATCCATTCTGCTATAAAAATATTGGTATCCCGGGTTCCCTTATTATTTCGGTTACTTGAGAAAACCAATTTTTTTCCATCTCTTGAAAACATAGGGAATGAGTCAAAAACCGGATCATAGGTCAGTTGGCGAAGTCCGGTTCCATCAACTTGAATACTAAACAAATTAAACTGAAAACCCCTGGCCCCATGATGATTGGAGGAAAAAACAATCTGCTTACCATTTGGATGAAAATATGGAGCCCAGTTCGCTTTCCCAAGATTGGTCACCTGCTTAACATCCGTACCATCCACGTTGCAAACGTATATTTCCATCTGTGTAGGAGCCACCAGTCCATCTGCCAATAATGTTTTATACTCCTGTTGGTCAGCATCGGTAAGAGGCCGTGAAGCACGAAAAACCAGTTTATTGCCGTCAGGTGAAAAGAAAGCCCCTCCATCATAACCCAGACCCGTAGTCACTTGTTTTTTGTCACTGCCATCGATATTCATCGTCCACAACTCCAGATCGCCGCTGCGCGTGGAAGTGAAAACAATTTTATCTCCATGGGGCGATAATGTAGGCTCAGCATCATATCCCGGAGAATTGGTAAGCTGTTTGAGAATATTACCTTTGAGATCAGCTACAAAAATATCGTATGTATCATAAATGGGCCATAGGTACTTTCCCCCATGACGATCGGGCTCCACAGGGCAGGCCTCTCCCCCCTGATGAGTAGATGCATATAATATGGTACTATCCCCCGGCATAAAAAAAGCGCAAGTAGTCCTTCCCTGACCCGTACTGATCATCACAGGCTTTTCTTTACCCGCTCCGGCTTTGGCTTCCATGAAAAATATTTGATCACATTCCAGCCCCCATTGCTTGTAATTAGATTGAAAAACAAGATGCCTGTCGTCGAAACTCCAGTATGCTTCTGCATTATCCCCACCATATGTTAATTGAGTGACATTTCGAAGATGTGTCTCCTGATCATAATGCAGTGTATCAACAGGAGTTACGTCCGTTTTAATTGTTTCCTTCTCCTGGCTATGCTTTTCGTTACCGGTTTTACAAGAAACCAGACATACCATCATTACCAGCGAAAGACCGATGAATAAGCTTTTGTACATTTTATTTATCGTTTATCAAGTCAGAAAAAAAAGTTTCATATTTTTGAATAGTATTTTCCATAGTAAACTCTTCAAAAGCAGTTTTCAATCCATTTTCCACCAACCTGTTTCTCAACTCCTTGTCGTTAATAATTTGTGTTATGTTATTTGCCAAACGATCGATATCCCCGTCTGCAAACAACAAGCCATTTTCACCATGACGTACAACATCCTTTATACCTCCAAAGTCAGTAGCTATTACGGGACATTCCATCGCCATGGCCTCCAGAAGCACCAGGCCAAAACCATCAGAAACGGAGGCCAGTATGTTTAAATCGAAGAGGCGGTAATAACTCAACACCTCTTCCTTTCCAACTGTACCTGCAAAACTGATCTGATTTTTCATACCATCAGTATCAAGGTCTTCCGCTTTAATTCCGGCAAAAACCACTTTGATGGCCGGGTTATCGATTTTCTTTACTGCTTCCAGTATTTGGCGGTGTTGTTTTAGTCTGGCCACTGAACCGATTACGATATCTCCCGGTTTGATCTTGTATTTTTTTCTAAGATCACCCACCTTACTCATGCTCCATTCATCATACCGACCCTGTGGAATGCCATTGTGAATAACGTGGAGGTGCTTTGATTTAAATCCTTTTTCAATAAAAATTTTTTTTAATTCATTGCTGATCACCACAAAACGATCTGTCCCCAGGGTATAAAAAAGGTTTTGCAGCCCACCAATACTTTTTGGAGGTTGCCTGCGCGTATGCACCAGCCTGACAGGCAGGTTGTACAGCCACCTTGCAAAAATAGTCGTATAACGATCCAGGCTCGATTGGGCATTGATCAACTGGATATCGTATTTTCTGACCACATCCCTGATCTGTCGAATATTCTTCATATCCAACCTCGACCTAAATTGCATAGGCACCCGAATCACGTTACTACCTTCCAGCATACTGAATAATAGTGATTGCTGCCTGAGTCCCACCACAACCGTATGTCCTTTTTTAGCCAGCCCTTCTGCCAGGTAAGCGATAGAGTTTGTAGAACCCGCCACATCTCCCTGATAGGTAATTAACAATATATTCACCCTTCTATTTCCCTTTTATAACAATCACTTCTTCCCTTTTATAACAGTCACTTCGCCTCCTCTTCTTCCTTGAGCACCCTTCGCAAGATTTTCCCTACATTAGACTTGGGCAATTCTTTTCTAAACTCAATATGTTTTGGCACTTTATAACCCGTGAGGTTTTCTTCACAAAACCTCAACAGTTCTTCTTCAGTCAGGCTTTCATCACTTTTCACGACAAATACCTTTACACACTCATTTGATTTGGGGTGAGGCACTCCAATAGCCGCCACTTCCAGCACTTTGGGGTGGTCGACCACCACGTTTTCAACCTCATTCGGAAACACATTGAATCCGGACACATTAATCATGTCTTTTTTGCGATCAACGATCCGGAAAAAACCATCCGGTTCCATTATTCCCATATCACCAGTCCTGAACCAATCTTTATGAAAAAAGACACCCTCTTTATCTCTGTTCCAATACCCGGCCATCACTTGAGGTCCACGAGCACAAATTTCCCCAACTTCCCCCTGCGGCAGGAAGTTGCCTTCCTCATCAAGTATAGCCATTTCTGTACCTGGTGTAGGCACTCCTATGGTACCCATTCGATGCGTACCATTCAGTGGATTGCAACTCAACACAGGCGATGTTTCACTAAGCCCATACCCTTCTACCAAAGGTGTATTGGTAGTCTCTGTCCATTTTCTCGCCACAAAATCCTGAAGGGCCATTCCTCCGGCAAGGGATACTTTCAGGCTCGAAAAATCCAGGTCCTTAAAGCCCGGGTTGTTCATCATCCCATTAAACAATGTATTTACACCTGTAATGATGGAACATTTTTGCTTGGAGAGTTCTTTGATAAAACCATTCATGTCCCGCGGATTTGTAATCAGTACATTCTTCATACCCTCAAAAAATCCAAATACACCATTCACAGCCAATGCAAATATGTGGTACATCGGTATTGCCGTGACGATGGTCTCCTGTTTTTCCGTTTCCAGTAAAGGTTTAAACCAATGATTTATTTGAATTGTATGAGCCACGATATTCCGATGGCTTAGCTGTGCACCTTTTGAAACACCCGTTGTGCCTCCGGTATACTGAAGAAACACGTTATCATCAGGCCCAATAGCAGGCCGCGTATAAATTTCCTTACTCCCTTTAGACAATATCCTTTTAAATGACACGGCAGAAGGTATACTATATGCAGGCACCATCTTTTTCACCCGTTTGACCACAAAGTTCATAACTGGGCCCTTCAATCCACCCACCAGATCACCAATCTCGGTGACAATCACATGTTTGATACTGGTACTGGGAAGTACTTCCTGTAAATTTTTTGCAAAATTAGCCAGCACAACCACTGTAGTGACTCCCGAATCTTTAAATTGATGGGCCATTTCCCGCGGGGTATACAATGGATTAGTATTCACTACAATTAAGCCTGCTTTAATCGCTCCAAACAAAGCGATTGGGTATTGTAGTAAGTTGGGCATTTGAATGGCTATCCTGTCGCCCTTTTTCATCCCAACAGATTGCAGATACGCGGCAAAATGAATAGCCTGTTGGTTGACTTCCCGGAAGGTCAAGGTCGTGCCAAAATTTTCAAAGGCCACCTTATCTGCATGATTATTGACTGTATAATCAAGCATGTCAATAATATTGTCGAACCTGATATCACCCAGTTCTTCCGGTATGCCGTCAGGGTAATTCTTAAACCATGGAAATTTACTCATAGAATTAAATGCTTTAATAACAACGCATATTACGAAATAGCCTTTATAAAAAAAAGCATCTTTAAAACACCGATATGTATAGACCAAAGAAAAAGTGATAAAAGAACGAGTTGTTCCAAAAGAAAAAGGCCCGGGGAACCAATACCGGACCTTTTAGGAGTTAGCCAAAGAAAAGTCTTAAATTTGCTGTAGAGGGAGGTTTCGAACCTCCACGAAGTAGTTAGCCCCGGAATTCACCGGAATTTTTCCCTGATTCTTCACCCCCGAGACCGGAGGGCTTGTCTGCCTATTCCAACACCCTACAAAATTTTGTTTGCCAATGCTTTATTGACAACACAAATGTAAAACATTAACATAATGATTGAAAATATATCAACCAAATAAGCATAACATTTTGATTTAATTTAATATACATCAATTTCATTGAATTTATTTTAATAAAGCTCGATGAAAAATTAAATTATTAGCAACTTAATATATTCATTTTCGGGCATGGAAAAAATGATGTCCAAACATATAAATCCTGAAGCTAAACCACATATCGAACGTTAAACTCAGCAGTATTTGACATTTTTTTATCACAATGACTATTTTTTTAAAAAAACTTTAATATTATTGCGAGTCTCTGAATAAAACGTCATTAAAATGAAGGAATACCAAATAGATTCTGTGGATGAAAAAATCCTGGAAACGCTGATGAAGGATGCGAAGAAACCTTACACAGAAGTCGCGAAAAAAGCATTTGTTTCGGGCGGAACTGTCCATGTAAGGATGCGTAAACTGGAAGATGCCGGTATTGTGGAAGGTACAACCTTAAAAGTAAACTATTCAAAACTGGGCTTCGACATTACTGCATTTATCGGCATATATCTGGAGAAAAGTGTCCTGTACGATGAGGTGATTGAAGAACTGAAAAATATTTCAGAAATAACATCTATACATTATACTACGGGTAATTATAGTATGTTTTGTCGTCTGCACTGTCGTGACACCAACCACCTCAAAGATGTCCTCCATGACAAAATTCAACGTATTGATGGGATCGAACGAACTGATACCATGATTTCCCTGGAAGAAAGCCTGGCCAGAAATATAAAGCTTACGTAAGACCTCCTTCAATTTTGAGAAATTAAACCCACTTAAACCGTATTTTTAATTTTTGCATTACATGAAACTTTAAGTTTCAAATTTTGTTGTACCTTTGACCTAATTTGAAATTAGTCTAAATAACAATTGATGAGCAGCGACAATCAAATTCTCGAGGAATTCACCTCAAAAGAATATGAACACGGGTGGACCGTTGACCTGGAAAGCGACCAGGCTCCAAAAGGCCTGAATGAAGATACCGTACGGTTTATCAGTCATAAAAAAAACGAGCCGGACTGGTTGCTTCAATGGAGGCTTAAGGCTTTCAGGCATTGGCAAAAAATGGAAGAACCCAACTGGGCAAACGTCAATTATCCGGCAATTGACTATCAGGACATCATCTATTACAGTGCCCCGAAACCTAAAAAGGAATTGAGTAGCCTGGATGAAGTAGATCCTGAACTATTGGCCACTTTCGAAAAACTGGGCATCTCTTTGGATGAGCAAAAGCGGCTTTCCGGTGTAGCAGTAGATGCTGTTATTGATAGTGTGTCTGTAGCTACTACTTTTAAAGACACCCTGGGTAAACTAGGCGTTATCTTTTGTTCTTTCAGTGAAGCTGTAAAAGAACACCCCGAATTGATCAGGGAATATTTGGGTTCGGTGGTTCCGATGACCGATAACTATTTTGCAGCATTAAACTCTGCCGTATTCAGCGATGGTTCTTTCTGCTATATCCCCAAAGGGGTAAGGTGCCCCATGGAACTCTCAACTTACTTTAGGATTAATGCCGCGAATACCGGGCAGTTTGAACGCACCCTGATTATTGCCGAGGAAGGGAGCTACGTGAGTTATCTTGAAGGTTGTACGGCTCCAATGCGCGATGAAAACCAACTGCACGCCGCAGTAGTGGAAATTTATGTTAAAGGTAGTGCGGAAGTAAAATACTCTACTGTGCAGAACTGGTACCCTGGAAACAAAGAAGGGGTTGGCGGCATTTATAATTTTGTAACTAAAAGGGCCATTTGTGCGGGCGATCATGCGAAAATCAGTTGGACCCAGGTGGAAACCGGCTCATCGATCACCTGGAAGTATCCCTCGTGTATATTAAAAGGCGACTATTCTATTGGTGAATTTTATTCTGTGGCTGTTACCAACAATATGCAGCAGGCAGATACAGGAACTAAAATGATACATATTGGAAAGCATACCCGATCCAGGATTGTGTCCAAAGGAGTATCTGTTGGTCGTAGCCAGAACAGTTACCGCGGTCAGGTAAAAATCACGAAAAAGGCCGATGGCGCAAGGAATTTCTCACAGTGTGACTCACTGCTCATGGGCTCTCAATGTGGTGCCCATACCTTTCCGTATATAGATGTGGAAAACAAAAGTGCCCAGGTAGAACACGAAGCCACCACTTCAAAAATTGGTGAAGATCAGATATTTTATTGCACCCAGCGCGGCATTGACGAAGAAAGTGCAGTGGCCCTGATTGTGAATGGATATTGCAAGGAAGTATTAAACCAACTTCCCATGGAATTTGCAGTTGAAGCCCAGAAACTTCTGGCGCTAACCCTTGAAGGAAGTGTTGGATAATTAATAAAGGAATAAAAAGAAATTTGAAATGTTAAAAATAACAAATCTGCACGCAAGCGTAGAAGGCAAGGAAATATTAAAAGGCATAAACCTGGAGATTAAAGCCGGGGAAGTGCATGCCATCATGGGCCCAAATGGTTCAGGCAAAAGCACATTAGCCAGCGTACTGGCCGGAAGAGAAGAATATGAAACCACGAAAGGTGAGGTAAACTACATGGGTAAAGACCTACTCGAACTTGCCGCAGAAGACCGGGCCCGCGAAGGTGTCTTTCTCGCCTTCCAATATCCAATAGAGATCCCCGGTGTGAGCACAACAAACTTCCTGAAGACCGCCATTAACCAGATAAGGGAATACCGTGGAGAAGAGCAACTCGATGCCGTCACCTTTCTTTCCAGAATGAAGGAAAAAATGAAGTTGGTAGAAATAGACCAGTCTTTGCTGAGCAGATCATTGAATGAGGGCTTCTCCGGAGGCGAAAAGAAACGCAATGAAATCTTTCAGATGGCTATGCTCGAGCCCAAACTGGCTATTCTGGACGAAACAGACTCCGGCCTGGATATCGACGCCCTTAAAATTGTAGCTAATGGGGTGAATAAACTCAAAACGAAAGATAATGCCACCATTGTCGTGACGCATTATCAACGACTACTCGATTATATTGTTCCTGATTTTGTCCATGTATTATACAAGGGCAGAATTGTGAAATCCGGCACCAAGGATCTGGCGTTGGAACTCGAAGCTAAAGGCTATGACTGGATAAAGGAAGAAGTAAAAGAGACCGTTTAAATATGCAGGCCACACTATCACTAAAAGAGAAAATTGAAGAGCTTCGGGAAAAGATTCCGGAAGCGAGAATAAACGCACTGGATGAACTTTTGCACGTAGGTCTGCCTGCACGAAAACACGAAGAGTATAAATACACACCGCTAACGCGTTTTTATGAAGAAATTTCAGGAAAGGCCGGAAAAACGGAAATACGACCTGATCGTTATACCGATCCTGAGTTTATTTTAAAAGCTGATACCCACAAATTGTATATTATAAATGGGATGTTCGATGCAGAAACCGCTGATATTCCTAAAGGAATCACAGTAAAAACAAATGATACTCCCGGTTTAAAAAATCCCAAAGGGCACGATGCTTTTGATTTATTGAATGATGTGCTGTTCACCAGTGGATGTAACATAATGGTTCCTGCAAATTTTACCGTTGAAAAACCATTGGTCATTATCAATGTTATTGACAAAGCGTCATCTGTATCAGAAAGCCATATCAGTAATCGAATTCACATGGGGCAAAATGCAGAACTAACCATCATTGAAGTACAGCATTATATCGGTGAAAATGAAAGTTTTGATTCTTCTGTATCCAATTATCACCTGGAAAAAGACGCCAGACTGAACAGCTATACGGTACAGGTGGATGGCAACAACAACTATCATTATAACAGCCACCATGTTCATCAGGAAAGCGGCAGTGTCTATAACAACTTCACCATGACCCTTTCCGGAAAAATGCTGAGAAATAACCACAATGTAACACTGGATGACAGTCATTGTGAAACAAATCTATTGGGTTTCTATTTCGCTGATGACCAGCAACACATTGACAATCATACTACGGTAGATCACCGAAAGCCTGATTCAAACAGCAACGAACTATACAAAGGTATTCTCAAAGGCACTGGAAAAGGGGTATTCAATGGCAAGATATATGTGAGGCCCCATGCCCAAAACACCCTGGCTTACCAAAGCAACAAAAACATCCTGTTATCTGATGAAGCCACTGTACATACCAAGCCACAACTTGAAATATGGGCAGATGACGTGAAATGTTCACATGGTTGTACTGCTGGTCAGCTGGACAATGAAGCTCTTTTTTACCTTCGCTCCCGCGGATTAAGTGAAGATTATGCAAAAGCATATTTATTAAACGCTTTTGCCTCAGAAATAACCGATGAGATCAAACCTGCATTCCTGAAGGATTATTTATCAGATCTGATCCATCATAAATTATCTTCAAATGACCGCTGAACTTCCCATCCATACTGCCGAAAAACTGACGGGCATTAGAGCCCAGTTCCCGATTTTACATCAGCGTATCAACAATAAGCCACTGGTGTACTTCGATAACGCAGCTACTACGCAAAAGCCACAGCGTGTCATTGATAAAATCGTGCATTATTATTCCACTGACAATGCCAACATACACCGAGGCATTCATACGCTGGCTGAGCGGGCTACGATTGCGTATGAAACAACGCGGTCAACAGTACAGGCATTCATCAATGCGAGCGAAAAAGAAGAAGTGATTTTCACTAAAGGAACCAGTGAAAGTATCAATCTGGTGGCCTTCGCTTTTGGTGAGGTCTTTGTACAGGCAGGTGATGAGATCATTATCTCTACAGTAGAACACCACAGTAACATCGTTCCCTGGCAAATATTATGTGAAAGAAAAGGAGCTACACTGAAGGTTATCCCGGTGGATGATGCAGGTGAGCTCATCATGGATGAATACGACAAGCTACTATCTGCCAAAACAAGGTTTGTAGCTGTAAATCATGCATCCAACTCACTGGGAACCATTAATCCCATTAAGGAAATTATAGAAAAAGCCCATCAATATGGGGCAAAAGTACTTATCGATGGCGCACAGGCTGCAGCTCACCTCGAAATTGATGTACAAGCCCTTGATGCTGATTTTTACACCCTTAGTGCGCATAAGGTCTATGGGCCAACAGGCGTAGGTATCCTGTATGGTAAAAGGGCACTATTAGAAGCCATGTCTCCATATCAGTCTGGTGGTGAAATGATTAGTGAAGTTACATTTGAAAAAACAACTTATAACGAGATTCCTTATAAATTTGAAGCTGGCACACCCAACATCGCTGGCGTGGTAGCCTTTAACGAGGCCCTTGAATTTGTAACAGAAACAGGCAAAGAACATATTGCACAGCTGGAAAACATGCTACTGAAATATGCTACAGAAACATTAGGGAGAATAAAAGGAATTGTTCCTGTGGGTACGGCCCGCAATAAAGTAAGTGTATATTCTTTTGTTGCGGAAGGTATTCACCACTTCGACATCGGGCAGATGCTGGATGCAAGCGGAGTAGCCGTTCGTACCGGGCACCACTGCACCCAACCGCTGATGAGCAGGTTTAATATTGAAGGAACAGTCAGGGCATCCTTTGCCGTTTATAATACCCGCGAAGAAATTGATATAATGGCCGAAAGCCTTGAACGGATTATCCGATTTTTAAAATAAAATGGAAAATATAATAAACCAGCGTCAGGAAAAAATTATCGAGGAATTTTCAGTACTTGATGGCGATCAGGAAATGACCATCTTCTACATCATGGAACTGGGGCAGAAATTACCTGACATGGATGAAGAAGAAAAAACAGAACAAAACCTGGTAAAGGGATGTCAATCGAAAGTGTGGCTTATGGCTCACCTTACAGACGGTAAAGTGACCTTTAACACCGACAGCAACACAGCCATTACAAAAGGTTTAGCCAGCCTGTTGGTGCGCGTGTTCAACAACTGCACACCGGATGAAATTCTGCAGGCTGAAATCTATTTCCCTGAGCGCATTGGGATGAACAGGTACATAGGAACACAGCGTTCCAATGGATTTGGTGCAATGATAAAGCAATTTAAATTATTTGCCATAGCGCTCAAAACGAAACTCAACGTATAAGGACTATGCAACAGGAGGAACAAAAAATAAATCACGCAATTACAGAAGAAGACCTGAAGGAAAAGGTAATTCAGGCTATCAAAACCGTATTTGACCCGGAAATACCCGTTGATGTGTATGAGCTGGGACTGATATACGAAATAAGCATTTTCCCTGTGAATAATGTGTATGTCCTTATGACCCTGACATCACCATCCTGCCCCTCTGCAGAAGAGATTCCGGGTGAAGTAGAATTAAAAATAAAAGGCCTGAAAGAGGTCAATGATGTGGAAGTGGAACTTACTTTTGATCCGCCTTATACGATGGAAATGATGTCGGAGGAAGCGCGGTTTGAATTGGGTTTTATGTAAACTGATAAATGAAAATTATTGAATTTAAACATTAAACTATAATACTATGTATCCTGAAGAAATTGTAGCCCCGATGCGGGAAGACCTCACTTCAGTAGGTTTTGCAGAATTTAGATCAGCTGATGAGGTGGACAACCACCTGACCGATCATAAAGGCACATCGTTGGTCGTTATTAATTCCGTATGCGGCTGTGCAGCCGGATCTGCCAGACCTGGTGTGAAGTGGGCAGTTACGAATAGTGAGAAAAAACCTGATCATCTGACTACGGTATTTGCCGGTGTAGACGGTGAGGCCACAGCACGCACAAGAGATTACACAGCCCCTTTCCCCCCATCATCACCATCTATCGCACTATTTAAAGACGGTGAACTGGTTCATTTCATTGAACGCCACCACATTGAAGGCCGTTCTGCCCAGATGATTGGTCAGCACTTACTGGAGGTTTTTAAAGAGTTTTGCTAAGATATAAGAACCTACCACCGCAACCCTTGAAGGATTACAAACCCTTCAAGGGTTGTGGTATAATCAAGGTGCTGCCACCTGCATAAGTAACCCGCATAGCCAGGCGCCATAAGTACCCAGGGCATATCCCAACACTGCCAACAGCACACCTACCGGTGCCAGCGAAGGATGAAATGCAGCAGCTACTACAGGAGCAGATGCCGCTCCTCCGATATTGGCCTTACTCCCCACAGCCAGAAAAAAATATGGCGCCCGTATGATTCGGGCAACGATGAGTAACAAACCTACGTGGATAGCCATCCATATCAATCCCACCATAAATAGTCCCGGGTGATCAGCTACGGCCGTAATGTCCATTTTCATACCAATGGTGGCCACAAGAATAAAAATAAATACGCTTCCAACCTTTGATGCTCCCGCACCCTCCAAATTTCTGGCCTTTGTAAAAGACAGGAACAAACCTACTGTCGTGGCAATAACGACCAGCCAGAAAAACTTACTTGTGAGGCTGTACTTATCCAATCCAGGCGCAACACTCTCTATCCATGGAGCAATGGTATCTGCACTTAAATGAGCCAATGCAGTAGCCCCAAAGGCAATGCCCAGTATAATCATAAAGTCTGCCAGGCTCGATACCCTGGTGACACTCAGACTAAAATCTTCCATCTTTTGTTTCAACGATTCAATGGCCCGGGCATCTGCTTTAAAAAACCGATCGATCTGTTTTGTCTTCCCGATGCCAATGAGCAGTGCGGCCATCCAAATTTCTGCGATAATTACATCAACAGTTATCATCACCGAATAAAGCGGATCTGATGGATTAAACACCTCATACATGGCTGCCTGGTTGGCCCCTCCCCCTATCCAGGAACCTGCAATTGTGGTCATGCCCCGCCAAACGGCCTCCGGGCCTACTCCACCTATTGTTTCCGGGGAAAAAACAGAAGTGATAAGTATAGCCAGTGGCCCCCCGATGATCACTCCAACTGTAGCCGTGAAAAACATGATTAATGCCTTTGGCCCCAAACGCAATACCTCTTTCAAATCCACCGAGAGGGTGAGTAACACCAGACAGGCAGGTAGCAAATACCGTGAAGCGATATAATAGAGCTGTGAATGCTCCCCGTCGACAATATTAAAAGTATTGAGCAGTGAAGGTAAAAAATAGCACACCAACAGCATGGGGAAAACAGTATAAAACTTCTTCCATAGCGGATTTTTTCCTGACGAAGTTTTAAACACAAAGGCTAGAATTAAAAGTAAAATACCCAGTGTGATAGCATCATTGGTAATTAGCGGTTCCTCCATCATTAATTTATTATTAAGCGCTATTTTTCATTTAATATTTCAAGAAATTCACTCAACATCATGGCTGTAGCCCCCCATACCATTTGATCATCAACTTCAAAATATGGGGCATCGATCAAAAATCCACTCACATTTATTTTGCGTTTTTTTCTACAATCCGGATTGTTAAGCCTGGAAAGCGGCACTTCTATCACCCCGGCAACTTCCCGTTCATCAGGCTTAAAAAAAGGACGGGTATGCGTATATCCCAACACAGGGCTTACTATATAATTACTTACGGGAATGTACAGGTTCGTTAGACGCCCCAGGGGAATTATCTCCTCTTTTGCCACACCGATCTCTTCCCATGTTTCCCGAACGGCCGTATCAATGATCCCCACATCTTCTTTTTCCATTCTGCCGCCCGGAAAGGCCACCTGCCCACTATGGGGCCCGCAATCTTCGGGGCGTATGATCAACGGTAAATAGATCTCCCCTTCATGGGGATACAGTAGAACCAACACTCCACTCTTTTGTGCCCCGGGCCTTTCTTCCTGACTAAAGCGCGTGTTATCTCCAGGTTGCGCCATCATCTTCATTTGTGCTTTTTTTCCCGGAAGCGGTAAAGCAAGCCGATGCCTGATATCTTCTGCTAATATGTGTATGTCTGCATTATTCATCACAATGAAGGGCCATCAGATCACGGGCTTCTTTATCCCCCTGACTGATTGATTTCTCCCATGCTGTACAGGCATCTTTTGTCCTGTCCATTTTATAATATGTATTTCCAAGAAAAAGAAATACCTTTTCGGTGAAGGGATCCATTTGTGCCGACTGTTCTAGCAATCTTGCCGCATCATTGTATTCCCCCGTTAAATAATAATAGTAACCTTTATTCC
>Ga0224506_10001207_pt1 | contig 18783 bp, 16 predicted proteins | sample SF_Jan12_sed_USG_2_FD_169108 | JGI IMG/M metagenome (GOLD analysis project Ga0224506, IMG submission 169108) | Sediment microbial communities from San Francisco Bay, California, United States - SF_Jan12_sed_USGS_8_1 | ecosystem: Environmental > Aquatic > Marine > Sediment | place: USA... | reverse complement strand
GTCAGGAAGGCGAGGCTATTCTTAAACGAGCCCCGTATGTCGATTTAATTTTTGGGCCTCAGACTCTGCATCGTTTACCGAATATGCTTAGTGATGCACTTAAAAAGCATAAATCTATTGTTGATGTATCTTTCCCTGAAATTGAGAAATTTGATTTTATGCCTGAGCCTAAGAGTGATGGTGCCAGCGCATATGTATCTATTATGGAAGGCTGTAGTAAATACTGTACCTTTTGTGTGGTGCCGTACACTCGTGGAGAGGAGTTTAGCCGCCCATTTGACGACATTATTTCAGAAGTTGCAGTACTCGCTGAGCAGGGTGTGCGAGAGGTTAATCTTCTCGGACAAAATGTGAATGCTTACAGCGGTGTGATGTCTGATAGTGAGCTGGACGACGGAGGTACTGCCGATCTTGCTTTATTGATTCATTACATTGCTGCCATTGATGGGATTGACCGTATTCGATATACCACCTCGCATCCCATTGAAATGAATGACAATCTGATTCAGGCTTATGCAGAAGTGCCTGAATTAGTGAGTCATTTACATTTGCCTGTACAAAGTGGCTCTGATCGTATTTTGGCACAAATGAAGCGTAAACATACCGCGCTTGAATATAAAGCAACTATTCGAAAAATACGCAAAGTACGTCCTGATATGTGTTTTTCGTCTGACTTTATTATTGGTTTCCCAGGTGAAACGGATAAAGATTTTGAAGATACAATGAATCTTATTGCTGATGTAGGTTTTGATTTATCATACAGTTTTATTTACAGTCCTCGTCCGGGTACTCCCGCATCAAGTTTGCCGGATGATGTTCCCGATGATGTGAAAAAAGAACGTTTAAAAATATTACAGACACGGATTAATCAGCAAACGCTCAATATCAGTAAAAATATGATGGATACCGTACAGCGCGTCCTTGTCACTCGAGCCTCGAGAAAAGATGATACTGAAGTCAGCGGACGCACAGAGAACAATCGTGTGGTAAACTTCAAGGCAGATAAATCACTTATTGGTCAATTTGCAAACGTGAAAATAACAGAAGTTCGTCCTAACTCTTTACGCGGTGAATTGGTTGAAAGTACTGATTCTGTTGTGACACCTGTATCGGCAAGTAACGCTTAAACTATTTCTATTTTGAATACCTCTGCACATTCTCTCGATATAACTTTGGATCCTGCTGATAATCAGCGGCTTGCGAATCTGTGCGGTCAATTTGATGAGCATTTGCGACTTATCGAACGTCGTATGGGCGTTGAAATCAATAATCGAGGCAATACGTTTCGTATTATTGGTCAAAATAAATCAGTTGGTAAAACTGAAACGATATTGCGGGAACTTTACAACGAAACAGGGAAAAATACGATAACCCCTGAACTCGTGAACTTACATTTGCATGATGCTGGACCGGAAAATGTCGTCAAATTAAAGCAACGATCGGGCGATGAAGTTATTATTCAAACTAAGCGTGGCCAGGTGCGTGGACGTGGCCCAAGTCAGCAACATTATTTACGTTCTATAGCCGATTATGATGTTAGCTTTGGAGTTGGTCCGGCAGGGACGGGTAAAACCTACCTTGCGGTTGCTTCTGCAGTTGAAGCCCTTGAACACGATGAAGTGCGTCGCATTATTTTAACTCGCCCGGCAGTCGAATCTGGTGAGCGACTCGGTTTTTTACCTGGTGATTTAGCGCAAAAAATCGATCCTTATTTAAGACCACTTTATGATGCTTTATATGAAATGCTGGGCTTTGAAAAAGTAGCACGTTTAATGGAACGCAATGTTATCGAAGTTGCACCATTGGCATACATGCGTGGCCGCTCATTAAATGAATCTTTTATTATTCTTGATGAAGCACAAAATACCACGGTAGAACAAATGAAAATGTTTCTAACCCGTATTGGTTTTGGTTCGAAAGTCGTTGTTACCGGTGACATCACTCAAATTGATTTACCAAAAGGTCAACTATCCGGTTTACGTCAGGTGATAGATGTTTTATCTGATGTAGAAGGCTTAAGTTTTAGTTTTTTTACACCGAAAGATGTTGTGCGACATCCACTCGTTCAACGTATTGTTGAAGCGTATGATGCAAATGATGAAGCATCGCATTAATGGAAGTAAATTTAGATATACAACGTGAGGTTGATGCTTTACCGAAAGATGAAGATTTACTAAAGTGGTTAACGGAAACACTTGAATTTGAAAAATATGGTGATGCTGAAATAACAATACGCTTTGTTGACGAAAAAGAAAGTGCAGAGTTAAATGAGAAATATCGTCATAAAACAGGTTCAACAAATATTTTATCTTTTCCATTTGAAGCACCGGCAGAAGTTGAACTTAATTTACTAGGTGATTTAATTATTTGTAGCGACGTTGTAAAGAAAGAGGCTAGCGAACAAAAAAAAGAAGAGCTGGCTCACTGGGCACACATGGTAGTGCATGGTACTTTGCATTTATTAGGATATGACCATCTAACAGATGATGAAGCGGCCAACATGGAAGAAAAAGAGATTAAAATTTTATCACAACTGGGGTATTCCGATCCTTATCGGGAAATAGATGAATGAGTGAAGAGCAACCGAGTGACTCGGAAAAAGATACAAAGATACAACGTTCCTGGGTAGAGCGTTTAGGTCAGGCCTTACAAGGTGAGTTGAAAGACCGTGAGCAACTCATGGCTGTACTTAATGAGGCGCATAAAAATAATGTTATTGATCATGAAGCCTTTAGCATGATTGATGGCGCATTGCAGGTTGCAGAGATGCAAGTGCGGGATATCATGTTACCGCGTTCACAAATGATTGTTTTGGAAATGGATTTAACTGAAGAAGAGCTGCTGGATACAGTGGTAGTATCTGCCCACTCACGTTTCCCTGTTATTGGCGACAGTAAAGATGAAGTCGTTGGTATTTTATTAGCAAAAGATTTATTACCTCACTTTATTGGCGACAGTGATAAAAAACTGAATGTTCGTGAGATATTGCGTCCTGCAGTATTTATTCCTGAAAGTAAACGACTTAATGTATTATTAAAAGAGTTCAAAAGTACACGTAATCATATTGCCATTGTTGTAGATGAATATGGTGGTGTTGCCGGAATGGTAACCATCGAAGATGTATTAGAACAAATTGTTGGCGAGATTGAAGATGAACATGATTTTGATGAAGATACCTATATCTTCGAACACGCAAAAGATCGTGCGACAGTAAAAGCGATAACACCATTAGAAGATTTCAATAAACATTTTGGTACTAAATTTACAGATGATGAGTTTGATACCATCGGTGGTATTGTCATGCATGCACTTGGCCATGTACCAAAACGTGGTGAGTCAGTAATTATTGATAACCTGGAATATAAAATTTTGCGTTCAACTAACCGTCGGATTAGTTTGCTAGAAATATTTCCTTATTCAGTTGAATCTGATAAAGAGGCAACGGAGTCTGCCGATGTCAGTAATCCCTGAGACTGAACGCTTACAACAATACCATTCGTGGGTTTCAGTCTCTCGAATCGCCTACTTAATTGTTTTTCTTTCCGGTGCTTTATTGCCGTTCGCATTTTCTCCTGTTAATTTTTATTTTATTGCCGTTTTAAGTCCTATAGTACTTTTATATTTCTTTTTGTTTGCAACACCACGTCGTGCCGCCTGGTTAGGCTGGTGGTTTGGTATGGGATTTTTTGGGGTCGGAGTTTCCTGGGGCTTTGTTGCAATTTATGTCTTTGGCTTTAGTTCAATATTTACGGCTGTATTATTAACCTTTATCGGTATTAGCCTTATGGCTGCTTATCTTTCTTTACAAGGATACCTCAGTGTTCTGTTTATTCAAAAATTTAACATCACAGATCGATTTGTTACACTTGTCATCGTGTTCCCTTTGTTCTGGTTTTTATTGGAATGGTTTCGCGGCTGGTTTTTAACAGGCTTTCCATGGTTGAGTTTAGGTTATAGCCAAACCGGTAGTGCATTATCAGGTTACGCAGCTATCTTTGGTGTATATGGTATTTCCTGGTTAACAGCTTTAAGCTCTTCCTTGTTGTTGCTTGCATTACTCTATAAAAACTATAAAAGTAGTATTTTAATTTTATTTAGTATTGCTGCTATCTGGTTGGGTGGATATATATTGTCTCAAGTGAACTGGACTGAAATAAGTGGCAAACCCTTAAAGGTTAGTTTAGTTCAGGGAAACGTTGAGCAAATTAACAAATGGGATCCGGATCATTTTGAAAAAAGAAAACAGCGTTACCTATCGTTAACACAAGAGAATTGGGACAGTGATCTTATTCTTTGGCCTGAAAACTCATTAACGATTTTTCATCATCAATTAAAAGATAACTTTTTACAACAGCTCATAATTGAAGCGAAGAAAAACAATACAGATATCATTTTAGGTTTACCTGTACTCGATAAAGAAAAAGATGAGTATTTTAGTAGTTTAATGGCGATTAATAACTCAGAACGTAATACCAGTCAGGTACAGTTTTATCATAAAAATCATCTAGTACCTTTTGGTGAATATTTACCTTTAGAATCATTGTTGCGGGGCTTGATTGCTTTCTTTGATTTACCAATGTCAGGTTTTACTCCCGGAGAATACAATCAAAAACTATTAACAGTTGCCAAACAAAAGGTTGCTCCGACTATTTGTTATGAAGATGCTTTCGGTGAAGACCTGGTTCGGTTTTTACCAGAAGCAACATTAATAATGAATGCGAGTAATAATGCATGGTACGGTGATTCATTCGCGCCACATCAACACTTACAAATTTCACAAATGCGCGCACTGGAAACTGGTCGTGATTTGATGCGGGTTACTACTAATGGTGTTTCTGCATTAATAAATAATAAAGGTAAAATTATTTCACGTTCGCCACAATTTGAATCTTATGTGGTAACGGGATTTGTCCAGCCTAAAACAGGCGCTACACCCTATGTTGTATGGGGAAATTATATTTTGTTCTTGATAATTATATTATGCCTTTCAGGTATATTTATACATATTAAAAAACAATAAAATTTATATATTAGTGGGCTGCGATTTAACTGGTGCTTATGCTTTTTTAGAGCTTATTTGATAGGCGATAAATTTTAAGCCCGTACACTGCTGAAATATATTATCAATGTATTATCTTGTAGGTGGAATGACAGGGTATAAAGGAACTTATGTTTCAGTTGAGACATGCCTATCTGCTTGCATGAAAATTAACAATGATAAATAAAATAGCAGGCATGGGTGAGCTATTTAATGTTCTATTATGAGTTTGGGAAAAGCTCCCTGTTTGCCCATGCTGCAAATTCAGTGCGTGTGCAGCTGTCAGCAGTTTGCAATCCTTGACCTTCTGCAATTCGGTAAATCACCATATCTTTTTTGGGATCATCAGATTTGGATTCATCAATAATTTGACGTACTGACCATTCAGCACCGTGTTTGCTATTTGTATAATAGTGTCCCAATTTAATTTGACTGGCAGAAAACTCGGGTGTCTCTGCATGTTCAAGCGTTAAGGCAAAGAGTTGTTGTAGATCATCCACATTAAGATCAATGACTAAATCAATATCGGACAATGCGCGTTCAATATGTTTTTTTTCAATGTATCGAGATTGTTTTTGTTCTTCTGCTTCCGGTGTGTCTGTAAATCGCATCAGATTTTTTGGGTATCGGCGCCATGGAAAAAAGCTGTTAATAGCTACCGCAGATAGAAAAATGATTATGGTATTTAATAAAATAGGGGAAAGTATATAGTTATATCCAAGTGAATAAATTTCAGAGCCTCCTATAACTGCAGCTAAAGCAGTTGCACCACCAGGTGGATGTATACAATTGAACATATGCATAGCACCAATGGCTAAACCAACCCCGAGACCTGCAGCAAGATAAATATCCGGAACGAATTGATAACAAGTTACACCAATAATGGCAGAAACAATGTGTCCGCCAAATAATGCCCAGGGTTGGGATAATTTCCCATGCGGTACACCAAAGACGAGAACAGCTGAAGCACCCATTGAAGGAACTATTAATGCAGCACCACTTGCACCGGTAAATTGAAAACTAATCCAGGCAATAAGAAAAATACCAATAGTTCCACCTATGGTTGAAGCCAGTTTCTCCGCAGTGCTAACAGTATTATCGATACCTAATCTATTTTTTATTTTTTTTAATAAGTTAAACAACGTTTTCTCATGAATGATTATTATATTTAGTGATAACCTTACCCCAGTTTTACTTAAGATTACTTATTTTTATTAAAAACTTTTTTAAACTTGGTACCTTTGCATTTAGGGCAAGGTGGGATGTGCCCTGGTTTTTTAAAATGTAAAACCTCATCGCAGTTTTGACAATAAAGTTTACCTACATTTGTAATTTCGCCAGTGCGCCATACACCTACCTGACGTGCACGCTCAGCTAAGGCATCAAGTTCTAATCGGGTTTTATCCGCCAGGTTGGCAAACATATCGGCAAACTCCAGTTCAGCGAACTCAAGTTCATCTTTTATCCAGTTTTCCAGCTGAGGGCCATTTATTGCAACATATTCCGATAAGTATTCACCTGCTTGCTCCAGATCTCGTTGAATATAACTGCCAATTTTATCAACTTCCTCTTTAGTTAATTCGCCAATCTCTGAGGCTTTTTCCGCCGCTTTTTCAATATTTTCCGATAATGTCGGAATCGCCTTTTCTTCCGCCGTATGCCAGAGGTCTTTAACCTGATCTAACATTGTATGATAGGTTTTGAGGAGCTTGTCTTGTGTTTCCTTGGTGTCCATGACTCTTTACCTCATAATTGTGATTTAGTTTTCTAATTATAGGAACACATTTTCACACAACAAGTTTTGATCTATATCAGAGTTTTATTGTGGAGTATTCCTTGGGTACTGTATCCTTACATCTTTAATTTACATATTTACCGGTTTTGAGCCTGTAAATAATATTTGTATATAAATCAATAATATAGCAGAGTTTTATGGAATCAGAATATAAACCCGATCAAATTGAGATTCAAACCCAGCGATACTGGGAAGATAATAACGTTTTCAAAGCAGTCGAAGACCCGAATAAGGAAAAATATTATTGTCTGTCGATGTTTCCGTACCCTAGTGGACGTTTACATATGGGACACGTGCGTAATTACACCATCGGTGATGTGATTAGTCGTTATCAGCGCATGCAGGGTAAAAATGTCTTACAGCCCATGGGGTGGGATGCGTTTGGTCTGCCGGCAGAAAATGCAGCAATCAAAAATAATGTACCGCCTGCTAAATGGACACGTGAAAATATTGATTACATGCGTGACCAGCTTAAACGTTTAGGTTTGGGGTATGACTGGGATCGAGAGCTGGCAACCTGTGACCCCGATTACTATCGCTGGGAACAATGGCTGTTTACAAAGTTATATGAAAAAGGCTTGGTTTATAAAAAAACAGCAGGCGTAAACTGGTGCCCGAATGATTTAACGGTTCTCGCGAATGAACAAGTAATTGATGGCAAATGCTGGCGTTGTGATACCGATGTGGAGAAAAAAGACATTCCACAATGGTTTATGAAAATTACCGATTACGCAGATGAACTACTCGATGAACTGGACAAACTTGAAGGTTGGCCTGATCAGGTTCGAACCATGCAACGTAATTGGATTGGTCGTTCTCAAGGTGTCGAAATTAGTTTTGGTATTGTTGGCCGCAATGAAAAATTAAAGGTATTCACTACACGCCCTGATACCTTAATGGGCGTGAGTTATGTTGCGGTTGCAGCTGAACATGCATTAGCAACAGAAGCAGCTTCAAAGTTTAAAAATGTTGCAGCCTTTATTAAAGAATGCGCAAAAACAGATACTGCTGAAGCCTCTATGGAAACCATGGAGAAAAAAGGTGTCGATACCGGTTTAAAAGCAATTCACCCAATTACAGGGGATCATGTTCCTGTGTTTATCGCTAATTTTGTTTTGATGGGGTATGGCGAAGGCGCAGTGATGGCTGTTCCCGGGCATGACCAACGTGACTGGGAGTTTGCCTCTAAATATGGTTTACCCATTAGTCAGGTCATAGCGCCAGTATCAAATGAAGAATGCGATCTAACAAAAGAAGCGTTTACATTAAAAGGTAAATTGATTAACTCAGCTGAATTTGATGGCTTAACTTCAGAAGATGCATTTGAAAAAATTGCTGATCATTTAGAACAAAAAAATCAAGGCAAAAAACGTACAACTTATCGTTTACGTGACTGGGGTGTTTCGCGTCAGCGTTACTGGGGTTCACCGATCCCAATAATAAATTGTGGTAAGTGTGGTGAAGTTACGGTACCTGAAAAAGACTTACCGGTTCGCTTACCTGAAGATGTTGAGTTTGATGGAGTTGGTTCACCGATTAAAAAGATGCCCGAATTTTATCAAACCACATGTCCGAAGTGTGGCGGTAAAGCAGAACGTGAAACGGATACCTTTGATACTTTTATGGAGTCATCATGGTACTACGCGCGTTATACTTCAGCAGGAAATAATGAAGCCATGCTAGATGAACGTGCAAATTACTGGTTGCCGGTTGATCAGTATGTTGGTGGTATTGAACATGCAATTTTACATTTACTTTATGCGCGTTTCTTTAATAAATTAATGCGCGATGTTGGTTTAACTGACAATGATGAGCCGTTTGAAAATCTTTTGACTCAAGGTATGGTGCTAAAAGATGGCTCGAAAATGTCGAAGTCAAAAGGTAATACGGTTGATCCACAAGGTTTAATTGAAGAGTATGGAGCTGACACCGCTCGTTTATTTATGATGTTTGCCGCGCCACCTGAGCAATCACTGGAATGGAGTGATGCTGGTGTTGAAGGTGCATCACGTTTTCTAAAACGACTTTGGCGTCAGGTTTATGATCATGTTGAAAGTGGTCAGGTTGTTACTGCAATCAATTTGTCGTCATTGACTGATGGGCAAAAAACAATGCGACGATTAACGCATGAAACAATTGCAAAAGTGGGTGATGATATTGGCCGTCGCTTTACTTTTAATACTGCAATTGCCTCTGTGATGGAGTTGATAAATGCGTTGGCTAAATTTAAAGATGATAGTGAACAAGGTCGTGCAATTATGCAGGAAAGTTTGCAGTCAATTGTATTATTGTTATCTCCAATCGTACCTCACATTACTCATGAGCTGTGGAAGATTTTGGGTCAAACAAGTTTATTATTAGAGCAAGGTTGGCCAGTGGTTGATGAATCGGCTTTAATTAAAAATAGCTTACAAATTATCGTTCAGGTGAATGGTAAGTTACGTTCACGTATTGAAGTACCGGCAAGTGCAGGAAAAGATGAAATTGAAATTGCTGCGACGAATGATGACAATGTTCAACGTTTCATGGAAGGAAAACAAGTTGTTAAAGTGATTGTTGTTCCTGGTAAGTTGGTGAATATCGTCGTTAAGTAAATTTAGCTTAAATAAAATTTATTCAGATAAAGTTAATAGTATGAAAAAGTTTAATATTATAGTTTTATTATTACTAAGCAGCCTGATTATAAGTTGTGGTTTTCACTTGCGTGGCAGTCAGGATTTCTCAGCTGTGTTGCCAGAGGTAAAAATTCAAGGCATAAGCAAACACAGCGAACTGGGTCGTGAATTAATACATGCTTTAACATCTTCAAAAGTGAATGTGTTAGATGAGTCTGATACGGTTTTAAATATTACCCAAAATTTGCTGTCAAAACGTGTTTTATCTCTGGATAGTGCTGGTCGTGCAAATCAATATGAATTGGGTTATCAGTTAACTTTTTCTTTAGTTAAAAAAGTACAAGATGAAGGTAAACAAAAGCTTGTTGATTTAATGCCATTGCAAAATATTAGAGAAAAACGTGAGTATCTTTTTGATGCTAACTTAGTGTTAGCAAAAACGGATGAAGAGCAGCAACTTAATAACGATATGCGTGACAAGGCAATATTGCAATTAATGCGACGTTTAAATTTTTCTTTAAAAAAAGCAGACTCGACTAAAAAGTAAGATGAAACTTAATTTCCCTCAACTTGCAAGCCATCTTGAAAAAACATTAAAGCCGGTTTATTTCATTAGTGGCGATGAACCTTTTCAGCTTGATGAGTCTGTGCGTTTAATACGTGAAGCAGCGAAATCACAAGGTTATACTGAACGTGAGGTTTATCATGTTGATCGTAGTTTTGATTGGGCAGAACTGACTCATTCGGTAGATAGCTTGTCTTTATTTGCCGAACGTAAGGTGATTGAACTGCGTATCTCTGGAGGTAAGCCCGGTGATAAAGGCAGTAAAGCGCTGGTAGCCTATACTGGGAAGATACCTGAAGATAATTTATTACTGATAGTTTCAGGTAAACTCGATGCAAGCCAGACTAAAAGTAAATGGTTTAAAGCACTCGATGCAGTAGGAGCTACACTTGCTGTATGGCCACTAGAAATTCAGCAATTACCTGCATGGTTAAAACAACGTATGCAATTGCGTGGATTACAGCCTACCGAGGATGCGCTAACAGTTCTTGCAGAGCAGGTTGAAGGAAACTTGTTAGCTGCTGATCAGGAGTTAGAAAAATTACGTATGCTTTATGGTGAAGGACATATCACTCCAGAACAAGTTATTGATGCAGTGAGTGATAGTGCGCGTTTTGATGCTTTTACGCTGGTTGATGTTGCCTTGCAGGGTGATGCAGTCAGGGTATCTCGTATATTGCATGGGTTAAAAAGTGAAGGTGAGGACGTTTTGCACATCTTAGGTGCATTAATGTATCAACTTCGGATGCTGGAAAAAATGGCAATGGCAGTTTCAAAAGGGCAGCCTTTAGAACAGGTTTTTAGTCAGTATCGAATATGGGATAAACGAAAAGTGGTGATGAGCGCAGGTCTGAATCGTCATAGTTTAAAACGCTGGCAAGCTTTTTTACTGGTAGCAGGTCGAATTGAGCGTATGTGCAAAGGGTTAGCAACGGGTAAACCGTGGGATGAATTGCTACAATTAACACTTCGTATCGCTGGAGTGGCTTTATTTCCGCTAACTTCGGAACAAATAGCAACGCGGTAATTTAATTACTGTCATTGCGAAGGAATTAATAGACTGCGGCAATCTCATTGTACAAGCCATATTTTCATGGGATTGCCGCGTCAAAACTGAAAAATACTTTTTAGTTACTCCTCGCAATAACGGTTTAAATAAAATTTAATAGAAGATAAATACTATGAACATTAAAAAATACATGAACGAACTCGGTCAGCAGGCTCGTGCTGCTTCTCGAGAATTAAATCGCGCAAATACCGGGCAGAAAAACACTGCTTTGTTAGCGATTGCTGATGCCATTGAAGCGCGTAGCGCAGAATTATTAACTGCGAATAAAAAAGACATGGATGCGGGTGCAAAAAATGGTTTGGATGATGCGTTACTTGATCGTCTTGCATTAAATGATGAGCGCATTGCAGGTATGGCAGAAGGAATTCGTCAGATCGTCGCATTAGCGGATCCTGTTGGCGAAATTACGGATTTGAATTACCGTCCAAGTGGTATTCAGGTAGGAAAAATGCGTGTGCCATTAGGTGTGATTGGTATTATTTATGAGTCACGTCCAAATGTAACTGCTGATGCAGCTGCCTTGTGTTTAAAATCTGGTAACGCGGCTATTTTACGTGGCGGTTCAGAAGCTCAATTTTCTAACCAGGCGATTGCGGCCTGTATCCATGATGGTCTTGAAAAAGCGGGCTTAAATAAAGCGACTGTGCAAGTAATTGAAACAACTGATCGTGCAGCAGTGGGTGAACTGATTACGATGAAAGATTATGTTGACGTCATCGTGCCACGTGGTGGAAAAGGTTTAATTGAACGAGTCAGTGCCGATGCACGTGTGCCTGTTATTAAACATCTTCATGGTGTTTGTCATGTTTATATTGATGATGATGCTAACTTGCATCAAGCAGTGAGTGTTGCGTTTAATTCTAAAACACAACGATATGGTACATGTAACACAATGGAAACTTTGCTGGTGAGTCGAACGGTTGCTGCAGACGTTTTGCCTGAACTTGGTCAACTATATCAAGATGAAGGTGTTGAGCTGAGGGGTTGTTTACTGACACAAGCTATATTACCTGGCATAAAAGAAGCAACGGATGAAGATTGGGACGAAGAATATCTCGCCCCTGTTCTTTCGATTCGCGTAGTTGAAGGTTTTGATGAAGCAGTGGATCATATACACAAACACAGCTCAGGCCATACTGAATCCATTATTACTGAAAATATTACTCAGGCCAGACGCTTTTTGACCGAAGTTGATTCCAGTTCAGTAATGATCAATGCATCCACACGTTTCGCAGATGGTTTTGAATACGGCCTTGGTGCTGAGATAGGCATTAGTACCGACAAAATTCATGCGCGTGGTCCGGTTGGATTAGAAGGACTAACCTCGCAAAAATATATTGTGATTGGTGATGGTCATATTCGAACCTAAAATATGATTAAAATTTCATGATAGGTATTTTAGGCGGGACATTCGATCCTATTCATTATGGGCATTTGCGTACTGCTTTAGATGTACAGCAGGCGCTGTCATTAGATGAAGTTCGTTTTATTCCCTGTGGTGAACCGCCACATCGAAATAAACCACTTGCAGCTCCCTTGCAACGATTATCAATGGTACGTGCTGCCATAGCAGGACAGGAAAAATTTACCGTTGATGATCGTGAAATTCGGCGTAATGGGCCATCTTATATGGTCGATACACTGGCAAGTTTAAAGCAAGATTTTAAAGATGAATCATTATGTTTGATTATCGGTACAGATGCTTTTAATAGTTTAGATCAATGGTATCAATGGCAACGGATTTTTGATTTATCCAATATTGTTGTTATGCGACGTCCGGCAGGAGAAGGGCAACCCGGATTAAATAAACGAGTATATAAACAGGTTAAACATCGTGTAGTAGATAAAGATGAGTTAACAAAAAAACAAAATGGTGGAATTTGTTTTGTATCAGTAACACAGCTGGATATCTCTGCCACAGTTATTCGTCAGCTATGGCATCAAGGTAACGACATACAATTTTTTTTACCGGACTCAGTATTAAGACTGATCCAACAGCAAAATATTTATTAAGGTTAATTTATGAATAGTAAACAACTCTGCGAACTTGCGGTTGAAGCACTCGAAGATATTAAAGGTATTGATATTAAAACTTTTGATGTTACTGATAAAAGCAGTGTCACTGATATTATGGTTTTTGCCAGCGGTAATACATCTCGTCAGGTAAAAGCATTAGCTAATAGTGTTGCTGAGAAAGCTAAAAAAGCAGGCAGTCCTGCACTTGGTATTGAAGGTGATGATAGCAGTGAATGGGTTTTAGTTGATTTAGGTGATGTGGTTGTCCATATTATGCAACCTGCGATCAGGGAATTTTATAATCTCGAAAAACTTTGGGGTGATGATAGCCCGGCCGAATCAAAATAAATCTCTGTTATGCTGATCCATCTTATTGCTGTTGGAACACGCATGCCTGGCTGGGTAGAACAAGGTTTTACTGAATATGCCAAACGTATGCCGCCTGAAAGCAAAATAAAGTTGATTGAAATTGCTGCTGGAAAGCGCGGTAAGAACAGTGATATTAAACGCCTTACTCAACAGGAAGGTGAAAAAATGATTGCCGCGATTCCTAAGGGTGCAAAAGTTGTTGCTCTGGATGTGTTAGGTAAATCATGTTCAACTGAAGACCTGGCGCAAGAGTTAAAAGAATGGCAAGCATCTGGTCAGGACATCGCGATTCTTATCGGCGGTCCTGAAGGACTTGCCGATGATTGCTTAAAACAAGCACAACAAAACATCTCTCTTTCCAAATTAACCTTACCACACCCTTTGGTTCGTGTTGTACTTGCAGAACAACTTTATCGTGCAACGACTATAATTAAGGGTCATCCCTACCATAAATAAAATGAATTTTTATCTAATTTTTGATTTTTTAATTAGAATATTAATAAGTACTTAATTTGTTGCATTTCACAATAAAACTTAATCGCAATACAAAATATATTAATGCTACTTTTCATATGATAATATTTTGAACATAATAGTTATTTGTCTACTCCTTTTTGTCAGGTGAATTCAGATAAATTAAAAATAAATAAGTAAGCATGGAAAGCTTATTTTTGTTATTGCCAATTTGCAGGGTAATAATATGTTTTCAAACCTTATTCTTAATAGCATTTTTTCAAAACTCGATCTCAATTTATGATTGCAGCATTTGTAGTGTTGCAAATTTGGAAGCCGTAGCAATATGAGTTATCAAAGATATAATCGTGGTATCGGATTGCGTATTCAGTTACGCATTAGCATCGGTTTTATAATGATCGTATCGTTGATGCTTGCTTTGGCTTTTGTTGGTTTAAAGCATATGGCCCAGGTTAATTTGCAAATAAAAAATATTGTAGAAAATAATAATGTCAAAATTGAGTTAGGGCAAATTATGCAAACAGCATTGCATGAACGCGCCTTAAGTATGCATTCAATTGCTGTACTTAAAGATGCATTTCTTCAGGATGATGAATTTATTCATTTTAACTCTATGGGAATCAGTTATTTAAATGCACGGAAAGATCTTGAAGCTTTGAACTTAACCAGTGACGAAAAAGAAATTTTATCAAACATTCGAATTTTGACAAAAGAGACTCAACCTTATGTACAACAAGTTATTCAAATAGGGCTCGACACTCAAGACCCAGTAATATTTGATAAAATTCGTGAGCTGGCAATTCCAAAGCAACGTTTGATAGCTGAACAAGTTAAAAAACTTGTCGCATTGCAAAAGGAGCAGGCATTATTAGCTTTGAATAATGAGCAAACATCCTACAAGAATGCTCGTAGCCTGATGTTGCTACTAGGCAGCCTGGCAACGATACTGGGATTAACTATTGCGATTTTTGTTATTCGCCATGTGACTAAATTAGCTAAGCAACTTGAGTATCAGGCGTTACATGATGAGCTTACCGGTTTACCTAATCGATTACTCTTTAAAGATCGGGTTAAAAGCTCACTTCTGCGTGGCCAGAGACAATCTATTTCTTTTTCAATCATTCTTATTGATCTTGATCGTTTTAAAGCAGTAAACGACTCACTGGGACATAATGTGGGAGATTTGTTGTTACAGGAAGTTGCTCGACGTTTAATAAATAATGTAAGGAAAGTGGATACAGTTGCCCGATTAGGTGGAGACGAATTTGTTATCGTGCTTGAGTCACTAAATCATGATGAAACTCTACAATTTGCAGATAAATTGGTGAGTTCAATTAATGAGCCGTTTTTACTCGCCGGCCATGATATAGAGGTTGGAGTTAGCATGGGTATCGCTTCTTATCCTAAGCAAGGGCAGGATTGTTCGACGCTTATAAACAGGGCTGATATAGCGATGTATGAAGCAAAGCGGAATCATAAGGCATATACCTGTTATACCGATAAGATGAAAAAGCATAACCTGAATGTTGTTCGTATATAGAAAATACCGCTTTGTTAAATCCTTTGATTCTTTTCATGTAGTTAAATAAAACCGCTTGTTCTCACTAATCTCATTAGTGTAGTAAAATGTTTTATTATGACTAAAAAAACTACTCTTTATTTAGCATCTCAATCTCCACGTCGTCGTGAACTTCTGACTCAAATTGGAGTTTCGTTTGATGTGTTGGCTGTTGATGTCGATGAATCCGTAAAAAATGATGAAACTCCTGAAGAATATGTTATTCGTTTAGCTAAAGAAAAGGCAGTTGCGGGCTGGTATACTGAAAATCACACCCAAAAGGCTGTTATAGGCTCAGATACGGCCGTTGTTATCGATGGTGAAATTTTAGGGAAACCTAAAAACAGTGAAGATGCGCGACGTATGTTACAGCTTTTATCAGGTAAAACTCACCAGGTCATGACCGCAGTGGCTTTAGCGTCAAAGAGTCAAAGTGCTTCAAATCTTGAACTGAATAGCGTTCTTAGTGTCAGTGAGGTGACCTTCAAAACATTGTCACCGAATGAAATAGCGAGTTATGTAAATTCAGGTGAATGTGATGATAAAGCCGGTGCGTATGCAATTCAGGGATTGGCAGCAGCGTTTATCACACACTTATCAGGCAGTTATTCGGGTGTTATGGGTTTACCCTTGTATGAAACCGTCGAACTTCTCAATAATGCAGGTATCAGAGCAGATTCCTTAGTAGTATCATAGGCTTAGGATTATTTAAAGGATCAAAATGAGCGAAGAATTATTAATTAATGTCACTCCACAAGAAACGCGTGTGGCATATGTTGAAAATGGTGTTTTACAGGAAGTTCATATTGAGCGCGAACGTAAACGTGGTCTGGTGGGTAATATATATAAAGGTAAGGTAGTTCGCGTATTACCCGGTATGCAAGCTGCTTTTTTAGAAGTGGGGCTGGATAGAACTGCATTTTTACATGTTTCCGATATTGCACAACCTAACGGAAAAAATGGAGATGGCGGTGAGCCTTCCGATATTATTATGGAATTACTCCGGGAAGGGCAGGAACTACTGGTACAAGTGGTTAAAGATCCCATGGGCACTAAAGGTGCACGTTTAACCACCCAAATTTCATTTCCTTCACGTTATCTGGTTTATATGCCGGGTATTTCTCATATTGGTATTTCACAACGGATTGAAGATGAAACTGAACGTCAGAGATTAAAGGATACGATTTCCGGTTTTGCAGATGAGTTTGAGCAGGGTGGTTATATTGCACGTACTGTCGCAGAAGGGATAAGTGAAGATGCAATTTATAAAGACATGCAATTTTTACAGAAAGTCTGGATGAATATTCTTGAACGTAATAGTGAGTCAAAAGCAGGAACATTAATTCATGAAGACTTATCTTTAGTCATGCGTACTATGCGTGACTTGAGTGGTATCGACATAGAAAAAGTGCGAATAGATTCCCGTTCAACATTTGAGCGAGTTAAAAAATTTGCGGGCAAGTTTATACCTGAGCTGGAAAACAGGATTGAACATTATCCCGGTGAACGCCCAGTTTTTGATTTGTATAGTGTTGAAGATGAAATCCAGAAAGCATTAGAACGTAAAGTCCCTCTTAAATCTGGTGGTTATTTAATTATTGATCAAACTGAGGCAATGACAACCATTGATGTAAATACTGGCGCTTTTGTTGGTCATCGTAATTTAGAAGAAACCATTTTTAAAACAAATCTTGAATCTGCACAGGCAATTGTAAGACAGCTACGGTTACGTAACCTTGGCGGCATTATTATTATTGATTTTATAGATATGTCAGATGATGAGCATAAGCGACAAGTATTGCGTGCACTTGAAAAATCACTGGATAAAGATCATGCAAAAACAAACATGTGTGATGTTTCTCCACTGGGACTCGTGGAAATGACACGAAAACGTACAAGAGAAAGTCTTGAGCATATTTTGTGTGAACCTTGTCCTTGTTGTAAAGGTCGTGCATCACTCAGAACACCAGAAACAGTGTGTTATGAGATTTTTCGTGAGATTATTCGTGAAGCTCGTCAATTTGAAGCTCAGGAATTTCTTGTTTTGGCCGCTCACTCCGTTGTTGATCTAATGTTAGATGAAGAATCAACAAGTATTGCTGAGCTGGAGGACTTCATAGGCAAGCCGATTCGTTTTCAGGTTGAGGCGGAATATAATCAGGAACACTTTGATGTTGTATTAATGTGATGACAAATAATCATTAAATAAATATCATGGCAAAATACCATCCATTATTCCATAAATTTAAATCTGTCGTTGGTTATAGTATTGCGATAGTCGTTATTGTTGCTGCTTTAGCAGTGTCAGGGATACGATTTTTATTAACAACAGCCAATTTATATCAAGATGAAGTAGAGCAACTAGCATCGAGTTTATTAGAGCAGCCGGTAAAAATTGGGAGTATGGACGCTAAACTGAGTGGCTTAGTTCCTACGTTAATATTTCGTAATGTAAATTTACTTTCAGAAAAAACAAATAGAACATTATTTTCACTTTCTCGGATCGATGTTGGTATTTCCATCAAGGACTTGCTTTGGGAACAAAAAATTATACCGTTACAACTAACAATACGAGGAATGAATCTTCATCTTACTCGTACAGTAGAAGGGAGTTTTATAGTAAAAGGTGTTGATTTAGAAGCTTTGGGTAAAAGTGAAAAAAATGAATCTAATTCGTTGTTGGAACGTTGGCTATCACAACAGGGTGAAATTGCGTTGGAAGATAGCAGCTTTACATGGAAAGATGAACAGAATGCCGGACTCACATGGTTTTTTGAAGATGTAAATTTTTTGTTAAAGAGCACCGGTAAACGTCATCAGTTTTTATTATCAAGTAAATTGCCAAATAAATTAGGTAATGATTTAAAACTGGCTGTTGATTTAGCAGGAGATATATCAGTACCCAAAACCTGGAATGTAAAAGCTTTTATAAATAGTAAAAATATTAATTTAAAACCTCTTCGAAAATACATGAAAAATTCGAAATTTGAGTTAGTTGGTGGAATCGCAGATTTAAATCTATGGGTTGACTGGGAAAATGAAAACTTAAATAAGTTAAGTGGTGATGTAAAACTATATGATTTTTCATACATTACAAATAAAAAGAAAGCCGTAGATGTGAAATATGTTTCTGGATTGTTTGATTCGTATCGAGATGAAAATAATTTGTGGAACATTAGTGTTGATAAATTCAATTATGGAAGTAAGAAGATCATAGACGAATCCAGGTTTTCTCTCGCTTTCAAATATAGTAATAAAATCATTGAAACATTTTATATCAAAGC
>Ga0224506_10001206_pt1 | contig 18817 bp, 10 predicted proteins | sample SF_Jan12_sed_USG_2_FD_169108 | JGI IMG/M metagenome (GOLD analysis project Ga0224506, IMG submission 169108) | Sediment microbial communities from San Francisco Bay, California, United States - SF_Jan12_sed_USGS_8_1 | ecosystem: Environmental > Aquatic > Marine > Sediment | place: USA... | reverse complement strand
AAAACCAATTTCAGTTTCCAAAGTGTGTGGCGTTTGCTACAAGTAAATTTGTTTGAGCGGCGCAATGTGTTTGAATTGCTTTTGCTTAAACCGCCAAAACCAAATGTGCAGGAAAATCGGAGGCAACTATGTTTACTATGAGTTTATGGGACAGCAGTGGTAGCGCCTCCTTTTTTCTCTTCGGACTTTATTAGTTTTCTACTAGCACGATGAAATGGGCCGTTATACAACACAACATCCGGATCCATAAAAAATGCACCATCATCTGTGTTATAGCTGTAGTAGGAAACAACTGTTAGTTTTGAACGCTTACCTTACTCCCTAGTCCCTCCACATTTCGACATTCCCTTTTAGATTTGGCAAGAACAAACATTTTATGATCATCCTACCCAATCCTCTAAAAAGGAGACTCACAATGTGCGATACCTCAATAACCCCATTAAACAAACTGCTAAATACGTTTGACAAGATTGCAGTCAACCAGCAAAAAGACTGTGTATACATTGAGTTACTGCGAGCTTATCCGTTGACGTACAATTGTTTTTCTCCCTATTTTTGTTGGGATACGGATATTTGCCGTAAAACGCTTATATACCAAAACGATGATATTGATTTATTCTTGGTATGTTGGCTGCCCGGACAGCGTTCTGAGATTCATGACCACGATTCATTTTGTGCGATGCGTGTAATCGCAGGGCGGGCCGTTGAAAAGCAATATGACATTAATTTCGGTAGGCTACAGCAGCGTCGTACCCGTATATTGCACACAGGTGAGATTGTGGTTCTTGAAAAAGGTGACATCCACAAAGTAATCAACGCCTTTGGTACCCCTTTAGTCACATTACATGTGTATGAAAAGCAGATGAACATGACGATTTTTAAGGAACATTTTGAATTAGACGAAGGAGAGCCATTCGATCCCGATGCAATCGATTTGTGACTCTGATAATTGCTTTGTTAGAGTAATACTCATAGAGACCAGTATTTTCGACTAGGAGGCTTGAAATGTTTAAAGATAGCAGATATCGAGAAAGAGAGTATTTTAAAAAGTACCTTGATCTTTGTTCTTTGAGTAACCGAGACCTTATCGATCACATCGACCCCTACTATATAAATAATGAAAAGTTTCCTGGTACTCTTGTTTATGTTCTTGCTTTGCTAGATTCTATTGCTGAGCGAGAATCGTTGGCAGAGATCCATGAAACGATGCTCGGTGGTCTAAACAAACAAGGATCTCTATTACAATATCGACCACTTCGCAAATACAATCGGTCAGACATAACCAGCATAGTGAAGCTAATTCATAACTGGATCCCTTACTTCTCACTCGAAAAAACAGAAACGATAACGAATTGTCACGAGTTTGACCAGTTTATCCTTCAATGCACGGATTCAGCTGAAATCTGGCGGCATATCAATGATGAGGCGAAAAAGGACGCAAACAATACTCGAAGAATCGAACATTTCGCTCACTACCTTAGCGCCGTTCGATTTCTCCAAGAATATTATAAGAACGGAGGCATTGATAGCGATGGTAAAGTTATAAAAAAACTTAATGGGAGAGATATCATTAAGGGTTCGCCTACTGATTATCTTGAGCAGAATGGAAACATTGGTTTGTACCCACGTGTATGCCTACTCGTTGATTGTTGCTTGGTTAACGATGTTACCAATGACACAGTCATTCAAGAAATTTATAAAGAACTTGCTCCACTCTTTTGTTCAAACCACAGATCTTTGAGAGAATCTTTACGGCGTGCTCGGGGACATAAGAAAATTACGCTTGACCAAGTCGTCAGTTTTCTCGTTCCGTATATCAAGGAGAGATACTCTCATTTTGACGAGCAATTTTTTACTCAACCTGAGACATCTGTACTCAAATTAGCTGCAGTACTATTTTCTTATAAGTTCGACAATATGTGCACCATCAAAGGAGACATCGATTCTTTGGATCTTGTAAATCCCGAAATATACATTTTCGGAGACAAAGAAACGGCCAGGTATGACTTTTCTAACAGCTATCTTAATTTTCTCAATTTAAGCAACGCACCCTCATCCAGTCATATTCGTCAAGTTATCGGAACACATACGTCCGGGATCAACGCTTTTATTGCACATATGATCAATACGTTAGACCCTACTGGTACGTCCACTGTATACATGAAATGCGATGTAAATGAAATTGATCTGCCAATCGTCACTCGATCATTTACGGAGCTATTAGCCAGTTGTCTTGGTCTTGAACCAAATACACAGGATCATCTATCTCGTAGTAAAATATTCGAGATAGCCGGTAAAGTTACTGCACGTTATATTTTCCATGGGCTTTCAAATGCAACACCAGAGCTAATCGATTTTGTTGCCGCTTTCTGTCGGCACATATCAACCAGAAGTCGAGTTCTTATTATTGGCCAGTCAATTGTTCAACTAAGTCATGCAGGGACCAACGACCTTTGCCCCGAACATTTTGACTATCCATTTGATTTCGATGCTACATTTGATGATCATATAGAGAAAAGTCTAAATAATGATGCATACTTTATCTGTAACGAGGGTTCGCGAGAACTGCTTTTTGATAAGGCGAGCCATTTAACATTAGCACAGCGTAGCGCGCTTGGTGATAACTATCGTAACTATGGCGACGCATGTGCATACCTCCTATCTTGCGTGTTCACAGACTATAGCGAATCCATAAGAGTATTCGGGAATACCTTGGACCAATGCATCACCGAAATGAGCGAGGAACCGTTAGTTAATCTAATTATCGAGATCTTACCCCGTAAAACTGCAACCCAATTGTCTGTCAACATTCTCTACGTCCTATCGTTGAGTGATGGCGGCTTAAAGGAGAGCACCCTCTTGAAAATCCTTCGCAATTATCAAAAAATGAATGAAGGTGATCCAGTTAGTTTGACTGATATCCAAACAGCGATAAGCGAAGGGATAGCAGGTAAACTCGTAAGATTAAAAAAAGTTCGTGTAGGTAACGTTCCCAAGAAAAAAGTTGTTATAGATAGTAACTTTGCAAAAAAGGTTGTTAAGTATTTAAAGAAGCATGACTCACAACGTTATAAAGACTTACTCTGCTCACTGATTGTTGTAATGGAGGAGAAAAAGCAACAAGCGATTGTTGAAAACAATACGATCAACTGGGAACGTTTCTTTCGATTCACATTGTTAGCGAGACTCAATCTGCTAGCGTTCGAGTATTCAGAAAGTGAAACGTTCACCGATCCAATGCGATCTACCTTAAGTACACTTTTCGAACGTTACAGTCGGTCTGAAGGTAAACTATCTCCGATCATGCGTGTAAAAATACTCGAACGCTTCTACGATATCGCCAGTATTTTCCGCAATGAAAAACCATTAATCTTTATTCAAATATCGATTTTTTATGGGCGCAACCTTGAAAGGCGTCATCAGTTAGAAATGTGTATTAATATAATTAACAAGGCATGCGATTTCTACAATAGTATCGCTAACAAAGGAATATTACCCAAAAATGTGCCCGAAGTTGCATGGGTCATAGATCTGTTCAAACTGCGTATTGATTGGTGCGCGCGGAAATATTCCGCACGAGAAACTGTATCTCTATGCGATCGGTATCTTGAAGCGATCTATCCACACAACAGTTATAATCGGGTAAAACATGGGCAAGCACGATTACTTGGTCGTAAAGCCCATCTTCTATTTATAAACGACGACATCGAAGCAGCAATGGCGATATACAAAAATATAGATGAATTAAATTCGGAATTATGTCATTGGCGTAGTTATAATAATGAGTATGTATTGCAGGGCAATGTGACACGATGGCTTTTTCGATTCCACCTCTATCGCGCCACTATTAATCATCGCTTGGCCGCTGATGCTAAATCTGCTGCTCTAGAGCAGCTCGAAAACAATTGGTTGACTAATAGTGGGAAAAAATCGACACAGTTACTTCTAGATCGTGGTTTGTTTGCATACTTTATCGAAAAGCAACACGATAAGGCACTCAAAGATCTTCGGGAAGCAGAACTGAATTTAGATAATGACTTGGAAAACCCACTCTATCAAATAGACTACTATCACATTGCAACCGTACTTTATACCTTTGAAGCAACCCGCGCTAAACGAGATAGACGAAATGCAGATAAACTAGAACGTAGGGCAAAGTCCTCTGCAAGAACTCTCAAGGAGCAATGTACTCGCTTTTCATACGACAGCTACCTTGAAGACATCGAACTCTATTTACAACCGATTGCAGATTTGCCCAATCTACTTTTAAAAGCAAAAAAAAGTAACCAATATATTCCTACTTTTCTTCGTATGTACATTAAGGTATTCGGAATTAGCTTTCAAACCGAAGAAGAACCAGTGGATTCCTAAGGAACCATATTACACGGTGACAATATCTACCAGTCCCTCCGTATTCCATTATTCCCTTTCTTTTTTTTTGTTTCAAATGACGTACAGTGAAAATTGGGAATCTTCCCAGGGACATACCTGAATAAATGAGGAGAGATACAATGACTTATGCATATCATATTCTATCAAGAAACGAACACCATCGAGCTAGTTCATTGGATATAGATATTAACGATGAATTCAAAGCCCTGCTTTATGCGGAACTAATGGGTGAGAGCCTTCAGAAGTCTCTAGACAATGCAACTTTGGCGAAGCTACAGTGTTTTGCTTCAGATCACGCACAAAACATTTTTGTTCTAAGAAATGTCCCACTATCTTTTGGGCTTCTAGAAACACCTTCAACAGAAGATATCGCATTTAGCCATATATCCAGAAATGTGTTGTTTACATTGGGATTATTCAGCATCATTGGTAAGCAAGGGTTTGCCTATGAGCAAGAGAACAATGCCAGACTTGTCAGACACGTAACACCGAAACACGGCTCATTATTAAAAGGTACGAGCCATGGTAGTTACCACTTGGGATGGCATTCAGAACATCCTGTTTTTTCCATTCCAGGTACGGAAGAAGTATCTAGGAATGACTCACCATATGCACCGGAAATTATAGCATTAACCGGTGTATACAACTATGAAGATATACCCACGCTAATCATTGAAACCAAAGCATTACTAGATAAAGCGCAAGCGGAACATGGCAGTTGGCTCATCAATGCATTGCAAAAGAACCACTACGATGTACCGCCGGGTGCTTCGCTCTCTAATGTAGAAGTACGTCGTAGTTGTCCACTATTGAGCATTAGCAATGAAGGACATTTTAAGCTGCGCTACTCTGATGCAATTGTTGGCACAAGCGATCAAGCGCGTAAGGCACTTTCTGCATTGAGACAAACATTGCGTGAAGAAGAGGACAAACTGAAAATTGTTGTTAACCTACAACACTGTGATCTACTGCTGTTTAAGAACAACACGACCCTCCACAAACGGTCGGATTTTGATGCAAATTTCGCAACAGGAATGAGTCGCTGGTTAATGCGGATTTTTGCTTCAAACCCTAAATTGATTTAGAAATACAATGATTAGTAAAGGCATATTGGCTGGAGTCGCTGTTGCACACTCTAGCCAAGTACCAACGACGTCCAATGCACTCGAGAGGAATTTAATCAGTCCTATACATACGCTTACAACTTTCATAAGCCTAGCGTTTTTTTGGCGCTTTTACCCGTGCGTACGTTTGAATTTCCCGTATAGTATCAAGCTCCAGAATAGGAAAACCATTCTTTAATGCATACTCGTGGAATTCACAAAGGTATTCAATCAATTGAGATAACGTCAATTCAATCGAGTGTCCCTTTACAATTCTCCTTTCCCGAAATTCCTTTTGCAGCCATTCTAGAGAGGAATGAGCGTTCCAATGTAGATCGATAGATTTGACATATTTCTTGGTCAGTAGTCGTTCATGTTTGCGTCGAATTGCCTGCTTGAATCTATTGATGCTTCCCGGATGTGTACGCTCATACTTTTCGAAATAGCGTTGCATGTCATCTGGTCGATTGATTTTAGATAATTCATAACTATATCGATCAGTTAAACCAGGTGTATCTCTTGCCACGGCGCGTAATAAATATTCCTTCACGTCAGAAACCGAATAGTCATTGATTTGACGAGAGGGTCGTCCTCTCTTGTTTGCAGATTTGCCTTTAGCCATACGACTATTATATACGACAGTGTCGCGTTATAAAAGCGTTATGCTAAATATAAAATCTACGTTAGCGTCCATAACTCACAGCGATGTCTTTAGTTTCAAGGAACCCGAATTTTGTGAGAACCCACCGCCAGCGATACAAGGCATCTGGATCGAGATTGTGTGCTCCTGCATAGGCTGCTGAAGACTCATCACCTCATCGATTCGCTAGCGAGTGAAAAAGATTATTCCGATTGTATTTCGATCTCTCGGACAAGCTTTATACTTCTGTCACATAACATATCAAGCTCAGATAGCTTTGATAGATAGACCTTAGAATCAAGATTGTCTTCAAGTTTTGTCCATTCATCGTAACATCGTGTGAGTTGAGACAAACCATAACTGCCAGCGATTAAATAGTCTGTTGTGGAAATTATTTTTGCAGTAAAGTGAGATTCTTCCCGTTGAGCACTTATCGCTGTTGAAATTCTATCTAGGCATTGAGTAATACGCTTGGCACCACCATATTTAGTCAACACAATCGGAAGCTGTCGAATTTCATGCATGGGTTCGCTAAACCCTAATAATGCAAACAGTTTGGAAGAACTAATAGGCTTAATCAAAACATCAGAAAAAAGATGTGCGATGTTAGATTCTGAAACCACATCCTTGTCAGAAGTCATCAAAAAGAACTCTGTATCATTTAAATAGGTGTTCTTTGCTTGCCGAACAACATCATCACCCTTTTGATAGCTCATGTGATAATCAATAAAAGCCGCATCATATCGACTATGCCGCAAAGCGTTCAATGCTGATTGACCGTTAGTTGTGATCGTAACTTGAATATCACGCGCTCTTAACATTTGAGCAATACTATTTGCGACTGTTTGGTCATCGTCAGCAATCAAAACTTTTCTTTTGACACTAATGTTACTTTGTTCAGTTTCTTCTTTATAGCAAATTCTATGCATAGGAAGCCACACCTCTATGACGCCGACGCCATCGGTTATAAATCGACCACTGACTGTTTGAACATCTAACTCGACTAAGCTTTTACAAATATTTGCGACAGATTGTCTCGAATTACAAATACTTGGTTGAGTGTAATTCAGTTCTAATATGAGAAAGTCTACCAACTTCTCTTTTCGAGTCGCTAGTCGACAATTCAACTCACCAGAGTTCACGTATTTATATATGGTCCCAAGAATGCGATGAAAAATGATTTCATAAATTTCCACAGGTATTTTGACGAACACCGGAATATCATCACTGGTATGAATACTAAAGCGCAAGCCTGAATACGGGTTTAACTGATTGATCACAAGTTCTGTTTCTCTGAGCAAGTCTTCCATATTTACGATGGTAAGATTGTTCGCATACAGGACGCTACCTTCGATATTATTAATCAACCCAGAGATATATTTACCTAACGCCTTAAATGGTGTGATGAATTCACGAAGTTCATTGTAACTTTTTGAGTCTGCAATTTGATTTGTCAAATTAGCTAGCGCAAAAATAGGATCTCTTAATTCAGTCAAACGCGTATTACAAGGATGATGATCGGATCTGTCTTCACTATGGCTGGCTTCAATCAACAGTCCCGTCCATGGATACTCGTTATTTGTAGATGCACTAAACTTAACAACAATTATGTACTCACGCTGAAAGCCCAGTTTATCTGGTAAGTGAATGACTTGTGAATGATATCCTACAGCGCTTTCAGATTGAAGTAAGCTCTCGCTAAATTGAAGCGCTTCAACGGGGTCCATTATTTCCAGAAACGGTTTAAAATCATGAATGGTATTCCCATCCGATATATCTACCAGATCATGTATACCTTCACCCATATATCCAACATCAAATTGTTGACTATATTTGTTCACTCGGAAGACAAACAAAACACCTGGTAGAAGCGACTCCACTTCGCTTAGTTGAGTTATGAAACTGTCAATACACCCTCTCGACGTGTTAGAAATAGACTTGATTTTCAATTGTCGATAATTGAAGTAGACGAGAAAAGAAAGAACGGATAAGAGTAACAAGATTTTCAGAAACGAAGAATATGTACTTGAAAAAATAATAAGTAGTAACAGACTCACTATTACAAAGTTGGTTACCACAGTAGTTGCTTGAAGCGACTTGTAACTTTTTACAGCACACATATACAGCCAAACTCGCCAAAAACTAGATTCTACCCTGCCTTGTGAATCTTTGCCAATTTGATCAGTGATACTACTTTTCATGAAACCTGGATCGAAAATCTAAAACAAGCGAACGAATCAGAATCGTGCTCTCGCCTTTGCTTTGATAGATTGATTGTATTGTAAAATTTTTTGACCGAATAAATTCCTCAAATGCTACTTTCTCCTCATCGCCAAGAGGTGTGTAGGCAACATTGGTTAACTGGGATTCATTCGTTTCAAAATCGAGTATCGCTTGTTTTGGTTTGGTAATTACTGTCGGTTTCGGTTTCGGTTTCGGTTTCGGTTTTGTGCATTGTACTGGTGCATTATTCAGCGATTCAAAATGCCAATCGTCTTTAATGGATTTTACGATAAAACCAGGCAAGTTGCGCACACCACTTTGAGTACGGTAGTAGATTAGTACGGCCTCTATTTTTTTTTCAAGATAATCTAAAGGATAGGTACGGATGAGGTTTTCTGAAACTTTACGTGATATGTGTAGTTTGTCAGTCATGTGACGTAGTAACTGTATTTGTTTCTTGTTGGCCTGGATTCCGACCAAGTCACAATTCAATTTTTTCCGTTCAACTAAGAATCGAATCGCGGACACCCGCCTATTTGTACGCGAGGGCATCGCCTCAATTGATATATTGCCAACCTCATTCACACTCGTGACTGCTGGTCTTAAAATTCGCTTGCCAAAATCTTTATAAGCTGAATATTGACCATCCTGAATACCCAGTAACTGGTACAGCATCTGAAGCGGCCAAAGAGGAGTTTGTTTGATATCAGCGTATCGAACACAGTTTTCCCAAAGAGCAAGCGCATAGCCGCTTCTAAAATTGGTTTGCATTAACAAGTCGATCATTGTATAGCTATCTTGTGATGCAAGGTGTGCAGCCAAATCTTCATCGTATCGATAGGAGATTACACCTTCTTTTGCTTTGATCTTATTGACTGCTGAACAAGCTTCCCAGTCTTTAAAACCTTCGGCCAGAATATTCCAATCAACAACAATCGACATCAACTTCCGCATTTCATTTCGAAAATACTTATGATCATTGGATTCATAACCTGACAGAAACATAAGATCGCGAGCTTTAATATGGTGCCATTCATGGGTAAGTAAGTTATCAAGGGCATTGTATAACAATGTATTAAATATTTTTCGCTGCAGAAACGTGAGATTGTTGTGAATATGAATCGCACCGGTTGGCTTTGGAAACTCTGAAACAGTTTTGTCTGGTTGAAAAACACTCATGCTTGTTTACGAGTAACTAATGGCTACTCTCCCCCTGTTATTCAAATGTTGCCAAAGTATTTCATAAAAAAATTGGTTAACAGACACGACTAATGAGGAGAATTGCATAGTATTTACCAGAAACGCTGACAAGGGGACATTTACAGGAGTGCCGAGGCAAACCGTAATGAGTAAAGCTACTCTTTCTTGTAAATGGTTTGACTCAACATCCAAAAGTTTTTGAACATAGGAGGACGTTTACAGGATTTCCCGAAAATAGGCACTTGTCGTGTAATTGTCCTCTTAAATATGGACTGTACCGTCCTGTAGATGTCCCCTTATCTGGTGTTTGTCCCCCAGAATTACAATAAAACTAAAAGATACAAGGAGATAACAATACCTATAATGTTGTTCTTTGTTGTATAAAAACAACAAGTATCCTGTAAATGTCCTCTCAATAGTCTGCCAAGAGATATCTAACACCGCACTGAACAAACGTAGTTAAGCTTCTCGCTTTAAAGCTGAAAGAGAGAAAATACGAGAAAAACATGCGAAAACAAGACGAAAACCGGCTCGAAAAACCAGAGAAATGCGGTATACTAAAATCAACAAAAGGTAATCTACGTTTCCTTTTGTGTTTGCTGTCCGGGATTTATTCGTGATGGGATAAATCCCGGATTTTTAACTAAATGTTCCCCCAAAGTTGATCTCGAACTTCTTGTCGTACAGCTTCCGTATCTACCTGCTCAACACGTTGAATGGCTCGTTCTTTTCCATCAGGCACATCAACACATCCTTTTGATCTTGCGATCATCAGCGCGGTCGTCATATCACTGACTGTGATAATGTTTGGTACAGTGTAATCAATAACATCGCCGTTCGCGTCTGTAGTGTACGAAATATAGTTATCAGGTAGATCGCTGGGCAATGTGTTTGGAGAAGCAATAACCACCGTCGGATTCTCACGATCGTTATAGGATCCTTCTGCAAGTATTTCTTCGGCAATGGTATCGCAGGAAAATTCTTCACGTCGTGTTCCATTTCTCAAATCATGATGCACATTCGCATTAGCCGGGTTACGCTTGGAAACATTGGCATTAACAATTTGTACCCACTCCGTTAAGTCTAAAGCACCCCATTGAATATTTGAAAGTGCATTAATTGCAAACCCACTACAATTAGGCGCACCTGAAAAACGGTTTCCCCAATCAATTCCCAAATGATCTTGTGTGGGGTAGCGATAGCGTACAACTGGGTTTTTATATTCACGTACAGCCGTTGCCGACATAACAACATCAAACGCGCCAATTGGAAGATCCGATACATACATGGGACGTAGATACCAATCAATGAATCCATCGCTGTTAAAAGTATGCTCCATTGCGTCAGGCGGTGGTGATGTCATAGGATTAACCGTAGGGTCAACTGGAACTGCAACAACTAAATGCGGATGATCTGGTTCGCTTATCGTTTCATACTCTTGATAGTCATAACCTTTGACATTTTTTTGAATGATCGTCGCCAACGGTGAGTCAAAACAACAATAGCGTTCGTAGCTCACCAATCCCAATGCACCTCTCGATTCTGTTCCCAGTCTTACACAGCTTTTTAGTTTCCGTTTAACTGCCAATTCCATTTCTTTCGGTTCGCACTCATAGATAATCTGAATAGCAAGTTTAATCGTTGTATATGCGGTATATACGTTAGTTGCAAAATTTACGACTGTCCCAAACGATTCTGTAAAAGCGGTTAGCTCAGGTGACAAGTTTCCTGTCCAAGATCCATTGACCCCTTTTTCAAACATTTTAACCGCAACGTCTTCGCCAAATACATCAGCTGTAAACTCTGCAACATTGCTTACCACTTGCTGAGATGCGGTTGCCGTCGTAGCATTAGCTGCGTTAGCACTAATGTCGGTGGCTGTTGCACCGGTTGATGTTTGAGTGAATGATTCCCAAGTAGAAACAAATGGTTCTTTGACGGTTTCCCAGGTACTACTGGCCACGTCTGTTAATGTATCCCACGCCCCTGGAATATCAACGCCAATAGCAGCAAGAGATTCATACGCACCCGTCAACTCCATCAGCGTGTGCGCTGATTTCATTGCCGTCAAGTAATCCGTTAAACTCACCCCTGCAACATCATCCAAGCAACAGTTCTGCATACCTAAACTTTCAAGTACCCGTTTACACTGATAGAACTCACCTTCGAATGCTTGGCACCCCGCTAACCCGCATTCTGCTTCGCGAGCCAATTCGGTCGCAACATCCAGTGTTGCAGCAACACGATTAAAATCATCGTTTGACTCAACTGTTGTTGAAACACAATCATTCCCCATGCAACTGATTGGCGCATTACATGACAATTCTGATGACGTCTCCGTGGCGACGACGATGCGCTGATTCGTTCCACAATCCCATTCTTCATTGTATACAAGACATTGACTGCTATTTGCAGTATCCCATACAGCACAATTGGAATTCCGAAAGATGCAACCGCCATGCGAAAAACCTTGACACATATTGCTCGCAAAAATTGGACTCAACGTACAAGTGCGTTGACCATTGATGGGAGTACGACATTCATGTGAACCGTCAGCATCAATCCAAGATTCCCAAAAAACACCAGAATCATCAGTCCATGTTTCCAAAGGTGCGGTAATGTCACACACATTGTTCCGTGCCACGGCTTGATAGCAAACATTAGGATTGGAAAGATCTTCACTGGGATAAAGTTCGCCCATTAGGCCGCCAAATTTTGGTACGGTGATTAGCTCACCGCTAAGAAACCGATCAGTTGAAGCATCGGTACACTGCCAGGTGTGATTAGACTTCTGATCCAAGGGCTCAGTAGTTGGCACCCAGTCGAAATCCGGATGTGGGTAACATGCAGATCCATTGGCGAGCGCTGTCGAGCAGCCAGGAGGACTGTCTGCTATGACTTCTGAATATCGAACCTGACAATTGGGTTGTGGCTTTGCAGAGAGTTGCCAGTTACCATAATTTGTTGTTGTCCCGATTCCAAGATTTCCAGAAATATTATTTCCCGCTGCATAAAGTATATCTGCCGTGTTTACAATAAAGAGTCCAGGTGTACTAGCAATTCTAATAGCTGCCGCTGGTAAATCGAACCAATGATTTTTCGTCACACTAATAGTAGAGGCGAACGAATAGATAGTATACGTACCTCTATCCAAACAGGGACCAAAAACCGATTGAATTGGTAATGGTGGCAACACAACCCCTGAGACCCGGCATGCTTGTGATACAAAGTACTGGCTGTTCTGGTAAATTAGTTTAGGTATGTTTGATTCATTCGCACCGATTTCTGTCCATGTAGTGTAGCGAGAATAGTTATTTGCTCGATCTGTTACTCTAGTATAAAAATTGATTGCCATTGATGGCTGCGTCGGATTACTGGTTGGGATCGTTCCTTTTGTGTATGTACCGTTGACATCTTTTACAATAATGCCACACATATCTGTTGGATAACTATGAATTCCTGCTGCACCTACCGGGGACCTTAGTGTGACAAATTTTGGTTCCATCCAAACATCAGCATGCACTATCCTAACCTGTGCATCGAGACTAACATTTTGTCTTTCTAGCACAAATCCATAGGTAAAGGCGAAGTCGATACAGATAGGCACCTGGTGATGCAATGTCGTCCAACCAATGAGATAAGGTCTCCGCCGACCTGATCCCCACCTTTGTTCCGATACTCCTTGATATTGAAAAGAAATAATCGCGGTTTTATTTCCACCCGCTCGATAGAGATCCCCCGATTCGGTCAGCACCATTGAAAGCATATTCTTCTGCCAAACATTGACCACGTTTCCCATCACGAAACGCCATCCTGAATATAGGCTCGCGTTTCCATAGCCAAGAATTCCCATTACATTTTCGCCCGTCGCAAATAATTCGTTTTGTTCAGAAATAATAAACGGGTATTTTAATAATCGAATACCATTGCGATAGACAGTGAGTGGGACATTGGTACCAGAAACTACTCCGCCTCCCAAAGACTCTGTATTCGCTGCAACTTGCCAAAAACGTAAAAACCCCCAAGCATCAAGAACGATTCCACCAAAACGATTGGCATAGATACCAGTTGCAGAAGTTACAATAGTATGCCAGTTGTTGTTTGGAGCATTCGCTCCGAAAAACGCTTGGTTGCTTGGACTATTAACTCTTGCATCTCCTGAGTGCGTTAGAATAATTGTGGTGGCCCCCCCAGCTGCAATCGAAGAACTGTAGAAATCCTTCACATCCTGGGCAACTAAAAGCCATCCATTGGAAGCTCGTCCATTCCATTGACCGCTCATATAGAGGTTGTCGGCTTGAGTGAGCATCATGGAATACTGTGGATAGGAAACAACTTTAGTGGCTCGATTGTCACGACAAAATTCGGCATCAACAACGGTACGGCTAATACTACATTCAGGTGGTGAATAGGCCCTGGCACAATTTTTCAGATTCGGTACCCAGTGATTCTCAACGACATCGCTCGTCGTGGTCACCGTTTCGCAATTATCAAACGAGTCTGAAGTTTGATGAATCAAATCATTCACGATTGTTTTTGAATTAAGAATGAGTGGATCATTCGAAATATCTGGGTGAGAACGCGATTGTGCTCCGCGACGAATCACACTAAAAGCGATTTCATTTTCCGTGAACCCATCTTGAGTTGTATGATCATCGGTAATGGTCCCTGTACGATCTTGTGTAGATGTAGTCATCGAATTGATTGCATTTCCGTCATTTGACATGCTCTCTAACGATGAGGTATCAACGGGTCGGTTGTTATTCATTTGAGAAGAGCTGATATTGACGGAAGGGTCGCTCATACTATTGCCGGTATTATTCACAATCAGCCCTTGAGTCGTTGAAATCCCACTCGAAGCAATGGGTCCCGCTCGTTCTGCGGCTGCTTGTTGCGCTATATGGATAGTTGTGTGGTGAGCTAAACAATCATTAAAAATGAATAGTATAAAAAAGATAAGCTGTATTATTCGAGACTTGTACATAACCGTCCTTACTCCGTTTGCATATCTAAGTAGATAGGCCCTCTGGTTAGATTTATATTCTTGTGGAAGAACAGAAAGAGCCAATATAAATCTCTGAACAGGTTCATAACTTCATGGCGGACAGAACAAGAAGATGATAGTCAAAGTGACCGACTTTGAAGCATGAGATGATTGATCCATAGATATCATTTGGATCGAATTAATTAGGTAGGATATGTCATAACCATTTCAGAATAACAATGAACGATCTCAAAAAATGAAGATTTGATGGGAAAATACATTTAAACATGGCCCACCAATCCATAGTACCGAGACTATACTGTGCCATACCTCTTCTAACTAGGAGATTGAATATGTTCAGAACTATAGTGCTAGTATTATTGCTAAGCTACTGTTCTTTCTCGACAGCGTCTGCATTTTTTGATTCTGTCAAACAAGGTATATTGGCGGTAGAGAATAAATCGCAATTCCTGTCAGAACTCGGTAATGCTGCTCGTTTTGATCCATGGGCCCAGCTTTTCATGGCTATTCGGCATTCCAACGTCTTTGAAGAAAACAGAAGTCAGGCTTGGGAGTTACTGTGGATTGAAGACCCAGGCTTGCAACTTGCACTAGATTTACTCGGCGTAGAAGATAACCATTCTCTCTTGATAGGTGGGATTACAAAACCTGAGAGCGAATATTGGTACCACGAAAGTGCCAAGTCACTTCCAATTGCAGCTTGGTTATATGCAATACACAGTATCCGCACCGCAAGCGTAAATACAAAAAACCAAAACACTTTTCATTGGGTTGAACTATTAATCGGTGCTGCAAACAAAGGGTTACCGCTTGCGCATACATTGTTAGGACAATTCTATTACCATGGATACTATGTAAAAAAGGATATTGAGAAAAGTCGTTACCACATCGAGAAAGCCTTTTGGAGCACAACAGAGACTGCTTCACAGCTCTTGGCAATCAATACCAACCAATATGACATCAATTCTTTGCAAATAAGGACATTAGAATCTCTTGCCGCCCGTGCACATGCAGTGGCAAACACTTACAAATATCTACTTGATAAAGATGCTGGTCACGAAGTGGATCAAATGCTCAACGACGCGATGCTAAACAACTACCCTTTTTCATTCTATATTAAATACCTGGAACTATTAGAAAACTCGAACTTTGTTAGTGCGGATAAGCTGTTAAAAAAGGCTATTAAGCTGGACTTCGTCCCTGCACTACTTGAAGGGGCAAAACAAACAGAGCAAAGAGCGGCTAGCTATGGTTTTACTGCATTTCAACTGTATTACAAAGCCTATTTGTTTGGTAGTGACAGTGCACCATTTTATATCGGCCGCATGTTATGGAAAGATAATCGAATGTCGGAAGCGACCTATTGGCTAAATCGTAGTGATACAAGGCACAAATCACAATCAGCGTTGTTGCTCGCAAACATTCTAGAACGCGAAGTTGAACCTGACTTTATCACTATTTTTAATCACTACCATACCGCTGCGAAAGACGGCATTGTGCATGCACAATTTCAACTTGCAACCTTTTTTGAGAAGGGTGTTGGTTGTGAACAATCTGATGAACAAGCAATTAAATGGCTAGTCGAAGCGGCTAACAATGGTCATGCTGGCGCTCAAAGATCAATAGGCATACGTTACTATTACGGAAATGGAACAAGCCCCGACTTCAAAAAAGCAAAATATTGGTTGCATCTCGCATCACTTGAGAATGATGCAATCGCACAATACTATCTAGGAATGCTCTATCAAAACGGTAATGGGGTAAGCGTTGATGTCCAAAAAGCCATTGGCTATTATAAACAATCGCACACCCAAGGTTACTTAAAAGCTACATTCAGACTTGCGCAAGTGTTTGAAAGGAAAAACGCAAAGCGATCCGCTGAATATTATCAAAAAGTAATTGACGCTGAGCATCCGTTGGCAAACCTAGCCTCACTGAATCAATCAACGCTTAGTATACAGGAGTTAAAACCGGATTAGATACGACGATCGGCAGTTTTACTTGCACAGTAGTACCTTCGTCTGGAACAGACGTAATTTGCAATTCACCCCCGAGCGAAATAGTTTCCTCACGCATGCTGATAAGGCCATGCCCATAAATTACTTTGTTTGAATCAAATCCGCTTCCATTATCGATGACTTCTATATGGACAACAGCGTTTGCGAGTTCAACCCTAACTGTTACCTCTGTAGCACGTGAATGCTTCCAAATATTCAAAACACATTCTTTGACAATATGATAGATAAACAGGTCATAAGGTGACGCAATCGAATCAAGGTTTACATCTACGTCAGTATGTACTTTAGAATAATAGTGCGTACGAACATACTCGTTTATCGTGGCGTTAATTGCACCTTCGAGTCCAGCAGAATCTAATATCGCTGGTCGAAGTTCTAATTGTACTTGGCGTAAAGCATTTTCGATTTGTGAAAATTGCTCCAACTGTGTTTCATATAGTTCTTCGACTTTTGTCAAATCACCCTTTTGGGCAGAACGAAATAGTAAGTAAAGGTTCGACTTCAGTTTAACAATAATCGATGAAGCTTCGTCATGTAAGTAGCGAGTCATCTGCCGCTTTTGCTCTGCTTCCTCAAGAAGTTTTCGTTGCAGAAACTCCCTGTTCTGTATGAGCGATGAAGCCAATGCCTCTAAAGATTGTCCAATGGTAGATTTCAGCTGGCTAGTGAAATCTAATGCGCGCTCTAATGTGTTTTTCACATTATCTAAATCGATTGGACGAAAGATTAATCCGCGGTACCCTGGTTGTTGGCTGAAATTGATGATTCGACTTTCTGTTGATGTACTCGATATTATATATGGAAGCTTAAATCGGTTTATGAATGTCGTTGTATATTGAATCACCTCTTCATCAGATAGATGGTCAATATCAAAAATAAGTAAATCAAAGGGATTATTTTCGACATCTGATAACAAGTCTGGCATTTCAAAGTGCAATGTCGTTTGGTAACCAATATTGGTGATAAATTGCTGCAAAATATGACCGACTTCAGGTACGTTGTCGTAAATTACTATGTTGATTGCTTTATGTTCCATCTGGATCTATATCCCTTTGCACAGAATAGGGTTCATATCAATTATACCTTTGAGTATTGACAGAAACTAAGGAAAAATACAACCAAGAACAACAATTCTTGGGAAAAGTCCCAAAAATTCATTGATACTCGATCCCACCTACTAGAATTTCTGTGCCATATTAATTCAAGCTAAGAATCAATTATCTACATGGAGTTAATATGGGCTGTTTTAGTGGGGTACCCAAACGGCAGATTAAGATACTAGTTTTGATAATATGTTTATCATTTATAAGCATCGACGGGTACTCGAAACCACGTCGCCACACATCATTTGAAACGACTATCATAAATTCAGAAATGAGTTGGTCAATTGCTGGAAACAATAATGGCAGTAACCCTAATATTCTATCTGAGCTTAGTTGGCGTAATCTCACGGACTATATTCTCACAATAAACCACTCTCAACCGTTCTTTGAAGATTTTCAGATAGTGTCATCTGTTAGCCTAGGAGTGGTAAAAAACGGTAGCGTAACTGACTCTGATTACTTCGGCGATGATCGCACTTTTGAGTTCTCTCGCTCGGTAAGTAACAGCCAAGGCCGTATTTCCACTTGGCATTTTGGCCTCTCTCACCATTCACGCATACGCCTACCTAATTTGGCCGATACGATATATACGCAAAATACTTTAGGATGGATGAGCAAACAAATCCATTTAACAATGGAAAATGGAAAGCAAATTCTCCCCTTCCGTGACTATATTGCCAATCTGAATTCCAGCTACTCTAGTACTTGGCAAGGTATCTATGTAGCAACTGATAACGCAATACGTACCGGTAGGAAATTAGTGATCGGTATTAAAATGTCTATGCTATTTGGACAGTACCATGCGCAAGCAAACTGGAATCTTCGAAGTGATTTTCAACACCCTGTCTCATTTGAACATGAAAGCAACAAAGCCAAAACAGTCAAAATCAAGCTTTACGCTACTTTTGCGTTTACCCGTAATCTTCACGGAAACTTTTACACTGGTTACTTCACGTCTGATGTGAACCAGGGCAAAGATACTGCTTTTTTTTCTGATAATACTAAGGGAACGACTGCACTCAATCAGGTGCAATATAAGGGTGAACTGGTTGGTACTGGCATAATATTTTACTACTAACTTGAAATCGACTGGTGTGAAGGCTATTGACACATACCAACACCAATCAGACGGA
>Ga0224506_10001205_pt1 | contig 18822 bp, 19 predicted proteins | sample SF_Jan12_sed_USG_2_FD_169108 | JGI IMG/M metagenome (GOLD analysis project Ga0224506, IMG submission 169108) | Sediment microbial communities from San Francisco Bay, California, United States - SF_Jan12_sed_USGS_8_1 | ecosystem: Environmental > Aquatic > Marine > Sediment | place: USA... | reverse complement strand
ATGGCAACCTTTACTAATATCTGGCTTTATCCAGATCAAACTCAAGGATGGAAAATTGTGTCCATCGCAAAGCTGAGTTCATGGTATTTATTAATGATGCTCAGTTTTGTGCTAGTAACATTAATTAATGATATTAATTTACATACTGTCAGCGATAAATTGAATCATGAGAAAAGCAAGATTGATGAAGGTGTTCGGCAAGATATACCATAACAAAACAGATAAGGGGAAAAAGTATGAAAAACAGTTTGAACATAATAATAGCAGTACTTTTGACAATACATAATAGCGGTATTTCGGCAGCAGAAAAACCAGCCAATGTTCTGGAGGAAATTGTTAACTCAAAAGAACATGAATATGACAAAGCACTTCTATTGCATGACTTGCTTAATAGTAAGCCGGTAAATATTCCAGAAGCAGCTATTTTATTAGCGCTAGGTCAAACTGCGAGTAATCTGGAAATAAGTTTGCAAGAGTTTAGTGTTGAGCAAGCCATCTCCCAAGATTTACATATGAAAATTGTACACTCGGAAAACTTTGGTGATTTCGTCAGTTATGATGGTTATCACTTTCAGCAAATTATAAAAAAACATCCAAAATCAGATTTGGTCGATGATGCCGAATATGAGTTGATATATGTTCTTCCTGATAGTCATAATTATTGGGATTTGAAAGTAGAAAAGAAAGCGTTAGAAGCGTTTTTAAAAAAACATCCTAAAACGAACTTATTGAATGAAGTGACAGAGCGAATCAAATTTATTGCAGATTATCTGGATTCTGGTGGTTGGGAGATTGTTGATTAAAATTAGTTTTAATGGGTGATTTTAGTTTGATTGGATATTGGTACAAATAAATGAATTTGAAAGCTAGAAATAACCGGGAAGGAAAAAAATTATGGAAATAAATTTTGGATTATTATTTTTATTAGTGATAGCTTTTATCTGGCTATTGCCTTTTCTTATTGTGGTGACTTCAGATAAAACTACAGGTAAAGAAAAAGTTGCATGGTTAATGTTAATGATTTTTATATCCTGGTTTGCCTGGATTTTTTACGCGCTTTTGGCGCCGTTAAAGCCGAAGGAAAAATAAGAATAAAAATGAAAAGAATATTAATCTTTGGCAATTCAGGGTCAGGGAAATCGACGTTGGCCAGACATCTGGCAGATAAAGATAGTCTGGAACATCTTGATCTGGACACAATTGCCTGGCTACCCGAAATACCACCACAAAGAATGCTGTTGTCGGATTCTCGAATTAAAATAAATGATTTTCTCAGTCAAAATAAAGATTGGGTAGTTGAGGGATGCTACAGTGATTTGCTTGAATTGTTAAAAAATAAGGCTACAGAAATTATCTTTTTGAACCTGTCTATTGAGCAATGTATTGCTAATGCCAAAAACCGACCTTGGGAACCTCATAAATATCAAACTAAAGAAGAACAAGAAGGTAATCTCTCGATGCTGATAGACTGGATTGCTAAATACAAAGAAAGAAGAGACACTTTTTCTTTCAGTGCGCATCAGGATTTTTATGATAGTTTCGAGGGCAAGAAAGTGATGTACACTGAGAATATTAAATACTAATTAAAAAGAAGTGCGAAAATGAAAGCTGTTTTACTGCCCGGAATGGATGGGACTGGTGAAATGTTCCGACCATTAACAGATAAACTACCAGAGAAGATTGAATCAATAATAATTTCCTATCCGTTAGATAAAGTAATGGATTATGAGGAATTGGTTTCTTATGTTATTGATAGATTGCCTGAAGAGGATTTTGTATTGGTGGCAGAATCTTTCTCAGGTTATATCGCTTACCAAATAGCGTTAAAAGAAAATAAGAATTTGAAGAAAGTTATCTTTGTCGCCAGTTTTTTGGATAAACCTTCAAAGTTTTGGTTAGCATTAGCAAGCTTTGTTCCGCTAAAATGGCTGTTGAAAATAACCGTTCCAGATTGGATATGTAAAAAAATGCTATTTGGAATAAAAGTAGATAAGTCGCTTATTAGCATGTTTAACGAAACCATCAAAATGATAAAACCAGAAGTGTTAATCAGTCGGATAAATTTGATGAAACAATTGAAAAAGGCAGATATCAAATCTTCAATTCCGGTTGTTTACATTAAGGCTTCAAAAGATCGATTAATTAGAAAAGAAAGTGTAAAAGACTTTGAAAGGGTTTTTGAAAAATTGGATGTCGAAAAAGTTGAAGGAGGTCATTTGATAACACAAGTCAACCCCTCTGATTGTGCCAAAATAATAGCCAAATCAATTCATGGTTTAACCTATTAGTTTGATCAGTTAAACTGATTCTTTTTTTTCAGAATTAAAAAGATGTCGATAGAAATTTTAAAAGCAGATTACAGCAATCCCGAACATGCAAAAGCCATTTTGAATTTACTCAATGAATATGCCAGTGAGCCCATTGGTGGCGGCAAACAATTATCGGATTACGTAAAAAAGAATCTGGTTTCAGAATTAGCAAAATTACCAAATGCCTTTGCAGTCTTGGTATTTGTAGATGGAGAGCCAGCAGCCCTTGCCAATTGTTTTAAAAACTTCTCTACCTTTGCTTGCAAGCCACTGGTTAATATTCATGATCTGATGGTGAGTAAGAAATTCAGAGGAATGCAACTCAGTATAAAGCTCTTGAACGAGATAGAGGTAATGGCTAAATCGTGGGATTGTTGCAAATTAACATTGGAAGTACTCAGTAATAATGAAATTGCTAAAGCAGCCTATAAAAAGCATGGTTTTTCGAGTTATGAGTTAGCGACGGGTGCCGGTAATGCCGAGTATTGGCAGAAGTGGATTGGGAAACAGGAAAATGAGTGATGATTTTTGTTATCTTCTAAGAGTCAGGTATTCTGAGTGTGATGCTCAGAGGGTAGTCTTTAATGGAAGATATGTTGATTATATTGATGTCGCCTTTAATGAATATATGCGAGTAATTTGGGGAGATTACAACGACATTCTATCCAAAGGACTGGATATGCAGGTGGTTAATGTTTCCATAAACTGGAAAGCGCCTGCGCACTTTGATGAAGTGCTCGCCATAAAAATCAGGTTAAACAAAATCGGCAATTCATCCTTTTCGTTTCTGGTGGATTTCTATAATCAAGCAACATCGCAGCTATTGGCTCATGGTGAAATTGTTTATGTTATGGTTAGCCCTATAGAACATACCAAGATGGAAATTCCAAAGGACGTAAGAGACCAGCTTGAAAAGGGAGCAAAAGGAATTGTTGTTGATCATGCAGGCTCAAATGTTAATGGCTAATAATCTGGTTCAACTACACATTCATTCCGGTGAAGACCGGAATCCATTAAAACCTTGAATTATTAGTACAAAATCCTGCTCTTAACTGTACCCGGAATTTCCCTCAGTGATTCAAAAGCTTTATCACTGGAAGTCTCATCTATATCGGTCACTACATAACCAACATTCTCGTTTGTTTGCAGATATTGCGCGGAGATATTTACATTTTGACTGGAGAAAAGGTCATTAATTTTGGCAAGAATGCCGGGCGCGTTTCTGTGAATGTGACAAATACGATGTTTACCTTCATGTGGTGGCAAGGCCACTTCAGGGAAGTTTACAGAAGAAACAGTCGAGCCATTATTGCTGTATTTGATCAATTTTTCGGTAACCTCAATGCCAATATTAGCCTGTGCCTCCTTGGTGCTACCACCTACATGTGGCGTCAGGATAACATTATCGAATTCTCTGAGAGGCGAAACAAATTCGTCATCATTAGATTTGGGTTCAACAGGAAAAACATCAATAGCTGCACCTATCACCTTGCCAGATTTAAGATTTTCAGCCAACGCATCAATATCAACCACGGTGCCGCGAGAAGCGTTTACAAGAACAGAGCCAGATTTTAAATGTTCGAATGCTTCAGCATTCATCATATTTTTGGTTTGCGGCGTTTCCGGCACATGAAAACTCACTACATCAGAAGTTTCCAATAAATTTTGAAAGTTTTTGGCAGATCTTGCATTGCCCAGGGAAAGTTTTTTCTCAATATCATAAAACTGAACTTTCATGCCCATATTTTCAGCCAAGATACCAATCTGGGTACCTATGTGCCCATAGCCGACAATTCCCAAGACCTTACCGCGAGTTTCATAAGAGTTGGCAGCAGACTTTAACCATTGACCTCTATGCGCGGCTGCATTTTTTTCAGGAATGCCTCTGAGTAGCAAAATCATTTCACCTAAAACCAGTTCTGCAACACTACGGGTATTAGCAAAAGGCGCATTAAAAACAGGAATACCTCGCATTTGTGTAGCGTAAAGATCGACCTGATTGGTGCCAATACAAAAACAACCAATTGCCGCCAGTTTTGGAGTTGCATTGAGCAGAGATTCTGAAATTTGAGTTCTGGAGCGAATGCCAAGAAAGTGAGCATCCTCAAGCAAGCTGACTAATTCATCAAATGGTAGCGCACTGGGAATACTGACAATATTGGTATATCCATCATCACGAAAAGTTTTTTCAGCGCTAGGATGAATACCTTCCAATAAAACGATTTTAATTTGAGATTTTTTAAAAGAAGTTTTTTGTTTGCTCACAGTGGTAATCCGTTTAATTGATTTTTAATCAGTCAGGGGCATCAATTCCATCTGATTTATAAGGTGTATTTTGATAAAAATAATACCGATAGAATAAAAAAAAATGACTGACAATGCCATAAATTAATGCAAATGATTGGTTATATAGCGCAATTTTTTTAACTATACTTAATTCCGGTGTGCAAATCCGATCAGATATTGATAGAATCGCGCCAAAATTAACATCAGAAAAAATTTATGCAAGAGAATGGAATAAACCCGCAGGTTAAACAACTGTTGATTGAAACCCTGTCGTTGGATATGTCGCCTGAGTCAATGCCTGATGACATGCAATTATTAGGTAATCTGCCTGAATTTGATTCTTTGGCGATTGTCTCAATAATTACCAGTCTGGAAGAAACATTTGATTTCGTGGCTGAAGACGATGAGTTAAGTGCCGAAATATTTGAATCGGTACAGGCGCTGACAAATTACGTTGCGACAAAGACAGCACAAAACTGATTAAATTTTGTCACATAAGTGTCATGTTTTTGTGGAATAATAGCTTTCAAACCAGATGCGGACCTTTTAGACGGTCTTTCACTGAAATGGTATTGGAGTAATGAATAAAAAGATCCTTCTGATTGAAGACGAACAGGCAATTAGAGAAATGCTCAAACTTGCCCTCGAGCGGGAAGGCTTTGAAGTGACAGAAGCAGAAGATGCAAGAGCAGGCTTTCAGCAATTGCAAAAGCAACCGGCAGATTTGGTGATTGTTGACTGGATGATGCCAGGAGAAAGTGGCGTCGATTTAATCAAGCGGATCCGTAAAAATGAAGTTCTGTCAGAAATTCCTGTCATTATGCTAACTGCCAGAGTTGAAGAAAGAGACAAGGTGAAAGGCCTTGATTTTGGAGCAGATGACTACATAACCAAACCGGTAGCGTTAAGGGAATTGGTTGCCAGAATTAATGCATTACTTAGAAGAACCTCTTCTCATGATGAACAGGGCAAAATAATTTCAGGCAATATTGAGCTGAATGTGGCTTCAAATTTGCTGAAAATTAATAATGAATCAGTGCATATTGGGCAAACAGAATTCAAAATCCTGCATTTTTTTATGACACACAAAAACAAGGTTTACTCACGATCACAGTTACTTGATTTTATCTGGGGGCAAACCACCTATATAGAAGAAAGAACGGTAGATGTGCATATCCTAAGGCTGAGAAAAATATTAAAAGAGAAATCTATGGATAAAGTAATTAAAACGATTCGCGGTATAGGTTATATGTTTGATGAAACCTGTAGCTGAACCATCAAAATGGTAATCACTTAATGAAAACCGTATGGGGTTTGGAGTTATCAAGAATATTGGGTGTTATTGCCAGTGTTGTCTTGATTGGGTTATTAACCACAAACTGGATGGTTGCCTTGATTTTTCCACTGAGTCTTTATATTGGTTGGACGCTTCGCCAATTGTGGCTTCTGGAGCGTTGGATAAGGTTGGGAGCAAAACCAGATCATGCTCCCAACGCCAGTGGTATTTGGCAATTAATGGTTCAACACATCAATCGTACTCAAAAAAAGAATAAAGAAAGAAAAACTCGCCTGAGAGAAATGGCCGACCGTTTTGGAGCAACTATCACTGCACTGCCTGATGCGGCCATTGTTTTAAATGAGGATCTTGAAATTGAATGGGTTAATGAAGTTGCGAAAAGAATTTTGGGACTGGAAATAGAAAAAAACTTTGGGCAAAAATTTGATCAACTGATTGCAAATCCTGAACTGAAAACTATTTTTGAGCAACAGTCAGAGTCAGAGGAAAATGACCCGACTTCTATTGAAATGGAATCACCAATTGATCCGCAAAAGACATTATTAATGACCAGCGTTGAATTTGGTAATAAACAAAAACTGGTGATTGCACGTGATATTAGTCAAAGAGTTGCAGTACAAAAGTTAAGAAAAGCATTTATTGCCAATGCATCTCACGAATTAAGAACACCACTGACGGTAATTTCCGGTTATCTGGAAATGTTGGAAACCGATGAATCGATTCCGGAAAGCGCTATAGAGTTAATACATAGAGCAGGTCAGCAATCTAATAGAATGCAAAAAATTCTGGAGGATTTGTTGGTATTGTCAAAACTGGAAGAAAAAGGTCATGACAGGGATTCAGGTGAACCTTTAAACATTGCCGATCTGTTACAAAAGTTAATAACTGATTTTCAAAAAACCAAGGCAAAAGATACCCACAATATTGTTTTAACTGCCAATGAAAGTCTGATGATAAAAGCTAATGAGCGAGAGGTGTTTAGTCTTTGTCAGAACCTGTTAAGCAATGCGGTAAAGTATTCAAAAATCGGAAGCGAAATTATTGTTTGTTGGGACAAGCACGCCGATGGTAGTGCCTGTATATCGGTAGCGGATAGTGGCGAGGGCATTGCTCCTGAGCATATCTCAAGGCTGACGGAGCGGTTTTATCGAGCCAATGTCAATCATTCAAGGAAAGTTGGCGGAACCGGTTTGGGACTTTCGATTGTCAAGCATATTGTTGAGAATCATGGAGGACATCTGGATATTCATAGTGAGCTGGGTATCGGTTCAACCTTTAGAGCCTGTTTTCCTGTGTACCGGATCGTCAAGGCATAATAAGCAACATCTTGTTCTTGTTGTCTGACTGGGTAATAATATTGACAATAATGTGGCATAAAATTTCCGGAAAATAAATGGTAACGCTTACCCTAAATGTTGAAGCGGCTCTAATCGGTAGTCGCTTGAAAAAAAATCAATCTATCAAGATTAGTAATGGGTATATTGAAAGCATTTCCGATAGTCATTCTTATTCAGACAATCATTCAGCAGTCAAACCTTTATGTGGAACTCTTGTTCCTGGATTTATTGATATTCAGGTCAATGGTGGTGGTGGTTTTTTGTTCAATCATTCACCAGACTGTGAAACCTTGCTCCAAATAGCCAAGGCTCATCAGTGTTTTGGAACAACCGGCTGGATGCCGACTTTAATCACTGATTCCGTCGAAAAAATGGAACAGGCTGCTAATGCAGTGTCAGAGGCTATCCAGAATCAATCTTCTGGCATAATTGGTATTCATTTTGAAGGGCCGCATATTTCAACTGAGAAGAAGGGAATTCACAAAGCCTCATTTATTCGCCAACTTTCAGAACAAGAAAAATATATCTATTCAAGAAATGACATCGGTAAGGTAATGATTACAATCGCTCCTGAAGCGGTCTCACCCTCTCTAATAAAGCAACTGGTTGATATGGGAGTGGTAGTTTGTCTTGGGCACAGCAATGCCACCTATGAACAGACACAACAGTCAATTGAATCTGGAGCCAGTGGATTTACTCATCTCTTTAATGCGATGTCACAATTTAATTCTCGTGAACCTGGTATGGTGGGTGCCGCATTGGCTTCATCATCGAGCTCATACGGTTTAATTATGGATAAAATCCATGTTCACCCCTGTGCAGCGTTGGCAGCGTACAAAGCCAATCCCAATATGATGTTGGTGACAGATGCCATGCCAATAGTTGGCTGTGAAGACAAAGAGTTTGATTATTTTGGTGAAACTATTTTTTTGAAAGACAATAAGTTGATCGATAGTGAAGGACGATTGGCTGGTAGTGCTATCAATATGCATCAAGCCTTTTTAAATGCGATGGATGTTTTATCCATTTCCATAGAAAAAGCAACGGAACTGGCAACTACAAATGCTGCCAGGTTTTTATCTCTTGATGATCAGGAGGAAATTGCAGTTGGTCAAAAAGCCAATTTTATCTTGCTTGATCAACACAACAATATTTCTGAAGTATGGTGTGAAGGAAAAACTATTCTTCAATAACTTCGAAACTGTGTGTTATATCAACCGATGACGAAAGCATAATTGAAGCCGAGCAGTATTTTTCCATGGAAAGTTTAACCGCACGTTCAACCTGATTAACTTTAAGCTCTTTACCAATTATCTGATAATGAGCATGTATTTTTGTGAATACTTTTGGATCTGTTTCCGCTCTTTCAGCTTCAATCTGGCAGATACAATCAGCAATATTTTGTCGGGCCTTTTTGAGGATCAGTACAATATCAATTGAAGAACAGCCGCCAACACCCATTAATATCAGTTGCATTGGTGAAGGAGCATTGCCCTCTCCATCCATTGTTATTGATTGGTTTTTTTCATTGGTGCCGACAAAAGTAAGATCTTTCTGCCATCGGGTTGTGATTTTCACAAATAACTCCACAAGGTTTAATATTTGTTAGGTATTATAGATGAGCAAATAGTTTGGTCAATGCGTTTATTATCGTTATGATTAGAAGGCATGTATTACTCTTGATGTAACGCGTTCAAATAAAAAGGTTGAATGAAGCAAGATTGATGAGTATTATCGGTTGGGGAGTATTAAGAAAAATTTTTTATAAGAATAATTTTTTTCTTAAACTAAAAAATGCTAAGCTTAGAAGGTCTAAGTAAAATACAGTTCGGAAATAATCATGGTATTAATTAAAGAACCGGTCAATTTACCATATAACATAAAAAACGATCCGACATTGGAATGGTTTGTTTCTCAGTGTCATAAGCGTCGTTATGCGCCAAAGACAACTATTATCTTTGCCGGCGACAAGCCAGAGACGCTTTATTTTCTTATTAAAGGCTCGGTATCAGTTTTAATAGAAGATGATGATGGCAGGGAATTGGTACTTGCCTATCTAAATTCAGGCGACTTTTTTGGTGAGATGGGATTGTTTGATGACTTAAATGATCGAAGCGCCTGGGTTAGAGCGAAAACTGAAACAGATGTTGCCGAGATCAGCTATGCCCGTTTTCAGGCGCTGGCAAAGGAAAGGCCAGAAATTACCTTTAAGTTGGCAGGCCAAATGGCTATGCGTTTAAGAAAAACCAGTCGAAAGGTTGGAGACTTGGCTTTTCTTGATGTAACTGGTCGTGTGGCAAGAGCACTACTTGATCTGGCAAAAGAGCCAGATGCCATGACTCATCCTGATGGTATGCAAATAAAAGTGACTCGACAGGAATTGGGACGTATTGTTGGTTGTTCCCGTGAAATGGTCGGTCGCGTATTAAAAGTTTTGGAAGATCAGGAACATATTTCAGTTAAAGGCAAGACTATGGTCATTTATGGTACTCGTTAGGAAGCTTTTTTCTTTCCTAACGCAGTTATCATAGCACCAGCAATTACAACAACAATTCCCCACAAGGTTAATGAAGATAGAGTTTCCCCTGTAAAAGTTTCTGGGAATAAATAGTTCAGACCGTAAACGCCAGCTACTGTGTAAACGGGAGCAAGAGTGACTACAGCACTAATCCTAGATGCTTCCCAGTGTTCCAGCGCTTCTGCAAAGCAACCATAGGCAATAACTGTGTTGAGGCAAGAAAATATTAATGCCCAAAGCTGAAAATTGGTCAGTTCAAATATTTGAGCCGGTTCGGCAAGGGGCATAAACAAAAAGCTACCAAAAAACAAAATGATAAACATAATGACAGGCGAGGAAAATTCCTTAAGCAAGACCTTTTGAGCAATGCCATATGCAACCCAGGTAATCGCAGCAATAATGATAAACAAAACCCCCAGAGTATAATTCCCTTGTTGGGTAAACATTGCGATAAGTTTTTTGTTAAAGAAAAGAAGCAGTCCAAAAATAAAGAGAATAAAGCCAAACCATTGAAGTTTACTGAACTGTTCCCTGAAAAAGAAAATCCCGGAAAATAATAGAAGCATTGGTGCAAGCTGGATTAAAACCTGTGCAGTACTTGAATTGGTATAGTCCAACCCCCACAGGTAAAAAATATAGTTGGCACTTAATCCTGAAATAGCAACAATGAGTAGCTTTACATTGCTAGCTGTAAATTGAGACAGTTTGGGGAATTTGTTGGTCGCAAGGAGATAGAAGCCGACTATTAATGCCGAACTAATATAACGATAAAAAGTTATAGTCCAGGGATCCATTGAAGAAAAGAGAAATTTCAGCGCTATGGGTAAAAAACCCCACATCAAAGCGGTAATTGAGGCAAGAACCAGCCCCAATTGCCAACGTCCACTCACAATGTGCATCCAGTTTTACTCCTGATCAGAAAAGGGTCTCGTCTTCAACTTCTTCATCTTTTATCTGAAGATTTTGTTGTCTGGAGTATTCAGAAGGTGCATTTTCTGACCTAAACATTTCAAAGATAGATTCAGTTGTGAATTCATTAGCTAATAGCCCGGTTTTTGCATCAATGCGAACTGTTACAATACCTGGAGGCGGTGTTGAAATTTTTTCACGTTGATTCTCGAGAGCCTTTTCCATAAACTTTTGCCAAACAGGTAAAGCTGCCCGCCCACCAAATTCTCTATCACCTAATTTTTTAGCATGGTCGTTAAAGCCGACCCATACTGTGGCGACATGTTCAGAATTATAACCACTAAACCAGGCATCTTTTGCATCGTTTGTGGTTCCTGTCTTACCTGCAATGTCATTTCTATTTAACAGAGGGCTTTTACTGTTGGCTAGGGTTCGTGTTGCAGTTCCTCGGTGGATAACGTCTTTTAGAATATCGGTGACTAAGAACAGATTTCTTTCATCTATTACTCTGGGGGCTATCAATTCTCTGGGAATCGGGAAAAGAGGAATGTTTGAAAAATCATTTTCTTCAGCTTGTCGAATGGACAACTCTTCAGCACCATTACTTTCCAGGTCTTGATCCTGAATTGCTTGTTCAAGTAGCTTGTTTTGTATTATTTCGCACTCTGAGCAAACCTGAATTGGTTGATATTGGAAAATAATGCGTCCATTAGGATCTTCTATTCTATCGACAAACCAGGGTTGAACCTTATAACCACCATTGGCAAGAACTGCATAACTGGTTACTACTTCAAGAGGTGTAAAAGATGCAGAGCCCAGAGCTAATGAAAGATAAGGGAGCATATGTTCAGCCGGAAAGCCGATATGAGTGAGGTAATCTTTTGCGTATTTAGCGCCGATTTCTTTCATCAAGCGGATAGAAACTATATTTTTTGAATAACTAAGAGCAATTCTGAGTCGCGTTGGCCCTCGATAATTGTCACTATCGTTTTTTGGCCGCCAGAAGTTTTCAGCGGTGATATCTTCTTCAACGATAGGCATATCATTTAACATTGAAGCAGGTGTAAATCCTTTTTCAAAAGCTGCTGAATAAATAAAGGGCTTGATATTACTACCCAACTGTCTTCTTGCCTGATTAACCATATTGTATTGATTCAATTCAAACTGATATCCTCCAACCAGCGCTTCAATAGCGCCATTGCCTGGATTTAGAGCTACAAAACCACCAGCAACATCAGGAATTTGGGATAGTCTGTAGGAGATAGCTTCAGCTATATTTTTTTCAGGATCTTCAGGAGTTAAAATCTGTTTTACACGGATCAAATCACCAACGTTTAATACTTGAGAAACTTTATTGATAACTTCACCTACATGATTTTCATCAACATATTTTCTGGCCCATCTCAGGTTATCTAATGCCAGCGTAACATTTTCTCCTGTTTCAAGGCGAATATTTGCGAAATTGTCTTTTTCATCAATAGACATGACAATGGCACTTTGCATTTGAGGTATTCTTACAGCTTGATCAAGCCATTGCATTATTTGTTTATCCGACACAGGATTATTTTCTTCGTCAAGTAATGCATAGTTTGCTTCTGCACCACGATAGCCATGACGTAAATCATATTCTTCAAGACCATCCATTACCGCTTGTTTAGCGTAAGACTGTAGAGTTGGATTAATCGTAGTGAATATATTCATGCCATCGTTATAGGCACTTTCCTGACCATACTTTTCAACTGTGTATAGCCTTACCATTTCTGCAAGATAAGGAGCGTGAACAGTGGTATCTGAACCATGACGTTTGGTGGCAATTTCTTCTGCATTGGCATGTTCATATTGTTCCCGAGAGATGTGACCTTCCGTTAGCATTCTACCTAATACATGTTCACGTCTTTCTCTGGCTTTTGCCGGGTTTGAAATAGGATTAAAAATTGACTGCCCTTTTGGAATTCCGGCAAGCGTAGCTAGCTGAGCCAGAGTTAGTTTATCCAGAGTGGTTCCATAATATACTTGGGAAGCTGCACCTAAACCAAAAGCTCGATGGCCAAAAGGAATTTTATTAAGAAAAAGTTCCAGAATTTGATCTTTGGTTAACTCAGATTCAATTTTCCAAGCCAAAAACATTTCGGTTATTTTTCTTGAAAAACGCTTTTCGCGAGTTAAATAATAATTTCTTGCCACCAGCATTGTTATAGTGCTTGCGCCCTGACTTTTTGTGCCTGTGGTTACAAGATTAATAACAGCTCGCATAACGCCCATAAAATCAACGCCAGAATGTTCATAAAACCTTTGGTCTTCAGTTGAAAGAAGGGCGTTTACGAAATTTTTGGGAACCTGATCGAGTGTTATTGGAATTCTACGTTTGTCTCCAAATTCGGCAATCATTTGACCATCATTAGCATAAATTCGCATTGGAGTTTGCAGACGAATTTCTCTTATTGACTCTACATCTGGCAAGCCAGGAACTACTGACAGATAAAGCGCCAGAAATCCCATTGCTGAAAATGTGAGAAACAGGGAAAACAAGTATAAAAGTTTTGGTGCAAATCGTTTAAACATAAATTTGGAAGCCGCAATATCTTGTTCTAGAATTTATAATGGTTAAATTAGTTTTGATTATAAGATCAAATTTTAACACATTGGTCAATTTCAAAGAGTATAGCGCTAATTGATGTTGTCTTTAACTGTTATTTGTAAAAAACGGATAAAATGATTTGTTTTTGTTAACCGTTCAACATGTCATTTTGATTTAAAAATGTGTAGCAAGACAATAATGTATTTGGAAAATCTGGCAAAATGGAAGCAATAATGGTTATTTTTGCCAATTAAAACTTGACAATAATGCAAAATAACGCCAAATTGAGCACACTAAAAGCAAAAAACAGGTGAAATTTCTTATAGTTAGCGCTATTATTTAAAGTAATTACACAGTTTTAGCTCGTAACTGAATAAAAGTGATAGGAAAATCATAATTATGCTGGCAAATCTATTTAGCGCAAAAAAGACGTCACTGGTCGGCATCGACATCAGTTCCACAGCATGTAAGCTATTGGAATTGGGCAAGGTTGGCTCTCGATATCGAGTCGAAAGCTATGCTGTTGAGCCTTTGCCTCAAGATGCTGTTGCGGACAGAGATATTCGTGATCCGGAAATTGTTGGTGAAGCAATTAAAAGATTAATGAAGCGTTCAGGCACCAGCCTTAAGCATGCAGCAGTTGCGGTGAGTGGTTCCTCTGTTATTACCAAAATCATTCAAATGGATAAGGGTTTGAATGAAGATGAGATGGAAAGACAAATAGAAGCTGAAGCCGATCAATATATTCCCTATCCTCTTGAAGAAGTTGCTCTGGATTTTCATGTCATTGGAGATTCTGAAAAAGTACCTGAAAAAGTGGATGTTTTATTGGCAGCTTCCAGATCTGAAAATGTTTACGGCAGAGTTGATGCGTTGGAAATTGCCGGTTTGACCGCGAAAGTTGTAGATGTGGAGGCATACGCTATTGAACGTTCTTTCAGATTATTGGCCAACCAATTACCTGATCAGGGTGAAGGACAGGTTGTGGCTGTGGTTGATATTGGTGCTAATAATACCAGTCTAAGTGTAATGGAAGACTTTAATACAATTTATACTCGCGAACAAACATTTGGTGGTTCACAGTTAACAGAAGAAATTCAACGCCGCTATGGACTTTCCTATGAAGAAGCCGGCATGGCTAAAAAGCAAGGCGGTTTGCCGGATGACTACGAGCCGGAAGTACTTGAACCTTTTAAAGAAGCAATCATTCAGCAAGTGAGTCGTTCATTGCAATTCTTTTATGGTTCCAGCCAGTATGGAGAGGTTGACCATATCGTTCTTGCCGGAGGCAGTTCCATCATTGATGGCCTGGAAGATCTGATAGAAGAGAGGCTTGGAACTTCAGCTTCCATTGCCAATCCATTTGCCGACATGTCTCTTTCTTCAAAGGTGAATGGACAAGCCTTAAGTGCTGACGCTCCTTCACTATTTATATGTTGCGGCCTGGCGCTAAGGAGTTTTGACTGATGGTAAGAATTAATTTATTACCTTGGCGGGAAGAACTACGTCAGGAAAAGCAAAGACAGTTTGTTAGTGTTCTTGGTCTGATTGCTGTACTGGGAGCGTTGACCATGTTTTTGGTGTATAACATATACGGCGCAAAACTGGATCATCAAAAAGCAAGAAACGAAAGGCTGAACTCTTATATATTCAAACTGAATGCCAAGATTAAAGAAATAGAAGCGCTGGAAAAAGAAAGAAATGAGCTGAAAAAACGTATTGATACGATTCAGGATCTTCAGAAAAGTCGCCCTCAAATTGTTCATGTTTTTGATGAGATTGTTACAACCATTCCTGAGGGTGTAAATCTGTCCAGCATTAGCAGAAAAGCTGACGATTTGACACTGGTTGGCGTGGCGGAATCAGGGCCGCGAGTTTCAAAATTTATTCGTAATCTGGATACTGCTGAATGGATTCAGATGCACGTGATAGATGGCATAAATCATGATAAAAATTCAGGTGCTAACAGAAAAACCTTTGTGTTGCAAACAAAAGTAACCTCTCCAGAAGAAAAGAAGGAGGATAAATAGTCATGGATATGAAAGATTTAAATAATCTCGATATTAGTGATATTGATTTTAATAATATGGGATCATGGCCTGCTGCGGCAAAAGTGGTAGTTGCAGCTATGGTCTTTGTTGTTGTTTGCTTTTTAGGTTATCAGCTGGTTATAAGTGATCAGATTACTCAGCTAGAGGGGTTGGAAACAAAAGAAGGGCAGCTTAAACGTGATTATGAAAAAAAGCAGGAAAAAGCTGCAAATCTTGATGAATATAAAGGTCAAATGGTGATCATACAGGATAGCTTCAAAACCCTGCTGCAACAACTTCCCAAGCGTAGTGAGATGGCCGGATTAATTGATGAGTTGTCTTATGCTGCTACAGGTGCTGGCTGTGAGTTGGTTAGTGCTGATTTTCAGGCTGAAAAGAAGATGGAAGTTTTTTCGGAAAAGCCAATTTCATTGGTTGTATCTGGCGGATATCATCAATTAGCTAATTTTGTTAGCAGAGTTTCTCGTTTGCCGAGAATTGTGACGCTACACGATTTTGAAATTAAAATAGGTGATGGCGAAGTGGCAGCTTCACCAGGTGAAAAAATTCTGATTATGTCAGTTACTGCGAAAACATATCGTTCTGACACGGAGGAAGGTTAATGTTTAAGCGCTTATATTGGCCTTTTATTAAAAGATTTAGAACCATACTGGTTTTGAACGTTGTTTTTCTTTCTGCTTGTACATCTAGTACCGATGACATTGATGATTGGGTCAAAAAAATTGATGCGAGGCCACCCAAAAGTATTCAAAACTTGCCAGAGATTGTTGAATATAAGCCACATGACTATGGCTCAGCACACTTAAGAAGTCCGTTTGCAGATATTGAGGCAGATATTGAAACGCAGCTGCAAACATTGATAACCGGTTGCAAGAATGATATTCAACCAGATACTAATCGAAGAAAAGAAGATCTTGAAAGGTATTCTCTGGATTCAATGGAAATGAAAGGTATTATGAATAAGCCGGACAAGCTTTGGGGGCTGGTGAAAATTACAGCAGGCCCTTCTGCCGGAAATGTGTTTCATGTTGAGGTAGGTGATTATGTTGGAGTTAATCATGGCCGCATAGAATCGATAAGCGAACAACAAATAAAAGTAAACACCCTGGTGCCTGACAACAAGGGTTGTTGGGAACAAAGAACTGTCTTCATGACACTTGCAGAGTAGCCAACCAGGAGGAATGATGAAATTTTCAAGCATAATAATTTCAAGCATGATAAATAAATGCAAAAATATCCACGAGGTGAGGGTAATGATTACTAGCCAATTGAAAAAGATGATGACGCTTTTTGTTTTATTGTACGTTCAGGTGTCATCTGCAAACGAGATAAAGGATATCGATTTCAATGTGATTTCAGGTGATAGAGTTGAAATCAGAGTTAAAATGGATACTCCGCCTCCTGCGTTTAAGGAAATGACCACTGATAATCCAGCCAGAATCTGGATGGACTTTAATGGCGTTTCGGCCAATCTGGATAAGAAGACACAAACCATCGGTGTTGGTGTGACTCGCAGCGTGACAGCTGTTCAGGCAGGTGATAAAACAAGGTTGGTGGTTAATTTGTCCGAAATGGTACCTTACACTTCCAGAGTCGAAAATAATGATTTGATTTTGGTCATTGGTGGTAGTAAGTCATCAAACTCAAATAATGTAGCGATCAGTTCGTCTGAACCGTTTCAGGGTGTCAAGGCCAGCAGTCTAACTGGTAATGATATAGCTAATATCGACTTTAGAAGAGGTGAGGCTGGTGAAGGTCGAATCATTATTGAGATGAACAATAATAATATTGGCATAGATTTGAGACAGGAAGGTGAAAAGGTTCTGGCAGACTTTGTAAATGCAAAAATATCAAACGACCTGATTAGAAAGTTGGATGTAGTCGATTTTGCAACACCTGCTAAAATAATTTCTACCAGTGTTATCGGCAATAATGTGCGTATTACTGTTGAAACACTTAATGATTTTGAATATTTGGCGTATCAGGCGGAAAATACCTACACCATTGAATTGAAACCTTTAACAAAGGAAGAAGTTGAGCGTAAAAAACTGAGCGAGCCAGTTTATTCAGGACAGAGGTTGTCTTTGAACTTTCAGGATATTCCGGTACGTTCAGTATTGTCAATTATTTCAGAATTCACTGGAATTAATATTGTTACCAGTGATACGGTGACTGGTTCGATTACTTTGAGACTGGACTCAGTGCCCTGGGATCAGGCTTTGGATATTGTTTTAAAAACCAAAGGGTTAGATAAAAGACAAAATGGCAATGTCATGCTGGTTGCGCCTGCTGATGAAATTGCAGCACGTGAAACGCTTGAATTGCAGACCGAAAAGCAAATTGAGCAGCTTTCACCTCTAAGATCTGAGTTCATTCAGGTAAATTATGCAAAAGCTGAGGATTTGGTTTCTATCATAAAAACCAAGGGTGCTAACTATCTTTCTGATAGGGGTAGTATCTCGGTTGATGAAAGAACCAACTTTTTACTGGTTCAGGATACTGCCAAGAAGCTTGAGTCAATTCGCTCGATGATAAGAACTCTGGATGTGCCTGTTAGGCAGGTTTTGATCGAATCCAGAGTGGTAGTTGCAGATGATGGGTTTGATGAAGAAATTGGTGTCAGAATGGCTTTATCAGGCACAGGTGCAAGAAAATCTGTTTCAGGTGATGCTTTTGCCAGTAAAGATTTATATGCATCAGGAAGTTTAGATAATCGTTCATTTGCGGTAAATATGCCAGTAATAAACCCTGCAGGCAGTATTGGTATGACAATAGGTCAGTTGACTCGTGGGGCAATTCTTGATTTGGAATTGTCAGCACTTGAAACTGAAAATAGAGGTGAAGTTATCGCATCCCCTCATGTAATTACCACCAATCAGAAAGAAGCTTATATTGAGGCTGGTGAAGAAATACCATACTTGCAAGCTAGTAGTGCGGGCAATGCCAATATTACTTTCAAGAAAGCAGTATTAAGCCTGAAGGTTACTCCGCAGATTACGCCAGATGACAGAATTATTCTCGATTTACAGGTCAATCAGGATTCTAGAGGTGAGGACACCATTTCTGGTCCGGCTATCAACACTCGTGAAGTGAATACTCAGGTTTTGGTAAAAAATGGTGACACAGTAGTGCTTGGCGGCGTATACCAACAACGAATAAATAAGACAGAGAGCAAAGTACCAATTCTGGGCGATCTTCCTTTGTTTGGCGGTTTGTTCAGATCAACCAAGGACTCTTCTGCCAAGCAGGAATTGTTAATTTTTGTTACACCAAAAATTATCAATGGTAACATTGAGTAGAGTGGGTTAAAATTCCCTTTTCCAAGACCCGCTTAGGCGGGTCTTGTATTTTAGCAACAGAGTATAATATTTAGTTAATAGTTAAATATTGATAATTTATTTTTAATAAGAATAATTTCAGTAAGTAAGCCGTTATTTGATATGTTGAAAGGTAAAAGAAATATTTTTTTAGTGGGTCCAATGGGCGCAGGTAAAACAACGATAGGCAAACAGCTTGCCCAAATGTTGCACCTTGAGT
>Ga0224506_10001204_pt1 | contig 18828 bp, 21 predicted proteins | sample SF_Jan12_sed_USG_2_FD_169108 | JGI IMG/M metagenome (GOLD analysis project Ga0224506, IMG submission 169108) | Sediment microbial communities from San Francisco Bay, California, United States - SF_Jan12_sed_USGS_8_1 | ecosystem: Environmental > Aquatic > Marine > Sediment | place: USA... | reverse complement strand
TTGGCGCATAGTCATACCCTGACTGTTTATTTTTGTTATCGCCAGGGGACCCAGGCCTAAACCCGCCGCAGAACCCTGCCCATGCCAACATAAACCCAGTACATTCTCCTCACACACTTTTTGTATTGCTTTGCAGTCAGTGGCTGATAGGTCTGTACAAACATCGATACAGTAAGGTAGCGGGCTATTCAGGTGAGTGATGATCTGAGCAATGGCCACATTGGGATCGGTGACAGGTAATAAGAGTCCGACACAATGCGCACCTACTACAGAGAGACTGCTGATAAAGTCATTCATCCCCTGCACAGCTTTATCGGTCGGTGCGGCCATCAACTCGACCGGCACTTCACACACCATGCGCAGGTCATCACTGCTGTCTTCCAGCCAGCCAGGCAATTCCTGCCTGACGTCCTGCCAGTAGGAAGCAGGCATAAAAACCAGTGGGAATTCATTGCTGTAATAACCCAGTTGCCAGTCATCCGGCAGATCATCCGGATAAAACTGCTCCTGCCATGCCGGATGGCGCCAGCCATTAGCACCAATTAGAATTCGGTAGGTGTGAGCAATCATGCTGTTTATCCTATAATTTAACCTTAGCAATAGCCACAATGAATTTTGGTTAAAATATGGCCGATATAATCCAGTTTAAAAAACCCCGACTCAAAGACAAGCACAAGGGTAAAACACTCTGCCGCCATGGTTTTCACAAATGGGTTGTCAGTAAACAAAAACCATTCGATGTCAAAACCGGCAAACTGGTCACGGCCTACGAGTGCAGTCGCTGTGGTGTAACAAAAACCGAGGCTAAATAATATTCAAACATTGATTTATTGTGGCTTGAATGTGAAGATTGAGCCACCTTTAACAACTCAGCCAAAATAGAATGCTTTTCAGGGTGTTTAGCCAAAAAATTATCGTGATGACACTCATTGTTGGCTTAAGTGGTGGTTGTGCAACCGTGCATGGCCCCCCCACAGAAAGTGATCCACTTGAATCCTATAACCGGGCAATGTTTTCATTAAATGAAAATATTTATGAGTACATACTAGACCCCATTGTGGATGCCTATCAATTTATTGCCCCTGATTTTGTCCAGACAGGTGTGACAAACTTTTTCAGCAACCTGAACGATATAGTCGTGATGACCAACAACCTGCTACAGTTTAAACTCATGGATTTTGCACACAGCCTGCTGCGCTTTGTTTACAACACCGTGTTCGGCATTTTCGGGCTGTTCGATGTGGCAACACACATGGGTTTGCCAAAACAAAAAGAGGACTTTGGCCAAACCCTGGGGGCCTGGGGGGTTCCTGCCGGTCCTTATTTTGTTATACCCCTGCTTGGCCCCAGTACTATCCGTGATACCGTCGGGGATTATGTCGACTGGGAGTATGTCGATCCAATTAATCTGCATGTCGATGATAAACGGACCAGATATGGCTTGCTCGGTTTAAAGACCATCGACACCCGCATGGGCCTGCTCAAGGTTGACAGTGTGGTCAGCAAGGCCACCATCGACAAATATGCCTTTGTGCGTGATGCCTATCTGCAACGCAGACAGCATCTCGTTTATGATGGTAATCCACCTCGTGAAAAACCCAATTTTGCACCCTCTTCCAAAGAAGACTTGGAACTGGAAGATGCACTGGAACAAGAGCTATTAAAATAGTCCGGGATCCCTGGTTCCGGCGAGTAATAATAAACCATGAATGAAATTATCCTGTCTGTTATTGCCGTCATTCTCGGCTTCCTGCTACTGGTGTGGGGAGCTGACCGTTTCGTGCATGGTGCCTCAGCCACCGCCCGCAACCTCGGCATCTCACCCCTGATCATTGGCCTGACGATTGTGGGCTTTGGTACTTCGGCACCGGAAATCCTGGTGTCAATTGTGGCCGCCCTGGATGGTAATCCGGGGTTGGCCGTGGGTAATGCCCTTGGTTCCAATATTACCAATATTGCACTGGTACTGGGTGCCACCGCCCTGATCACCCCCCTGGTGGTTAAATCTGAAATTCTGCGGCGAGAATACCCGACCATGTTTGCCGTCATGCTGCTGGCCCTGGCCTTGATCATGGATGGTGAGCTAAGCCGAACAGATGGCACCATCCTGCTGCTGGGGCTGTGCCTGATGATCTACTGGATGATTATGATCGGCCTGCGAAAAAACCGTGTCGATCCGATGGAGTATGAATACGCCCAGGAGATTCCACTGATATCAACCCAGAGAGCCCTTCTCTGGCTGCTGGCCGGTTTCCTGCTCCTGCTATTCAGCTCAAGAATACTGGTTTGGGGCTCAATCAATGTTGCCCATGCGCTGGGGGTATCAGACCTGGTGATCGGTCTGACCATTGTGGCCATCGGCACCAGCCTGCCTGAGCTGGCAGCCTCGATCATGAGCGCCCTGAAAAAAGAACCGGATATCGCCATTGGAAATGTCATCGGTTCAAATATGTTCAACCTGCTGGCCGTACTGGGGACGCCGGCAGTGATCGCCCCAATACCCCTGGAAAGCGGTGTACTCACGCGTGATTATCCGTTTATGATTGGCCTGAGTATCGCCTTGTTCATCATGGCCTACGGATTCCGGGATAACGGCCGAATCAACCGAATTGAAGGCGGACTCCTGCTACTCGCCTATGTGGCCTATCTAGCAGTCCTGTACCATTCAATTCGAGGATAAAACTATGCAAACAGAACACTTTACGGTGATCAACGTGAAATGCGGTGGTTGTGTAACAAATATTAAAACCGGACTCGCCGAACTCGACGGCGTTAACTCCGTTGAAGTCAATATCGACTCTGGCAAGGTCGTGGTTAAAGGAACAGAGCTGGATAGAACACAGCTCTCGGCTAAACTGGCCGGCCTGGGTTACCCGCAAGCCTGACGCAGCAGTATCCTCAGCACAATACGCTATGCTTAAACCATTATTCCACGACGACCGATTATTGATGGATAACCATAAAATCAAAGCCCTGGCGCAGGCCGTTATCGATACTGAACAGCAGGCGGTCCAGGCACTGAAGCTCCGAATTAATGATGACTTTGTGGCGGCCTGTCGCCACATGCTTGAATGTGATGGCCGGATCGTGGTCACCGGCATGGGTAAATCGGGCCACATTGGCAGCAAGATCGCCGCCACCCTGGCCAGTACCGGCAGCCCGGCCTTCTTTGTCCATCCTGGTGAAGCCAGTCATGGCGACCTCGGTATGATCACTACCCGCGATGTGGTGCTGGCCATCTCCAACTCGGGTGAGACAGATGAAATCCTGACCATTGTCCCCCTGATTAAAAGACTCAATGTGCCCTTGATTGCCATGACCGGCAATCCCCATTCGACTCTGGGACGGGACGCGACAGTACACCTGGATATCAGTGTCGAGAAAGAAGCCTGCCCCCTCGGGCTGGCCCCCACCTCCAGTACCACAGCTACCCTGGTCATGGGTGATGCCCTGGCCGTTGCCCTGCTGGAAACACGCGGCTTTACTGCTGATGACTTTGCCCTGTCCCACCCCGGTGGACGACTGGGTAAGCGCTTACTGCTGCATGTCAACGATATCATGCACGAAGGTAAGGCATGTCCAAGGGTGACTGAAACGGCCACTCTCAGTGAGGCCCTGGTAGAAATGACACAAAAAAAGCTCGGTATGACTTCGATTGTGGCTGATGATGGGAAAATTCTTGGCGTATTTACCGACGGGGATTTACGGCGTGTGCTGGATCATGGCGAGATCAACATCAAGACTCTGTCAATCAGGCAGTGCATGACGGCAAACTGCATGACCATTACTGCTGATAAACTGGCCGCCGAAGCCTTACATATCATGGATAGTAAAAGTATCAATGCCTTGCCGGTAGTGGACGACAATGACCATCTTATCGGGGCCCTGAATATGCATGATCTGTTAAGAGCCGGAGTAGTGTAACGGCTATGCTTACTATGTTTACTTTTTAACCAACTATAATTAATTATTATGCAGGATATATTAGATAAAGCCCGTCAGATTAAACTGGTTATCTTCGATGTCGATGGGGTGCTAACCGATGGCAGCCTGTACCTGGGCGATGACGGCCAGGAATACAAGGCCTTCCATTCCAAAGATGGCCTGGGTATGAAACTCCTCCAGGCCAGCGGGGTCGAAATAGGCATTATAACGGCACGTACCTCCCGGGTGGTTGAACACCGTATGCAAAGTCTGAATATAAAACACATTTACCAGGGGCAACTGGACAAGCGGATCGCCTTTGATCAACTGCTTGCCAAACTCAAACTCAACAATGAGCAGGTTGCCTATGTTGGGGATGATGTGATCGACTTGCCGGTCATGCGAGAGGCTGGCCTGGCCATTGCGGTACAGGATGCCCATCCCCTGGCAAAGCAACACGCCCACTGGCAAACACCACACAATGGTGGCCGTGGGGCCGCTCGTGATGTCTGCGAACTGATTATGGAAGCACAGGGCACACTCCAGACCCAGTGGGATAGATTTTTGTAAATGGGCAAGTTCCGTTACCTGACCGTCGCCCTGCTGGTATTAGGTATCGCCTTTTTTACCAGTTGGTTGCTACGTACACTGGGTGAAACACCACTGGTTAAAACAGGCGGCCCCAATCGTGAACCTGATTATTTCTTTGGTGACTTTGTTGCCACAGCCAAGGATGTCCATGGCAAAACCACATACCGGCTGGAAGCAAAACAACTGGAGCACTTTCCCTATAACTACAGCATGACGCTGCAAAAACCCTATATCGAATTATTCCGTAACAAGGAACAACCCTGGCAAACCTGGTCTGAACAGGGTGTCTTTTACGAAAAACGACAACTCATCACTTTAAGCGGAAAAGTCCGTATCCACCGGGCAGCGGATGCGGTTAACCAGTCCATCACCATGTTGACCGATACCATCACACTGGACATGGAGCGAAACATCGCTCAAACCACCGCAGAAGTACAAATCAGCAGTGGCGAAGACAACCTTAATGCAACCGGCATGCTGGTTGATTTGGACACAGGGCGAGTGGAACTACACTCCCAGGTACAAGGCAAATATGAAGTCCCCAAACAAAAATAGTTTATGGCTACTGGCATTCGTCTCCTTACCCACTGAGTTGTCGGCCCTGAGTAATGATCGTGAGCAACCTATATTTATTCAGGCCGATCAGGTTGAGATTGACAAACTCAAGGGCTTCAGCCGTTACCAGGGCAATGTCAAATTTGTCCAGGGCAGTATGGTGATTAGAGGCGGTATCGTCATGCTCTACCATAAAGACGGCACCATCGACAAAGTCATAATCCGTGGTCAACCCGCCAGCTTTCAACAAATGCCTGATAAAGGGGATGTCACCATTATCTCGCGGGCAAACAAAATGGAATATTTTGCCAAACAATCCCGCTTATTCCTGTTTGATTCTGCCAAAGTTTCGCAGGGCAATAACAGTTTCGCAGGGGAAAAGATCGAATACGATATCGTCAAGGGTACCGTGGTCGCCAACAAGGGTAGCTCGGATAATGGCCGGATTCACGCCATAATCGAACAGCAAGAGGAAGAAAAAAAATCACCATGAGCAAGCTGACCGCACAGCATATTATCAAACGTTATCGTGGCCGCGATGTGGTTAAGGGCGTATCACTGGAGGTCGCCAGCGGTGAAGTCGTGGGGCTGCTGGGTCCCAATGGCGCGGGTAAAACAACTTCGTTTTATATGATTGTGGGACTGGTCGCGGCAGATGAAGGCCAAATTACCCTGGATGACAAAGATATTACCGAATTGCCCATGCATGCCCGAGCCCAGTACGGTATTGGTTATCTGCCTCAGGAGGCATCCGTGTTCCGTAAACTTTCGGTCACCGACAATATCCTGGCCATTTTACAAACCCGCAGGGACCTCAACGCCACCCAGCAGGGACACGCACTGGAAGAGCTGCTTGAAGAACTGCATATCAGCCATATTCGGGCCAATATCGGCATGAGCCTGTCGGGTGGCGAACGACGCCGGGTAGAAATCGCCAGGGCACTGGCGACCAATCCACGTTTCATTCTGCTGGATGAACCCTTTGCCGGGGTGGATCCCATCTCTGTGCTTGATATTCAGAGTATCATCAAACACTTGCAGGAACGTGACATTGGCGTGCTGATCACCGATCACAATGTCAGGGAGACATTGGGTATCTGCAATCGCGGCTATATCATGAATAGTGGCGAAGTCATCGCACAGGGCAGCCCCGAGGTGCTACTCCAGGATCAGCAGGTTCGCAAGGTCTATTTAGGCGAACATTTCCATTTATAGTACTCCCCAAGACAGCCAAATACGCTAGAATAGTCCTACCGGTAAGCAAAAATCATTCCGGGCAAATAACTAATATGAAGCAAGCATTACATCTTCGCCTTGGCCAGCATCTGACCATGACCCCACAATTGCAGCAGGCAATAAAACTGCTGCAATTGTCGACGCTCGAGCTGCAAACCGAGATCCAGGAAGCCCTCGACTCAAACATGATGCTGGAGACCGAGGAGGATAATGAACAAAACGTCGCAAGCAAATCCGAGTCGACCGAGGAGTCCGGTTTAGAAAATTCCTCTAATTCCTCTGATGATGACAGCCTGATTATGCAACGGGAAGAAATTCCCAACGATTTACCGGTGGATAGTGCCTGGGATGACATCTACGATGCAGCCCCGCAGCAAAGCACCGCCAATCGTGAATTCGACTCACGCGAGTTTGAAATCCCGGAATCATCCAGTGAATCACTGCAAGAACATCTCGTCTGGCAAATGGAACTGACCCCCTTCAGTGACACGGATCGCATCATCGCGACAACCATCATAGACTCCATCAATGATGATGGTTACCTCGACACCACAACAGAAGATATCCTGCAAAGCCTGCCCGACGATCTGGACATCGAACTTGATGAAGTTGAGGCGGTTCTGCACCGTATCCAGAGCTTTGACCCCGTCGGTGTGGCTGCCCGTGACCTGCGCGAAACCCTCGCCATTCAGCTAAAGCACCTGCCCATAGAGTCCGCCTGGCAAGCCAAGGCCCAGGAACTGGTTGCACACCATTTTGACCTGCTGGCCAACCGTGATTACACTCAATTGATGCGTCGGCTTGCCGTGGTGGAAGACGAGCTGAAGGAGATTATCCAGCTTATTCAGTCCATGCAGCCCCGCCCGGGAAGTCAGATTACCGATTCCAAACCGGAATACATCGTACCGGATGTCATCGTCAAAAAGGTTAAGGAGCGCTGGGTAGTTGAACTGAATGCGGATGCCGCGCCAAAGCTCAGAGTAAACAACCACTATGCCAGTCTGATTAAACAGGTCAACAACAGCGCCGATTCCACCTATATGAAAAACCAGTTGCAGGAAGCTCGCTGGTTTATCAAAAGCCTGATTAGTCGAAATGAAACCCTGCTCAAGGTGGCATCCTGTATCGTTGAAAGGCAACAGGGCTTTCTCGAATATGGTGATGAGGCTATGAAGGCGCTGGTACTACATGATGTGGCAGAGGAAGTGGAAATGCATGAATCTACCATTTCGCGTGTCACCACCAAGAAATACATGTATACACCACGCGGTATATTTGAACTGAAATACTTCTTCTCCAGCCATGTCACCACGGCAGCCGGGGGTGAATGCTCTGCAACGGCGATCCGGGCACTCATCAAAAAGCTCATTGCCGCAGAGAAACCCAATAAACCGCTAAGTGACAGTAAAATAGCCAACATTCTCGAAGAACAGGGGATTAACGTTGCACGGCGTACTGTGGCAAAATACCGAGAAGCCATGAACATTCCACCATCCAATGAAAGAAAACGCCTGAGTTAAGGCGCAGACCAGAGGAAACATATATGCAACTAAATGTATCAGGACATCATGTAGATTTAACCGAAGCCATGCAAAGTTATGTCGAAAACAAAATGGAGCGGCTTGAACGCCATTTTGATCAGGTTACCAATGTCAACGTTATTCTCAGTGTTGAAAAATTGCGCCAAAAGGCCGAAGCAACAATTCATATTACCGGCAATGACATCTTTGCCAATGCTGAAGATGAAAACATGTATGCGGCCATCGATGCACTCATTGACAAACTGGACCGCCAAATCAAAAAACACAAGGAAAAGAAGACTGACCATCATCGTGCGGAAGGTGTTGAAAAAAAACATCAGGCCGAATAATCACAGACCGAAACATATGCAATTATCTGATCTACTCACACCTGAACGTATAGTCTGTAATCTTTCCTCCCAGAGTAAAAAACGTACTCTGGAGGAAATTAGCGAACGAATTTCAAGTTGTGATGCCAGGGTAACGACCAATGAGGTTTTTGACAGCCTGTTGGCACGTGAACGTTTAGGGGGTACGGGTATAGGCCACGGTGTAGCCATCCCGCACGGCCGCCTGAAAAATACCGAACAAACCATTGGTGCCTTCATCAAACTTGATAAAGCCATCGACTTTGATTCCCTTGATAACCAGCCAGTTGATCTGATTTTTGCCCTGCTTGTCCCGGAGCACTCCACCCAGGAACATTTGCAGGTCCTGGCCAGCATTGCTAGTATGTTTAATGATGAACAGGCCAGGGAAAAGCTACGACATGCGAGTTCTGCAGAAGAAATTTATCAAATCATATGTGACTGGAAATAACTAAATCCGCCAAATGGAACACAGCGTTTCAATCCAGCGACTTTATGAGCTTTACCGAAAGCAACTGGGGCTGGAATGGATAAACGGCGAAAAGCTGGTAATAAATATTGTCCCGGACACGGATGAAAACCGCGACAATCCTGTCATTGGCTACTTCAGCACCATCCACCCCAACCAGATACAGATCATTGGGCAAAAGGAACTGGAATATTTTAATGGCCTGGATAAAGATGCCATCTACGGTGTCCTTAATACGGTAAACGACCCCAGAAAACCTATTTACATCATTAGCAACCGCGCAAAACTACCGGACAGCATAATCCAGTACACCGCTGAAAAAGAAATCCCACTGCTCTCCTCCTCACTGTCCGGCAGAAAACTCATTGAATTTCTCCGATATTACCTCAGCCATTTAATCTGTGATCAAACCACCATGCATGGCGTATTTATGGAGGTCATGGGGATTGGTGTCCTGATTGAAGGTCCCAGCGGTATAGGTAAAAGTGAATTGGCCCTTGAATTACTGAGTCGAGGACATCGCCTGATCGCTGATGATGCCCCGGAATTCACCCGCACAGGCCCTGATGAGCTGCATGGCAACTGTCCGGACCCTCTGCATGGCTTCATAGAGGTGCGTGGCCTGGGTGTCCTCAATGTTAGGGCGATGTTTGGCGAAACAGCCATTCTGCAAACCAAGCGGCTCCGACTGGTGATCAATATGGAACTGTTTTCAGAGACTGAACATGGCAACATTAATCGGCTTGACACCTCCCAGCACTATGAGAGTATTCTGGATGTAGATATTCCAGTAGTGAAAATACCGGTCGCGCCGGGACGAAATATGGCGGTCATTGTCGAGGCGGCGGTGCGCAATCATGTTCTCAGATTGAGTGGCTATAATGCCACTGAGGACTTTATTGAACGTCAGCAAAATCTTATCAATAAGAGCAAAACATGAGACTTGTTATTATCAGCGGCATGTCCGGTTCAGGTAAATCAGTCGCCCTGCACGCACTGGAAGACCTGGATTATTATTGTATTGACAACCTTCCCATCGGGATGCTGCCGGCATTTTCTGTACAAATTTTAAGCAAGCCGGATAGCCAATATGACAATTTCGCTGTTGGTATTGATGTACGTAATCTCTCCGGGGATTTATCAATTTTTCCCGAGCTGCTGGAAGAAATGCGCAACAATGATCTCAAGTGTGACGTCATTTTCCTCGATGCAGATGATACGACACTCATAAAACGGTTCAGTGAAACCCGCCGCAAGCACCCCCTGACCAACAAGGGCACCCCGCTGAGTGAAGCCATTCGACAAGAGCGGAAAATGCTGGAGCCGATATCTTCCTGTGCAGACCTGGTTTTCGATACCAGTAAGACAACCGTGCACCAGTTACGGCAATTGATCCGTGACCGCATCCTTGGCTCCCAGGACAATAAACTGTCACTGCAATTTGAATCTTTCGGCTTTAAACACAGTACCCCGGTCGATGCCAATTTTGTTTTTGATATTCGTTGCATCCCCAATCCCCACTGGGTTCCGGAACTCCGCAGCCTGACTGGCAGGGACCAGGCGGTTATCGACTATCTGGAAAAGCATGACGAGGTCATGAAAATGTTTAATGACCTGAAACAATTTCTGGCTGAATGGATTCCGTGCTTTGCCGCAGAAAACCGTAGTTACCTGACAATTGCCATCGGCTGCACCGGCGGTCAACACCGTTCGGTCTATATGGCAGAAAAGCTGGCCGATCACTTTCGGCAAACCAATTCAAATGTGTTAACCCGCCATCGAGAACTACAATGAGTGTCGGTATTCTGATCATCACACACAGTAATATCGGTTCATCTCTGTACGATGCGGTGCTTTCTGTGATTGGCACATCGCCTCTGCCAACCCGACTTTTGCCTGTGTCCCTCGACTGTGATCCGGAAAAAATGATCGACAAGGCCAGACAGCTGATTGCACAACTCGATGAAGGTGAGGGTGTATTGGTGCTCACAGACATGTATGGCTCCACACCAAGCAATATTGCCTGTAAACTGGCCAATGGTCGGGTAAATGTCGTCGCAGGGATCAATCTGCCGATGCTGGTCAGGGTAATGAATTATCCGGATCTTGACTTGCAGCAACTCGCCAACAAGGCCGTCAGTGGTGGCCATGAAGGTGTTATTCCCTGCCAACACAAACAAGAATAATATGATAACAAAACAGGCAAAAATCATTAATAAACTGGGACTGCACGCCCGCGCTGCGGCAAAGCTGGTTACCCTGGCATCGAGCTTCAAATCAGATATCCGACTTGGTCTTAACGGTAAACAGATAAATGGTAAAAGTATCATGGGTGTCATGATGCTGGCAGCGGCCCAGGGCTATACAATCGATCTTAAGGTCGATGGGACCGATGAGGAGCAGGCAATGGATGCCCTGCTTGAACTAATCAACTCGCGTTTTGGTGAAGATCAATAGGCTGATCCAGCTCTTCAGTCCGGCCAGGCCGCCAGGAGTCATAAATGACATTTGCACAACTGGGTACAGGCGTTTCAAAAGGCATCGCTATTGGACCGGTGCATATACTCTATCGCGATGAGCTGGAAATCCCCGAGTATGCCTTACCGGAAAAATTCATCCCAGATGAACAAACTCGCTATACTGCAGCCATTATCCTGGCTCGCCAACAATTGCACGATATCCTCGCACAAATTCCGACAAACACACCACCCGACATAGCCGAGTTTATCGATACCCACCTGCTGATGTTAAATGATTCCGCCCTGGCCAAAATACCTTTGGAGATTATTGCTCGACAGGGATGCAATGCCGAATGGGCACTGAAATTACAGCGCGATGCGCTGGTGCGGGTGTTTGATCAAATGGCCGATCCCTACTTACGTACCCGTCGGGATGATGTCGATCATGTCGTCAACACCATCCAACGCATTCTGCTCAACAGCCCGGTCCACCATGGCGCAACACCGGCCCAGGAGCATCCTCATGCCGGGCATATTCTGGTGACAGATGATCTCTCCCCGGCCGATACGGTACTGATGCAACATCAGGGCATCGCCGCCTTTGTTACCGAGGGTGGTGGTCCCACCTCTCACACCGCCATTCTGGCCAGAAGTCTGGGTATTCCAGCCATCGTCGGTGTACATAAGGCACGGGAACGCTTGCGCGATGATGAAACCATTATCCTGGATGGCCAGCGAGGCTGGATCCTGGCCTCACCCGACGCACTCAGTCTGCAGCATTATCATAACAAGCGTCGCCAGGAACACCTGCAGTATATTGAGTCCATCAAGAATCGGGACCTGCCGGCGGTAACCCAGGATGGTCATACCATCACACTCATGGCAAATATTGAGTTGCCTTCCGATATTCCTGCTGTTCATGAAATCGGTGCGCAGGGTATCGGTCTGTACCGCACAGAATTTCTGTTTATGAATCGCACCAGCCCGCCCGATGAGGAAGAACAATTTAAAACCTATAAAGGCGTGATAGACAGACTGGATGGCAAACTACTGACTATCCGCACCATCGATCTGGGGGCGGACAAGCAGGTCGATGGTGGCCGCAACCAGACATCGGCCAGTATCACCAACCCCGCCCTTGGTTTGCGGGCAATTCGCCTGTGCCTGAAAGAGCCGGCACTGTTTTTACCACAGATACGCGCCATCCTGCGTGCCTCGGCATTTGGGCCGGTGCGTATTTTGCTGCCCATGCTTTCCAATATCAATGAGCTGAAACTGATTCTTGAATTGATTGACAATGCCATGGCCGAACTAACCACCCAGGGCATCCCGTTTGATGAACAAATTTCTCTCGGTGGTATGATCGAGGTTCCAGCTGCCGCCATCAAGGCCAGGATGTTTCTCGAACATCTGGATTTTCTGTCCATCGGCACCAATGACCTGATTCAATACACCCTGGCCATCGACCGAATTGATGACGAAGTGAACTATTTATATGACCCACTCAACCCGGCTGTTTTACATTTGATCGGCTTATCGATCGAGGCCGGCAAGGCACTGGGTAAACCGGTCGGGATGTGTGGCGAAATGGCTGCCGACCCGCGCTTTACTCGCATCCTGCTCGGTTTGGGACTGACTGAATTCAGTATGCACGCCAGTAATCTCCCGGCAATCAAACAGGTCATAAATGACAGTAATTTATCCGCTCTGTCGGATTCTACCCGGGATATCATGCAATGCCTTCACTATGAAGAGTTCTTAAAGCGCCTGAATCATTTTCAATATTCATGACCTCGTCGAAGTTTCCTGACTCGCGGAGTTTTACCCTTTTCGCGCAACTCCTGATAAACTGATCCAAAGCGCAGGAAAAAAATTTATGCCCAATAAAGAGCAATTATCTCCCGTTCAACAGGCACTTCAGGATGTCATTGAAACAAGGGATTCTGATCAAATCGCATCCTTGCTGGAGGAAATGCATCCTGCCGACATCGCGCACTGGCTCGAATCACTGCCATCAGACCACCGTGACTTTATCTGGCCGTTACTGACCCCGGAGATCACCGGTGAGGTCCTGCTCCACCTGAATGAGGAATTGCGTGGCAGCCTCATGCGCAAGATGGATGACAAGGACTTGCGCCAGGCCGCCGAAAATCTCGATACCGATGACCTGGCCGACATCATTCCCGAGATGCCACTAAATGTCACACAGGAACTCCTGTTGACCATGGAAACCCAGGACCGGGATCGGCTGCGCTCGGTCCTGTCCTATCCCGAGGATACCGCCGGTGGCTTGATGGATCCGGACATGGTGATGGTCAGGGAGGACATCAGCCTGGATGTCGTCATGCGTTACTTACGACGTCGCGGTAAACTTCCGGAGGGTACAGATAATCTGTTTGTGGTTGACCGGGACAATAAATACCTTGGCCTGCTGCCCCTGTCAAAACTACTGACCAGTGACCCGGCCATGAAGGTGGACGAACTGATGGACAAGGAAGATAGCCCCATTCCGGCCACGACCTCTGCCCAGGATGTGGCCAATCTGTTTGAACGCCGAGACTTGATCACGGCCCCGGTGGTGGATGTGGAAAACCACCTGCTGGGGCGTATCACGATTGATGATGTGGTCGATGTCATTCGTGATACAGCAGATCACTCCTTCATGAGTATGGCCGGCCTGAATGAAGAGCAGGATATGTTCGCCTCGGTCTTTGCCACCACCCGGCGACGCAGTCTGTGGCTGGGAGTGAACCTGCTCACCGCCTTTCTCGCATCCTGGGTCATCGGTCAGTTTGATGCCACTATTGAACAAATTGTCGCCCTCGCGATTCTCATGCCGGTGGTTGCCAGTATGGGGGGTATTGCCGGTAGTCAAACCCTGACGCTGATGATTCGCGGTATGGCACTAGGTCTGGTCAGCCCCAGCAATGCCACTCGCCTGTTCCTGAAGGAATTCTGGGTCGGGGTGTGGAATGGCCTGATCTGGGCCAGCGTGATCGCCGGTGTCGCCGGCCTGTGGTTCAATAATTTGAAATTGAGCCTGATTATTGGCCTGGCCATTATCATTAATCTCATCGTAGCGGCCATTGCGGGGGCAACTATTCCCTTATATTTACGCCGCATAGGTGCCGACCCCGCCCTGGCGGGTTCCGTTGTACTCACCACCATCACCGATGTGATCGGCTTTTTGGCCTTTCTCGGTCTGGCCTCGCTCTTCCTGGTATAAGCGGCTAAACACTCATGATAATTTGCCGATATGGACAAACCCTGGATGAATTATTGGCTGACAGTTTGTTAAACTTAAATCCACAAACTGATTGATATTATGACCGTACAAAAACGTAAAAAATGGATTAATCTTTACCACTCGGATGTGCCCGTCGTGGCCCGCCTGCTGGGCAGTGTGCTGGTGGCGCGTGGTTTTGCCGCCAAGTACCAACGTCGCAAGATGAAGGGCTACGGTAGTTCAGTACCGCTGGTGCGTGTCCAGGAGCAGGAAGCCGAGCAGGTTAAAGACTTGCTGACCTACTACCGTTTGACGACCCTTTAAATCAATTTTATTCAGCACCCGCTACGGTCATGGAATCAATCAGCCATGACCCCGTCAGCAGATTTCCCCGTTGATCCAGGTCACTGCCAACCGCCTGCAGGCCAAGGAACATCTCGTCCAGTTTCCCCGCCAGGGTAATCTCCTCCACCGGATATTGCAGCTCACCGTGCTCCACCCAGAAACCACTGGCGCCACGGGAATAATCACCGGTCACGATATTCACCCCCTGCCCCATCACCTCGGTAATCAACAGGCCACGGCCCATATCCCTGAGCAGTTCAGTCAGACTCTGGCCTGTGGAATTGATATGCAGGTTATGCACCCCGCCGGCATTCCCTGTCGTCTGCATGCCCAGCCGCCGCGCGGCATAACTATCCAGGACATAACCCTGCAAAACCCCGCCATCCACCAGGATGCGAGGGTTTGTTGTCACCCCCTCATTATCGAACGGGGCACTGCCAAGGCCCTGCCTGACATGTGGCCGCTCATCCATGGTGACAAAATCAGGCAAAATCGTCTTGCCGATGGAGTCCAGCAGAAAAGAGGATTGACGATACAGTGAGCCCCCACTGATAGCGCGCACCAAATGCCCCATGAGGCCTCTGGCCACATCGGCACTGAAAATCACCGGCACATGACAGGTTGACAGCTTGCGGGCATTGAGCCGTTGCACGGTTCGTTCTGCGGCCCTGCGGCCAACACTCTCCGCATCTTCAAGCTGCGCCGGATTGCGTGACAGGCTGTACCAGTGATCCCGTTGCATTTCATCATTATCAGACGCGATAAGGGTACAGCCCAGACTGTGGCGGGAGCTGGCATAGCCACCCGTAAAGCCCAGACTATTACCATAGACCCGCTGACCACTGTGGGTGCTGACATAGGCCCCTTCTGAATTGGTCAAGCGTTTGTCAACCGCCAGGCCGGCTGTTTCACATTGCAGGGCCAGTTCCACGGCCTGTTCAGGTAACAGGGACCAGGGCTGATAAAGGTCCAGCTGGGGGATGTCTTTTGCCAGCAACTCGGCATCGGCCAGACCGGCATACTCATCGGCACTGGTGTAGCGGGCAATATCACAGGCGGCTTGAACCGTGGTCTTGATGGCGGCTGGTTTGAAATCGGTGGTACTGGCAGAGCCCTTGCTTTGACCAAAGTAGACGGTCACCCCGAGTCCCTTGTCACGATTATATTCAATGGTTTCCACTTCGCCTTTACGCACGGTCACGGAGTAGCCATTTTGACTGCTGACCGCAGCTTCGGCCGAACTGGCGCCCAGTGCTGCGGACTGCTGTAAAATATCGTGCACAATACTCTGCAAATATCCTATGTCATAATCAAATTCGGATGTCTGTATTTTTGAGATCTCTGCCATTACATCATTTCCTGCCCGCTATTATTAGTTCATTTCCATGGGTCAAAGCACTTTATTTAACACATGACTCATGCTAGTTTGCCGTCCATGTCTGATGAAATACCTGATTCCAGCCCGCTACCCCCCAGCAAATCGCAACTTAAACGTGATGCCCAGGCACTGGTCAAACTCGGTGAGCAACTGGTCGAACTGGATGAGAAACACTTGCGCCAGTTCTCCCTTCCCGAAAATATCCTGGATGCCGTCAAGGCCGCCCGAAAAATCAGACAACATGGTGCGCGTAAACGTCAGTTACTCTATCTTGGCAAACTATTACGACTGGCGGATACCATGGAAATCAGTACCCAGCTGGACTCTTTGCACAAGCAGTCAAAACAGGCGAGCCAATATTTTCACCGACTGGAACAATGGCGCGATAAACTGCTGGCCGATGATCAGGCACTTACTGCGCTGTTAACCGAGTACCCGACAGTGGATCGCCAGCACATACGCCAATTGATTCGCACCGCTCGCAAGGAACAACAACTGAACAAGGCGCCTGCCGCGGCAAGAAGCCTGTTTCGATATTTGCGCGAAACGATACCTGAGTAATCATTCAGGTGCCGGTTCCACCCACGGTCAATTCATCAATCAGTAAACTGGGCTGGCCAACCCCCACCGGTACACTCTGTCCTTCCTTACCACACACCCCAACCCCCGTATCCAGCGCCATGTCCGTACCGACCATACTGATCTTTCGCATCACCTCGGGGCCATTGCCAATCAGGGTGGCTCCCTTGACGGGTGAGGTCACTTTGCCCTTTTCGATCAGGTAGGCCTCACTGGTGGAAAAGACGAACTTGCCGGAGGTAATATCCACCTGCCCACCACCAAAATTAACGGCATAAATGCCTTTATCGACTGAGGCAATGATCTCTTCTGGATCGTGTTCGCCTGCTTCCATAAAAGTATTGGTCATTCGCGGCATGGGCAAATGTGCGTAGGATTCACGTCGCCCATTACCGGTTACCGGCATATTCATCAGGCGGGCATTGAGCTTATCCTGCATATAGCCCTTTAATATACCCTTTTCGATAAGTACCGTGCGGCCTGTCAGGGTCCCTTCATCATCAATATTCAGTGAACCACGGCGATCGGTAATACAACCTTCATCGATCACGGTACACAAGGGAGAGGCAACCTGCTGGCCGATCCTGCCGGAAAAAACCGAACTGCCCTTGCGATTAAAATCACCTTCCAGGCCATGCCCCACGGCCTCATGCAATAATACTCCCGGCCAGCCGGGTCCCAGCACCACCGGCATGGCACCTGCCGGGGCATCCACGGCATCGAGATTGACCAGGGCCTGCCTGGCGGCCTCCCTGGCATAGACCAGGCTACGTTCTTGCTGCTGGAAATAATCAAAACTGTAACGTCCACCACCACCCGAACTGCCCTGCTCACGGCGACCTTTGTGTTCGGCAATCACCGTAACACTCATTCTCACCAGCGGTCGAATATCTGTTGCCAGGGTGCCGTCAGTGGCGGCGACCAGGACCACTTCATAAACACCAGCAAGGCTGGCCATGACTTGCGAAACCCGGGGATCCTGCCGTCGTGCTTCGGCATCAACGGCCTGTAATAAGGCCACCTTGTCATCGGCAGATAAAGTTTGCAGCGGATTATCGGACAAGTAGAGATTATGTGACGGACTGTGTGACCATGCCTTGATCCTGGCCTGTTGTCCGCTCAAGGCAATCACCCTTGCGGTACTGGCGGCCTGGGTCAATGCCGGTAGAACAATTTCATCGGAATAGGCAAAACCGGTTTTTTCACCACTAACGGCCCGCACCCCGGCACCTTGCTCGATATTAAAACTGCCTTCCTTGACGATGCCGTTTTCCAGTGACCAGGATTCATGCTGAGATGACTGGAAATAAAGATCGGCATAATCAATACGGTGACTCATGAGTTGATCAAGTACCGACTGTAAATCTGACTCACCCATACCAGAAGGGGTAAGCAAAATGTCTTTTACTGTCTGCAGAGAACGGTCAGACATTGCTGGTGCTACATTGCATGCGACGATGCTCCAGTACCGGGAAACTGCGACGGGTATTTTGTATTTTTTGCAGGTCGATATCTGCTGTCACCGTCCCCGCACCACGCGGCAAGCAATCCAGCACCATACCCCAGGGGTCCACAATCATACTATTGCCATAGGTTTCACGGCCATTGACATGATAACCCCCCTGCGCTGCCGCGACGACATACACAAGATTTTCAATGGCTCGTGCCCGTAACAGGGTTTCCCAATGGGCCTTGCCGGTGATTGCCGTAAAGGCGGAGGGGACCGCAATAATATCGACCTGTTGATCTGCCATATTGCGGAACAATTCAGGAAAACGCAGATCATAACATATAGCGACTCCCAACCGACCAAAGGGGGTATCAATCACGGTGGCGGAGTGACCAGGTTCAATGGTTTCAGATTCGTTGTAGGTTTCACCGGACTCTTCCAGCCGGACATCAAACAGGTGTATTTTATCGTATTGGCCCACTTGTTCTCCGGTATTATCGTAAATCAGACAGGAGGCCCGCACTCGTCCCGGATCAGGTGTTTCAAGGGGAATCGTACCACCCACTATCCAGATGCCATGCCGGTTTGCTTCCCGCACCAGAAAATCCTGAATAGGGCCACTGCCTGCTTTTTCCTTTACCTTTAACTTGTCTTTTTCCGCCATTCCCATGATGGCAAAATTTTCCGGCAGAACCACCATACCGGCACCTGATTCGACTGCCTGGCTG
>Ga0224506_10001201_pt1 | contig 18853 bp, 18 predicted proteins | sample SF_Jan12_sed_USG_2_FD_169108 | JGI IMG/M metagenome (GOLD analysis project Ga0224506, IMG submission 169108) | Sediment microbial communities from San Francisco Bay, California, United States - SF_Jan12_sed_USGS_8_1 | ecosystem: Environmental > Aquatic > Marine > Sediment | place: USA... | reverse complement strand
AGATACAGAAGCCACAGAAAGGGCATCAAGACCAAAAGACGAGTTAAAAAGCCCTATCGGTGAAATAGAAATTGATAAAATTGAAGCTAATCCGTTTCAACCAAGAACAGCTTTTGATCAGGAACGGCTCCAAGAGCTCTCCGATTCGATTATGGTACATGGCATTATTCAACCGGTAACGGTTCGCCAACTCAACAAAGATAAGTACCAACTGATTTCCGGAGAACGGAGATATCAGGCTTCAAAATTGGCCGGATTAAAAACGGTCACGGCCTTTATACGTACAGCCAATGATCAGCAAATGCTGGAAATGGCCCTGATAGAAAATATTCAAAGGGAAAACCTCAATGCCATTGAAATTGCCCTGAGTTACCAGCGGCTAATCTCCGAATGCAGCCTGAAACAGGATGAACTGGGAGGACGCGTAGGAAAAAACAGGGCTACTGTAACCAACTATCTGCGTCTTCTGAAACTCCCACCCGATATTCAGATCGGCGTGAGAGACAAAAAAATATCGATGGGCCATGCCCGCACATTGATCAATGTAGATAATCCCGATGTGCAGATTGATCTGTTTCACAGAATCATCAAAGAAGACCTTTCGGTGAGAAAAACGGAACAATTGGTACGGGATTTGTCAGAAGGTAAACCAAAAGAGGAAAAGACCGGTGAAACGGGCCCCGGCACGGAGATCACCAAGTTGCAAAGCAAGCTTACTTCTCATTTTGGAACAAAAATAAGGATCAACTCTGACGGCAAAAAAGGCGAAATAAAAATCCCCTTTGTTTCAGTGGAAGACCTTAACAGAATATTGGACATTCTAAACATTTGATCACAAAGACATACATATTATTTTTCGGACTTGTTTTGCAAGGCCTTTTTGTTCTTGCACAAAATAACGAAACGAATAAAAGCGATGTCATCGTTGTTACAGATTCGCTGCATCAAGAGAAAAAAACTGAAATTAATCAGACAACCTCAGTGAGCACTCATGATCCGCGCAAAGCCTTCTGGTATTCGGCCATCCTGCCCGGCCTGGGACAAGCCTACAATCAAAAATATTGGAAAATGCCCCTGGTATATGGCGGATTTTTCTTTTTGGGATATCAGATAAGTAATTACAACGCCTACAATATTCGCTTTAAGAATATGCTCCATAACACCAAAAACCCTGATTACCAACTCCCTCAGGGATATACCAAAGAAAGCGTGGAGCGAAATATAGAACGGGCGTTAAGGGAACGTGACTATATGGTCGTGTGGACCGCAGCTTTTTATTTTATTCAGATCGCTGACGCACATATTGATGCCCACCTCAAAGATTTTGAATTAAATCCTGATCTTCATGTGAAACTAGGGCCCTCATTAGAACCCCTGATGGGAAGTAGCATGAGTGCAGGGATAGGAATCACATTTAAAATAGCTCCATGAAAATACTCTTATTAGGCTATGGAAAAATGGGCAAAACCATTGAACGCCTTGCCCTGGAAAGAAATCACACAACCATTGCCGTTGATAATCGTAAAGAAAGGGAAGGTATTGAAGATCCGGCAACAATCGATGTGGCTATTGAGTTTTCACAACCTGATGCCGCTAAAGAGAATATCCTATTTTGTCTGGAAAACAATATCCCGGTATTATCTGGTACAACGGGGTGGCTCCAACATGAGTCTGAAGTGAAAAACCTTTGTGAAAAACGCAATGGGGCTTTCTTCTACGCGTCTAACTACAGCATAGGTGTAAATATGTTTTTCAAATTGAATAAATGGTTTGCGAAAAAAATGGATGGTATTGCCGGTTATAATATCAACATGGAAGAGGTACACCATACTCAGAAACTTGATTCACCCAGTGGGACGGCCATTACGCTCGCTGAAGGCATCATTGAACATTACAGTAGAAAAAATAAATGGAGTGAAGAGGAAAGCGGTGATGACATCATTTCTATCACTTCCAAGCGTGAAGGAGATGTACCGGGTACCCATATAATCCGCTATGCTTCGGAGGTTGACACCATTGAATTAAAGCACACTGCCCACTCACGACTCGGCTTCGCAATGGGCGCTTTGTTGGTCGCTGAATGGCTTCCCGGTAACAAAGGGGTACTCAATATGGATGACTTCCTGAAGATGTAATTTAGACAATATTAAAATTTTATCTTTATTTGTACGGTTTTTATATGCCGACATACCACTGACTTAATTAAACTGACATAAGATGATTTATCTGGTCCTAGCATATTTTATTATTTATTTTATTGGCATCCACATCGGTTTTTGGAAAATACTGGACAAAATAGGCGAAAATGGCATGAAAGCCTTTGTCCCTATACTCGGTCCAATCACCAGAATAAAAACAGTGGGCAGGCCTGCACATTGGATCATTTATTTTTTCATTCCAATCATAAATGTTTTCTGCTGGTACTATGTGCTATTCGATCTGCTAAAATCGTTCGGAAAGACCCGGTTTTATCACATGATATTGGGTGTAGTGGTTCCTTTTGTTTATTTGCCTTACCTGGGTATATCTGAAAATGAAAAATATTTAGGCAAAGCTTCTGAACTTCCCAAAATAGTTAAAAGCAAACGCAGAGAATGGGCAGATGCCATAGCCTTTGCTGTAATTGCGGCCACCCTCATCCGGTGGTCAGTGATGGAAGCTTTTACCATCCCCACACCTTCTATGGAAAAATCACTGTTGGTGGGTGACTTCCTCTTTGTTAGTAAATTTCATTATGGAACCAGAACACCAAAAACTATCCTGCAATTTCCCCTTACACACCAAACCATACCTGGCACGAAACTAAAATCTTACGTGGATTGGATACAGCTGCCGCATTACAGGTTACCCGGTCTTGTTGATATTAAACGCAATGATGTAGTGGTATTTAATATACCTCCCAGCGAATTGAACGAAGGAATTGATCGCCCGGTGGACCTCAAGACAAATTACATCAAACGATGCGTTGCCATTTCAGGGGATATCATTGAGGTGAAAAATAAAGAAGTGATCATTAATGGAGAAACTTCAACATTTCCGGCACAAATGCAGACTTCATATACGGTTGAAGTGACCTCTCAGTTACGCGACCGTGTACTCAACAACTATGACATCTCCGGATTTTCTGTATATGGCAGAAAGGGTAACAATTTTCTCTACAGGATGGATCTCACCAAAGAACAGGCCGCTCAACTTAAAGGACTCGATTTTGTTGTCGCCGTGGATATGGAAAACCGTAGTGAAGGTGAGGGGGAATATGATATCTACAGTGGAATGGATTGGAATGCCGACTGGTTTGGACCTTTACAGGTACCAAAAAAAGGCATGGAAATAGAGATCACAGAAGAAACTTTGAAAAGATACGGGGAGATGATCAAAAATTATGAGTTCCTCAGGGATGTGACCATTGAAGATAACAAGTTGTTGATTGATGGCCAGGAAGTGAAAACTTACACTTTTAAACAAAACTACTATTTTATGATGGGCGACAACCGACATAATTCACTGGATTCCAGGTATTGGGGATTTGTACCCGAAGATCATATCGTGGGTAAGGCTTTTTTCATTTGGTTGTCGTTGGATAAAAACCGGAGCTTTTTTGAAGGAAAAGTCCGTTGGGATCGCTTCTTTAAACTGATTGAATAAAAACCTAATACCCCTAACCGCATTCCGGAATTATAATAAAAAATGTTTTTCAGCTTTCAACGGAGGGCTGACAAACATTAAAAAAGGCAATTTTTATACTCCGACCTGTTGAGTATTAAAATTTTACCAATTTATTTCTGAGAGGTTCTTCTCCCGAAGATACTTATTTGTCCTGGAAAAATGGGCACAACCGAAAAATCCCCTGTTGGCTGAAAAAGGAGAAGGGTGAGCGGATTTAAGAATATGATGTTTTGAAGAGTCAATTAATTCCTCTTTTTTTTGTGCGAAAGCACCCCATAGTATAAAGACTACGCTTTCTTTCTCTTTCGATACGGTTCTGATCACCTCATCGGTAAAATCTTCCCAACCTTTTTTTTGATGAGAAGCCGGAGCATGGGCACGTACCGTTAATGTGGCATTCAATAGCAACACACCCTGCTTTGCCCAACGACTCAGATTCCCGTCAACAGGTATTTCAAGCCCCAGATCATTTCTTCTTTCTTTAAATATATTCACCAGGGAAGGGGGCATTTTCATCCCGGTAGCCACTGAAAAACATAGGCCATTTGCCTGGCCCGGCCCGTGATATGGATCCTGGCCAATGATTACTACTTTAAGGTTTTCAAATGTACAATGATCAAAAGCCGTAAATATATTCTTTCCAGGTGGGTATACCACATGGTTTGCATATTCCTCTTTCACAAAGCTTACCAACTCAATAAAATAGGGTTTCTCAAATTCACCCTTCAGTTTTTCTTTCCAACCCGCTTCAATACTTACATCCATCACAATTAATTATCTTTGTTATATTTACAATCAAAATAAACTTTCTACATTTATCCCTTGTTAATGAATAAGTGTAAAGAAACGCAAAAAAGGTGGTTACTGAAATAACAAACGGTATAAAAGTAAGTGTAAAAACTGAATACCAACCGGGGTACTCCAGCCCGGTACAGCGCCATTTTGTTTTTACCTACAAGATCATTATTGAAAATGAGAGCAACCATACCATCAAGCTGATCAGCAGACACTGGGACATCCATGATATCACCTACAATAAACAGGTCGTTGAAGGAGAAGGAGTGGTAGGCCAACAACCCGTGTTAGAACCCGGACAATCGCACCATTATGTTTCAGGTTGCACCTTAAAGTCGGGGTTTGGAAAAATGCATGGTTTTTATACCATGGAAAAACTCATGGATGGACAAAAATTCAGTGTCAAAATCCCTGTATTCAGTATGGTGGCCCCTTTTAAACTCAATTAATATTGAGCCGCTTAATCGCTTATCTCAGGTATTTTCTGTATTGCGTCAATGAACACTCACTCCATGCTCCCTTTGTCTATGATTTCTACACCAAAGTCATCAGGAAAAGCAAAAAAGCATCCCCTTCCCAAGCGATAGAAGTCCTCAGGGCAAGCCTCCTGAACGATTCGACTGAAATTGAGGTGACAGACTTTGGAGCCGGTAAAAACAGACCACCGAAACGAATCATCAAAAAACTGGCTCGCGTGAGCAGCACCCCCTTTAACAGATCCCTTTTACTTCGGGAAATAATAAAATACACAAAAGCACAAAGCATCATTGAACTCGGCACCTCGCTGGGCCTGAATACCCTATACCTGGCATCAGTACCCGGCGTCTCCGTTGTTACTTTTGAGGGCAGTGATCAAATTGCCGGTTATGCCGAAAAACATTTTCGTGATTTATCAGCGGAGAATATATGCGTGGTACGGGGCTCCCTGCAAAAAACCCTAAAAGACCACCTGGGCAATATTCCAAAAATTGACTTCGTCTATTTCGATGCCGACCATCGCTATGAACCCACCCTGGAATATTATACCGACTGCCTGAAACGATCGCATGATGACTCGGTGTTCGTTTTCGACGATATCCATTGGTCATCGGAAATGGAACGCGCCTGGAATAAAATAAAAGCAAGCCCGGAAGTTACCCTGAGTATAGACCTCTATTTTATGGGGATAATATTCTTCAATTCTTCCCTGAATAAGCACGATTACATACTAAGTTATTAGCGATTTGACCATTCTTGATGGACGATTATTTGGTAATACAAGGTATTTTTCGGCTGGTAAAAAGCGCTTGAACAATATGGATCATCGGGCTACAGACAATACAGCGGAAAGATGTTTGCATTTCATGTACGGCAAGGGGACATACTCATTTTTTGGTTCTCAGGTTAATAAAGAGCTCCCGACCGGCTCGTTCCGGAATAGAGTTGTAGCATCTTTCAAAACAGCATTTCTCAAATCTTTCATCAAAATACCCAAGATACTCCTCCTTATTCCCGCCAAAGGGCGGATGGTCTTCATTGAGTTTATCATCAAACAAAACGCCCACCAATCTGCCTCCTGGACGTAGCAGTTTATGCATCTTATTGGCATACTCCTGTCGTCTGGAGGGATGTATGGCACAAAAGAATGTCTGTTCCAGTATCAGGTCAAACTGTCCATGAAATTCAAAAAAATCAGTTTGGTGTAGGTTTTTCTCAGGAAATTCGGGAATTCGAGTCTTTAGTTCACGCAATGGTTCAGGAGATAAATCGAGCACACTTACATTCTTAAAATGCGTCCTGAAAAGGTATTCAGCTTCATAGGCATTACCTGCACCCGGTAAAAGAATTTGCTTATTCTTATCAGTTAGCTGATCTATATATGCTTTTAATGGGCTGGAAACAGCACCTATATCCCATCCTGTATTGTTTGTTTTATATTTTTCTGTCCAAAACTTTTCTGTGAGAAAGTCATCCATTCGCAATATCCGATTGAGTAATATTATATATATGAAACAGTTTCAAAGGTATTCATCCCGGCAATTTAACCCCTTCATAAGTAACTACAAGAGTTCTATTGCAAATTATAAGCACATAACTACTATCAATCCAAATTATACTATAATTTTACGTTTTGAATAACCACTTTATTTTATGACCCAGGAAGTAAAGATCGTCGAGCCGGTAAAACCGAAAGTCAAACCAGCGAAGAAAAACAATAAAATTGCAATAATCATCGCACTGCTTACGATTGTAGTTGTAGTGCAGTCAGTTAAAATATTTTTGGACGCCCAAAAAAAGGTAGAGTTGATGGAGCAAAACGAGGCAGAACAAAAAGAACTGGCTTCCACAATACAACGACTCAATGAAATACGCATCGAACTTGATGAGAAGATATTGGAAATAGAAAGTCTGGGTGGAGATATTAGTGAACTGGAATTGACCAAAAAAGAAATTGAAGAAGAACTCAACAGAACCCGTACTCAAAACCGATCAACGATAAACCAACTCAGGGCCAAAGTGGAGGGCTATGAAGAACTTTTACTCGCGAAAGACAAGGAAATTGAAGAACTGGAAAAACTCAACGAAGTACTTTACTCGGAGAATACTGATTTGAAAACCGAGAGGAACCAGTTAAACAGAACCATTACCGAACTCAATGAATCGAAAACGGAACTTGAGAGCAAGGTGGAAGAAGCTGGCCAATTAAAGGTTGAAGACATTGAAATATGGGCTATAGGCAGTCGTGGGCGTGAAAGGACCACCCCTTTCAGAGCCAGGCAACTCAATCAGCTTAAGATCATTTTCAATGTTGCAGAAAACAAGGTAGCACCCATTGAAGGCAAAAATATAATGATACGCGTGCTCGATCCGCAAGACAATGTGATTTTTGATGTAAACAAAGGCTCCGGGACTTTCATGTACCAGGGAAAAGAAGAATTTTACACCGCAAATCAGGAAATTCTATATGACCGAACGCAACAGCAACTCACATTTCTATACGACAAGGAGTCACTCTATGAAAATGGCAACTACAGCATTGAAATCTACACCGATGATTATCTCATGGGAAAAAGTGAATTTGTCGTGAAATAATCCCTTAATCATGCCTTGTTTTTAAGGATAATATATCTACCTTTGCGGTTCATTTTTAAAACATAGAATTTATGAACAATTACGAGACGGTATTCATTTTAACTCCCGTTTTATCTGAGGACCAGATGAAGGATACTGTCAAGCGATTCACTGATTTATTGAAAGAAGGTGGCGCTGAAATCATTAACGAGGAAATGTGGGGCTTGAAAAAGCTTGCTTATCCTATTCAGCACAAATCTACCGGCTTTTATAACCTGGTTGAATTCAAGGCAGACACTCAATTGATCCGTACCCTGGAAACAGAGTTTAGAAGGGAAGAAGCTGTGTTGCGGTTTCTCACCACAACATTAGACAAGCATGCGCTTATTTACAACGAAAGAAGAAGAAACGGCGCATTTAAAAAGAAAAAGGTTAAGGAGGAAACGGTAAAATCATGACATTAGTAAACGAACCCATCAACAGGGATAAGCCAAGGGCCAAATATTGTCGTTTTAAGAAAAACGGCATCAAGTATATTGATTACAAAGACCCGGATTTTTTATTGAAATTCGTCAATGACCAGGGCAAGATACTCCCCCGCAGACTTACGGGAACAAGTATCAAATATCAAAAGAAAGTAGCACAGGCTATCAAGCGGGCCAGACATATCGGTTTGCTCCCCTACGTGGCTGATTCATTAAAATAACCTAACGCAACAATGGAAGTAATATTAACGAACGACATACAAGGGCTGGGTTATAAAAACGATACAGTTGCCGTTAAACCCGGTTACGGAAGGAATTTCCTGATACCTCAGGGCATGGCTATAATCGCCAATAAATCCAACCGAAAGAAAATTGATGAAAATATAAGACAGGCTTCGCATAAGGCTGAAAAGCTCAAAAAAGATGCAGAAGAAATTGCTGAAAAAATTGGCGATCTTGTCATCCAAATTGGAACAAAGGCTGGTGAAAGTGGAAAGATTTTTGGTTCAATAACACCTGTACAGGTTGTTGACGGATTAAATGCCAAAGGCTTTGAAATAGACCGCCGCAAGGTAATCTTCCCCACTCAGATCAAGGACATCGGAGAATACGAAGTTAAACTGGATCTGCACAAGGAAGTAAAGCATACCATCAAACTGAAAGTGGTTGCTGAATAAACCTTAAAACAAACAAAATTAAAAAAGCTGTCTTCGGACAGCTTTTTTTTTGGACTTTCCTTTATACCTTTGTTTATGTCAAACTCTTTCAGAACAGAAATTGAGTTACTTCCCCATCCTGTCAAACTCAATCATCCGGATCCCATACTGACCATCGGTTCCTGTTTTTCGGATACCGTAGGACAAAAGCTTAAAGAAAATAAATTTAAAGTAACCGCCAATCCCTTCGGGACTACCTACAATCCGCTATCCATATTCAGGCATATCCACAGGTGCATTTCCTGCAGTTACCCACCGGAAAACAGCTACGCGCTGTCCCAGGGCCTTTACTGTAATCTGCACTTTCACTCTTCTTTTAATAATGTCGCACGGGAAACCGTCCAAAAACAGATTGAACAGGCCATCGATACAGCCCATAATAAACTGTCAGATACCAAATGGCTTGTTATCACTTTAGGTACTGCCTGGGCATTTAAAGAGATAAACACCGGCGACATCGTTGCTAATTGTCATAAAATCCCTATGAAAAATTTCACCAGGGAGCTGATGAGTGTCGATGAAATCACCGATAGTTTTCACGCAATGCACCGGGAATTATTGGCAGCAAATCCACATATAAAGCTGATTCTTACCGTAAGTCCGGTACGGCATTTAAAAGATGGCCTGGAAGGCAATACGATTAGTAAATCAATATTACGACTGGCTTGTGACAAAATAACAAAGGCCTTTTCTAACGTAACTTACTTCCCCTCCTATGAAATTATGTTGGACGATTTGCGCGACTATCGCTTTTACAAAAGAGATTTTATACATCCATCAGAAGAAGCCGTAGACTATATTTGGGAATCCTTCGCGCAGGCATATTTTTCCCGGGATACCCGGCAGTTATTAAAAGAATGGGAAGGCCTCCAAAAATCCATAGCCCACCGTCCTTTTAATCCAAAGAGCGAAACATACCATAAGTTTTTACTCAATACACTGGAAAAAATAAATCAATTAAATGGCCCGTTAGATCTGCAAGACGAACTCACTCAGTGGAATGAGCGAATAAACACCTTCTACTTATGAAAAATCAAAAGCACCAACCCAACCAACTCATCAATGCGACAAGCCCGTATTTACTCCAACATGCCTATAATCCGGTCGACTGGTTTCCCTGGGGGAAAGAAGCTTTAGAAAAAGCCAAAAAACTGGACAAGCCCATACTGGTAAGTATTGGGTACAGTGCATGCCATTGGTGTCACGTGATGGAAAAGGAATCGTTTGAGTCTGAAGGCATTGCCAATATCATGAATGAGCACTTTATAAACATCAAAGTGGATCGTGAAGAACGGCCAGACATTGATCAGGTATATATGGAGGCGGTAAGCGCCATGGGGATCAACGGAGGTTGGCCGTTGAACGTATTTTTAACTCCGGACCAAAAGCCCTTCTACGGGGGCACCTATTTTCCCGAAAAAACCTGGCAAAACCTATTGCTTTCGATCCACAGAGCCTATACTGAACAAAGGGATGAAATAGAAAAATCTGCCAGCCAGCTTACGGCAAGTGTGTCTGCCAGTGAACTGGAAAAATACGGATTGACCCCATCGGACAATCAATACACGCAAAAAATTCTCGATGCAGTCTACCAGGCTTTTTCTCCTCTTTTTGACAGAACATATGGCGGTCTGAAACGAGCCCCTAAGTTTCCGATGCCTACCAATTGGATATTCACGCTGCGCTATTATCAGGACAGCCAGCACAAAGAAGCCCTGGAACACACCCTTCATACGCTGGACAAAATGGCCATGGGTGGTATTTACGATCATTTGGGAGGGGGCTTTGCCCGTTATTCGACGGATGAAAAGTGGTTTGCCCCACATTTTGAGAAAATGCTCTATGACAATGGGCAGCTGCTGAGTCTGTACGCAGAAGCTTACGCCATAACTAAAAACCCCCTCTATAAAGATATTATCTACGAAACCACCCACTGGCTGAAAAGAGAAATGATGAACGATGAAGGGGGTTTTTACTCTGCCATTGATGCCGACAGTGAAGGTATAGAAGGCAAATTTTATGTATGGAGGTATGACGAATTCAGTACCCTGCTCAAAGAAAATACAGCGGCTTTAGCCGCATATTTCGGGGTATTGCCACAGGGTAACTGGGAAGATGGAAACAATATTTTACACAAAACTGAAAAGGATGCTGATTTCATAAACAGGCAAGGACTTTCCTCAACGGAATGGATAGATCTACTTGCTGAAAGCAAAGCCACCCTGCTTAATAACCGAAACACACGTAAAAAACCTGCTGTAGATGAGAAAATACTGGCCGGATGGAACGGCATTACGCTCAAGGGGCTAACTGATGCCTATAATGCCCTTGGCGATGAATATTTCCTTAAAATCGCGATCAAAAATGCCGGGTTTATCAGCAATAAAATGATTGAAGGAAATACATTATACAGAAGCTACAAAAATGGCCATAAAAGTATTCCCGGTTATCTTGAAGACTATGCATACATCATTCAGGCATTCATAGCCCTTTATGAATGCACATTTCATGAACCCTGGCTTGATCGGGCCAATCAACTGACAGAGCTGGTTATTGAAAAATTTCTTGATGAAAGAGAACAGATGTTTTTCTTCACAGCCAACGATGCTGAAAGCCTTATTGCGCGTAAAAAGGAATTATTTGATAATGTTATACCGGCGTCAAACTCTCAAATGGCAATCAATCTTCAACGGTTGGGCACTTTGCTTGACCGCAAAGGGTATATTGAGCTGGCTGATAATATGCTGGGCCGTATGAAGGGCCTGCTCACCAAAGAGCCTGCACATACAACCAACTGGGCAACCTTATACAGCTACAAAACCAGCCCAACAGCCGAGGTCGTTATTGTGGGTGAAGAGGCTGAGGCCTTCAGAAAAGCGCTTTCAGCATATTTCATTCCCAACAAGGTCATCATGGGAACCAAAGCGCAAAGTGATCTTCCGTTGATGAAAAACCGCCATGCGATAAAAAATAAAACGACTATCTATGTCTGTTTTGATAAAACATGCAAATTGCCAGTGGATAATGTGAAGGCAGCCCTTGAATTGATCGGACATTGAACTAACAAACGAAATTATACGTGTCTCAACTGGAACTGAACAAAACCGAATTTACAGAAAGAGATACCTTCTTTGCAGATATCCTGTTGCCATTGCCCATACCTAAAACATACACGTATCGTGTACCGCACATATTCAATGCATATATTCATCGAGGTTCACGTGTTATCGTACAGTTTGGCCGCAAAAAAGTGCTTACCGGAATAGTATATAAAATTCACAACACCCCTCCTATCCATCATGAAGCCAAACTCATCCTTGAACTCCTTGATGAAATATCTGTTGTAAGTGACCTTCAACTGGATTTCTTTGACTGGATGGCCTCTTATTACATGTGCACATCGGGTGAAGTACTCAATGTAGCTCTGCCTTCAGGCTTAAAACTCAACAGTGAATCACACGTCCAGTTAAATCCTGAATTTGAAAGGCCGGAATCCCCCTTTAACTTTTCAGATCAGGAAGAAATAATCCTCAATATCCTGAGTAAGAAAATAAGTTTAAGCTACACTGAAATAACAAAAATACTGGGTATAAAAACGATTTACAAAATTCTAAAATCCCTGCTGAGTAAAAACGCCATTTTGTTATTTGAGGAAATAAAAGACAATTACAAACCTAAAATTGAGAAACGTCTCAAGCTATCTACAGAATATATAAAAGACGAAAAATCACTGGAGGGCTTATTCGAAACACTATCTTCCTTTTCAAAACAAGAAGAGATACTACTCGCCTACCTGCAAAAGATACCCGTTTTTAAGGATAGGAAAAAAAACAATGAAGGCCTTGCCCGTTCTTTTTTCATTAAATCAGGATTTTCTGCTTCAGCCATTAAAACCCTGATAAAAAAAGGGATAATGGAAGAGTTCAGCATTATCCTGCCCCGGTTTGACGAAAAAATTACAGCTATTAAGTCGGTCCGCTTATCTACCGAACAGGAACAGGTTCGAAACGATATACTGGCTTCCTTTGAAAAGCACGCCGTCACCTTGTTACACGGTATTACGGGAAGTGGCAAAACAGAGATATACATCGACCTCATTCAAAAATTACTTCAGGAGGGCCAGCAGGTGCTTTATTTATTGCCTGAAATTGCACTTACTACACAGATCGTAAGCCGCCTGAAAAAAATATTTGGGAACACGATTGGCATTTACCACAGCAGGTTCAGTGACAATGAAAGAGTAGAAGTATGGAGAGCCGTCTTATCGGGAAAAGTGCAACTGGTAGTGGGGGTAAGATCATCTGTATTTTTACCTTTTCAAGACCTGGGATTTATTATTGTTGATGAAGAGCATGAAACCTCTTTCAAGCAATATGACCCCGCCCCGCGTTATAATGCCCGCGATGCAGCCATTATGTTGGGCAAAATGCACCATGCACGTGTATTATTGGGATCAGCTACACCTTCCATTGAAAGCTATTACAATACACAGGTGGGGAAATATGAATTGATATCGCTGGACAAACGGTTTGGAGATGCTATCCTTCCCGACTTTAAAATAGTTGATATCCGAAAAGAGCGCAAACGCAAACAGGTAAAAGGTGAATTTTCCAATCAACTGATCTCAGCCATTCAGGAAACACTGGAGGCCAAAGAACAAGTTATCATTTTTCAGAACCGCCGGGGGTATTCCCCTTTTCTGCGTTGCGATGACTGCAACTGGATTCCAAAGTGTATTAATTGTTCTGTAAGCCTTACATATCATCAATACAAAAAAGAAATAAGGTGTCATTATTGCGGATATAAAGAACATCTGCCACATAAATGTCCGGCATGTAGTTCTACACAGATCCGAACGATGGGCTTTGGTACGGAAAAACTGGAAGAGGAGCTTTCCCTTTTGTTCCCTACAGCTAAAATTCAACGGATGGATCTGGAAACGACGCGAACACGAAGAAACTTTGAAACGATCATCAAGGACTTCGAAGAAGGCAATACTGACATCCTTGTAGGCACCCAAATGCTCAGTAAGGGCCTTGATTTTGACCATGTCCACCTGGTAGGTATTGTTGACCTGGATCGGATGCTTCATTTTCCTGATTTCCGTGCGCATGAACGCACCTTCCACTTATCTGTCCAGGTAGGTGGCCGGGCTGGCCGGCGTAAAAAAAACGGAGTCGTATACATACAAACCGGAGACATCCACCAAACCATTATTCCTAAAATTGTACGCAATGATTTCAGGCATTTTTACCTGAGTGAAATAACGGAACGACAGGAATTGGGGTACCCGCCCTTTTACCGGTTAATTAAAATAACCGTTAAAAACAGAGACCAGGCGATTGCCATTCAAACAGCCACACAACTCGGACAGGCCCTGGGTAAATTTATTGGCAGGCAGTGGATTCTTGGCCCTGAAGAACCCCTTATTTCAAGAATCAGAAACCAACACCTGATGGAATTAATGGTAAAAATAAAAAGGGGAACACCCAACCTGCCACATCTCAAAGCAGGTATTATCAATTTATCGGAAAAGGTACTTTTAGAGAAATCCAATAAGGGATCACGCATCATCTTCGATGTAGATCCGTCCTAAAATTAAAAGGCCCGTTACGGTGAGTAACAGGCCTTTCTTTATATGTATTGTATTAAGATGAGACTTATCTCAAAAACAGCATTTCGCGATACTTCACCAATGGCCAGTCTTCATCGTCAATCAGAAGTTCCAGCTTATCAACAGCACGGCGTATTACTTCAAAATACTTTTCCTTGATATTGTCACTGTACTCAACAGCACGGGTTTTGGTATTTTCAATTTTGTTGATCCGCTTACGCTCTTCAACCATTTCCCGCACGCCACTTTTTACAGTCTCAATATACCCTGAAATCTCTTTAATGGTTTTTACCACCTCAGCATTATCAATACCTAAACCACTTAGTCCATTGGCATTATTTATCAGCTTGTTTTGATAAGAAATTGCAATAGGAATGATGTGGTTCATAGCCAGATCACCCATTACCCTGGATTCAATCTGGATTTTCATGATATAGCTTTCCAGTTTGATTTCCTGGCGGGCTTCAATTTCCCTTTCCACCATCACGTTGTTGCTCTCAAAAAGCTCAATTGACCTCTTACTCAGATAAGCATCTAATGCACGTGGTGTATCTTTAATATTGGAAAGGCCTCTTTTTTTCGCTTCTTTCACCCAGGCTTCAGAGTAACCATCACCACCAAAAAGAATAGATTTTGACTCACTAATGTATTTTCGCAATACCTTAACAATAGCTATTCGCTTTTCAGTGCCTTTATTGATGTCTTTTTCAACCTCATCATAGAATTTATTAAGCCTGTCAGCCATAATCAGGTTGAGGATCGTCATCGGTGAAGCGCTGTTATCGCTTCCTCCTACAGCCCTGAATTCAAATTTATTTCCTGTAAAAGCAAAAGGAGATGTTCTGTTTCTATCCGTATTGTCGAGAATAATTTCAGGTATTTTATCAATACCCAATTTCATATACATATTCTCTCCTTTTTCGACCCGGATATTCCCTTTTTCTTCCAGTTCTTCTAAAACAGAGGTAAGCTGCGATCCAATAAATACGGACATAATAGCTGGTGGAGCCTCATTTGCACCCAATCGATGGTCATTGCCTGCTGATGCAATACTTGCACGAAGCAGATCGGCATGCTCATGAACAGCTTTCACGGTATTGACGAAAAACGTAAGGAATACCAGGTTGTCACGGGCACTGCTACTTGGCTGGAATAAATTTACACCAGTATTGGTGATCAATGACCAGTTGTTGTGCTTACCGGTACCATTCAATCCGGAAAAAGGTTTTTCGTGAAACAAAACCTTCAGGTTGTGTCTTTCAGCCACCCTTGGCATAAGATCCATAAGTAACTGATTGTGGTCAACGGCCACGTTCATTTCTTCAAAAAGCGGAGCAACCTCAAACTGACTTGGTGCAACTTCGTTGTGCCTGGTACTTACAGGAATACCCAACTTGAGCGCATAATCCTCAAAGTCCCGCATGAAATCATATATTCTGGAAGGAATAGATCCAAAATAATGATCATCCAGCTGCTGACCACGTGCCGGGCTATGTCCAAAAACTGTACGGCCAGTCATGACCAGGTCAGGGCGGGCGGCATATAATGCTTTATCAATTGCAAAATATTCCTGCTCACATCCCAAAGTGGGTTTTACGTGCGTCACCTTCCGGTCAAACAATTGGCAAACTTTAGTTGCAGCCTTATCAACAGCATCTACTGCCTTCAACAGGGGTGCTTTGTTATCCAGCGCTTCTCCGGTATAAGACACAAATATAGTTGGAATACACAGCGTTACACCATATATAAACATTGGCGAACTGGGATCCCAGGCCGTATAACCACGTGCCTCAAAAGTACTCCTGATACCACCGCTGGGAAATGAAGAAGCATCCGGCTCCTGCTGTACCAGCGCAGTTCCCCTGAATTTCTCTATACCTGACGACGCATCAAAAAACGTATCATGCTTTTCAGCAGTAGCGCCTGTTAACGGTTGAAACCAGTGCGTATAATGCGTCGCGCCTTTTGATAAAGCCCAGTTTTTAGCTGCTGAAGCTACCGCATTAGCCGTATCACTATCAATTTTCTCGCCTTTATTAATCGCCTTTTTTACTTTCTTAAATACATCGGGCGATAATAATGTCTCCATTTTCTCCAATCCGAATACATCCTCCTTGAAATATTCAGAAATTGCTCTGTTGTTTTCCGGCTTTACTTTCGGGCGGCTATTCGCCTTTTCTAACGCCTTGTACCTTAAATGTGCCATGAATGATAAATTTGTTTTATTGTTGAGCTGCAAAAGTAACAACAAATACGATATGTGGGTATTTTTTCTTTAGTTATTTTTAATTTTTTCAAAATTTTAGCCCATCAAAGCTTTTTTTAACCTCATATCGATTTAATTTTTGAAAAAAATACACAAAACAAGTTTTTCTACACATTGAGATATTCCAATAAAGTGAATAACATGGCATATCAATTGCTATTGTTTACCAGTAAAGCGGGTCAAGTTTAACCCGCTCTGCGGAGCATGAAATATGCTTAACTCGATATAATTTTTACTCCAAAGCGAACGGTTTTTATTTTTTTGTGTCTTTATACCAAAAACCATATTAAATCGTTTTACGTTATATTAAATATAAAACACTATTATGACACATCTGATAACTGACAATCCGCGTAAAAAGCCTAAATTCGCTAAAGTAGAACCCTCATATAATAAAAAATTTATGATGGCCAGGTTAAATCTGGAATTGATCTTGCAGGAAGACAAACTCAGCAATCCCACCAAAGCGATGATTGATAATCCAACCTGGTGAGACAGAATCATGAGCGAAAGAGCTTTTTCGCACTGAAATGCTGAAGTGGAGTTGGACTTATGGTTATATGAGCATCCCGCAACTGTGGGAGAGTAGATGTAATGTCGTTAAGCTAAGCCTGATTAGCGCCAAACCTTGAGGGGTTGCATTTGCTGTTAACTTCACGACTTTGAAGAGTATTATCCCGGGCCTTGGGAAGGGTATATGGTTAAAGAGGCAAAATGGTTAGTGATTAATTGTCTTATTTTATACCCCAACACTCAACTATTTCCAAATATCCTGTAAATTTGCGGGTTCAAATTAAACCAAAACAATCATGTCAGAATTCCTTCTTTTTATCCACTCCTGGCTGCGGTGGGCCATCCTGTTATTAGGCCTCTACGTAATTATCAGCAGTTTCAGGGGATGGAAAGGCAATCACCCTTTTTCCGCTCGCAATAATAAGTTGAGTGTGATATTTACAGGTTTTTTTCATCTCCAGGTACTTATTGGAATTATTATTTACTTTTTCACCAGCAAAATAATGGAAGCCGTTTTTATGGACTTCGGAGCTGCCATGCGCGAAGGCGCCCTTCGTTTCTGGGCTGTTGAGCATATTCTCACGATGGTCATCGCAGCAGCGGTCATCCAGATCGGGCGCTCAAAAATCAAAAAGGGAGAAAGTGATTTGAAAAAACACAAAACCGCATTTATTTATTTTTTGATTGGCCTTATTCTGGTAATACTTCGTATTCCATGGAATGAAGCCGACAGATTTATACGTGGTATGTGATGTCAGCGGATCATTCCTCACTCTTCTATAAGCATTTAGCACAAACCACTCCTTTCGCTATCGACATTGAAATAGAAAGGGCAAAGGGCACATGGCTTTATAGTTGTGACGGAAAAAAATACATTGACTTAATTTCCGGGATTGGCGTCAGCCACATCGGGCATGGGCACCCCAGGATAATAGAAGCTGTAAAAAAACAGGTAGATCGTCATTTTCATGTGATGGTATACGGTGAGTATGTTCAGGCACCACAGGTGAAGCTGGCAACTAAACTGGCGGATATACTCCCTCCCAGCCTGAGTAAGGTATATTTCACCAATTCAGGAACCGAAGCTAACGAAGGAGCGCTAAAACTGGCCAAACGATATACCGGAAGGCAACAAATCATTTCCTTTCATCATGCCTATCACGGCAGTACTCACGGCTCATTGAGTGTTAGTGGCAATGAAAGCAGAAAACAGGCTTTCAGGCCTTTATTGCCCGGCATCAGGTTTATTCCGTTCAATGAATCTGCAGGATTAGAGGCCATAACCGGGGAAACGGCTTGTGTCATAATGGAAACCATACAAGGGGATGCCGGAGTACGGATTCCTGCCGGAACATTTATGAAGGCATTGCGGAAGCGTTGCGATGAAACCGGCGCACTGCTCATCCTGGATGAAATACAAACCGGGATGGGCAGAACAGGAAAGTGGTTTGCCTTTGAACATTTTGATATTGCACCTGATATCCTTACCCTGGGCAAGGCCCTGGGTGGTGGGCTGCCATTGGGCGCCTTCATTAGCCGGCCAGACATCATGGAAGCACTCACCCACGATCCGCCCCTGGGCCACATCACGACTTTTGGAGGAAACCCGGTCTGCTGTGGGTCTGCACTGGCCGCCATCGAGGTTATCGAAGAAGAGCATTTAATGAATGAAGTAGAGCGTAAAGGTCAATTGCTGGAAAAAAAACTACAACACCCGGTGGTAAAAGAAATCAGGCGAAAAGGACTG